>Ga0316628_100000129_pt1 | contig 44666 bp, 35 predicted proteins | sample OWC_Aug_M2_C1_D5_FD_207648 | JGI IMG/M metagenome (GOLD analysis project Ga0316628, IMG submission 207648) | Wetland soil microbial communities from Old Woman Creek delta, Ohio, United States - OWC_Aug_M2_C1_D5_C | ecosystem: Environmental > Terrestrial > Soil > Wetlands | place: USA: Ohio...
CCTCGGACATCGAGATCCACGCCAAGGAAATCCTTTTCATGAAGCAGAGGCTGAACGAGATGCTGGCCAGGCACACCGGCCAGTCCATCGAGACCATAGAGCGCGATACCGACCGCGACAACTTCCTGAGCGCGGATGCCGCCGTGCAATACGGTCTGGTTGATCAGGTGCTGGCGAAGCGCGGCTGAAGCATGCGGCTGCCCCTAAACGACGAGTGAGATGACGATGACGGACAAAGGCAAAGGAGACAAGCTGCTGTACTGCTCTTTCTGCGGCAAGAGCCAGCATGAGGTGCGCAAGCTCATTGCGGGGCCCTCGGTGTTCGTTTGCGATGAATGCATAGAGTTGTGCAACGACATCATCCGCGAGGAAAGCCAGGCATCCGAAATCGGCAAGCCGGGAGAGAGGAATGCGCTGCCGGTCCCCAAGGAAATCTGCGCGCGGCTGGATGAGTATGTGATCGGGCAGGAAGGCGCCAAGAAGATACTGTCGGTGGCCGTTTACAACCACTACAAGCGGCTGGCGAGCAGCGCCAAGGATGGCGTCGAACTTTCCAAGAGCAATATCCTGCTCATCGGCCCGACGGGATCGGGCAAGACGCTGCTGGCGCAGACGCTGGCTCGGCTGCTCGATGTACCTTTCGTGATGGCGGACGCCACCACGCTGACCGAGGCGGGCTACGTCGGCGAAGACGTCGAGAACATCATTCAGAAGCTCTTGATGGCTTGCGACTACAACGTGGAAAAGGCGCAGCGCGGTATCGTCTATATCGACGAGATCGACAAGATTTCCCGCAAGTCGGACAACCCCTCGATCACCCGCGATGTGTCCGGCGAGGGCGTGCAGCAGGCACTGCTCAAGCTGGTCGAGGGCACCAAGGCATCTATCCCCCCGCAGGGCGGACGCAAGCACCCGAACAGCGAGTTCCTGCAGGTGGACACCACCAACATCCTGTTCATCTGCGGTGGCGCCTTCGACGGACTGGACAAGATCATCCGCAACCGGTCCGAAAAGACCGGGATCGGATTTGGCGCCAGCCTGGCCATGCGTACCGACCAGAAGGCGGTGGGGGAAGTGTTGCGCGACGTCGAGCCGGAAGACCTGATCAAGTTCGGGTTGATCCCCGAGTTTGTCGGGCGCTTGCCGGTGGTCGCCACCCTGGAGGATCTGGATGAGGGCGCGCTGATCAAGATCCTCACCGAGCCGAAGAACGCATTGACCAAGCAGTACCAAAAGCTGTTCGCGATGGAGGGCGTGGAACTGGAGTTCCGTGAGCACGTGCTGCACGCCATCGCCAAGCGTGCCTTGGTGCGCAAGGCCGGGGCGCGCGGCTTGCGCTCTATCCTGGAGCACGCCTTGCTCGACATCATGTTCAACCTGCCCTCGATGGAAAACGTGGAAAAGGTGGTGCTGGACGAAAATGGCGGGCTGAAAGGCGACCTGCAGCCCATCGTGATTTACGCCGATACCCACAAGGCCGCCTAGGGTCAGTATCGGGAAGCGGCCCCTGCCGATGGCGGGGTTTTTTGGTTGCAGTGGAATCAATTGGTTAGCGCGGCGGTTGAATTTTCTCGCTGCATCCCAATCTTAACGCAACACCGTTAACCCGCAGGGAAGCTCGCCATGCTAGAAGATGACATCGATGTAACACCGCCCAGCACCACATTGCCGCTGCTGCCTTTGCGCGACGTGGTGGTGTTTCCGCACATGGTGATACCCCTGTTCGTGGGGCGTGCCAAGTCCATACGTGCACTGGAATCGGCCATGGAGGCCGGCAAGAGCATCGTACTGGTGGCGCAGAAATCCGCCGCCAAGGATGAACCTGCCACCAGCGACCTCTACGGCATCGGCAGTATTGCGAACATCCTGCAGATGCTCAAGCTGCCGGATGGCACCGTCAAGGTGCTGGTAGAAGGCACCCAGCGCGCCCAGCTTCTGCGCGTGGTCGACCAGCAGACGCACTTCGACGCCGAGGTGCGCGCCGTTCCGGTGGAAGAAGAAATGGGGCACGAGGTCGAGGCCATGCGCCGCGCCCTGGTTGGGCAGTTTGACCAGTACGTCAAGCTCAACAAGAAGATTCCGCCCGAAATTCTGACATCCCTGGCGGGGATCGACGACGCTGGACGTCTGGCGGACACTGTTGCCGCGCATCTGCCGCTTAAGCTCGAGCAGAAGCAGGAAGTGCTCGAAATCTTCCCGGTGCGGCGCCGCCTGGAGCATCTGCTGGGTCTGCTGGAATCGGAGCTCGACATTCTCCAGGTGGAGAAGCGCATCCGCGGGCGCGTCAAGCGCCAGATGGAAAAAAGCCAGCGTGAGTATTACCTGAACGAGCAGGTGAAGGCGATCCAGAAGGAGCTCGGCGAGGGCGAAGAAGGCGCCGACATGGAGGAGCTGGAGAAGAAAATCAAGGCTGCGCACATGCCCAAGGAGGCGCGCGCCAAGGTCGACGCCGAGCTGAAGAAGCTGAAGCTGATGTCGCCGATGTCCGCCGAAGCAACCGTGGTGCGCAACTATATAGACATCCTTATAGGGCTGCCATGGAAGAAGAAAACCAAGATCAGCGCGGACCTGAAGAAGGCGGAAGAGGTGCTGGAGGCGGATCACTACGGCCTGGAGAAGGTCAAGGAGCGTATCGTCGAATACCTGGCGGTACAGCAGCGTGTGGACAAGCTGAAAGCCCCTATCCTGTGCCTGGTGGGGCCGCCCGGCGTCGGCAAGACGTCGCTTGGTCAATCCATTGCGCGCGCGACCAACCGGAAATTCGTGCGCATGGCCCTGGGCGGGGTGCGTGACGAATCGGAGATTCGCGGCCATCGTCGCACCTACATCGGCTCCATGCCGGGCAAGATTCTGCAGAACATGTCCAAGGTCGGGGTGAAAAATCCCTTGTTCCTGCTGGACGAGGTGGATAAGATGGGCATGGATTTCCGCGGCGATCCCTCGTCGGCGCTGCTGGAGGTGCTGGATCCGGAGCAGAACCACACCTTCGTCGACCACTATGTCGAGGTTGAATACGACCTCTCCGATGTGATGTTCGTGGCCACGGCGAACAGCATGAATATTCCCGCGCCGTTGCTGGATCGCATGGAAATCATCCATGTGTCGAGCTACACCGAGGACGAAAAGGTCAACATCGCGCTGCGCTACCTGATTCCGAAGGCGCTGAAGAACAACGGCCTGAAGCCCGAAGAGCTCAGCATCTCGGAAAGCGCCATCCGTGACATCTTGCGCTACTACACGCGCGAGGCTGGCGTGCGCAGCCTGGATCGCGAACTCTCCAAGATCTGCCGCAAGGTGGTCAAATCCCTGTTGCTCAAGGGGCGTGAGCACAAGGTTTCGGTCAATTCGCGTAACCTCGACAAATATCTCGGTGTGCGCCGGTACTCTTACGGGATCGCCGAGAAGCACAACCAGGTAGGACAGGTTACCGGCCTGGCATGGACCGAGGTCGGCGGAGAACTGCTGACCATAGAAACCGCGGTGCTGCCCGGCAAGGGCAAGACCACCACCACCGGCAAACTCGGCGAGGTGATGCAGGAATCGATCCAGGCTGCACTGTCCGTGGTGCGCAGCCGCGCGCGCAGCCTGGGTATCGCAGAGAATTTCTACGAGAAAACCGATCTGCACATCCACTTGCCGGAAGGTGCCACCCCGAAGGACGGGCCCAGTGCCGGCATCGGAATCTGCACTGCCCTGGTGTCGGCGCTGAGTGGCATACCGGTGCGTGCGGATGTTGCGATGACTGGCGAGATCACGCTGCGCGGCGAAGTGCTGCCGATCGGCGGCCTCAAGGAAAAGCTGCTGGCGGCGCATCGCGGCGGCATCAAGACCGTGCTGATTCCGGAAGAGAACACCAAGGACCTGGTGGAGATTCCAGACAACATCAAGAACAAGCTCGACATTCACCCCGTCAAGTGGATAGAGCAGGTGCTGGAAATGGCGCTGGAGCGCAAGCCCGAGCCGCTTGCCGACTACCTGCCTCCTGCCCCGCCCTTGCCGGTGGTGGAAGAAAAAAATCCGCCATCCCCGGTAATCAAGCACTGACGCGGCGCGCGCGGGTTTGAAGCGAAGCTCGCGCGCATCAAAAAATGTCCCCGAATCGCTTGACCCCGTCTGAAACCCTTGCTATAAAGCCGCTGCAGGGCCTTCCCTGTCAACTCAACCAAGACCACAAAAGGGGACTTACGTGAATAAATCCGAATTGATTGACGCAATTGCAAAGTCTGCTGACATCTCCAAAGCCGCTGCGGCGCGCGCGCTGGATGCAACCATTGACTCCATCAAGAAGGCCATGAAGAAGGGTGATCTGGTTACCCTGGTTGGTTTTGGCACGTTCTACGTGGGCAAGCGCGCTGCGCGCACTGGCCGCAATCCCCAGACTGGCGCAACCATCAAGATCAAGGCAGCTAAGGTTCCGAAGTTTCGTGCTGGCAAAGGTTTGAAAGATGCTGTAAACTAGCGGGCTCGTTGGGTGCTTAGCTCAGCTGGTAGAGCGTCGCCCTTACAAGGCGAATGTCGGCGGTTCGATCCCGTCAGCACCCACCAGCTTGTAAGAGTATTGGAGTGGTAGTTCAGTTGGTTAGAATACCGGCCTGTCACGCCGGGGGTCGCGGGTTCGAGTCCCGTCCACTCCGCCACACTTCAGTTGCAGCCAATAAGCGCTGACTGGTGACAACAAAAAGGGACACACATTTGGTCGCGTCCCTTTTTTGTTTTGTGCGCTCGGTATACATATAGCGGCGAATGCATGTTCGCCCGTTCATTTGATTTTTCGTTGACTTAAACGGCCAGGTAGATTCCTATGTTTGATTTCGTGCACGAGAATAAACGACTGGTGCAGGGTGTCTTGATCCTGCTTTTGGTGTCTTTTGCTTTTTGGGGGGTAAACTCATACCGGCAGTCGGGCGGCGCCGATGCTTTGGCCACCGTCGAAGGGGAAAAAATCACCCAGCAGGACTTCGATGCCGCCCTGCGTCAGCAACAGGAGCGGATGAAGGAGATGATGCGCGGCAGCATCGATCCCGCGATGTTCGACAACCCGGAAATCAAACATGCGATCCTGGACCGCCTCATCAGCCAGAAACTGCTAGCAATCAAGGCCCGTGCCGCGGGTCTTACGCTGAGTGACGACCAACTGGCGCAGATTATCTCCGGTGTCGGCGCGTTCCAGACAGACGGGAAGTTCGACCCGAAAAAATATGAAGAGGTGCTGCGCGCCCAGGGCATGTCGATCGCTATGTTCCAGTCGCGCGTCAGGGAAGATCTCGCGGTTCGCCAGTTGGCCGAAGTTTACGAGATGAACGGATACGGCTCGAACACTGCGGCAGACAATCTGATTCGCCTGAATGAGCAGCAGCGCGTCGTGAGCGTGGCAGCCATTGTGCCCGATGTCTTCCTCAAGCAAGTCAAGGTTGATGAGGCGGAGGTGAGGGCATATTACGACCATAACCAGCCCCAGTTCCGGGTGCCGGAGCGTGCGCGTGTGGAATATGTGGAGTTTTCCGCGGGCGCTCTCGCCTCCGGGATGACCGCAAGTGCCGACGAAGTCAAGCAATACTATGATGAACACCAGGCCGAATTTGCGATTTCCCCTGAGCAGCGCCACGCAGCGCATATCTTGATTGCGGCTGGAGCGCAGGCGAGCGAGGCCGAGAAGAAGGCGGCACGGGAAAAGGCGGAAGGCATCCTCAAAGAGGTGAAGCAGTCGCCCGAAAAGTTTGCCGAACTTGCCAAGAAATACTCCGCCGATCCGGGTTCCTCTGCGAAAGGTGGCGATCTTGGCTTCTTCGGCCGCGGCATGATGGTCAAGTCGTTCGACGACGCGGTATTCGGGCTCAGGCCGGGGGAGATCAGCGGGCTGGTGCAGTCCGAATTTGGTTTCCATATCATCAAGCTGCTGGAGGTGAAGCAGGCCAAGGTCAAGCCGCTGGAAGAGGTGAAGGCCAGCATCGCCCAGCAGGTGAAGCTACAAAAGGCACAGCAGAAATTTGCCGAATTGGCGGACAAGTTCAGCAATACGGTCTATGAGCAAAGCGACAGCCTCAAGCCTGCGGCCGAACTGGTGAAGGCACAGGTACAGCAGAGCGGCTGGCTGGCCAAGGGTCAGCAGGGTATCCCTCCCTGGACGGACAAGGCGTTGCAGGCGGTGTTTTCGGATGATGTGCTCAAGAAGAAGCGCAACAGCTCGGCCGTCGAAATTGCCCCCGATACGCTGCTTGCCGTGCGTCTGCTGGAGTACAAGCCTGCCGACACCCAGCCGTTTGCCGAAGTCGGCGAGGCGATCCGCAAGAACCTGGTGCGCCAGCACGCCAGCGAGCTGGCGGCGAAGGAAGGGCAGGCGGCACTGGCCCAGCTCCGGAGCGGCGAAAAAACCAGCCTGAAGTGGGGCAAGGCGGAAACCGTCGGCCGCACGCAACATGCGTCCGGACTGGATCCCGAATTGCTGCGCCAAGTGTTGCAGGTCGACGTCAGCAAGCTGCCGGCCTACGTGGGAACGGAAAGCTCCCAGGGAGGCTATGCGGTGGCGCGCGTGGAGGCGGTGAAGGAAGCCGGCCCCATCGATGATGCCAAGCGCGCCCGCTATCTGCTGCAATTGCGTCAGGCCACCGGCGAGGAACTGTTACAGGCCTACGTGGCCGACGCAAAGAAACGCGCCAGTATCACCGTGAAGGGCTTTGCGCCGGCAGGCAAAAGCTGATAGCAAGCCGAGCAGGCGACCAACAAGAACGCCACCGCTAGGTGGCGTTCTTGTTTAGGTAGCGGCAGTTGTCTTGTTTCTTGTTAGGCGCGGCGGCCGCGTCGTCAGGCCTCGGTGGTGCCAAGTGCCGTGGTATTGAAGCCGCCATCCACGTAGGTGATTTCGCCGGTTATGCCGCTGGCCAGGTCGCTGCACAGGAAGGCAGCGGTATTGCCGACTTCCTCAATGGTGACGTTGCGCTTGAGCGGTGCGTTTTTTTCATTGTAAGCCAGCAACTTGTTGAAATCGCCAATCCCGGCCGCAGCCAGCGTCTTGATCGGGCCGGCAGAGATCCCGTTGACGCGGATGCCCCCGCGCCGTCCCATATCCATCGCCAGGTAGCGTACGCTGGATTCGAGGCTGGCCTTGGCCAGGCCCATCACGTTGTAATGTGGCATGGTGCGCACTGCCCCCAGATAGCTCAGCGTGAGCAGGGCGGAGTCGTTGTTGAGGTAGGGCAAGGCTGCCTTGGCCATCGCGGGAAAGCTGTAAGCGCTCACGTCGTGGGCGATGCGGAAAGCTTCCCGGCTGAATCCGTCGAGAAACTCGCCGTCGAGCGCCTCGCGCGGGGCGAAGGCTATGGCGTGCACGAATCCGTCGAATTTGTCCCAATGCTTGGACAGGCTGATGAATAATTGGTCAATTTCCGCATCTGACGAAACATCGCAGGGGAACACCAGGTCCGTGCCGAATTCTTGCGCCATGTTGAGCACGCGATCCCTGACGCGCTCGCCCTGGTAGGTGAAGGCGAGAATCGCCCCCTCGCGTTTCATGGCCTGCGCCACGCCGTAGGCGATGGAACGATTGCTGATCATGCCGGTAATCAAGATGCGCTTATTGGCCAAAAATCCCATGGTGCCCCTTTAGTTCGAGATGGTTGTTACGGTCAAACGGCCGCAATTATAACCACACTTTGTTCGCCGCGCACCCGGGCGATGCTCGTAGTATAATCCCCGGCTATTTATCGATCTAACCGGATACATCACGCAATGCTGGAAGTCAGCAATCTGGGGTGCGCCCGCGGCGACCACCGGCTGTTCGCGGGACTGGGTTTTTCGCTGTCCCCCGGGGAGTTGATGCAGGTACAGGGTGCGAACGGCAGCGGCAAGACCAGCCTGTTGCGCACGTTGTGCGGGTTCATGATGCCGGAGGCGGGCGAAATTCGCTGGCGCGGAAAAGACATCCGCGAACTGGGCGGGGAATATTTCGCCAAACTGGTGTATCTGGGCCACCATAATGCCATCAAGGACGAGTTGAGCGCGCTGGAAAACCTGCGCATCAATGCCGGTCTGGCGGGCGTCGAGGTGGATGACAAGCAGGCGCTGGCGGCCTTGCGGCGCATGGGCCTGCGCGGAAAGGAATTGCTGCCGGTCAAGGTGCTGTCGCAGGGCCAGCGCAGGCGCGTGGCGCTGGCGCGCCTCCTGGTGGCTGAAGCGCCGCTGTGGGTTCTGGACGAACCGCTGGCCGCGCTGGATGTCGGGGCGGTGGACTTGATGCAGGAACTCATCGCCGAGCACTTGTCCAATGCAGGGATGGTGATATTCACCACCCACCAGCCTTTGCGGGTGGCCGGGGTGCAGATCCGCGCCTTGGCGCTCGGATGATGGGCAAGCTTTCTTCATCCGGCTTGCTGGCACTGGTGGTGCGGCGCGATTTGGTCCTGGCGATGCGCCGCCGCGCCGACGTTCTGACCACCTTGGTGTTTTTTGTCATGGTGGTGAGCCTGTTCCCGCTCGGTGTGGGTCCGGAGCCGGAAATGCTGCGTAAAATGGCGCCTGGCGTGGTTTGGGTGGCGGCCCTGCTGGCCTCGATGCTGTCGCTGGGCAGGCTGTTTTCGGCGGACTACCTGGACGGCACGCTGGAGCAGATGCTGATTGCGCCGCAATCGCTGCCGGTGCTGGTGTTGGGCAAGATTTTGGCGCACTGGATGGTTTCCGGTCTGCCGTTGGTGCTGATGGCGCCGGTGCTGGGTCTGCAGTTCGGCCTGCCGGCACAGCAACTGGGGGTATTGGCGCTGGCCCTGCTGCTTGGCACGCCGGTACTGAGCATGATAGGCGCGGTGGGTGCAGCCCTCACGCTGGGGCTGCGAGGCGGCGGCGTGCTGGTGTCGCTGCTGGTGTTGCCGCTGTGCATCCCTGTGCTGATTTTCGGTGCCGGCGCGGTGGAGGCGGTGGCCGGCGGCATGAATTACGCTTCGCACTTGCAGCTTCTGGCTGCGGTGTTGGTGGCAGCGGCGGTGTCGACGCCCTGGGTAACCGCCCAGGCGTTGCGGATTTCGATGGAGTAATAGGTTTGGCGATCAACTGGTTCAAGTATTCGGCACCAAGCACGTTTTATGCGCTGGCCGGCAAGCTGGCGCCGTGGTTTGCGGGAATGGCCGCGATATTGTTCGCTGTCGGCCTGTACGTAGGCCTCTATGTTGCGCCTACCGATGCGGTGCAGAGCGATGCCTACCGCATCATCTACATTCATGTCCCGACCTCCCTCCTGTCAATGTTCATCTATGTGGTGATGGCGGGCTATGCCGCGCTGGGGCTGATTTTCAACACGCGCTTGTCGGCCATGATGGCCAGCGCCTTGGCGCCGACCGGCGCGCTGTTCGCCTTCATTGCGCTGTGGACCGGCGCGTTGTGGGGCCGGCCGACCTGGGGTGCCTATTGGGTATGGGACGCGCGCCTCACTTCGCAGCTGATCCTTTTTTTCCTTTACCTGGGCTTCATCGCCCTGCATGCCTCGATCGATGACCCGCGCCGTGCCGATCGGGCTTCTGCACTGCTGGCCATCGTTGGCGTGGTCAATGTCCCCATCATTTATTTCTCGGTGAGATGGTGGAACACGCTGCATCAGGGTTCCACCATCACGCCCAAAGGCGTCCGCATGGAGGCAACCATGCAGGTGGCGCTGTACGCCATGTTCTTGGCCTGCTGGGCCTACGCCATTGCGATGGCGCTCTGGCGCGTGCGCAGCATCATCCTGGAGCGCGAGCGCGCCACGCAGTGGGCGCAGGAATTGCCGGAGGTTCGGTCATGACACGGTTTGTGTATGCGTCTGCTGCGGGAATGACCGCTACGCAACTTTTTCCCCTCCGCCAAAGCATCACCGAGAAGCGAATGGGAGGAGTGCAATGAGTTTTTCCGAGTTCATTGCCATGAACGGCCGCGGCCTGTATGTGTGGGGTTCGTACGGCATGGCGTTGCTGGTGTTTGTCGTGGAAATCGCGCTGGTGCGCCACAGAAGGAAATTGACCTTGAAAGAGATACGCTTGATGCGCGACGCCGAAGGAGATCGATAGCATGACCCCGCGCCAGAAAAAAATGACCCTGTTCATCTCTGTTGCGGTGGCTGCCGCCGGGCTGGTGGCCTGGTTGGTGGTGAGTGCGCTGAACAAGGATGGCGGCATCAATTTCAGCTACACGCCCAGCGATGTTTATGGCAACAAGGCTCCCCAGAGGACAAGCTTCCGTGTCGGCGGACTGGTCGTGGCGAACAGCGTGAAGCGCGACAAGGACGGCCTGACCGTGCGCTTTGAATTGACCGATACCGTCAGGAACATGCCGGTCGTTTTTACGGGCATCCTGCCGGACCTGTTCAAGGAGGGCAAGGGTGCGGTTGTCCAGGGAAAGCTGGAAGCGGACGGGACATTCCATGCGAACGAAGTGCTGGCCAAGCATGACGAGAATTACCAGGCCCCCGAAGTCAAACAGGCCCTGGAGCAGGCCAAAACCGCTCCCGCAGTGAAGGTCGGTCCGGTGGTGACGGCCGCGCCTGCGCCCGCAAAACTCTGAACGTAGGAGCGCATCGCATGATTCCGGAACTCGGCCATTTTTCCCTGATTGTCGCCCTGATGCTGGCGCTGCTGCAAGGCGTGCTGCCCATCTGGGGCGCGGCGCGCGGCAATGCCGTGCTGATGGGGCTCGCCCGCCCGGTTGCTGCGGGTCAGTTCGTATTTGTCGCCATCGCCTTTTGTGCGCTCGCTTACGCATTTCTTACCAGCGATTTTTCCGTGCTGTATGTCGCGCAAAACTCCAATTCGCACTTGCCGGCGCATTACCGGTTCGCGGCACTCTGGGGTGGCCATGAAGGCTCCATCTTGTTGTGGACGTTCCTGCTGACCATCTGGACCATTGCGGTCGGGCAGTTCAGCAAGCACCTGCCGCAGGAAATGGTGGCGCGCGTGATCGGCGTGATGGGCCTGATTTCCGTCGGCTTCCTCCTGTTCATGCTGTTTGCCTCCAACCCCTTCGAGCGGCTGCTACCTGCCCCCGGGGACGGCCGCGACCTGAATCCGCTGTTGCAGGACCCGGGCATGGTCATCCACCCGCCGATGCTCTACATGGGTTACGTAGGATTTTCCGTTGCGTTCGCCTTTGCGGTGTCGGCGCTGCTCGGTGGCCATCTCGACGCCACCTGGGCGCGCTGGTCTCGCCCATGGACCACGGTGGCGTGGGTGTTCCTCACCCTGGGCATCGCGTTGGGCAGCGGCTGGGCGTATTACGAAATGGGGTGGGGCGGCTGGTGGTTCTGGGATCCAGTGGAAAACGCATCCTTCATGCCATGGCTGGCCGGCACGGCCCTGATCCACTCGCTGGCGGTGACCGAAAAGCGTGCCGCCTTCAAAAGCTGGACCGTGCTGCTTGCCATCGGTGCATTCTCGCTCAGCCTGCTGGGTACCTTCCTGGTGCGCTCGGGTGTCCTGACCTCGGTGCACGCATTCACCACCGATCCGCGCCGCGGCCTCTTCATTCTGGTTTTCCTGGTCGTCGTGATCGGTGCGTCCCTGTTTCTCTATGCCTGGCGTGCGCCCAGGATCGGGCTGGGAGGAAAGTTCGAGGTGGTTTCCCGCGAATCCTTCCTGCTGGCGAACAACGTACTGCTGTCAGCCGCAGCGGCCACCGTGTTCCTGGGCACCCTGTATCCGCTGTTCGTGCAGGCGTTGACCGGCGGCCAGAGCAAGCTGTCGGTTGGCGAACCCTATTTCGAGGCCGTATTCCTCCCGCTGATGGTGCCCATGGTGGTGCTGATGGGGCTGGGGCCGATCGCGCGCTGGAAGCAGGTGAGTCTGCTCGACCTGCTAAAGCGCGTGCGCTGGGCGGCGGTCGTCAGCTTTGTCCTGGCGGCTGTGTTGCCCTTCTTGCTCGGCAAATGGACCCCGCTGATTGCGCTCGGCCTGTTCCTGGCCTTCTGGACGATGTCAACGGTGCTGGTGGACCTGCGTAAACGCATGCTGCGCGACGGCGGCGTGAAGGGGCAGTCACCCAGCTATTACGGCATGCAGCTGGCCCATTTCGGCATCGCGGTATTCATCATTGGTGTGACGCTGGTGAAGGGCTACGAGACGGAGCGCGACGTGCGCATGGCGCCCGGTGAAACCACGGTGGCGGGCGGCTATACCTTCCGCTTCGACGGGGTGCGCGACATCGAAGGCCCCAACTACCGCGGTGTTCAGGGTCGCGTCATCGCCAGCAAGGATGACAAGACGGTCGCCCAGCTGTATCCGGAAAAGCGCGTGTACAACGCGTCCGGCATGCCGATGACCGAAGCGTCGATCGACACGGGCCTGTTCCGCGATCTGTATGTTTCGCTGGGCGAGCCGATTCCCGACAGCAACGGCGCCTGGGCCGTGCGCGTCTACCACAAGCCGTTCGTGGACTGGATCTGGGCCGGCTGCGTGCTGATGGCATTGGGCGGTATTCTTGCGCTGAGCGACCGGCGCTACCGCATCCACGCAAAAAGGAAGCTGGCGGGAGGGCCGGCATCCGATGATGTTGTGCGCAAGAAACAACCTGCGCGTGCCGTGGCTGACAGAAGGAGCAAGACAGCATGAAGCGTTTTATCATTCCCGTTGCCTTCCTGGTGTTTGCTGGGTTCCTGTATGTCGCCCTGACCAGCGGACTCGATCCCCATACGGTGCCCTCTCCGTTCATCGGCAAGCCTGCCCCAATGTTTAGCATGTCTCAACTGCATGAACCGGCCAAGAAATTTTCGCCTGCCGACATGAAGGGCCGCGTCTGGCTGTTCAATCTGTGGGCGTCCTGGTGCGAATCCTGCCGGGACGAGCACCCCTTGCTGCTTGCGCTGTCGCAACAGAGCGTCGTGCCGATCGTCGGGCTGGATTACAAGGACAAGGCGGCCGATGCCGAGGCCTGGCTCGCCAAGGGCGGCAACCCCTACCTGCTGAACGTTTCCGATCCCGAGGGCCGCCTCGGCATAGACTACGGCATTACGGGCGTGCCGGAGACCTTCGTCATCGACAAGCATGGCGTGATTCGTTACAAGGAGGTCGGCATGGTCACTCCGGAGAACCTCAAGGAAAAGATCCTGCCGCTGGTGGCGCAACTGGAGCAGGAGCCATGAAGAAGTTTCTGTTTGCCGCGCTGCTGAGTTTTGCGCCGTTCGCCGCATGGGGCGGCGAGGCGAAGGACCTGGCGGCAGACCCTGCGGTGGAAAAGCGCATGGTCGCGCTGGCCCAGAACCTGCGTTGCCTCGTGTGCCAGAACGAATCGCTGGCCAGTTCCCATGCGGAACTCGCGGAAGACCTGCGGCGCGAGGTGCGCGAACAAATCCGAGCGGGCAAGAGCGACAAGGAAATATATGACTACCTCGTCGCCCGCTATGGCGACTTTGTGCTGTATGACCCTCCCCTCAAGAGTTACACGCTCCTGCTGTGGATCGGGCCGTTTCTGATGCTTCTGGCTGGTCTCGGTACCCTTGCCTACCAGTTGCGCAAGCGGCACCAGACCGTGCCGGAAGCAGAATTGTCCGCCGAGGCACAGCGCCGTGCCGCGGCCCTACTCAATGATGAAGAAAAGCAATGATTGAATTCTGGATAATCTGCGCCCTGCTGCTCGCGGTCGCGCTCCTGTTTGTCGTGTGGCCGCTGTGGCGAGGCGGGGCAAAGACGAGGCAAGTGGTGCGGGATGCGGCCAACCTGGAAATCTTCCGCGACCAGATCGCGGAGATGGATGCCGACCTTGCCAATGGCCTGCTCACGCCCGAACTGTATGAACAGGGCAAGCGCGAATTGCAGGCGCGGCTGGTGGAGGAGGTGAAGTCTCCCAACGGCGCGCCGCAGGCCGAACGCAATCCGCTCAGGGCACTGGCGCTAGTGCTGGCCGTTCTGGTGCCGCTCGCGTCGGTTGGCCTATACTGGAAGCTGGGCAACCAGGACGTGTTCCTGGCGCAGGACGGGCGTGAGGGGATCGGCCCGGTTCTGACCGGTGCTGCGCTGCAGGAGCTCGAGGACAAGCTTGCGAAGAAACCGGCCAATCCTCAGGGCTGGCTGCTGCTCGCGCGCTCCTACGTTGAACTGGAGCGGTTTGCCGATGCGGCAAAGGCCTATGACAAGCTGACACAGCTCGTGCCGAACGAGGCCCAGTTGTGGGCAGACTACGCCGATGCACTGGCCATGACCCAGGGCCAGAGTTTGCGCGGCGAGCCCACGATGTTGCTGGACAAGGCGCTGGCGGCAGATCCGAACCATCCAAAGGCGCTGGCACTGGCCGGCTCGGCTGCCATGGAGCGCGGCGACTATCCGGCAGCGATCAAGTACTGGGAAAGCCTGCTGCAGGAAATGCCCGACAAGAACTCAGAAGATGCGAAGGCAGTCGCGGGGGGCATCGAGCAAGCGCGGGTGTTCCTGGCACAGATCAAATCAGGCAAGGCGCCGCGGACGGTACAGAACGCGGGCGCTGGCGACCAGGCCCCCCGGCGAAGCCCAACCGCGGGGGCGGAGAGGATTACCGGCACGGTGACCCTGAGCGATGCCATCAGGTCCAAGGCCGACCCCAATGATACCGTGTTCGTGTTGGCCCGTGCGGCAAGCGGCCCCCCAATGCCGCTTGCGGTGATGCGCAAGCAGGTGAAGGATCTGCCGCTGCGGTTCACTCTTGATGACAGCATGGCGGTGATGCAAGCGAAACTGTCGGATGTCGGCCAGGTGGTGGTGATTGCGCGGGTGTCCAAATCCGGCAATGCAATGCCTGCGGCGGGCGACTTGCAGGGCACCAGCGCCGTCGTCAAGCCCGGCGCCGCTGGCCTGAAGATCAGCATAGACAGCATTGTAAAGTAGCGCCGCCGTTAGTGATACCCATTGCCCCGCGGGCGCGAGACCCGCGAGGGGTGGCCGAGCAAAGACGTCCGAGTCTTTACTTTGACGATGTTTTTCTCAAAAAACAATCCATTATAATAGTTCCCATGTACGGGACGGCCGACTGCGGCAAAGGCGCGTGGCGAGGACAAAAAAAGGCTTGCGTCGCCGCAAGCCTTCGTATGTTTGGCTCCCCGACCTGGACTCGAACCAGGGACCTGCGGATTAACAGTCCGTCGCTCTACCGACTGAGCTATCAGGGAATTGAAGAGCGCGATATAATAACTTTTTTAGCCACACCGGTCAACACCAGTAGTGCTATTGGGAGGCGATGATGGCGAGAAGCGATAGCATATTTTCGGGGATGAGGGCCGCCCGCTCCTTTTTCGGCACAGCTGAAGAGTTGGCGAAATATCCGCGATATCCACAGAGCCTATGAACAACAAGACCGTTTTTGTCCGCACCAGCAAAGGGGAGGCCGAGGCGAGCGGCCAGACTTCGCTGCTGTTCGGCGATTCCAAGCGCGCCTTTATGCTGGTGAACAACAAGTCCAACGTCGACGAGTTGCACAAGCACGCTGCTCCCAGCCTCCGCGCGCACCTGGACGAAATTCTGGCGCAGTTGGAGGCCGACGAGTTCATCCGCGACAAAGATAGCGCCGCACAAAAGAAGCCGGCTGTGGCTGGCGCCGCTCCCCGGCTTGCCATGCCGAAGATCGCGGTTCCCACCAAGGCGCCAAAGCCTGAGGAGGCGCCGCCGGAGGAAGAGGGCGAACTTGATTTCACCTCGCTGGCACAGGCGCCCAGCCCTGCAAAAACCGGAGGCGGGGAGCCGGCACCCGCGGCGGCGCACGACCTAGACTTCTCCGATCTCGTGAAGGCGCCCAATGCACAGGCGGAGGCGGAAGCCGCAAAAATGCGCGCCGAAGCGGAAGCAAAGGCTCGCGCCGAAGCGGAAGCCAAGGCGCGTGCCGAAATGGAAGCCAGGGCGCGCGCAGAAGGCGAAGCGAGGATCCGCGCCGAGGCCGAGGCGAAGGCCAAGGTACGCGCCGAAATGGAAGCCAGGGCGCGCGCAGAAGCCGAGGCCAGGGCGCGTGCGGAAGCCGAGGCCAGGGCGCGTGCGGAAGCCGAGGCCAGGGCGCGTGCGGAAGCCGAGGCCAGGGCGCGTGCGGAAGCCGAGGCCAGGGCGCGTGCGGAAGCCGAGGCGAGGATCCGCGCCGAGGCGGAGGCCAAAGCCAGGGCCCGTGCGGAACTGGAAGCCAGAATGCGGGCAGAAGCCGAGGCCAAGGCCCGTGCAGAAATGGAGGCGAAAATCCGCGCCGAAGCGGAGGCCAAGGCCTGGGAGCAGGCAGAAGCCAAGATGCGCGCGGACGCAGAAAGCAAGGCAAAGCTGCGCGCCGAACTGGAAGCCAAGGTTCGCGCGGAAGCCGAGGCCAAGGCGCGAGCTGAAACAGAGGCGCGCCTGCGGGCTGAGGCCGAAGCCAGGGCGCACGCGGAAGCCAAGGCGCACGCGGAAGCCAAGGCGCAGGCGGAGGCCAAGGCGCAGGCGGAAGCGGCCGCGCAGAAAAAGGCGCCCGAAGAAGTCGATTTTTCCCGCATCTTGCAGATTGGCGGGCAGGCGGCCGAGGCCGAACGGGCTAGGCTGGAAGCCGAGGCACGCGCCCGGCTGGAGATCGAGGCCAGACAGCGCGCGGAGGCGGAAGCGAAGGCTAAAGAGCGAGCGGAGCAGGATGCGAAAATGCGCGCGGAAGCCGAGGCCAGAGCCAGGGTCCGCGCCGAACTGGAAGCCGGCGTGCGTGCCGCTCAAATCGTCGGGGCTGCGGTGGAGAAAAATCATGCAGCGCGCAGCATGATTGCGACGGTGTTGTTCTTCGACGTCGTGGGCTACACCAAGCAATCGGTCGCAAAGCAAATAGAGTTGAAGGGGCAATTCAATTCCCTGATCTCCGGTTTTATCGGGCATGTCGCCGAAGACCAGCGCATCATTTTGGATACCGGCGATGGCGCCGCGATAGGCTTCATGCAGCACCCCGAGGATGCGCTCGATGTCGCAATGAAGTTCCGTGCCGCCGTGACAGCGAACAACCACCGCGATTACCCCGAACTGAAGGTCCGGGCAGGCATCCACCTGGGGCCGGTCAACGTCGTGAAAGACATGAATGGCCAGCTCAACATGGTGGGGGACGGCATCAACGACGCGCAGCGGATCATGAGCTTCGCGGGAGCGGACCAGATCTATGTGTCGCGCGCCTACTTCGATGTCGTGTCCAGGTTGACCGCGGATGCCGCGCGCCTGTTCAAGTATCAGGGGACGCAGAAAGACAAGCACGGGCGGGAGCATCAGGTGTACCAGGTGCTGGGCGGCGAGGCGGCCGCTGCGCCTGCTTATGCGCCAGCGCAACCAACTGGCGGCGTGGAGTCGCTGCTACAGGATCTGTCCTCGATGCTCAGGGAATCCGCCGGCGCCCACGCCCAGATGCCAGCCCAGCCTGCAAAGCCCGCTCCCCAGGCGCAGGCGCCGACTGAATGGCAGCCGATTGAGATACCGGGTTCCGAGCGCCGGAAGACGCCGCAGGAGCTCGAGGCGGAGGCCAGGCGGGAGGCGGAGATCAGGGCGGAGCGGGCGGCCGAGGCTGCGCGCGCCAAGGCACAGCAGGAAGCCGCGGCTCGCGCCAGGGCTGAAGAGGAGGCAGCCAGGGCGAGGCAGGAAGACGCGGCGCGCAAGCTGGCGGCCGATCAGGCAAAAGCCTTCGCCGAAGCGGAAAGACGTGCCAAGGAAGCCGCCGAAGCGGAAGCAAAGGCGCAGGCAAAGGCACAGGCGGCTCACGCCAAGGCCCAAGCGGCGCAGGCCCGGGCCGAGAAAAAGCAAGCCAAGCGGCAGGCGGCCGGCGCAAGGAAGATTCGCCGCCCGTTGCCTTGGCTGACCATAGGCTTGATGCTGCTGATCCTGAGCGTCGCCGGCGTCGTGGGGCTGCCCTATTTCTGGCCGATGCGAGATTATATTCCGGACGTTGAGCGAGAGCTGGGCGGCCAGTTGAAGCAGCCCGTGCACATTGGCGGTATCAGCGCGGCGTCGCTGCCGTCACCCCGCCTCGACCTGCTCGACGTATCCATAGGAAGCAAACAGGAAGTTAAAATCGGGCATATTGCGCTTCATTTCAATGCGCTCACTCTCCCGGCAAATATCAGGGAAATAAGCACTGCGGAACTGGAGCATCTAATCATCAGCGCCGAGTCCTTCGGTGCGGCAATGTCCTGGCTGCAAGGCCTGGGCTCCAACCCGCGCTACCCCCTCGCACACATGGTGCTGCGAGAGGTGAGGGTCAGCGGCGATGTGCCCAAGCTGCCCTCCCTTGGCGGAAATGTGGACTTCGACTCCTACGGGCGTTTGGCCAAGGCGCACGTAAGCAGCGAGGATGGCAAGCTGGAAGCAGACCTTGAACCCCATGACAAACGTTGGCAGCTCGAACTGAGCTTGAGGGACGGCAGCGCGCCACTGCTGCCCAATATCCGATTCGATAGCTTGGATGCGACGGGAGACCTGGTCGATAGCGGGATCAATTTCGGCACCGTCACGGGCAGCCTGTATGGCGGTCAGATGAAGGGCAACGCCAACCTGACCTGGCAGGCGGGGTGGCAGTTGCAGGGGCGGCTTAACGTCAAATCCCTGCTCGTGCAGAAGGCGCTGCCTGGATTGAAGATCGAAGGCGAGCTGGAAGGCGACGGCAGTTTTGTAATGGCGGCGGCAAAACTGTCGCAACTGGCGAGCGCGCCTCGCCTGGATGGTTCCTTCAAGGTGAGCGAGGGGACGATCAAAGGCATGGACATCGCCGAAACCGCGCGTTCCGGCGCCGCGCAACTGGCGGCAGGCACCACCCATTTTGACCTCTTGAACGCCACATTGCGGGCGGACAGCACGGGGCAACATCTGAAGCCCATAAAGATTTCCGCGGGGGCGATGAGCATGACCGGCTCGGCCGACGCCAATCCGGATGGCAGGCTTTCCGGTCAGGTGGTGGTTGACCTCAACCGCGTGCGTGCTGGCATGGGAACGCTGCCGCTAACCCTTTCTGGCACCGTCGCAGAACCGGTCTGGAGCCTCGGTCGCTAGGTCGTCACGCAAGTTCCGGCGGGAATGCCCCGAAGAGGTTGTCCGTGCCGGGACACCGGGAGACACTGAATAACTCCCGGTACGTCATTCCGGCGAAGGCCGGAATCCAGTGATTTCAATCAACTGGGCACCGGCCTCCGCCCGTGTGACGACTTGTTCGGCGTTTCCCTAGGCTAGCGCCTTCGCAATGCGCTCAAGCGCTGCCTTGAGATTATCCATCGAGGTGGCGAAGGAGAGACGGATGTAGCCTTCGCTGCCAAAGGCGGAGCCGGGCACGACGGCTACCCCCCCTTCTACCAGCAGGTATTCCGACAATGCGATGTCGGTGGCTTCCTTAAGCACGCCCTTCTTGTGCAGCGCCGCAATCGCGCCACGCGCGTCGGGGAAAGCGTAGAACGCGCCGCCCGCTTCGAGGCATTTCAGCCCCGGTATCCGGTTCAATCCGTTCACCACGAACCGGTGCCGCTCGCGGAATGCATTGAGCATGGGCGTGATGCAGCCCTGGTCGCCATTCAGCGCGGCCTCGGCCGCCACCTGCGAGATTGAGGTCGGATTGGAGGTGCTCTGCGACTGTACGTTCTCCATCGCGGTAATGATGTGCTCCGGCCCCGCGGCATAGCCGATGCGCCAGCCCGTCATGGCGTAGGCCTTGGACACGCCGTTCAGCACCATGGTGCGAGGGTACAGGTCGGGGCACGCATTCAGGATGTTGACGAACTTCGCGTCGGTCAGTGCGATATGTTCATACATGTCGTCCGTGGCGATGAGGACGCCCGGGTGCTTGCGCAGCACGTTCCCCAGCGCCTTGAGCTCCTCCAGGGTATACACCGCGCCGGAGGGATTGCTCGGGCTGTTGATCACCACCATCTTGGTGTTCGGGGTGATCGCGGCATCCAGCTGCGCGGCCGTCATCCGGAAACCCTGCTCGATGCCCGCATGCACGATTACCGGCTTGCCTTCCGCGATGATCACGATGTCCGGATAGGAAACCCAGTAGGGTGCGGGAATGATCACCTCGTCGCCGGGGTTGATTACCGCCAGCGCCAGGTTGAAGAAGCTCTGTTTGCCGCCGCAGGAAACCAGGATCTGCTTGGCCGTGTACTCCAGCCCGTTGTCACGCTTGAACTTCGCGACGATCGCCTGCTTTAGCGAGGGGATGCCGCCCACCGGGGTGTACTTGGTCTGGCCCTTATTGATCGCCGTGATCGCCGCATCCTTGATGTGCTGCGGCGTGTCGAAATCAGGCTCTCCCGCGCCCAGGCCGATGATGTCCTTGCCCTCGGCTTTCAGTTTTGCCGCTCTGGCGGTCACGGCGAGGGTGGGGGAAGGCTTGATGGCCTGTACGCGGGTGGAGAGTGGCACGCTAATTCCTTGCGAGGTTAATCGTTGGGAGCGAATTATACCCGTAGCAGGAAAAGAATGAACGGGGCCGGGAAAAGGCGGACGCCGCTGGCGTCAAATGCCCGCCAGCCAAAGCCGCAACCTGAGGCCGATGCCCGTGGTATAGCCGACCTCGACGAAACTAATTTTTCCGTCTGGCGAGATCACAAAGCTGGCCGGCACCGCATGCACGCCCCATGCGGCGGCAAGGGCGCCGTCCGGGTCGTTTACCACCGGGAAATCGAGCCGCTGCTCACGCAGGTGCCGGCCAACCGCCTCTGGTGTGCCGCTCTGCATGGCGACGGTAATCACGTTCGGGTTGTCGCGAGCGATGGCGGCGATGGTACCCTGTTCGGTGCGGCAGATCGGGCACCAGGTCGCCCAGAAGTGCACCAGCACCGGCCTTTCCGGATGGGTGGGAAGCGCGTACGTCTGGCCCGCAAGGGTGCGCCCCTGCAAAGCGGGCGCCGCGCCGCTCACCATGTCGCGGTGTTGCCAGGCGCGTATGCCAGCGACCAAGGCTAAGAACAGCAGCGCGTTGAGCGCAAGACCGCGCCACCTTTTTGCGCGCCCGGGTTTGTTTGCATCCGTTGCCATGGGTGAATTTTACCGCGTTTGAACACCCGGCCATCTCTTGGCTGATTTTTTTCGGCTCTCGCCAGCCTTAAAAAAGCCGCCAGTTCCTCCACCCGGCGCAATCGCTCCTCGGGCGTGAGTTGCCCGAAAGCTTTCAGGCGTTCGTCGCTTGCGTAATAGGTCCGGTCGCCGGGATCGAATGACGGTTCAGGGCGCTTGATGCGTTGCAGATGGCTCAATGTCCGCAAGGTCGATCGGGTGCGCGACGGGGCGCCTCCGCCATCTTACTTTGATGCGCCGCCACATTCTCCGCTTCACATCCCCATTTAGCAATCTCCACTTTCCCCGTACAATACCCACTCCACCATGAACATTCAGACCTTCCCCGACAGTCCCTACCGCCTTCACCAGCCGTTCGAGCCTTCCGGCGATCAGCCGACGGCCATTGCGCAGTTGGTGGAGGGGATAGGGGACGGACTGGCGTACCAGACGCTGCTCGGGGTGACGGGCTCCGGCAAGACCTTCACCATGGCGAACGTGATTGCGCGCACCGGGCGGCCCGCGATCATCATGGCACCGAACAAGACGCTGGCGGCGCAGCTGTATTCCGAGATGCGCGAGTTTTTTCCCGAGAACGCGGTGGAGTACTTTGTCTCCTACTACGATTACTACCAGCCCGAGGCCTACGTGCCGTCGCGCGACGTGTATATCGAGAAGGATTCCAGCATTAACGAGCAGATCGAGCAGATGCGGCTGTCGGCGACCAAGTCGTTGCTGGAGCGGCCCGACGCGGTGATCGTCGCCACGGTGTCGGCGATCTACGGCATTGGCGATCCCGTCGATTACCACGGCATGATCCTGCACCTGCGCGAGCACGAGAAGATGCCGCAGCGCGACGTGATCAAGCGCCTCACCGCGATGCAGTACGACCGCAACGACATGGAATTCAGCCGCGGCCATTTCCGCGTGCGCGGTGACGTGATCGACATCTTCCCGGCGGAAAACAGCGAGCACGCGCTGCGCCTTACGCTGTTCGACGACGAGGTGGAATCGCTGTCGCTGTTCGATCCGCTCACCGGGCACATCGTCACCCGCGTGCCGCGCTTTACCGTTTACCCGTCCAGCCACTACGTTACGCCGCGCGAGACCACCTTGCGCGCGATCGAGACCATCAAGGCGGAGTTGGCCGAGCGCATCGAGTTTTTCCAGAACGAGAACAAGCTGGTCGAGGCGCAGCGCATCCAGGAGCGCACGCGGCACGACCTGGAGATGCTCGCCGAGATCGGTTTCTGCAAGGGCATCGAGAACTATTCGCGCCATCTTTCCGGGCGCAAGGCGGGGGATCCCCCGCCCACACTGATGGATTACCTGCCGCCCAATGCGCTGATGTTCATCGACGAAAGCCATGTCACCATTCCGCAAATCGGCGGCATGTACAAGGGAGACCGTGCGCGCAAGGAAAACCTGGTCAACTACGGTTTCCGCCTCCCCTCAGCGCTGGACAACCGGCCGCTGCGCTTCGACGAGTTCGAGAAAGTGATGCGCCAGGCCATCTTCGTTTCTGCAACGCCTGCGGCCTACGAGGCGGAACACGCAGGTCAGGTGGTGGAGCAGGTGGTGCGCCCGACCGGGCTGGTTGACCCGGTGATCGAGGTGCGCCCCGCCACCCACCAGGTGGACGACCTGATGTCGGAGGCCAACGCGCGCATCAAGTCCGGCGAACGCCTGCTGGTGACCACACTAACCAAGCGCATGGCGGAACAGCTTACCGAATACTTTGCCGAGCATGGCATCAAGGTGCGCTACCTGCACTCCGACGTGGAAACGGTGGAGCGGGTGGAAATCATCCGCGACTTGCGCCTGGGCGTGTTCGATGTGCTGGTCGGCATCAACCTGCTGCGCGAGGGGTTGGACATCCCGGAGGTGTCGCTGGTGGCGATACTGGATGCCGACAAGGAGGGCTTCCTGCGTTCAGAGCGCTCGCTGATCCAGACCATAGGCCGCGCTGCGCGCCACATCAATGGCAAGGCGTTGTTGTACGCGGATAAGATCACCGATTCGATGCGCCGCGCGATAGAAGAGACCGAGCGCCGGCGGCACAAGCAGCAGGCGTACAACGACGCTCACGGCATTACCCCGCAAGGCGTGGTAAAACGCATCAAGGACATCATCGAGACTGAATACGACATGGACTCCGAGCGGGCGCAACTGAAGGCGGCGCAGACGCAGGCGAAGTACTTTGCCATGAGCGAAAAAGAAGTATCGAAGGAAATTGCGCGCCTGGAGAAGGAGATGCTGCAGGCCGCCAAGAACCTGGAATTCGAGCGCGCCGCGGAACTCCGCGATCAATTGAAAAGGCTGCGGGAAAGCATTTTTGTTTCCCCATTATGAATGGAAAATACTGTCAAGCGTATGCCGGTGAAGCATGAATAGCGGCGGCAAACTAAGTGTGCTCTTTGTATGCATGGGCAACATATGCCGCTCACCTACCGCCGAGGCGGTGTTCCGACACGAGGTCAAGAAGGCGGGGCTGGAGAAGAGGATCGTCATTGACTCCGCAGGTACGCACGATTACCACATCGGCGAACCGCCCGATCTGCGCACGCAGCAGGCCGCGCTGCGGCGCGGCTATGACATGAGTTCCCTGCGCGGGCGGCAGGTGCAGGCCGCCGATTTTGACCGGTACGATTACGTGCTGGCGATGGATCATGCGAACCTCGCTATCTTGCGGCGGCTGCGTCCTGCCGATGCGGTGAGCCATCTCGGCTTGTTCCTGGAATTCGCCGGGCGGCACGAGCAGCGCGAAGTGCCTGACCCATATTACGGTGGTGAGGACGGATTTGAGCGCGTACTGGATATGGTGGAAGATGCGGCCGAGGGGCTGCTGAGCCATATCCGCCGCCGGTATTCGGTATAGGCTCCATGCACCGCGTGCAGGAGAAGGTGTCCCGGTATTGAGAGCCGTCTACGCCGTCCAACGCGAGTCCGAATGAAATCGGCCTCCTGGCGGTAATGCCGGGAGGCCGGGCTTTCATCGGGCCGCTCAACTGGCAGCCCAGGCCGTACGCGTTACGAACGCTGTGTGTGCGTTTCGATCTGTACCAGCGGTTCAGCGCTCTCCGCCGTATATATCTCGCGCGGGCGCTGCCGTCGGCGGGGGGCATGCTCCCCGGACGGCATGGGGGCACCCGCTTCTGAGGCGGCCTTGCCAGGATCGGTTTCGATTTGCACCAGTCCGCTGCCTGCAACGCTGTCGATCGAAACAGGCGACGCCTGCGGAGTGGTTTCCTCGCGCACCGCGTGCAGTTCATGTTGTGTCGCGGTAATCGCCCCCTGGCTGAGGTCCTCGGCAATTTCGGCAACCCCGACGGGCGCGGCGACTGTCGCGGCCTGCTGTGCTGCCGGAGCGTGCTCGGCCACTTCATGCGCCAATGGCTGTTCCACAACCGCCGCGGGGTGAGGGGCGGCCGGTGCTTCGGCTTGGCGTGCAGGCTGTTCCATTGCGGGGGCCTCGGCGACTGCCTCGGTCGCGCCGGAAACCTCGGCCATTGCCTGGCTTTGCGTCACCGCCTGCTGTTCCCGTTTTTCGCGCTCGCGACGCCCGCCGCGGCGGCCGCGCCTGCGGGCGCTACCGCCTTCGGGTTGCTCCCCGGTTGCCGGAGCAATTTCCGGCGCTTGCTCAGGAGCCACCCGCTGCTGTTGCCGCGGCGGGCGCTCTGGGCGGGCTTCCTGCTGCTTGGGCGCAGCCTCGGGGCGGGCAGCCTTTTCCTGGCGCTGCCCTTCTTCGCGCTCGCGGCGCGGCTTGCCGCCCTCCGGGCGCTCGCGACGTCCGCGTCCTTCCTGCTTGCCGCCCTCGCGGCCCCCGTCGCGCTCCCGGCGCGCCTGTTGCCGTGGCTTGGGCGCAGTCTTTGCCGCGGGCGCTTCCTCCTTCGCGGGCTTGAGCCAGCCGAACAGCCAGCCAAACAGGCCGCCTCCCGGCTTTTGTTCTTCCACCCGTTCCTTTGCTATCGGTGCAGGCTGAGCCGGCGTGATGCCCTGAACGACAGCGCGCGGCCGCTGCGCCTTGATTTCCTGGGCGGCCTCGGCAGCCGCGGTCTTCTCTTCCGGTTTCTCCACCAGCTTGTAGCTGGCTTGGCGGGCTTCGCCGACCAGGTCGTCGTGGCGCAACCGAATCACGCTGTAATGCGGGGTTTCCAGGTGCGGGTTCGGGATCAGGGTGACGTCTACCCTGAGGCGCGATTCGATGCGGTGGATGTCCGAGCGCTTCTCGTTGAGCAGGAAGGTGGCGACATCCACGGGCACCTGAACGTGGATCGCGGCGCTGTTCTCTTTCATCGCCTCTTCCTGGATGATGCGCAGGATGTGCAGCGCGGAAGATTCGGTGCCGCGGATATGGCCGATGCCGTTGCAGCGGGGACACGGCGTGAAGCTGCCTTCCTCAAGGCTGGGCGCCAGGCGCTGGCGGGAGAGCTCCAGCAGGCCGAAGCGCGAGATCTTGCCGACCTGCACGCGGGCCCGGTCGTAGTGCAGCGCGTCGCGCAGGCGGTTTTCCACCTCGCGCTGGTTGCGACTGCTTTCCATGTCGATGAAGTCGATCACGATCAGGCCGCCCAGGTCGCGCAGCCGCAGCTGGCGGCCGATTTCGTCCGCCGCCTCCAGGTTGGTGTTGAGCGCGGTGGCCTCGATGTCGGAGCCGCGCGTGGCGCGCGCCGAGTTGATGTCGATGGCAGTGAGCGCTTCGGTATGGTCGATCACGATCGCGCCGCCGGAAGGGAGGCGCACCTCGCGCGCGTGGGCGGATTCGATCTGGTGCTCGATCTGGAAGCGCGAGAACAGCGGCACGTCATCATGGTAGCGCTTGACCCGGTTGACGTTGGCGGGCATCACCGTGCCCATGAATGCCTGCGCCTGCTGGAAGATCTCGTCGGTATCGACCAGGATCTCGCCGATGTCCGGGTGGAAATAATCGCGGATCGCGCGCACCACCAGGCTGCTCTCCAGATAGATCAGCGAAGGGGCTTTTTCGCTCTTGGCCGCACCGTCAATCGCGTCCCACAGCTGTTTGAGGTAGTTGAGGTCCCACTGCAACTCTTCCAACGAGCGACCTATGCCCGCGGTGCGCACGATGATGCCCATGCCGTGCGGCACTTCGAGCTGCGCCAGGATGTCGCGCAGTTCGTTGCGTTCCTCGCCCTCGATCCGGCGCGAGACACCGCCCCCGCTGGGGTTGTTCGGCATCAACACGATGTAGCGGCCGGCCAGGCTGATATAGGTCGTGAGCGCCGCGCCCTTGTTGCCGCGCTCATCCTTTTCTACCTGCACCAGCAACTCCTGGCCCTCACGCAAGGCTTCCTTGATCGAAGGGCGGTTGCCGCTTCCCGGCTGGTAATACTGCGGATTGACCTCCTTGAACGGCAGGAACCCGTGGCGGCTGCCGCCGTACTCGACGAACGCCGCTTCCAGGCTGGGCTCGATGCGGGTGATGACGGCCTTGTAGATGTTGCTCTTGCGTTGCTCTTTGCCGGCGGTCTCGATGTCGAGGTCGATCAGTTTCTGACCGTCGACAATGGCGACGCGGAGTTCTTCCGGCTGCGTCGCATTGAATAACATGCGTTTCATATATTATCTCCCGCGCTCCGGCACGGGCAGGACAAAACTACGCGCGATCAGCCGCGCGGGAGAGCAAGGGCCGTAGCAGCATTGAATAGGTTATGGTGCCGACGGCCGTTCAAATTCGTTCTCGCTGTTAGTTTGTCTTGAAGCTGCGTGCCGCCGAATAATGATGGGCAGCACGGAAAAATCCACAATGCTTGGAGCGCGCAAATCAATTACCATCACTGCTTGGGTCCGGTGAGTGACATTAACCGGGCGGCGGTTGCTTCATGGCGGCGGCCTGAAGGCCAGCCCTGCGTATGACGGGGAAATGAATGAACGTCCCGTTTTCCAGCGAAGTCTACGCGCTAACGTGAATTATAAGCAAAATGAAAGATTTAAGCAAAGATTCCGTGAACTGGGCTGAAATTGGCGAAGACAGCGCCGGGCAGCGCATCGACAACTTCCTGGCCAAACACCTCAAGGGCGTCCCCAAGAGCCATATTTACCGCATCCTGCGCAGCGGCGAAGTTCGCGTCAACAAAAAGCGGGTGGACCAGACCTGGCGCCTGGAACTGGGTGACGTGGTGCGGATTCCCCCGGTGCGGGTGCAGGAAAAGCCGGAAGAGGATTATGTCCCCGCGGCGGAATTCCCCATTCTATATGAGGATGATGCGCTGCTGGCGATAGACAAGCCCGCCGGGGTGGCCGTGCATGGAGGCAGCGGCGTTTCCTTCGGCGTCATCGAACAACTGCGCCGCGCCCGCCCGCAGGCCAAATTCCTGGAGCTCGTGCACCGCCTGGATCGCGAGACGTCCGGTATCCTGTTGCTGGCCAAGAAACGCTCCGCACTCACCGCGCTGCACGAGCAGATGCGCGAAGGCAAGACAGACAAGCGCTACCTGACGCTGGTGCTGGGACAGTGGAAGAACGCAAAACAGCATGTAAAGCTGCCGCTGCACAAGTTTACCCGTCCGGACGGCGAGCGCCGCGTCATGGTGCATGAAGACGGCCAGGCCTCGCATACCGTGTTCGCCCTGCAACAAGGCTTTGCGGATTATTCGCTGCTGGAAGCCCAGCTCAAGACCGGGCGTACCCACCAGATTCGCGTGCACCTGGCGCATCTCGGCTTCCCCATCGCTGGCGACGACAAATACGGCGACTTTGCCCGCAACAAGGAACTGGCGAAGCAGGGCCTCAAGCGCATGTTCCTGCATGCGCACGCCATGGCCCTCTCCCACCCGCTGACCGCCGAACCGCTGCGGTTGATGGCGCCATTGCCCAAAGAGTTACAGCGGTTTGTGGACAAACTGGCTGAAGGAAAGTAGGCGAATCGAGCCCTCCGCTGTGTGCTTAATTGACTGTAAATCTGCATTTACACCAAGGACATCATGCGCAAATTCCTTTTCTTCAGGAAACTGACGGCCCTGTTCGAGATGATGGGGATGGACCCGAGGGTGGGCCTTGGGACGCTGGCGTTTGTCGTTGCGCTGGCGGTTGCCGCCGCGTTCTGGTTTGTGGAGACTGCGCCGCCAACTTCCATTACCATGCTCACCGGCCCCGAGGGCAGCATGTTCCAGCGCAACGCCGAGAAATACCGCAAGGTGCTGGAGCGCGAAGGCGTCAAGCTGGTGATGGTTCCTTCGCAGGGTTCGTTGGAGAATCTGGTGCACCTGAGCGACCCGGCGTTTCATGTGGACGTCGGCTTCGTGCAGGCCGGCCTGATCCAGAGCGGGCTTGCGGAAGGCTTGGATATTAGCGAGCTGGCCTCGCTGGGAAGCGTCGCCTATGAGCCGCTGCTGGTGTTCTATCGCGGCAAGGAGGAAGTCGACCGGCTCTCCCAGTTCGAAGGCAAGCGCCTTGCCATCGGGCAGGTGGGCAGCGGCACCAACGCGCTGGCGACTGCGCTGCTCAAGGCGAACGGCATCGAGGCGGGTGGCGAGACGGAATTCCTGGATGACAATCCCCAGGATGCCGCCGATGCGCTGGTCGCGGGCAAGCTCGACGCGGTCTTCCTGATGAGCGATTCGGCGTCCGTGCAAATCATGGGCAAGCTGTTGCGTACACCGGGAATACGCCTCGTGAATTTTCAGCAAGCCACCGCCTACACGCGCCGCATCACCTATCTCAACAAACTGGAGCTGTCGCAGGGCTCGATAGACCTGGGCAGAAACGTCCCTGATCGCGACGTAGCGCTGGTCGGGCCGACCGTAGAGCTGGTGGCGCGCGGCAACCTGCACCCGGCGCTCTCCGACTTGCTGCTGGAAGCTGCCCACGAAGTGAACGGCAATGCGAACCTGCTGCAGCGACAAGGGGAGTTCCCCGCCCCGAGGCAAAATGAATTCCGCATCAGCGACGACGCCGACCGCTATTACAAGTCCGGAAAGAGCTTCCTTTACCGCAACCTGCCGTTCTGGCTGGCGACTATCGCTAGCCGTGTGCTGGTGTTCGTGCCCATCGTGGTGCTGCTCATTCCCGGATTGCGCATGCTGCCGGTGGTGTACCGCTGGCGCATGCGTTCACGCATCACCCGGTGGTATGGACTCTTGCTGGAACTGGAGAAGGATCTGCTGCACAAGCAGGAACCCGAGGAGCGCGCCGAGCTCATGCACCGCCTCGACCATATTGCGCGTGCGGTACACCGAATCAAGGTTCCGAGGTTCTTCGGCGACCAATTCTATGTGCTTCTGCAGCACGTGGACTATGTGCGGCAACGGCTGCAGGCCACCGAGCCGCCGGGTCACCGCGAAGGGTAAGATGGGCGGGGCCGCGCGCGGGACAGTGACTCAATGCACCATCTGATTCATCTCGATGATCGGCATCAATATCGCAAGCACGATGACCAGCACGACCACGCCCATGGTCAGGATCAGGATCGGTTCGAGCAGCGCGGTCAGCAGCGAGACGAAATTGCCGACTTCGCGTTCCTGCTGGAGGGCGGCGCGCTCCAGCATGGTGTCGAGTTTGCCGCTCGACTCCCCGCTGGCGATGAGGTGCACCAGCATGGGCGGGAACAGGCCGGAGGAGGCGAGTGAACGGCTCAGGGTAACGCCCTCACGCACCTTGAGCGACGCTTCTTCCAGCGCGCGCCGCATCGGCAGGTTGCCCACCACCCGGGCGGCTTCGCGCAGCGCAGTGAGCAGCGGCACGCCGCTGCCGACCAGGATGGCGAGGGTGCTGGCCATCCTGGCGGTGTTGATGCCGCGCAGCAGGCGGCCGATCAGGGGCAGCCGCAGCAATCGGGTGTGCCAGCGGTATCTCACCTCTTCCTGCTTGAGCAGCGCGCGTCCGCCGAATGCGGCAGCGCCACCGGCGAGCAGCAGGTAGGGCCAGCTTGTCTGCAGCAGCTCGCTGATGAACATCATCATCCGCGTCAGCAGGGGCAGCGTCTGCTTTGAGCTCTGGAATACGCCCACCACCTGGGGCACGACATACACCAGCAAGCCGCTTACCACCGAGAGCGCGACCACCGTGACGATGGCCGGATAGACGAAGGCCAGCCCAACCTTCTGCTGCATGGCATGGCGTGTTTCGGTGTAGTCCGCGAGCTTGACCATGACTTCCACCAGGTTGCCGGAGCTTTCGCCGGCGCGCACCAGCGCCAGATACACGTCGGGGAATACCCTGCCGTAGCGCTCCATGGATTTGGCCAGCGAGTTGCCCGCCAGCACCTCCGCGCGCACCCCGGCCAGCACCCGCCGCGCGGATTCGGCCTCGGTCTGCTCAATCAGGGCGGACAAAGCCTGTTCCAGCGGTAACCCCGCCTCCAGCAAGGTGGTCAGTTGCCTGGTCATCAGGCCGAGTTGCGAGGCGGAAATGCCGCGCCGGAAGCGCAGCCCTTTTTCGCCGGCGTCGGGCGAGTCCTGGTTGATGGCCTGCGTGTCGAGCACAGTGAGCCCCGACTCGCGCAACTGCTGCCGGGCGAGGCGCAGATTGTCGGCCTCCACCACGCCCTGGACGACTTGCCCGCTGCCGTCGAATGCCCTGTAGTGGAACGCCGCCATCTCAGTCGCGTGTCACGCGCAGCAGTTCTTCGAGGGAGGTCTTGCCGGAGGCCACCAGCCGTATCCCGTCCTGGCGCAAACTGCGCATCCCGGTCTGCAAACCACGCTTCCACAGCAGTTGTTCGGAGGCGCGGTCGTGGATGAGGCGGCGCATCTCCTCATCCACATTCATCAGCTCATAGATGCCGGTCCTTCCGCGGTAGCCGCTCTGGCCGCAGGCACTGCATCCGCGAGGGCGATACAGCACGCCCGGACTCTCGCCATCAAGCTGGTCCAGCTCCGCGGCATCCGGTTGATACGCCTCGCGGCAGTCGGGGCACAGGCAGCGCACCAGGCGCTGTGCCAGCACGCCGATCAGGCTGGAGGACAGCAGGAACGGCTCCACGCCCATGTCCGTCAAGCGCGTCACCGCACTGGCGGTGTCGTTGGTGTGCAGGGTGGCCAGCACCAGGTGGCCGGTGAGGCTGGCCTGCACGGCGATCTGGGCGGTTTCCAGGTCGCGGATTTCGCCGATCATGATCACATCGGGGTCCTGGCGCAGGATGGCCCGCAACGCGCGCGCAAACGTCATGTCGATGCGCGGGTTCACCTGGGTCTGGCCAATGCCGTCGAGGTCGTATTCCACCGGATCCTCCACGGTCATCACGTTGGTCGTGCTGGCGTCTATGCGCGAGAGCGCGGCGTACAGCGTGGTGGTCTTGCCGGAACCGGTCGGGCCTGTGACCAGCACGATGCCGTGCGGCTGGTGCACCAAATTGTCCATGTCCTGCAGCGTCTTTCCTTCCATGCCCAGGCGCGAGAGTTCCAGCCTGCCGGCTTCCTTGTCCAGCAGGCGCAGCACGGCCCGTTCGCCGTGCCCCGTGGGCAGGGTCGACACGCGCACGTCCACCGGGCGTCCCGCCAGCCTGAGTGTGATGCGCCCGTCCTGCGGCAGGCGCTTCTCGGCGATGTCGAGGTCGGCCATGATCTTGATGCGCGACACCATCGCGGCGTGCAGCGCGCGGTGGGGTTCGACTACGTCCTTCAAGGTGCCGTCGGTACGGAAGCGGACGACGGAGCGCGTCTCGAAGGGCTCGATGTGGATGTCCGAGGCGTTTTCGCGCACGGCCTGCGCGAGCAACGCGTTGATCATGCGGATCACGGGCGCATCATTTTCCGCGTCCAGCAAATCCTCTGTCTGCGGCAGGTCGTGGATCAACTGCGACAGGTCCATGCCTTGCTCGACATCGTCCACCAGTGCGGCGGCATCACCATCGCCTTGCGCAAAGGCGGCGGCCAGCGCGGCCTCGAATTCCTCGGGCGGCGCCAGCGTTGCGTGCAGCGGCACGCCCAGCACACGCATGACTTCCGCCATGGCCTCGGGCGCGGCATTGTCGCGCACAAGCACCTCGGCGTACTCCGCCGAAAGCTGCCTGAGCAGAACGCCGTTGGCCTTGGAAAAGAAATAGGGTACGCGGCGCGCAATCGCACGCGAAGCGGGGAGTTCCATATCGTCCGTGGAAGCCATGCTGCTCAGCGAGCGGGCGAATCCCCGGTCGCGGTCTTGTCGCCCATTGCGGGCGTCTCCGCGGGCACGTCGCTTGCGGCCGCAGCATGCTCCGGCGTTCCCTGGGGCGCGGGCGGCGCGGCGGAAACGGCCGAGGCGGCATCCCCGGAAGTGGCCGGAGGATCGGCGGCGCTTGGCGCCGATGCCTGCTTGGAAAAATCGACCGGCGGCATTTGCGGCGTCGGCATGCTGGGCAGGATCAGGTGCCATGAGGGCAGAGTGGACGCCTCTTCCGCGCGCAGATATTCGTAGCGGTCTTCAGTCAGGCTGTTGCCCGCCACCTTGGTGCGCAGCACATGGGGACGGATGAAGATCATCAGGTTGGTCTTGGTGTGCTGCCGAGTTTCGGAACGGAACAGCGCGCCGATGAGGGGGATGCTGCCCAGCAGCGGCACCTTGCTCTCGGTGGTGCTCACCTGGTCCTGGATCAGCCCGCCGAGCACGATGATCTGCCCTTCATCCACCAGCACACTGGAATCGAGCGAGCGCTTGTTGGTGATGATGCCCGCCGGGTTGGTCAGGCTGGTCGGGTCCACGCTGGAAACCTCCTGGTAGATTTGCAGCTTGACCGTACCGCCCTCCGAGATCTGCGGCTTGATGCGCAGGGTCAGGCCCACGTCCTTGCGGTCTATGGTCTGGAAGGGCGTGGCCGTCGCGGTTGCCCCGGTTTGCGCGTACTGGCCGGTGATGAACGGAACGTTCTGGCCGATCACGATCTTGGCTTCTTCGTTGTCCAGCGTCAGGAGGTTGGGCGTGGACAGAATGTTGGCGTTGGCGTCGGTCTCCAGCGCATTGGCCAGCGCGCCCAGGTTCAACACGGTGCCGACGCCGGGAATGGTCAGCTGCCCCTTCACCACGCCCACGTTCAGACCCTCGGAAACGGTGCCGATATTGGCCGATGCATCGAGAATGTTGCCGCCCACGCCGCGCCCGCCGAAGTTGGTGCCGCCGAAGGTTTTCGCGGTGTTGGCGGCCCCGGTGGCGCCCGAAAGGGCCTGCCACTGGATGCCGAATTTCGCCACCTTGTCCGCGGAGACCTCGGCGATCAGTGCCTCGACGAACACCTGTGCCCGGCGCACATCCAGCATTTCCAGCACCGCACGCAGATTGTTATAGACGGCGTCCGGCGCGATGATGATCAGGGAATTCGAGGCCTGGTCGGCCTGTATCATGCCGCCGCCGGTCGGCGCGCCGCCAACGGCGGTGGGCGGCGCGGCGGGCGTGCCGGGCGTGGCAGGGGAACCGGGGGTGGTCGCGGCCGACACGTCTCCCGACATCACGGCGCGCAGGGTCTGCGCGACCTTGGTCGCCTCCGCGTTTTTGAGATAGACCACGTGAATGTTGCCGGGCGAATGGGTCGCTATGTCCAGCGTCTTCACCAGCTCGCGCACGCGGGCAATTCGATCCGGGTTGGAGGTGCGCAGCAGGAGGGTGTTGGAGCGCGCATCGGCCAGCAAAATGAACCGGTTGCTGCCGTCCGGTGTGGCACCTGCCGTGCCTAGTGGCGCATCCATCATCAAACGGTTGATGGTCTGCGCAAGATCCACGGCCGAAAGATGGAACACCGGGATGGTGATGGGCGCTTCCGCCGCCGGCTGGTCGATGGCGCGCACGATCTGCTCGATGCGCTTGAGGTTGCTGGCGTAGTCGGTCACCACCAGGGTGTTGGTGTTGGGGTAGGCCACCACGATGTTGTTCGGCGCGATAAGCGGGCGCACGATGCTCACCAGTTGTGCCGCCGACTCGTATTGCAGCGGAAAGATGCGGGTGACCAACTGATCCTTGCGGCCCTGCCCGGTGCTGACTTCGCCGATGTAGAGCTTGGCGTCGGCCTCGGGCATGATCTTCGTCACGCCGTTGGAGTCGACGGCAGCAAAGCCCTGCAGTCGGAGGGCGGAAAGCAGGATGTTATAGGCCTCATCGGAAGAAACCGGCGTCGCCGAGACGATGTTGATCGTGCCCTTCACCCGCGGGTCCACCAGGAAATTCCGCTTGCTGATGTGCGAGATCGCGCGGATCACTTCCGGGATGTCCGCGTTCACGAAATTGAGCGAAGTCTTGTCCGATTCGGCGGCAAAGGCGGCCGGCGCGAATGCAAATGCCATGGCCAGGAAAAATGCCGCTGCGCAGCGCAAAGCCGGGATGCGGCGGAATGGCGCGGTACTCAATGTTGCCCCCTCATCTTGTCAAGCTGGCGCTGCAGCATCTCACGTCTTTCCGGCGGCATGTTGGCCGCCCCATTGAGCTGCTGCTGCAGCGCATCCATTTGTCCCGTATGGCCAGGCGCCGTTGCCGTGGCGGAGAGCGTCCGGGCGGAGGCCGCGGGTGCCGTTATGCCGGGCGCCTGCGGCGTGTACGCGGCCGCCGCCATCCCGGAAGGGGGCGCACCGGCCGCGCCGCTTGGCGCGGAGGCGCCGGACAAATCTACTCGCTGGCTCGCGCCGCCCTGCTCCAGCACCACATGGTCCGCATAGGTTTCCACCAGCCGTATGCCCGGCTTGACCTCCTCTCCCAGGGCCACGCCAATCTGCTTGTCATCCATCTGCAAGACCGCGAATCCCTGGGTGCGGTGGGCAAACACCCCGATCAGCTTGATGTTGCTCGCCGATGCCAAGGCGGGCGCTTCCTGGACCGGGGCCGTGCCGAACAGTCTCGCGGCCTCGCCCGAGCCTTCCCATCCGGCGGCCGGCATGGCCGGGCTGGCGGGCGCCAGCAGCGCCCAAGTCCATTTCGCCAGCACGATCCCGAGCAACGCGGCGCCCACTGCCTGCCACGAGAAGAAGCGCTGGACGATGGCGCCCAGCCTCGCCGGGACCCGAAATGAAATCGCCGGCCTTACCCATTGCGGCCGCAGCCTTATGCCTAAGCGCATACCGTCCCTGTATTTTTCCGGATTGCGGAGTATACACAACCCCTGCCCTGAATGGGGCTGATTTGCGGGCATTGTCGCACGGTGCGCAGCTCAACGCGGGGTCCAAAATATGACTCTTTTCGGAGGTCTGAAAAAAAAGAGCAGGCGACCAAAAGGTTGCCTGCCCGCGAGATATTACGCTTAGCTCGACCGGGAGCCGGCCCGGCCGGGTGCCAGTTAGATTAGTAAGTCCCTATCCCCCATGGTGCGGAAACAGCGATGGTCCTGAGAGGGGGCACGCCGCTCGCCGTGCGGGCATAAACATCGATCGTGTTGTTGAACAAGTTAGATCCCCAAATCTCGTTGTTGACGTTATCCAGCGCGACATCGAAGCCACCGGTGGCCACCGTGCGGAGGGGGGAGGCAACGCCGCTCGCCGTGCGGGAGAATACGCTGATGCCTATTTGGTTACCTTCGATGATTTCGTTGTTGAGGTAATCCACCACCACGCCCACAGCGTTTTGAGCAGAGGTGAGCTGGCGGATCGGGGCTGCGGCGCCGCTGGCCGCTCTGCCGAACACAAGGATGCCGGCCGCGGAGTTGTCTCCGACAATCAACTCATTGTTGACTGTGTCAACAGTTACGCCTTCCGGACGGACGAACAAGGGGGATGACAGCGTCCGGATCGGGGCCACATTGCCGCTGGCGGCGCGGGGGAACGTCAGAACGTTGGCGGAGCCAAAGTTGGCGACGACAAGCTCGTTGTTGACTGAGTCTACGGTGAGCAGGACGGGAACGTTCAGGGTTGTCGCCGCGCCAGATATGGTTCTGAGGGGGCTGACCACACCACTTGCAGTCCGGCTGAGGGCGTAGATTGTTCCGCCGGCCTCGCTGACCGTGAAGATCTCATTATTGACCCTGTCGACGGCAATGCCGTCATAAGCCATGCCAGCAGGCTGCCCATAGTTGATGGTGCGAAGCGGCGCGGTCACGCCGCTGGCCGTCCTCGCGAATACATAAACCGTGCCGGTATTGTTGTCTATCGTGTAGACTTCATTGATCGTGGCCGTATTGGGAGGAAGGCCGCCCCCGGCAGCGGTTCCTCCACCGCCGCCACCGCCGCCGCAACCCGGCAGCGACATGACCAGAAGCGAAACAGACGCTGTCGCGGCCAGCGCGAACATTGATTTCTTTAACATTGCAGGTTCCCCTTGTAATCGATTGCTTGTGACGTAGAAATGCCTTCCCGGCGCTCGGGCCCGACATTTCGCCTCTGGCGTGCTAGGTACTCTCCCTTCGGCCTGCGTTGGCGACAGGCTCGATATTATCTATTCCGCATGCCGTTATCCGGCATGGCCGCGATCTTTGTTGCGGTTATCGGGGTAATCTACATTGGTTGCACAACAATGTCAACGAAAGTGTTTGACGGCGTCGTCCGCCCTGCTGTGGTGCCCCCAGGCGGCATTCCCCGTTTCCAGCGGTGCTCGTCTTCCCCAAGCTGTGGGCCGGGTGGCGATAGGCGCTCGGCCGCGGATTCGATGGGCCGCGCGCAGTTGGCAATGCGTGCGCGGGGACAGAGAGGTGCGCCCTAGGCGAGGGATCGGCGGCCATCCCGGCCGAATTTTGCTAGACTACGCGCTCGACATTTTCAGGGAAGGGGTTTTCGACATGAGGAATACAGGCGAATCCGCACGCGGCTTCACCCTCATCGAGCTGCTGGTGGTGATCACCATCATCGGCATTCTCGGCGCGCTGATCGTGCCCAAGATCATGAGCCGCCCCGACGAGGCGCGCATTGTGGCCGCCAAGCAGGACATCGGCGCCATTCTGCAGGCGCTCAAGATGTACAAGCTGGACAATATGCGCTATCCCACCACCGAGCAGGGCCTGCAGGCGCTGGTGAAGAAGCCCACGATCGCGCCGATCCCGCCCAACTGGAAGAGCGAGGGCTATCTGGATCGCCTGCCGCAGGACCCGTGGAAGAGTCCTTACCAGTACCTGCAGCCCGGCCTGCACGGCGACGTGGACGTCATGAGTTTCGGGGCCGACGGCGTCGCGGGGGGCGAAGGCAACAATGCGGACATCGGCTCCTGGGAGCTGTAGCCGCTGTTCGCGAGGCCTGTCGTTCCCGGCGGCGCGCCCGCGCGCTCGGGGCTTCACCCTCATTGAGCTGCTGGTGGTGCTGGTGGTGATGGGCATCGCGCTCGGCATCGCCTCGGTGCAACTGATGCCGAGCGATGCCACGCGGCTGCGCCAGGCGGGCGAGCAACTGGCGCTGCTGCTGGAGAACGCGGGGCTGGAGGCGCGCAGCAGCGGCGTGACCATGGCCTGGGTCGGGAAAAGAAGCCGCTACCTGTTCTTCCAGCGCAACGAGCAGGGCCTCTGGGAATCCGTGGATAGCGGGCCGTTCCGCGCACGCGCGCTGGAGGAGGGCATCACCATCGCCTCCGTGGAGCTGGACGGAAAACCGGTCGAGCTGGGAAGCCGCCTGCCGCTCTCCGCCACCTCTTTCGGCTCGCCGTTCAACATCAAACTCAGTGCCGGCGCATCCGTCCTGTATGTCGTCGGCGACGGCGTCGGCACGGTCTCGGTCACGCTCGACAAGGATGCCAATGCGTCAGCGCCCAAATAGTCCGGGACGGCAGCGCGCTTTCACCCTGCTGGAAACGCTGGTGGCGCTGGCGATACTCGCCGTGGCCCTGGCCGCCGCACTGCGCGCCACCGGCGTCTCCACCAGCCACGTCGACGAGCTGCGCACCCGGCTGCTGGCCGACTGGGTGGCGCAGAACCGCTTCGCCCTGCATGTCGCGCGCGGGGATTACCCCAACGCGGGATCGCAGGACGGGGAGGAAACCGAGGGCGGAGTGCGCCTGCTGTGGCATGAGGAGGTGAGCAGCACGCCCAACCCGGCGTTCCGCCGCATGGAAATCACCGTCTTCGCGCCGGAGGACCCCAAGCATGTCCTGCGCAAGCTGATCGGCTTCCTCACGCTGTACCGCCGCTGAGGCCATGACTGCACGGCGGATGCGCGGATTCACCCTGATCGAACTGCTGGTTGCGCTGTTCGTGCTGGCCATTCTGGCCGTTGCGGGATTTCGCGGCTTGAACGCGGTGCTGGATGCGCGCAAGGGCGTGGATCGGGAAACGCGAAAATGGCAGGCCCTCATGTTCCTGTTTGGGCGGATGGAACAGGACATCGCCCTGGCCGTGCATCGCCCGGTGCGTGACCCGAGAGGTGTGCAGCAGCCGGAATGGATAGGACACAACGTGCCGGTTTCGCCCGACGACGCGCAGCTGATACTCACCCGCGCCGGCGTGATCGATGATCAGGGCGCGCAGGTCGGTCCGCAGCGCGTCGGTTACCGGCTCGAGCACGACACCCTCTATCTCTTGCGCTGGGCGGCGCTCGATCTGGCGCCGAACGCGGAGCCCAAGCGCTACCCGCTGCTGCAAGGCGTGAGCGATTTCCACCTGAGGTACATGGGGCTGGACGGTCAGTGGAACGAGGAGTGGCCCCTGCCGGGCCAGACCGGCGGCATCCCCGTTGCCGTGGAAGTGGATCTCACGCTTACCGGCGGCAGCCCGATTACCCGGCTGTTCCTCACCCGATGACGCGCGCGACACCGACCCAGCGGAGGAGTCCCGCGCGGCAGCGCGGCGTGGCCGTCATTCTGGCCATGCTGATCGTGATGCTGGCGGCGACGGTGGCCGCTTACATGGCGCAGCAGCAGAGCATGTGGCAGCAGCAGGTCGAGAACCAGTTCAACTGGGGGCAGGCGCGAAAGGTCGGCATCGCCGCCATCGACTGGGCGCGCGCCGTGCTCGCCGACGATGCCGCCACCAACAACTACGACTACCCCGGCGAGATGTGGACCAAGCAGTTGCCCGCCGCCACGGTGGAAAATGGCGATGTGACGGGCATCATCGAGGACCAGCAGGGGCTGTTCAATCTGAACAATCTGGTGCAAAACGGGGTGACCAGCGCGCCCGACGTCGCGCACTTCCAGCGATTGCTTGCCACGCTCGGCTTGCCGCCCGACCTGGCCGGTGCGCTCGCCGACTGGATGGATGCCGACGGGGAGGTGCAATATCCGGGCGGGGCGGAGGATGCCTATTACCTCTCCCTGCCACAGCCGTACCGCGCGGCCAACCGCCCGCTGGTCGAGCTGGACGAGCTGCTGCTGGTGAAGGGATTCGATGCGGCGACTGTCGCGCGCCTGCGTCCCTATGTGTCGGTGCTACCCATACCGACGCCAATCAATGTAAACTTCGCTCCGCCCGAGGTCCTGGCGGCAATGATAGACGGCCTGTCCATTTCCTCCGCAAGGATGCTGGTGCAGCAGCGCACGGAGCATCCGTTCACGACGCTGGCGGAGTTCAACGCCCGCCTGCCGCCGCAAATGCAGATGGCGGACGCCATGGGGACGGTGAGCAGCCAGTTTTTCATGGTCAGGGGATTCGCCAATTTCGAGAAGTCGCAAGTGGTGATGGAGGCATTGCTGCAGCGCACCGGGGCGCAGTCCACGGTGGTTTGGCAGGACATAGAATGAGCGTATTGCGAATTTACTTTTCGTCCCAGTGGCGCGACAGCGCTTCGGTTTGCCCGTGGGCGCTGTGCGAGGATTCCGGCGCCGTCTTGCAGTCCGGCAACGGCACGCTTGCGTCCATGCCCAAGGCGAAGGAGTGCGTCGGCATTCTGGCGCCGGAGCGCACCCTGCTCGCGTCCGTGAAGATGCCGCCCGGCGCGCGCCGGCAGTGGCAGGCCGCCCTGCCTTTCCTGGCCGAGAATCAGACCTTGCCCGATCCGGAAGAGAATCATGTTGTCCTGGCCGCCGCACCCGGCGCCGGACAGGTGCCGCTGGCGATCTCCGACAAGTCATGGCTGAGGCGCATCGTGGATGCCTGCCGCACCGCCGGCCTGCCCCTGCGCAAGGTGGTGCCGGAAGTGCTGCTGCCCGCCCTGAACCCGCCCGGTTGGACGGTGGTGTGGAACGGAACCGGCGGTTTCTTGCGCGCGGGCGCGAATGCCGGGATGGCGCTCGATGCCGGCGATGAGGAGAACCCGCCAGTCGCGTTGCGTCTCATGCTCAATAATGCGGCGGGATACCCACCGGACAGAATCGTCATCAGGCTGATGCCCGCCCCGACTGGCGCGGAGACGGTCATGCCGCGCTGGGGGAATGTCGCGGTTCCTCTGGAGGCCGGCGAAAGCTGGGACTGGCGGCGCGCGCCAATCGCGGCCGAGGTCCCCAACCTGCTGGCGGGGGAGTTGGCGCCGCCTTCGCGCCCCCAGGAATGGTGGCCCAAGCTGCGTCCGGCGGCGTATGTTGCGCTCGTGTTGCTGTCGGTCGAGATGCTGGGCGCCAATCTGCAGTGGGCACTGCTGGCCCACGAAAAGAAGTCGTTGCAAGCGGCCATGGAGTCGTCGTTCCGGAAGGCGTTCGGCAATGAAGTGACCATGGTCAACGCGCCATTGCAGATGCAGCGCAATATCGCGGACATCAAGCACGGAGCGGGCATCGAGGATGACAGCGATTTCTTCCCGCTCATGAACCTGTCGGCCAGGGCCCTGGCAAAAATGCCGGCGCGCAGCATGCGCGAGCTGCACTATGAAAGCGGGCGGCTGGAAGTGGAGGTGAACGCGTCCACGGTCAGGGAGCTCGAAACGCTGCAGAATGGCCTGCGCAGCGCGGGGCTCGATGTGCGCGCCGATACGCATGGCTCCAACAACGGGTTCAGCTCCAGGCTGACCATCAGACTCCCGGCGGCATCATGAAGCTGAAGGCACAATGGCAGGAATTCAGGAAGACGGCGTGGGACAGCCGCGCCCCGCGAGAGCGCCGTGTCATGGCTGCGGGAGCCGTGGTGCTTGCGCCGGTGGTCGGCTTTTTCCTGCTGTGGCAGCCCGCGCATGAAGCGGTCGCCAAGCTGCAGCACTCCCTGCCGCTGATGCGCATGCAGGCGGCGCAGATGCAGCGGCAGGCGGCAGAGGTCGATACGCTTCGGCAGCGCGCGCAGCCCGCATTGCTTAACCCCACTGCAATGAAATCCGCCGTCGAAAGCTCTGCCGTGGCGTTCGGATTGCGCAATTCGATTGAGTCGCTGGACGGGGTGGAGCCGAATGGGGTGCGCATCAGCTTTTCTTCCGTGCCGTACGGAAAATGGCTGGAGTGGACGCGCAGCCTGCAGCGAGACCAGCACTTCCGCGTTGACACGCTGAGCGTTGTGGCGCTGCCGACGGAGGGTATGGTGAAAATCAGCGTCACGCTGGTCAATGGCGTCAACAAATGACATGGTGAACAAAAAACACATTGCGCTATTCGTTGCGGGATTCGTCACCACGCTGGCGGCGATGGCGCCTGCCTCGCTGATGGACTCATGGATCGGGCGTGCGAGCAATGGCGCTGTCGCGCTCGCCAATCCGTCGGGCACAATATGGAGCGGATCGGCCACGCCGGTGCTCAATTTCAAGCAGGGCGCGCCGATGCCGCTCGATCGCATGGAGTGGGCCATTTCGTTCCGGCACATCCTGTCCGGAAATATCGTGCTGCAGCTGCGGGAAAGCGCATCGCCCCAAATGCCGCCTGCCGAAGTCTACTTCGGGATGCGGCAGCTCGAACTGCGCAACATCGCCATGGATTTGCCCGCAGCCGCCATGGGCGAGCTCAATCCGCTGCTGCAGGCCATGCGCTTCCAGGGGCAGGTGACGATTTCCACCACGGACCTGGTGCTCCAGCGCAACGGCTCGGTCACGGGAAATATGGCCGCGAACTGGCAGATGGCGGGTGCGGCGCTCAGCCCGGTCAATCCGTTTGGCAACTACCGTTTCGACCTGGTGGGCAAGGGCGACAAGATAGAAATCAGCCTGAGCACCCTGTCGGGAGACCTGCAGTTGAACGGACAGGGCGAATGGCTGACCAGCGGCAAGCTGACTTTCCAGACCACGGCCAAGGCGGTCGGTGCAGGCAAGGAGGCGTTTTCAGAGATGCTGCACCACCTGGGGCCGGAAACCGAGCCGGGCGTTTTTTCGTTCAAGATCGGGTCCTGAGCCGCGCAGTACGGTGCTCCCGGTTAAGGCAGCCCGCTCTGCGTGATATCATGCGCAACTCAGAATTCAGCCGAACCCGGGATCTGTAATGAAAAGCAGTGAAATCCGCCAGAAATTCCTAGACTACTTCGCTTCCAAGGGCCATGCCGTTGTCGCGTCCAGCTCGCTGGTGCCGCACGACGACCCCACGCTGCTGTTCACCAATGCCGGGATGAACCAGTTCAAGGACGTGTTCCTGGGCTTTGACAAGCGCCCTTACACTCGCGCCGCCTCCAGCCAGAAGTGCGTGCGCGCAGGCGGTAAGCACAACGACCTGGAGAACGTCGGCTACACCGCACGCCACCACACCTTCTTCGAGATGCTGGGCAACTTCAGCTTCGGCGATTACTTCAAGCGCAACGCCATCGAGTTTGCCTGGGAATTTCTCACCGTTGTGCTCAAGCTGCCCAAGGACAAGCTCTACGTCACCGTGTATGCCGAGGACGACGAGGCCTACGAAATCTGGACGCAGGAGATCGGGCTGGAGGAAAGCCGCGTGATCCGCATCGGCGACAACAAGGGCGCGCGCTACGCCTCCGACAACTTCTGGATGATGGGCGACACCGGCCCTTGCGGCCCCTGCACCGAGATTTTCTACGACCACGGCCCGGAAATTCCCGGCGGCCTGCCCGGTACCCCGGAAGAGGACGGCGACCGCTACATCGAAATCTGGAACAACGTGTTCATGCAGTTCAACCGCGACGAGCATGGCGTGATGCATCCGCTGCCCAAGCCCAGCGTGGACACCGGCATGGGGCTGGAGCGCATCTCGGCCGTGATGCAGCACGTACACTCGAACTACGAAATCGACCTGTTCCAGGCGCTGATCAAGGCTGCCGCGCGCGAGACGTCCAGCGCCGACATGAATTCGCCTTCGTTGAAAGTGCTGGCCGACCACATCCGCGCCTGCTCCTTCCTCATCGCCGACGGCGTGATCCCCGGCAACGAAGGGCGCGGCTACGTGCTGCGCCGCATCATCCGCCGCGCCATCCGCCACGGCTACAAGCTGGGCGCGCGCGCCGCGTTCTTCCACAAGCTGGTGCCTGACCTGGTGGGCCAGATGGGTGCTGCCTATCCCGACTTGGCAAGCGCGCAAGGGCGGGTGATGGAAGTGCTCAGGCAGGAGGAGGAGCGTTTCTTCACCACTATCGAGCATGGCATGGTGATACTTGAAAGTGAGCTGGACGCTCTGCGCGCGCTTCCCCACCCTCAATCCCTCTCCCGAGGCGAGCGGGAGGCGGAACCCTCTCCCGCCGGGAGAGGGCAGGGCGAGGGAGCTCGCGTCGTATTGAACGGCGAGTTGGCGTTCAAGCTGCACGACACGTATGGCTTTCCGCTCGATCTCACCGCCGACGTCTGCCGCGAGCGCGGCGTGTCGGTGGACGACGCCGCATTCAACGCCGCGATGGCGCGCCAAAAAGAACAGGCGCGCGCCGCAGGAAAGTTCAAGATGGCGGCCAACCTGGAATACGACGGCAAGCCGACCACCTTCCACGGCTACGACACGCTGGAGCACAAGGGCAACATCCTGGCACTGTACAAGGACGGCGTTGCAGTCAAAGAACTCAATGAAGGCGACATGGGCGTGGTGGTGCTGGACGACACTCCGTTCTATGCCGAATCCGGCGGCCAGGTGGGCGACCGGGGTGAACTGCGTGGCGCGGGTGGCATTTTCGCCGTCGAGGATACGCAGAAGATACAGGCCACCGTGTTCGGCCACCACGGCGTGGTGAAGACCGGCAAGCTGGCGGTGGGCAACAGCATCGCGGCCCGCGTGGATGTCGCGGCGCGCAGCCGTACCATGCGCAACCACAGCGCCACCCACCTGATGCACAAGGCGCTGCGCGAGGTGCTGGGTACCCACGTGCAGCAGAAGGGCTCGCAGGTGGACCCGGACAAGACCCGTTTCGACTTTGCGCACTCGCAGCCGATGAGCGATGCCGAGATTCGTAAGGTGGAAAATATCGTGAATGCCGAGATTTTGGTGAATGCCGAAACGTTGGCGCGCGTGATGTCCATCGAGGATGCACAGAAGACCGGCGCCATGATGCTGTTTGGCGAGAAGTACGGCGACGAAGTGCGCGTGCTGGACATCGGCACCTCACGCGAGCTGTGCGGCGGCACGCACGTGAAGCGCACCGGCGACATCGGTCTATTCAAGGTCGTGGCGGAGAGCGGCGTGGCCGCCGGCGTGCGCCGCGTGGAGGCTGTGACCGGCGAGGGTGCGCTGGCACTGGTGCAACAGCAGGAAGACCAGTTGCATCAGGTGGCATCAGCCGTGAAAGCGCAGCCGTCTGATGCGGCTTCGCGTGTCGCGCAGGTGCTGGACAACGTCAGGGCGCTGGAAAAGGAGCTGGTTGCCCTGAAGTCCAAGCTCGCTTCCGCGCAGGGCGACGAACTTATCGCCCAAGCACAGGAAATCAACGGCGTGAAAGTGCTGGCAGCCAAGCTGGAAGGTGCCGATGCCGCCACGCTGCGCGAGACCGTGGACAAGCTCAAGGACAAGCTCAAGTCCGCCGCCATCGTGCTGGGTACGGTGTCTGAGGGTAAGGTCAGCCTGATCGCGGGTGTAACCGCCGATCAGACCGCCAAAGTGAAGGCGGGCGAGCTGGTCAACTTTGTTGCGCAACAGGTCGGCGGCAAGGGCGGCGGACGTCCGGATATGGCGCAGGCGGGCGGCACGCAGCCGGAGAATCTG
>Ga0316628_100000130_pt1 | contig 44529 bp, 59 predicted proteins | sample OWC_Aug_M2_C1_D5_FD_207648 | JGI IMG/M metagenome (GOLD analysis project Ga0316628, IMG submission 207648) | Wetland soil microbial communities from Old Woman Creek delta, Ohio, United States - OWC_Aug_M2_C1_D5_C | ecosystem: Environmental > Terrestrial > Soil > Wetlands | place: USA: Ohio...
GGTCTTCTTCCTCTTGGCGGCGTACTCGGCTTCCGCAAAACTCATCTGATCCATCGGCGCCCTCCCTTCAATGCATCAACGCATGATGGCATGATCGGTTGACTTGTTCAGACCTTCCTTAGCTGCCTGCGGCGAATCCAAAAATCCCACACAAAACGAGAAACATGGCAGCATGAAAATTGAATCCATGAAGCAGATCGACTCAGGGTACCGCTCTTCTGTACAGGATTGGCAGAGTTTTCTAACCTGCTGGGAGGATAGAATGCTACAGGATCGCTCGAAGGAAACTACACCTCTCAAGACGCCGCTAATACGACTCGCGCGAATCGAGACGGATGAGTATGCGAGGAATGTTCGGGCGCTGGATGCAACGGAGAGACGCCTGAACATGAAGCTCCCCGCGTCGTACCGCCATTTTGCAGCGCTGACGGGGGGGTACTGGCTAGTTGACTCGGAGGGTGATCAACACCTCAGCACCGAGGCTCCGGCATCACATTTTTTGCCCGTCCCTGAAATCGGGCTGTTCAAAGACATCGACAGAGTTAATTGGCCGATTTGGGATAATAACCGTGTTTCACGACGTGCATCTGCGGACCTTTACTATAGGTACGATACTTTCGAGCGGTCAACGCAGGACCCGTCTGTGTTCCGCGATGAACAGCTTGATCACCTTATTAAGTTAGGCGAATTCAGGGGTGGCGCGGTCGTGTTGCTAAATCCAACGGAGGTCACAGCTGATGGTGAATATGAAGCATGGTTTCTTGCACCGTATATTGCGGGTGCCGTGAGAACCCGCTCATTTGCCGAGTTGATGCAATTTCTCGCGACAAGAGAATTGGACGATGGCAAGACGATCGTTACGGCGTTTATGAAGCGGAATAGCTGCGCCGGGAAGTTGATGACTGCTGCCGGTTCAAAATAGCCAGGGGGCAAAGGCTGGAAGCCGTGTCCACGCTGGGGAAATTGGTGTCCGCTTTCGCAAAACTGTAAGGGCCGCTCGGGGCACCGTGCCGTCCAGGATTCGCTGAGCTACAATGCGGCAGGATACTGAGGTGAAGCGGCCCAGGCAGAGGGGCCGGACGGTCCCAACTGCGGCCGTTGGAGACTCTACAAAGCCGACTATGTATGCTAGTTAAAATCAATGGTCATATCACAGCGTTGATAGGAAATGCCATGACGAGGTTCACTATTGGGTTGGCGGCATCCGTCGTTTGTGCCGCGGCCATCTTGCTGAACACTGCGCAAGCGGTTGAAGGTAACGCAGATGCTGAGAACTGCGAAACATCGTACTATGGGTGCCCGTGCCCAACAGGCTTGCCTGAAATTCAGCGAAAATTCCATATTGCCTCTCCCAACGGGATGTCACTAGTTAAAGCTTCTTGCACGACAAAGTCAGGGGCTATCTACAATTCAGACTTCACGTTCGCAGGCGAAATGACGCTCAAAGGTACTGTCAGATACGCGGCTGGCGAGACAGGGTACAACTCTGTTACGTTCGACGGGATGCAATTTTTCGAGGGAGGTGGTATTGACCTTAATTTGCCGCCGCTATCCGACAAGGATGACGCTTTGTGTTGGGCGGCGCCTGCTGTACTCAGAATACGAGAGCTCGAGAATGTTAGTGGAGGCGGAGACAGAGATGGGCGCTGGATTAAAAGTTATGATGTGTTGAAACTTGGCAAATATACAAAGTGCTAGTTGTTCGCCCCGAGAACGACCGCTTCCGCGAAGCTGCAATGACTCCTTTGGGGCACGCTGCGGAAGAAGATAGTGGTGCGTGCACCGGCAGTTGCCGCGCGTTAAGCGGACGGAGAAGCCGTGGCTGGGAGCGGCGGGATCATCGGCGCGGCCTGTGCCGGATGCCCGCGGCACCGGAGGCCGCCGCGTTGGATTACCTGGACTCGACCTGGAATTCGAAACGGTCTCTGGCCTCGCCCACGACGAGTTTCAGCGGGAAATTGAAGTCGGTGCCGCGATAGACCAGTTCGCCGATTTCGATGCCCTGCGCGGGAATCCGGTAGGAGGGGTTGAGCCAGTGGACATCGGCCAGCGCCTCCTGGCGCTTGCGGCTGCCCGCCGCCAGGCGCGTGAGCTCGCCGTGGCCCAGCACGCGCACCGGGTTGCCCTGCGCGTCGGTGAGGGCGATGTGGGGGCGTATCTGTCTGTCCCGGCTGTCGAGGTTCCTGAAGATCAGCGTCAGTCTGAGCAGGTCCTCCTCGCCGCCGCGCACCCGGTTCACGCTGTAGGCGATGGAGAGCCGGTGCTTTTCCAGGCTGTCCGCCAGCGTGATTTCCTGACCGTCTTCCGAGCCGGCGCTGCCGGCGGCGCCCGCCTTGCGCGGGCTGCCCGGCGCCGCCGCGCATGAACTCAGCAGCGCCGTCAGCATCAGGATTGCGATGAGCCTGCGGGAGGCATTCTTTTCAATGTCGTGCATTTGCGGGTGCCATGTGGTGTTGGTAGAGCGGGCGCATATTATCCCTATGGCGTTTTCTCTGTGCAAGAAGCCCCCCCGGACGCAGCGCGGGCGAATTCCGTGCACAAGGCGCTGCCGCCCCATCCTGCGCGGTCCCCGCCGGAGAATCCCCTAGGCCTGTTTCGGGTTCCGGGCAAGAGTCGCGCGCATACAATTCCTGCATCCGCCTGTGGAATTGCGGAGGCGATGGAAGGTGGGGAGGGGATGGCCGTGAAACAATATACTTGCTTGGTTGCGATGATGCTCTTTTCCGCCACGGCGCTGGCGGATGTCTACAGGTGCCAGACCCCGGAAGGAATCCGATACGCGGACAAACCCTGTGCCGAGGGTGCCGCATCGGGCACGCTGGCCGCCCCGCCCGCCCCCCCGCCGCAGTTCCTCCCGCAGAAGGCGAATGTCCATGATGTCGATGCCGTCCCGCTGCGCGATCCTTCCACCCAGCGCGCGCTGTACCGGGAATTCCTGGCGCGCCCCACCCCTCGCGCCTTCGCCATCTGCCAGGACGGGGGGGCAATGATTATTTCGGGGGATGCGGCGTTCGTGGACCGGCAGATGTCCGGCGTGCGCGGCGGGTGCCGCATGTATGCGGTGAACGACGAGGTGGTCTGGTAGGCCGGACAGCCGGCGAACGCGGCAGGAGGGTTACGCCGGACTTTCCGCGAAGCCCTGCAGCGACTCGATGAGGTGCAGGTCCTGCTGCTCGATGTGGCCGTTCATCCAGATTTTCAAGAGGGACATCACCTCGTTCGCGGAATACTTGCCTTCCAGCAGCTTGCTGCGGTAGCCGTTCAGGCGGCGCATGAACATGTCGTGGGATCGCGTGTGGTCCGCCGTGCGCGGGTATCCCGTGAGCCTCATCAGGCTTTCCTCCCGGTCGAAGCATTTGGTGGTGTAATGGATCAGGCCGTCCAGCGCGAGATCCAGTGCCGAAAAGTTTTCGACGCCGCTCGCGATCAGGCTCTCCACCTGCGTGTAATAGCGCGTCAGCTTCTCGTGCTGAAGCCGGATTTCGGTGATTCCTTCCTGCACCTGGATTTCGACGGGTGGGCGGCTCATGATACCTCCATTCGCGCCGGCTCGATCTGTAAAGCCCGGCAGAGAGAAAATCTAATGTGCCGCGGGCGAAAAATAAATGGGTTGAACGCTGTAGGAGCGGGGGTGGCAACTACTGCAACGGTGGTCTTGCAGCGGGCGCTGCGGCTCATTTCACCCGCTGGCCCGCGGGCCAGCACAGCGGCGAAATGAGGGGACGTCCGGACTAGTCGGCCATCACCTGCGTATTCAGTTCATTCAGCGCCTGGACCACCTTGCGCGAAGTGCGCGCGTATTCGTTTTCCATCAGCGCATCGGCGGCGGCGCGGTCGTTTTCCTGCACCTTCTTCACCACGTTGCCGGCGATGAAGTGGAACTCGGCGTGGTCTGAGCGCAGGGCGTGAAATGCCTCGTGCTCATGAAAGTGCTTCATGCCGGGGCCGTGTATCCACTTCCCCAGGGTGCACTGGTCGTCGCGGCAGATCACCATGGGATCGAGGGTCTCGCCGGAGGTCCCGTTGAGATAGCCCTGCAGCCTGACTTTCCACTTCACGTGGGCAGTGATGGCATCCATGATGTTGATTTCGTCCCTGATGGCTTCCTTCTTGTTTGCCGTCAGGCCAAACCAGCCATTGATCGCTGAGAACATGAGCCTATCCTTTCTTATGTTGTTGTATTCCGGCGCATCCTGATGGATGCACGATGAGCCGCATCTTATTGTTCTGTGCGTGTCACGCGCCGCTGCCGGGCGGCAGGCCGGCAGGCCGGAAAGGACACCGGAGAATATGCGGCGCGGATTGTCGCAAACGTGCGCGGGACGCGCAATAGGCTGGAATGCATAGATATTTCCCCCCGCGGAAAGTCATGCCTTTGCCTTGCCGCAATTCATGACGGGGTTCCATTGCAGCACTCGTCATTCCGGCGCGTTTCGACTCGTCATTCCGGCGAAGGCCGGAATCCAGTTCATCATCCGGTTCCGCGTAGCGGGCAAGGCCGGTTGATAGGTAATGTCCACTGCGTGGGTAATTGTTGATTGCTGGATTCCGGCCTGCGCCGGAATGACGCAGTCACGGCGCCCCGTGCGGTCCGCAATCATGGAAGCCTAAAGGAAACGCCGAATCAGTCCCGGCCCGTCGGCGCAGGCCGGAATCCAGCGTTTCGATTCGTCATTCCGGTGCGCGTTTCGATTCGTCATTCCGGCGCGTTTCGATTCGTCATTCCGGCGCAGGCCGGAATCCATTTCATCATACGGTTCCGCGTAGCGGGCAAGGCCGGTTGATAGGTGATGTCCACTGCGTGGGCATTGTTGATTGCTGGATTCCGGCCTGCGCCGGAATGACGCAGTCACGGCGCCCCGTGCGGTCCTCGATCATGGAAACCTAAGGAAACGCTGAATCAGTCCCCGCTCGTCGGCGCAGGCCGGAATCCAGCGTTTCGATTCGTCATTCCGGCGCGTTTCGATTCGTCATTCCGGCGAAGGCCGGAATCCAGTTCATCATACGGTTCCGCGTAGCGGGCAAGGCCGGTCGATGGGTGATGTCCATTGCGTGGGTATTTTTGACTGCCTGGATTCCGGCCTGCGCCGGAATGACGCAGTCACGCAGCCCCGGTGTGACGGCTTATTCAGCGTTCCCCAAATCGGATAGGGCCCGGCATCATGAGATCAGCCGGAACCCTTTTTCGGTGAACAGGCGCAGGCAGGCCTCCACCACGGCGGCATCGTAGCGGGTGCCCTTGTGCGCGCCGATTTCCTGTAGCGCCGCTTCGGTGCCCAGCGCGGCGCGATAGGGGCGGTGCGATACCATCGCCTCCACCACGTCGGCCACCATCAGTATCCTGGCTTCGAGAATGATGTTTTCTCCCTTCAGCCCCTCCGGGTAGCCGGAGCCGTCGAGCCGCTCGTGGTGCTGCCAAACTGCCAGCGCCACCGGCCACGGGAATTCCAGGGTCTTCAGGATGTCGTAGCCCGCGCCGGCATGGGTCCGGATGAAACTCCACTCGATTTCCGTGAGCGCGCCCGGCTTGCTCAGGATTTCCGCGGGCACGGCGACCTTGCCAATGTCGTGCAGGTAACCGGTGACGCGCAGGCCCTCCACCTGCCGCTCGGGCAGGCCCATTTCGCCCCCGATGGCGGAGGCCAGCTGCGCCACGCGCCGCTGGTGGCCGGCGGTGGAGGGGTCGCGCAGCTCCACGATGCGCGCGACGGCTTCGACCGTGCCGTCCACGGCCTCGCGCAGGTTGCCGAGCGTGGCCGCGAGCTGGCGGTTCAGCTTGAGTATCTGTTCCTCCCCGGCCACCCATTCCTTCTGGTGGGTCGAGGCGCGGCGGCTGAAGAAACCGAGCAGCAGCAGCCCCGCGCCCCATACCGCCACGTGGCCGCTGGCCAGCTTGATGCTGGTACGCATGGCCGCGTCGTTGAAGCTGGCCAGGGGAATGGCCACGTCGATGCCGCCGCGGAGGTCGCCCACTTTGTATCCCTGCTGGCCGTGGCATTTCAGGCAACCTTCCTCCACGATGAACGGGCGCATGATGCGCAGGTAAGGTGCATCGCCGATATTGCTCGCCTGCATGACTTCCGGTTCGCCTTGCGCCAGGCGCTCCAGCGCCTGCCGCTCCCATGCGTCGGGCGCATTGCCGGGGTTCAGGGGCTTGAGGCTGGTGATCCGTCCCTTCTCGCCGGAGGGGCTGGCAAATTCGCTTTGCACCTGGCGCAGCACGTAGGCCGGGTTCATCAGCGTCAGTTGCTTGCCGGTGGTGGTGGTTACGTCCCGGTCCGGGACATGGGCGAGGTAGGGGTTGGGCGGCGTGGCCGGAGTGGGTGCGACGTACACCCCGCCGTGGGAGGCCGCCCACCTGCGCAGGGCAATGTCCTTGGCGATGTAGGCGTTGGCCTCGTGGCGGGCCAGCGCCAGGCTCTGCTGGCGGGCGCCGTACAGCCCCCATGCCAGCGAGCTCACCACGATGGCGCTCCAGGCCAGGCTTGCCGCCAGGAAATACCGCTGGATGGGGATCGTCCTGTCTAGCATGCACCGGCACCCTGATGGTTGGTTCGGCGTTGGCCTCGATGGGCATACGATACGACTGCCGCCGCCGGGGGTCAAATCCTTCGCCCGTCCCGACGGGCGGGCATGGAACAGAGTGGGGGCCGCAGGCGTCTAACTCCCATCTGCGGCACCGCCTCGCCGCCCCCCCGAAGGAGGTCATCATGGAAATCGTCTGGTTTGTCCTGATCGGCCTGGTTGCAGGCTGGCTGGCCGGGATGCTGGTGCGCGGCGGCGGCTTCGGCGTGCTCGGCGACATCGTGGTCGGCATCGTCGGCGCCGTGCTCGGCGGCTACCTGTTCCGTTTCCTCGGCATCTACCCCGGCGGCGGCTTGTTCGCTGCCCTCGCGGTGGCCACCATCGGCGCGGTGGTGCTGATCGTGATCCTGAGGGCGATCAAGCGGGCGTGAGCCGCGCAAGCGGGCGGCACTTGCGCGTTCCGAAGGCTGTCATGGCCTTGCTTCGCTCTTCTCGCCTGTCCCGGCAGTGGAGTTCATTGTGTCCGATACGGTAGGCGCCGGACTCGCCTAGGTGCGGGCGCGCGTCTCCCGGATCAAGCCTTGCCCCGGCCCGCGGACCGCAACAATATGGCCAGCGTCTTCAGCGCGCCATTGGGCGATTCGTCCATCTGGGCGCGCACGATGGCGCCATCAATCGCCATGGCAAGGGCCTGCGCCTCGGCATCGCGGCGCGCGGAGGGCGGCAGGAGGCCTGCAATGGCTTGCCGCATCTCCGATTTGTGGCGGCGCGATATGGCCGCCGCCTCCGGCAAGGCGCCGTCGAATTCGGCGATGGCGTTGATGAACGCGCAGCCGCGGAAACCCTCGCTCATAAACCATTCCGCCAGCGCGGCGAGCAGCACGTCGGCAGGCTGCCGCCGCGAACGATGCCGCTCAAGGGCATCCACGAACCACGCCATCCACAGGGCGTGCCGGTATTCGAGATATGCCTGGATGAGATCGTTCTTGCTGGGAAAGTGCCGGTAAAAGGTGACCTTGGTCACGCCGGATTCCGCGATGATGCGGTCAATGCCGGTGGCACGAATGCCATCCCGGTAGAACAGTTCATGCGCTTTGCGCATGATGCGTTCGCGTGCCGGAACGGGCGTTGCGCCCGATGTGGTCTTTGCCTGCATGGTTTAATTGTAGACAAATCTGTCTACATTCGCTAGAGTTGCCGTGTGGACAGGTCTGTCTACATCAGTGCTCGACGTCAAAACGAAAGGAGTCTGACTTGTTTATCCTGAAACTGAAAGGGGAGGGGGCCGCGCTTCCGGCGAGGCATACCTATAAGGCCATCGCCCTCGCATGGCTGGGCGGGGCGATTGCGATCGGGGCCGTGGCCGGCCTGGCGGACAGTCTGTCCGTCGCCCTGGTCCTTGGCTCGTTCGGCGCTTCATGCGTGCTGGTTTTTGGCTATCCCGACACGCCATTCTCCCAGCCGAGAAACGTGATCCTGGGTCATTTCCTGTGCTCCCTGGTGGGGCTCGTGTTCCTTGCGGCGTTCGGACCCCACTGGTGGTCGCTGGCCCCCGCGCTTGGCACCGCAATCGCGGCGATGATGCTCACGCGCACAGTCCACCCGCCCGCAGGCTCGAATCCCGTCATCGTATTCCTGGCGCAGCCCGGCTGGAGCTTTCTGTGGTACCCCACGCTGGCGGGGGCGGTGCTGCTGGTCCTCGTCGCGTTGATATACAACAACGCCACCCGGGAGGCGCGCTATCCGAAATATTGGTAGCGCTCCCGCGCCGTCGGGTTGCCGCGCCGCCTGCGGCGAACTTGCGCCATGTCATTTCCCCCTTTGGGCGATTTCCCGCAGCGCCTGCACCAGCGCATCGGCCTCGTCCCGCGTATTGTAGAACGCAAACGAAGGCCGGACCGTCGATTCCAGGCCGAAGCGCGCCAGTATCGGCTGCGCGCAGTGGTGGCCGGCGCGCACAGCGATGCCGCGTTCGTCCAGCAGCTTGCCCGCCTCGCGGCTGGGGATGCCGTCGATCACCAGCGAAATCGCGCCGCCGCGGTCGCGCGGCATGCCGATCACGCGCACGCCGCCGATGCCGCGTATCGCTTCCAGCGCATGTTGCAGCAGCGCGCTTTCGTATTGCTCTATCGCCGCCAGGCCGAGGCCCTCGATGTAGTCCACGGCCGCGCCCAGGCCGATGGCAGGCGCCAGCGCCGCGGTGCCCGCCTCGAACCGGTGCGGCGGCGGCGCGTAGGTGGACGCCTCGAACGTCACCTGCCGGATCATGCCGCCGCCCACCTGCCACGGCGGCATCCGCTCCCACCATTCCATGCGCCCCCACACCGCACCGATGCCGGTGGGCCCGAGCAGCTTGTGCCCGGAGAACACGTAGAAGTCGCAGCCGATGGCCTGCACGTCCACCCGGCGGTGCGGGATGCCCTGCGCGCCGTCGATCACAACGGCGGCGCCATGGCGCCTGGCCAGCGCGCTCATCTCCGCGATGGGCATCACCGTGCCGAGCGCGTTGGAGATGTGGGTGAAGGCGACGATGCGGGTCTGCGGGCCGAGCAGGCGCGCATATTCATCCAGCAGCAGGTCGCCGTTGTCGTCCACCGGCGCCACGCGGATCACGGCGCCGGTCTTCTGCGCGGCAACCTGCCACGGCACGATGTTGGAGTGGTGCTCGGCGTGGGTGAGCAATATCTCGTCGCCGGGGCGCAAATCCCGGCCCAGGGTCGCGGCGAGCAGGTTGATGCCTTCCGTGGTGCCGCGCACGAACACCACCTCCTGCGGCGAGGCGGCGTTGATGAACCCCGCCACCTTGGCCCGCGCGCCCTCATAGGCGGCCGCGGCCCCGATGCCCAGCGTGTGGATGGCGCTGTGGGTGTTGGAATTCTCCTGCTGGTAGAACTGCGAAACGCGGTCGATCACCGCCTGCGGCTTGTGCGTGGTGGCGGCATTGTCCAGCCAGATGAGCGGCAGCCCGTGCACCCGGCGGCCCAGGATGGGGAAATCGCGGCGGATGCGTTCGACATCGAACATGCGCTGTCTTTCCATCGCGGAACAGGGGATCAGGGACGGTTCACGCCGCACATTAGCACAGATGCGGCAGGCCCGTCGCTTTTCGGGCCACCCGCCCTGCATGCAGATGAAACGCGGGCTGGCGCAGGTGAGCGATGAAAAAGCCGCCCCAAGGGCGGCTTCCCGTCACGTGGCCACTCGATTACCACTTCGCCCGCGATACATGCGCATGCCGCGGCGCAGGCCTGAGCGAAAGATGCAGCTCGGACGCCTTGGCATAGATGGAATCTACGGTCCTCTTCAGGTGCATGGCAATCAGGGACGTCGGGGTGTGGCGCTTGACGTCGTCCTTCAGCCGCTTCATGTCGCTGGGCGACCACGGCTTGCCGGAATTTTGCGGTTTCTTGGTCATGGCTGTTCTCCTGCGTGTGTGCAACTACAACGGAACCATGTCGAATGCGAAGGGCGCAGTTGCTGCGCTGTTGCCCTGGGGTTCGCGTGCTCGCAAGAGTGAAGAACGGCCCACGAATCATGGGCGAGCATTCGGGAATACTATGCGCTTCGCGTAAGTGCATGTCAATGCGGGGGCGGGGCGCCGCGGGCAGACAAAAAGCCGTCACGGGTGGCGGCTTTTTGTTGTGCCGTCCGGGTGGGCGGCGGGCTCGCGGCGGGATCTAGAATAGCCGGGAGCATTTGGGCACGAAACTTTTTAGGTACCTGCCCGGCCCGATCCGGTGTCTCGGTTCACGGGGCTCCGGATTGCGCCGAGGTTGCGCATTTCGTACCTTTAGCCGTGTAGCTGCACGGCGGGCGGAGGTGCTGGTCTCCTGGGTGCCGGGCCTTACTTGGCGGGAGCACTTGAGGCACACGTTAAACCTCTGCCCCATCGGTGTCAATAACCAGAAAACGGTAGGGCGTCTGCGGGGAACGCTGATGGCGAACAGAGCCGGCAGCAGGTAAACTGCTGCGCACACGGCTTGCAGGCTCCGGGATGCAGTGGCATAGGGAGGCATTATGTTGGAACGCATGACTGGCTGGCTCGGGATCCTCGGCAGCAACGAAAAAAAGATTTTGCGGGAGATGAGCGTCGGCGATGCAATCAATGCGCACATGAAATGGAAGGCATGGTTGCAGGATTACGTGAACGGAAAATCCGACGAAGAACTCGACCCGGCCGCCATCTGCCGCGACGACCAGTGCCTGCTGGGCAGGTGGATACACGACCATGCGGCCGAGCATTTTCACCGGCATGGCGCGTTCTACACCGTGCGCACGCGCCATGCGCAGTTTCACCTGGTCGCGGGCGAAGTGGTGACCAAGATGCGCCAAAACAACCGCGCCGCCGCGACCGAACTGGCGGATACCCACATGCTCCGGGCTTCGCAAAAGCTGGTCCATGCGCTGCTCGAACTGGACAAGCAGCTGTTGGCGGAAGAAGCATGACGGTCCGTGCGCGGCCGGGGCGGCGCACACTGAGCGAGGAAGAAGACAATTGGCCAAGACGACCACCCCATACTGGAATGCGCTGACGCCCGAGGGCCGGGACCAATGGCAGCCCGTGCCCGGCCTGGAGGGCATGGCGGAAGAACTCACCCTCAGCATCGACGAGGCGACCGGCGAATACACCCGGCTCACCCGGTTCCTGCCCGGAGCGGACACCCGCGCTTTCGGGGGCAAGACCCACCCCTATCCGGAGGAGGTGTTCATCGTCAGCGGGCGCCTGCACGACGCGGCGTTCCGCCGGTGGCTGGTGGCGGGCGACTACGCAAGCCGCCCGCCCGGCGAACTGCACGGCCCGTTCAGCACCGACGAGGGCTGCGTGGTGCTGGAAGTCTCGTTCCCGAACCGGGCCGGGGGCTGAGCGGGGGCGGCCGCGCCGGGCATCGATTGCCCCCTACAGGCAATCCCCCTTCGAAAATCAACAGGACGCCCCATGTATGCGCCCCGGCGCCGGGTCTAGACTGCGGCTTGGTGCGCCCCGCGGGGAGAGCCACGCCACTCCGCGCCGCCATCTCGCGGCGCAACCGCCGCCTGACGGCCCCATCCGCCGGCCGCCCCATGCCCGGACCTGCCCTTGCCAGCGATGCACGCCAGAAAGGAGAGCAATCATGCCTGCCAGAACTTTCTTTGCAGCACTCGCGGCCATCCTGTGCCTGGCCGCCGCACCGCCCGGCCGGAACGCCTTCGCCGCGCCCGCGCACACGCAGGAAGACTCCGACCTGCAATACATCCGCGAAGAGGAGAAAGTCGCGCGCGACAGCTACATCACCTTCAACGATCTCTGGGGTCTGGCAGTTTTTGCCAACATCATGGACTCGGAGCAGCGGCACATGAACGCCGTGCTCGCGCTGCTGGAAAAATACGGCCTGCCCGACCCGGCGGCGGGCAAGGGCGTCGGCGTGTTCACCAACCCCGCGCTGCAGAAGCTCTACGACACGCTGACCGCACTGGGCAGCGGCAACGCGTCGAGCGCACTCCAGGTCGGCGGGCTCATTGAAGAGACCGACATACAAGACATCACCGCGGCAATCGGCCGCGCCCGGCACGAGGACATCGTCAAGACGTACGAAACCCTGATGTGCGGTTCGCGCAACCACCTGCGCAGCTTTGCGGAACTCGTTGCAAAGAGCGCGGGCCAGCCCTACAAGGCCCAGGTGCTGCCCCAGGACCAGGTGAACAAGATCATCGCCAGCCCCATGGAGCAATGCGGGAACGGAAATCGCCAGAAGCCGGAATAGGCGGCCCGGAACGCACGCGGCGCGGCGCGGCCGTCAGGCGGTGTCGCTCGCGGCGGATTCATCTGCCGCGTCATCGCAGGGAACCGCATCCGTTATAAAGTCGAACACCGCGCGGATGCGCGGCACGTACCGCAGGTCGCCGTGCACGACCAGCCAGATGGTGCGCGAGGGCCCTTCGTGCTCGGGCAGCACGTGCGAGCAGCCCGGCTGCTCGGCCATCAGCAGATGCGGCATCACCGCGATGCCGATGCCCGCCATGAGCGCCGACAGGCGCGCCAGCGTGTTGTCGCTCCGGAACACGCAGCGTCCGCGCCCCGAGAGTCCTTCCAGCCATGCGCTTTCCGGATGATCCCTGAGCTCTTCGCCATAGCCGATGAGGGCATGCTGTCCCAGCTCGGCGGCGGATGCGGGGGCGCCGTGGCGCTCCAGATAGCCGTCGCACGCGTACAGCCCGAACCCCATCTCGCACAGGCGCCGCGACACCAGGTCGGCATCGGCGGGGCGGAACAGGCGCACGGCGATGTCGGCCTGGCCGCGCTTGAGGTCGGCGCTGGCGGGGGAGGGGTCCAGCACGACGTCGAGCAGCGGATAGCGCGCGTACAGCTCCGGGAGGCGCGGCGTCAGGATGCCTACGCCCAGCCCGTCCGGAACCGCCACGCGGACCGTGCCCGCGGGCACCGCGGCATTGCGCTCGCTGGCCCCGGCGATGCCCGCCGCGCCTTGCTCCATCAGTTCCGCCGCCGCCAGCAGCTGCTGCCCATCCTCGGTCAGCGTCAGTCCGCTGCTGTGGCGCTGGAACAGCCGCAGCCCAAGCTGCGCTTCCAGGCTGTCGATGCGGCGCCCCACGGTCGGCTGGTTGCTGTTGAGCGAACGGCTCGCCGCGGACAGGCTGAGCGTGCGCGCCGCTGCGAGGAAATACCGGATGTTGTCCCAGTCCATGTTAATCATTAATGAATATGCGCGATACAAATTCACATCAAGACCATGCAGCGTCCATTAGCTTACCATGCCTCCGTCGTTCAATCTCGTGGAGGAAAATCTTGGAAACGCAATCGACAGTCGACCATGCTGCCATCAAGACCGGCCAGCTCCTTGCCATCGCCACTGCGCTGGCAGCCTTTGTGCTCGGCCGCTGGGAAATTATTGCCGCGCTGGCTGTAGTCTTTTTAATCACTGCCCTGGTCTATACTCTCGGCCCCTTTGTGCTGGTCTATCGCCTGCTGCTCAGGCCGCTGCGCCTCGTGGAGCCGGATATGCGCGGGGACTACCTGCAGCCGCACCGCTTCGGCCAGGCCGTAGGCGCGGCCACCGCGGGGGCGGCCGCGCTGGCGGTGCAGGCGGGTCACAGCTACGCCGGGTGGGCAATCGTGTGGGTGCTGATCGTGCTCACCGCGATTTCCTACAAGGGCTGGTGCATCGGCTGCTTCCTTTATTACCAGCTCAACAGGCTGGGCCTGCGCGGCTTCTTTGCGCGCAAGCCCACGGACCGGGACGTGCCCCTGGGCGCGCGGCCGAGAGCGAGGCCCACCCCGGGCGCAGACCAGAACTAGGGAAGCGCCGACTATGCCCCGGCTCGTCATTCCGGCGAAGGCCGGAATCCGGTTCACCATACGGTTCCGCGTAGCGGGCAAGGCCGGTCGATGGGTAATGTCCACTGCGTGGGTAATTTTGACTGCCTGGATTCCGGCCTGCGCCGGAATGACGCAGTCACGGCGCCCCCGTGCTGTCCGCAATCATGGAAGCCTAAAGGAAACGCCGAATCAGTCCCGGCCCGTCAGCGAAGGCCGGAATCCAGCGTTTCGATTCGTCATTCCGGCGCAGGACGGAATCCAGTTCATCATACGGTTCCGCGTAGCGGGCAAGGGCGGTCCATGGGTGATGTCCACTGCGTGGGTAATTGTTGATTGCGTGGATTCCGGCCTGCGCCGGAATGACGTAGTCACGGCGCCCCCCGTGTCGCAGCCCCCGCAAAGGGGACGCCGTGGTTCTAAGGGGCTGAAGCCCCAACAACACACGCAGCCCCCGCAAGCAACGATGTTCCGGGGGTATTCATTGACGAATACCGGGGTATACACCTTCACATGAAGGCTTGCCGTGCCGGGTTACTTAAAATGCGCGCTTCGCACAATTCGCTCAGGCCAATTATGGGAAAGCGGCGGCCAGGGCGGTACTACAGCACGGTCGCGCTGCCGGGCGGGTGGCTGCGTTTCCGCCGCGTGAACGGCGGGTGAAATCCGGTCCCGCATATTCACACGGAAATGGAGTGCGATGTGCCCTGTCCGATGCGGGATTCGTTCAACAACAAGAAAATGGAGGCATCGAATGAGTATGAGCAAGTCGGTTATTTCGCTGTTGCTGTTGGGGCTCGCCGCTGTGCTGGCGAGCGGCTGTTCGGAACTGCCGCCCAGGGTGGAAGCCACGCCGGCGGCCATGGCTAAGGTAAAATCCATTGCAGTGGTGCGCCCGCCTGAGACCAAGACCTACGCCGTGGTGGACTTGACCCCGAGTGTGGCGGAGGCGTTCGGCCTGATCGGCGCACTGGTGGCGTCCTCCGCCCAGGACAAAAAGCAGGAAAAACTCACCGCCGCGATCAAGGCACAGCCCGGCCTGCCGCCGGTGAAGACGCTGGCCGACGTCATTGCCGCGCAGCTCGCCAAGCATGGATTTTCCGTCACGGAGACGGACAGCGGCTGGGTGCAGGAGGACGGCCAATACAAGTTCGATCCGGCCAAGCTCGACTCCGGCGCCGATGCCGTCTTGCTGGTGGAGCCCAGGTCGGTCGGCTTCCTGATGCAGACGTCCGCCACCGGTTTTCAGCCGGCCATTACCGCAACGGTGACGCTGCTGGGCAAGGACCGCAAGGAAACGCTCTATCGCGGCTATCATTCCTGCAACTGGGGAATGGGGGACAAGCAATGGAAGAATGTCTCGACCCCCGGGTCCTTTGCCGACTTCGACAAAGTGCTGGCTGATCCCAAGATGGCGGCCGGCTCGCTGAACAGCGCGGCGGGGCTGGTGGCCGCCTCGGTGGCGGAAGACATCCGGCACTAGGGCCAACAGCGCCTTCGGCCAGCGGCGGCGCGCGCGGCGCTCCGCCGCTGGTGTTTTTTTCAGGCGCGCGGTCCATCCTGCTCCGGCTTTTGTCATTGGGCGGTTGCCAAGTTGGGCGATGGATTTGTTAATAGGGAAGAAGGAGGCATCGAATGAGAGTGAACAAACCGGTCATTTCGCTGTTGCTGGTTGGGGCGGCGGCTGTGGTGTCGGGCTGCGCCACCGCGCCGTCGCCGGAAATGATGAAGCAGGAAATAGCCACGTTCCAGGTTCCCAAGCTGCCCGGGCCCGGCCAGGCCATGGTCTATGTCGTGCGGCCCTATTCCGAGGGCACGCTGATCCGGTTCAACGTTTTTGTGGACAATCAGGAAGCCGCCTCCGAGGTGGGCTACACGCGCGGCAACCAGTACATCTACTTCAGCCTCTCCCCCGGCAACCACAAAATCTACTCCAAGGCCGAGAACTGGGCCGACGCGGGCGTGTCGGTCAAGGCGGGCGACATCGTCTACATCAAGCAGGAGCCGTCGATGGGTTTCATCATGGCCCGCAACACGATCTACAAGATCGAGGACTACGAGGGCAAGTATTACGTAAAAACGCTGGAACTCGGTACCGTGGGCAGGAGCGACAAGTAACGCCGCTGCCGCATGCCGCCCCCGGCACCGGGGCAGCCTGGGTGCTTCGGCCAGCGGCGAGGGCGCGACGCAATGACAGGAACCGAAAAATGATGGACTATGCACAGGCGCCGTTTGCGGCGGAAAATGCGACAGGAGCACCGCATGCCTGAGCAAGTCCTGGAATTCTGGTTCGAGGAGGCCGAGCCCGCGCAGTGGTGGCGGAAGGACGACGCCTTCGACCGCGCGATCCGCGAGCGCTTTGGGGCGCTGCACGCGCAGGCCGCGCGCTGCGAGCTTTATGAGTGGAGGCGGGAGCCGCGCGGCAGGCTGGCGGAGGTCATCGTGCTGGACCAGTTCTCGCGCAACCTGTTCCGCGGCACGCCGGCGTGTTTCGCGCAGGACGCCATGGCGCTGGCGCTGGCGCAGGAGGCGATCGCCGCGGGGGCGGAAGCCGCGCTCGATCCGGCGCAGCGCAGCTTCCTCTACATGCCCTTCATGCACAGCGAATCGGCCAAGATCCACGAGGTGGCCCTGGCGCTGTTCCGTAACAACGGCCTTCCGGGCAATCTCGAGTACGAACTGAAGCACAAGGCCATCATCGACCGATTCGGGCGCTACCCGCACCGCAATGCCATACTGGGGCGGGAATCCACGCCCGGAGAAATCGAGTTCCTCAAGCAGCCGGGCTCCGGATTCTGAGCCGGAGCCGGCCGGCGTCCGTGGCGGGGTCGCGCGCGGCGCCCGCGGGGCACACCGTATGGCGGATTTCCCCGGACAGGACTATGCTACCCCGGCAGGGCGCCGAATGCCCCGATGGACCGGGGATCGCAGGCCGCCTTGGCGTTCTCTCGCGGAATTCGCCACCGGGAGCCCTATGTACGCGCTGAGTATAAAGTACAACGATCATGGGCCCTACACCGCTGTCTCCGCGGTGCGCGGCGGGCTTGCCGTTCACCTTTACAATTCGTCCAAGGGTTTTGTCTACATGAGGGTGTCGGTCCGGCAAAACGATACCGGCCAGCATGATTACTGGCTCAAGACCATCAAGCCCGGCGACCGCCTTGAGTTCGCCTACGGTTATGCCTCGGCCTCGACCGTGGACAACATCGCGGCAATCGAGCGCCAGGAGAGGATCAACGAAAGATACGCGGTGCCGCCCGGACTGCGTCTGGGCTTTGACCTCCAGGGGAGCGCCGGGCGCGAGAAAGTGCGCCTGTCCCATCCGGCGGAGGGCGGCTTTTCCTTCGTCCTCAGCAACGCCCCCCTGGACCACGCGCGCTGCTACGTGATGGCGGGAAACGAGGACGAAAACTGGAACTGGAGCCTTGCCGATCTCTACGACGGCGGGTGGGTGAAACTGGAGTTCGTGGAGACCGCCTGGAACTCGCCCTTTCCCCGCATCGAGAAACGTCCCCGGCAGGGCTGAATCCGGTTGGGCGCTCCCGCTACCGCGCCATCATCGGCATGAATGCGCTGTGGGGAGGCAGCTCGCCGATCCACGCGTGCTGCGGAAGCACGGCATCGCCGAGGTGGGCCACCGCCTCGTTCATGCGCCGTTCGACGGCCGGGGCGAGGCGCAGTCCGGTTTCCTCGGTCCAGGCGATCTGCAGGTCGAGGGCATACACGCTCTCCAGCACCCGGCGCGCGGCGAGCGACCCCAGCATCGGCCGCAGAACGCGATCCAGCACCAGCAGGTGGGCAGGGCTTTCGCCGATGGCGAGCGGCAGCACCACTTTCCCCTGCAGGCCGGCCTGCGGCAGCAGGCCGAGGAAGTTCTTGAGCAGGCCGCTGTAGGCCGCCTTGGTGACCGGGGTGACCATCACGATGCCGTCCGCCTCGCCCACCAGCCGCAACGCGGCCGCGATCGCGGGGTCGGACGATGCCGCCTCGAACAGCGCCTGGGAGGGCAGGTCGCACAGGTGGAGGGTGTCCACCCGCACAGCTTCCCGTTTCAGGCGCGCGGCGATATGGTCGAGCAGCACGCTGGTCTGCGAAGGGTAGGTCGGGCTTGCGCCCAGCATCACGATTTTCTTCATGTCTGCCTTTGCCCGATTTCTCAGTCGGCCTTCCTGTCGGAAGCACTGGTTTCGTTTAGCGCGGCGCCCTTGCCCGCATTCTTCCTGGCCGCTTCCGCCCGCGCCTTCGCGAGCTGGATCTGCACCGAAAGCCCGATCTTGGTTGCGTTCTGCAGACCCACGTCATGGCCCTTCATGGCTTGCGCGTATTCCTTCCGCGCCTGCGCCACCGCGGCATCGTCTCCCGGCTCGGCGCGGGCGGCGACGACGGCCACCAGCAATGCGGCGGCCAATATTCCGTTGATACCCAGACTTGCTTTGGACTTCATGTGCTCTCCTTGTGTTTTTTGGCTGATGGCGTGCATCTCTTGCTGCAAGTGAAAGCGTTACGACCTGGCCATTATGGCCGGATGAATGGTAGGCGAATGTTCGCCGGAACACATCTGCCTGATGGCCTAGCCGAAGTGCTATATAACGCGGTGCAAACGGCTATATAGGCATAGATAATTGCAGGTGCCGGATGGGAGGGGTCGATCCCCTGATGCGCAAGGGGACAAGCGCTGTACGCGGCGCGTGCACGAACGAGCCCTCAGGCCGTTTCGTGCACGTCCTTGTAGGCGAGCATGTCCAGCAGCCGCTCCTCCTTTTCAGGATCGAAGCCGCAGCTGTGCACCCATTCCTTCGGGTTCTCGTAGGTGCCGAACAGCATGTCCCACCAGGTGATGTCGCCGTAATTGTTCTTGTGGCGGCCGTACTGGTGGTGGATGCGGTGCATCTCCGGGCGCTGGAAGAACAAGCCCACCCAGCGCGGGGTCTTGACGTTGGTGTGGTAGAAGAATTCGCCGAGCGCCGTGCACAGGGTGTAGATCGCCCCGGCCTCCAGCGACAGGCCGAGGACGGAATACACCAGCACGCTGCCGATGAGGGAATTGGCCACCATCTCGCCGGGGTGCTTGTAGAAGGAGGTGATCACCTCCAGGCGCCGCGGGCTGTGGTGTATCTGGTGGAAGCCGCGCCACAGCAAGGCGGATTCATGGCGCCAGCGGTGCCACCAGTAGAACACGAAGGTGGCGATGAAATAGGCCATCGGGCCGCCCGCGGCCGGGGATACGTAGCGCGAGAGGTGGAACAGCGAAGCGCCGGAAAGCCAGCGCTCCCAGGTGTAGCCCGCCAGCGTCACCACGCACAGCTGCACGCCGTTGACCAGCAGCACCCGCACCGGCCAGGTGCGCACCTTCGGCAGCGGCCAGCCGCAAACGGCGCGCTCGAGGATGAAGCAGAACACAAAGACCGCAAGGATGATGGGCAGCATGGCGACTCGCTCCCGGGTGAAGGTTCCCGCGAGTATAGGCGTGAATGGGGCGGGCTGCCAACTGCGGCAACGCATTAGAAACGCATTAGGAAAACGCTGAATAAGTCGTCACACCGGCGGAGGCCGGTGTCCAGTTCATTGAAATCGCTGGATTCGGGCCTTCGCCGGAATGACGAATCGGGACATATTCAGCGTTTCCTTAGTAGATGCCGTAAAGTTACATGCGTCAATCAGTGTTCTACGTATGGTCTACAGTAATCGCAAGCTATAGCAGGGCAAGGCAATGTCCACGCGGACGATCCAGTAACCTTTAGCCGCGATGCTCTCCTTACGGTTGGTGGCCAAAGCGCACCGCGATGTTCGGGTGCGCCGCCACCAGCGCCTTGAGTCTTTGCAGGCTGTCCAGGTTGCGCTCGTTGTCCTCGGTGTAGTCGCCGGGTTCCACGCCGTGCTCCCAGCCCCAGCGCGTGTGCGAGGTGTCGCCGGTCAGCAGCACCGGTCCTTGCGGCGTGCGCACGAGGTAGGCCACGCTGCCCGGCGTGTGGCCCGGCACGCTGAGGGCGAACAGCGAGCCGTCGCCGAAGACGTCGATGATGCCCGCGAATTTTCCCTGCGGGTCTGGCTGGAAATGCCACTCGGCAAGCGGCCGCTTTCCCTCCAGCAGGTTGTCCGTCGTGCCCTGCACGAACAGGTTCTTGAAGCTCTTCCCGGTCGCCTCCGGCCACGCGATGTAGAGCGGCACGTCATCGGGAATGTCCGGCATGCCCGAGATGTGGTCGAGGTGCAGATGGGTGAAGAACACGCCCGACAGCTTGCCGGGCAACGCCCGCACGATGTCGGCGGTGCTCCGGTCGATCTTCATCTTCCCGGTATGCATCACCTGCCGCACCAGCCAGCTCACGCCGGAGCGCGCGGGGTCGTCCACCAACTTGCGCGATACCCCCGTGTCCACCAGGAAAATGCCGTACTGCGGGTGCTGCAGCACGTGCGCATACACCTGGATCGGCTCGTCGCGGTCTGCAAGCTTCGCCTCGATGGCGGCGGGCCGCTTCAGGTTCACCATGCCCGAGAGCGGCACCGACCAGTCCGCGCTGGCGAGGGTCTCCAGCCGGATCGGCCCCGGCTGATCGAGCAGGCGCTCCATCTCGGCGCTGGATGAGGCGCGGCCGGGCGCCGCGCCCGTTACGGGATGGCTGGTCACCGCACAGCCCTGCAGCAGTAGTGCCAAGCCCAATGCATAGGCGAGCGGGCGAATCGTTTTCATGTCTTCCTCCATCGATTTTATTTATACTCGCCCATCCGCATATCGGCTGGCAATTGGCGAAATGCGGATGGGCTCATCCATTTGCGGATGGGTCGGAACATGACAGGGGGCGACATGAATCTGCGCTGGGATGATCTGCAACTGTTTCTGGCGGTGCACGAGCAGGGCAGCCTGAGCGGCGCGGCCCGCGCGCTGAAGCTGGGCCAGCCCACGCTGAGCCGCCGCATCGCCGAGCTGGAACAGGCGGCGGGCGAGCCGCTGTTCGAGCGGCAGAACCACGGCGTGAGCCTCACCCCCGCCGGACAGAAGCTGCTGCCCGCGGCGCAGGGCATGGCCGAATGGGCGAGCGAGGCCGCGCAGAGCGTAAGCCGGCACACCTGGCTGCCGGAAGGAAAGGTGCGCATCGCGGCCCCGCCCGGCATCGCCTACGACCTGGTCGCGCCGCTCGCGGCCAAGATGCGGCGCGCACATCCGCAGATCCAAATCGAAGTGCTGGCGGGGGTGGAAGTGCTGAATCTCGCCCGCGGCGAGGCGGACCTGTCGCTGCGCACCGCGCAGCCCGAGGACCCGGAACTGGTGTGCGTGGACCGGATCACCAGCCCCATGCGCGCATTTGCCAGCAAGGCATACGTCGCGCGGCTGCCCGCCAATGCCGGGCTCGCCGACCTGGACTGGATCTGCTGGGCGGCTCCCTATCACGACCTGCACGCCAATCGCGAATTGCGCGCGGCGATCCCCGGCTTCAAACCCGCCTTCACCTCGGACGACTTTATCGTGCAGCTGGGGGCCTGCAAGGCAGGGGCCGGCGTCATGATCCTGCCGCAGCTCCTGCACCGCCACCAGGGCCTGAACGAATGGCAGGAGCTGGTCGAACTGCCCGTCGATCTCGGCCCCACTGCCGTGGGCACGCTGTACGTGGTGTGCCACAAGCGCCACCGCCACCTGCCCAAGGTAAGGCTGGTGGCCGGCTTCATATCCAGGGAGTTCGACGGCCTGCGCGCGGCGCAATAGCGCCCGCGCGCGAACCCCGCCCCAGGGCGCGAGTCCAATCCTTCATGCGGGCACTGCGCGAACCGGCGCGGTGCGAGCATGTCTGCATTTTCCGTGGAGCGCGCCATGAGGAAAGGCTGCGTGTTCGCCCTTCTATTGCTCACCGCAAGCTGCGCGCAGCAGCACGACCCGGTGCGCTGCCCGCACCGGGGCGCGCCCTACGCGCCGCCCGGATTCGGTTCGCGCGGGGACGCGGACCTGTACGTGCGCGCGCTGTCCGCCGGCGGGCGCGTGGCGCTGCTCAAAGCGGGAGCGCAGTCCGTACTGGTGGTCTATGTCCATGGCATGGGCATTCCCGATCTCGCCATTGCGGCCTATCGCGCGAGCGGCGGCCACTGGCTGCGCGCGGCGGAGTGGAGCGGGGGACCGGCGGAGGCCCACTCCGCGCGCCTGGATCGCGGCGCGGTCGTAGTGGTGGGCGAGCGCTCCGGCTTCAGCTGCGTGCTGATTGCGGCCGGTGAGCAGGCCCCGCATTAGGCCGATACCTGATTTGCGGTATGGTCTGCGCGGCGGCAGGGTATTAGACTTGCGCTCATCGACGAGCGAAGGAGGATTGCGATGAGAAACCTTCTGTCCCTGATCATGGCCGCCTTCCTGCTGATCGCAGCCCTGCCCGCAGCTGCGGAACGCGAAACCCGGCAGGCAGGCAAGGATCAATGGCGCGGCCACGAAATCGGCCGTTTTGCAGAAAGCGATCTGGACATCTGGCGGCGCGGCCGCTGGTACCACGGCGCGCATGAAGGGCGGCCCGGATGGTGGTGGCTGGCGGCGGGAATGTGGTACCTGTACCCCGCGCCGGTGTACCCCTATCCCGATCCCTATGCGCCGCCGCTGATCGTCTCGCCCCCGGAGGTGGCCGGGCCGCCGGGAACGGTGCCGCCCAAGCCGCGGCTGCCCGAAAACCCGCAGTTCTGGTACTACTGCGAGTCGGCCCAGGGCTACTTTCCCTATGTGTCCTCGTGCCCGGAAGCCTGGCACCCCGTGCCGGCCAAGCCGTTCGAGGGGGAAAGGCCCTAGGTGGCCGGGGACGGGCGCAGCAGGGCGCCCTTGCCCGATCTGCGGTATGGCGCGCGCCGTACCGCGGCACCAGACTGCCGCTGAGCGCGGACGCCTCTGAGCAAAGGAGGATGCGATGAAAAGGATACTGGGCGTTGTGGCGGCGGCGGTCGTGCTCGCCGCCGTTTTCCCCGCGCGGGCCGACGAGCGCGAACACGAGCGCCGGGAGTCCCCGCGCGCGCGCCAGCCCATGGGGCACTGGCAAGGCCGCGAAATCCGCCGCTTCCACGAGCGCGACTTCGATACCTGGCGCCGGGGCCACTGGTACCACGGCGAGCACGAAGGGCGCCTCGGCTGGTGGTGGCTGGCGGCCGGCATCTGGTATTTCTACCCCGCGCCGGTGTACCCCTATCCCGATCCCTATGCGCCGCCGATCCTCGTCACGCCGCCGGTGGTGGTCGTGCCGCAGGCACCGCCTCAGCCGCCCGCGGTCGAGCCGCCGCCCGCCCCGCAGTACTGGTATTACTGTGCCTCGCGGAAAGCCTATTATCCCTATGTGCCGAACTGCCCCGAGGCGTGGAAGCCGGTTCCGGCCCAGCCTCCGCAGGCGCCGCGCTAGGAAGATCACCGGGCTGACGCCGTTTTCGGCAACGGATCGGAGCTCATCATGCACCCACGCGTTCCGGCATCGGTTCTCGCAATATTCCTCGCGGCGGGCTGTACCAGCGTGCCCACCGGCCCCAGCGTGGCGGTGATGCCCGCGCCCAACAAACCGTTCGAGGTATTTGCCGCGGAAGACCGCGAGTGCCGCCAATACGCGGAGCAGTCGATCGGCACCACGCCCGGCCGGGCGGCGGCCGAGAGCGAGCAGAAAAGCATTGCGCTCGGCGCGGCGGTGGGGGCGGCGGCCGGGGTCGCCGCCAGCGGCGGCAATCCCAACGCCGCGGGAACGGGTGCGGCCGCCGGCATGATGGGCGGCGCGGCCGCCGGCGCGGGGACGGCGCGCCAGAGCCAATACGAAGCGCAGCGCAGGTACGACATCGCCTACGAGCAGTGCATGTATGCCAAGGGCAACCAGCTCCCGCCGGCTCCCTATTACTACCAGCGCCGCGTGCCGCCGCCGGTCTATTACCCGCCCCCGCCGCCTCCGGGCCGCTAGGCGCGCGATGTTGCGCGCTCAGTGCGTATTGGCGTACGCCTGCTGTGCGGGCGGGATGCGCTCCAGCAGCGCCTTCCATTCCGCGCGTTCGAGCAGGCCGCACATATAGAATGCACTGCACAGCCCGGCCGCCATGCCGCGATTCTCCGCGTGGCCCAGATTCGTCAGGGCGTCCTCAACGACTTCCAGCGCCATGCGCCTGTCAAAATATTCCATGTCCCAATCACCCGCGTGTCCTTGTAGCCGCATCCCTTGCCGGCCGTGAGCTGCCGGGGGGCGGATTATGCCCCTGCCCGCGCCGCGGGCGCTGTAGAATATATTCCGTGGACTATCAATCTCGCACCGTGCATCTTTCTGTCCATGAGCAGGGAGGAAGGAAAAATCATCCGCGTGATGGGGGACAACGTTCGCGCGTTGCGCTTGTCATTGAGCCTGTCGCAGGAGGAACTCGCCTTCCGCGCCGGGGTCGATCGCACCTATATTTCGCAGATCGAGCGCGGCGTGGGTAATCCCTCGGTGCTCGTCCTGGTAAAAATCTCCGCCACCCTGGGCGTGGAGCCGCAAGAACTGCTGTCCCGGCGCTAGCCGCACCCGCCTTTCCGCGGCGCACCGCCGCGCGCCTGAAACCACTGTTTCCGCTCCCGCACCCGCTCGGGGATTCCCCGTGCCGGCGACCGGCTGCGCCCGCCGCTGCGCGGCGTTCTTGTTGCGGTCTGCAGGCCAAAGTGCTATGGTTCACGCGGAATTTTGGCCGCAAGCGGCAGCTGAGACGCGGCCGCGGAAATTACATCAGGGAGAACAGGCAATGAAGATCGAAGCGCGCCTTATCGGCGGATTGGTCATGGCGTTTGCGTTGGCGCTGGAGCTGGCTGCGTGCGGTGGCGGCGGCACCACCACCAGCGGCGGCACGGCCGGCGGCGGGTTGGCCCCTTCCGTGGGCGGCGGGGGCGGTGGCGGTGGCGGGGGCGGGGGCGGCACCGTCGGCCAGTACACCATCGGCGGCACCATCAACGCCGCCAGCGGCATAGTTGGGCCCGGATTGAAGCTGACCGATAATCTCACGGAGTGGTGGAGCCCGGGAGGGGCCTCAACCCCCACGCCGGTACCTTTTACGTTTTCTTTGTTCAAGTTCGCCACCGGCGCGTCCTACGTCGTTACCGTCACCACTCAGCCCACCGGCCAGACCTGTACTCTCACCAATGCTTCGGGCGTGATGGGCACCGCGAATGTGACCAACATAGGCGTAAACTGCATTTAGCGCGGCAGCGGGCCGATGCCCAGGCCCTTTGCGTAGGGTTGAGGGGCCGGATACTGGAACGCAATCGGCCCGTCCAGTTCGCCGTGCAGAAACTGCCTGACAAAGGGGTCGTTCGATTCCATCATCTCATCCACGTGGCCTTGCGCCACCACGATGCCGTCGTTGAGGAAATACAGGTAATCCACGATCTTGAGCGACTCCGACAGGTCGTAGGTCACCACGATGGAGGTCACGCTGAGCGCATCGTTCAGCTTGCGGATCAGGTTGGCGATGGTGTTGAGCGAGATCGGGTCGAGCCCGGCGAACGGCTCGTCGTAGATGATCAGCGCGGGATCGGCGGCCGTGGCGCGCGCCAGCGCCACCCGGCGCTCCATGCCGCCGGAAAGCTCGCCCGGCATCATGTCGCGCGTATTCTCCAGCCCGACGGCATACAGCTTCATCAGCACCAGGTCATGGATGATCTCTTCCGGCAGATCGGTGTTCTCGCGCAGCGGGAAGGCCATGTTTTCGTAAACCGACAGGTCGGTGAACAGGCCGCTGGCCTGGAACATCATGCCCATCTGCAAGCGCAGCTTGTACAGCTCGCGCGCGCCAAGCTCGTGCAGCACCCTTCCCATGAACTTCACGCCGCCGCGCGACGGCCGCAACTGGCCGGTGAGGTGGCGCAGCAGGGTGGATTTGCCGCTGCCGCTGCCGCCCATGATGCCGACCACCTTGCCGCGCGGAATGGCGAGGTTGATGCCCTTCAGCACCTTGCGCGGGCCGTAGGAAAAATGCAGGTCGCTGACCTCGATCAGGTTATCCATGGCTGGCCGCCGCCCAGCGCGCGAAACTCTCCATGAACCCCTTCACGAAGCTGCGGGTGTTGTCGTTCACCAGGTTGCCCGCGTCGTCGAACAGGCTGGCCGCGCCGCCGATGTAGGCCTCGGGTTGCTGCATGGCGGGCATGTTCAGGAACACCAGCGACTGCCGCAGGTGGTGGTTGGCCCCGAAGCCGCCGATGGCGCCGGGTGATACGCTCACGATCGCGGCGGGCTTGCCGCCCCAGATGCTCTTGCCATACGGGCGCGAGCCCACGTCGATTGCGTTCTTCAGCGCCCCCGGCAGGGAGCGGTTGTACTCGGGTGTGACGAACAGCACCCCGTCGAACGCGCGCATGCGCTCGCGGAACGCCACCCATTCCGCGGGCGGATGTCCCTCGTCGTCCGGGTCCTGGTTGTAGAGCGGCAACTGGCCGATCTCCACGATTTCGCAGCTGAGGGAGGCGGGCGCGCTGGACATCAGCGCCTGGGCCATCTTGCGATTGAACGACTGCTTGCGCAGGCTGCCGACGATCACTGCAATCTTCCTGGTTGCCATATTTCCTCCTGTTCCGGGTTGCGGGGGCGAAACTGGTCCGTATTGCGGTTTGCCGTGCTGGGTCTATGCTACGCCCGCTTCAATGAAAGGGTCAACGTGAATGTGGCCACCGGCTCGGCGCCGAGGGACGGCACCGTGGCCACCACATGAACCGGCATGCTGACCCGTTCGCCGGACGCCGCGGCCTGGGCGATGAGGCCGGCGATTTCGCGCCCCTCGGTGCAGCGGAACTCCACGTCGCCTTCTGCGCGCTTGTGAAAGGCGGCGCTGAATTCGCCGAAGATCAGCGAAATGCGTTCCGGGTGCTGCCGCATCAGGTGCATGGCCAGCGCCCCGGCCGCGCAGTCCGCGCCCACGGCGAGCGCGCCGAAGTACATCGACCCGTGGTGGTTGCGCGTCCGGCGCCGCAGCGGAACCCTCACCACGATGCGCTCCGCCGAGATTTCCTGCACCTGGGGCCTGACGAAGAACAGCAGGGGAATCCGGGCCAGCCCGAACAGGCGCAAGCCTATCGTGGCACGCAGTTCGGCGGAGGCCAGCCTGCGCGCCCAGCGGGCGATGGCCCCGGCCGTCACGTGTCCGCGCCCTCCTGCGGGGATGGTCCGGTCAACTCGTGCTGCGGCAGCGCGGTGCGGAAGCTGTAGCCGTGGCGCTCGAAGCCGAGCGACTCGTAAAACGCATGCGCCCGCGCGCGCTTGAGGTTGGAGGAGAGCGCCGCCTTGTAGCAGCCCTTCTGCTCGCACAGCCGGAGGGCGTGGCGCATCATCTGCCTGCCGATGCCGCGTCCCTGCCACTCCGGCGCCACGGCGACGTCCTCGATGATTGCGGAACGCGCGCCCAGGTGGCCCAGATTGTCCATGACGAGCAGCGCGAAGGTGCCGACGATCTCGTCGCCGGCCACGGCGACGTAGATCCTGTAGTCCGGATAGCGCGCGATGCGCTCGAACAGGCGTTCCGCATCGGCCAGCGCGAGCACCTCCCCGTCGTCGAGGTCGGGCTGTGCGTAGAGCTCAAGCACGGCCGGCAAATCGTGCCGGGACGCCTCGCGGCACTCGACGGATGCGCTCATGCGCCGGTCCGATCCGCTGCCGCCGCACCCTCGGCCAGGTTGGCGCGGTCCCCCGCCGTGGGCGGGGAAGAGATCACGAGGAACACCCCCTCCTCCGCCCCGCGGTTGGCGAACCGGTGCGGCGTGCCGGGCGGCACATGCACGCCCTGTCCGGCACCGAACGACCGGCTGCCGCCGTCGAATTCCAGCGTGGCCGTGCCCGACAGCACATAGAAGAACTGGCGGGCCTTCGCGTGCACATGCCTGATCTCGCCGTGTCCGGGCGGCACGCGTTCCTGGATCACGCTCAGGTCCGGGTGCCTGAGCAAATGCCAGCCGTCGCAGGCGCCGCCCCACGCATAGTGCTCGGCCGTGCCGGCGTCTATCGGATCAAGTGGCGCGCTCATGTTCCTGCACCGTCGCCCTGCTGGCCAGCGCGCCCCCGATGCCGCGGGTGTCCGCCCACGGTTCCCGCCTCACGGGTAATCCTGCCGCGTCGGGCGCACCATGATGTCGCTCACGTGCACGTGCGGCGGCTGGCTGACGATGAAATGAATCGCGTTGGCGATGTCCTCTCCCTCCAGCAGCGGGCCGAACTTTTCATGGAAGGTGCGCACGGTGTCCTCGCTGTAGCCCGCGCCGTCCTGGAAGCCGCTGAGCACGATGCCGGGCTCCACCAGCGAAACGCGCACGCCGTGCGGGCCCACTTCGCGGCGCAATCCTTCCGCCAGCGCGTGCACGGCGGACTTGGTGGCGCCGTACACCGCGCTGTAAGGCGAGATGTGCCGGCCCACCACCGAGCCGAGAATGACGATGTCCGCCGCGCGCTTGGGGTAGGCCGACTGCTGCGCATCCAGCATGCGCTGCGCCGCCTTCTGCAGCAGGGCCAGCGCCCCCGTCACGTTGAGCCTGAGTATTTCCTCGAAGCGGGCGAGGTCGGCCGTCTTCACCGAGCCGCCCAGGCCGCGCCCGGCGTTGGCCACCACGATGTCGGCCGGCTTGCCGAAGCGCTCAATGGCGGCGGCGAACAGCCGGTCCAGCACCCCGGCGTCGGCGGCATCGCCGGCCACCCCGCAGAAGGCGTGGCCGATTTCCTGCTCCAGCGCGCGCAGCGTAGGCTCGCCGCGGGCGTTGCCCACCACCCCGTAGCCGCTTGCGGCGAATTTCCTGGCGGTTGCCTCGCCGATCCCCGAAGTGGCCCCGGTGACGATGGCAATGCGGGAATATTGGTCCTGCATGATGAGTCTCCTCGAAGGTTGGCGATGGCTCCCTGCAATCACGCGCGGCGCCCGCGAAACGGGCGTCCCCGCCACGCACGCGGCCATGCAAAAGTATATGCGCAAGCGAGCCGGGCGGCGAGAGAATTTGCGGATTATTGCGCGGGCGCGCGTGCTATGCTGATGCCGACGCGAAGGATACTGCGCCGCATATCCGTTTCAGGGAGTCTCCATGGGAATCTGCATGACCGTGCGCGCGTTGAGCGATGACAAGATCAGGGCGATCCTGGAGGAGCCGCCGCTGGTTTGGCGCATCGTGGCGCCGGAAAACCCGGAGCTCTACCTGGAGGAATCGGGGCAGGCCGGGCGGCCCGGGTTCCTGGCGCGGCTGCTGGGCGCGCAGCGAAAGCGCCCGCCGCGGGTGCCGGACTTCGTCTTTTCCGAGGCGGAGGCGCACGAGGTGGATCTGGACAAATCCTGGGACGGCCTCAATTTCTGCATCGGCAGACTGGTTGGCCGCGGGGACTGCCCGAACCTGTTCGAGGACGGGGCGGAGGTGGGCGACGTGGAGATCGGCTACGGCGCCGCCATGTGCTTCGGGAGCGCGGAGGTGGCCCGGATCGCCGAGCGTTACGCCGCCATCTCCGAGGCGGACCTGCTGGCCGAATATGCGCCGGCCGAGATGGAAGGCGTCTATCCCGGGGCGCTGTGGGTGAGGGGTGACGAAGAGTGCCGCGCCTATCTCGCCGACAGCTTCGCGGCCCTGAAAGAATTCCTGCTGAACGTCAAACGCGAAGGCGTCGGCATCCTCATCCAGTTCACCTGACCCTGGCGGAACGCGGGGCCATCACTCCCGGCATCAATCCCGGATTTCGGGCGGGGCGATCTTGGTCGGGCGTTTCCTGCCCGGCACGTGCTGCATGCCCCAGTCGGCCATCGCGCGCAGCACCGGGCCCAGATCCGCGCCGCGCGGCGTGAGGAAATACTGCGCGCGCGGCGGGTTTTCCTGGTACAGCTCGCGCTTTATGATGCCCGCCGCTTCCAGCCGCTTGAGCCGGTCGGCCAGGATGTTGGTCGGTATCCCCTCCGGGGAGGCCAGGAAGTCGCCATAGCGGTGTCTGTTCAGGAACAGGTCGCGCACCACGAGCAGCGTCCACTTGTCGCCGAGTATGTCGAGCAGGCTGGACACCGGGCAGGTGGAGCGGAATTCGGGCGAAGAGGGCGGGCCGCCTGAGGGTTTCTTCATGGCGGGCACTACTCTATCCTGGTCACTTGCATAATGCAAGTTATGGCGTGTAACATGGTGACACTTGCATAATGCAAGTGTCATCCAACCCAACCACGGAGAAGAAAATGACCACTCAGGGCGGAAACTACAGCGTCACCGACACCGGGCCTTTGGAGGGCCTGCCGGAGCGGGAGCTCAACGGCGTCTACGGCAAGTATTTCACCCGCAAGGAGCTCGGGCTGACCGGGTGCGAGGTGTCGTTAAACTGCCTGCCCGCGGGCGCGGCCACCCCCTTCGTTCATGCGCACAAGCTGAACGAGGAGGTGTACATCGTCGTGCGCGGCGGCGGCACCTGCTATGTGGACGGGGATGAATTCCCGGTGCGGGAAGGCAGCGTGATCCGCGTCGCTCCCGCGGGCGCGCGCGCTTTGCAGGCGGGGGAGCATGGCCTGTACTACATCTGCGTCCAGGCCCAGGCCGGTAGCCTTACCCGCGCTACCTTCGATGACGGCTTTAAGGTGGAAGCCAGGCCGTCCTGGATGTGAAGAAGGAAGTCCGGCGCGCCGCCTCGTCGCCAATGAGGGGCTGCGTGTCGGCGGCTTGGGTGGTATCCTGTCGGCAAGAAAGGGGAATCATGAAGAACGCAACCCTGTTATTTCTGCCGCTCTTGCTGGGCGCATGCGCTACCGCCTCCACCGGGGCGGACGACAAGGACGCGTTTGTCGTCAAATGTTCCGCCGCGGACCTGGAAGCCTGTTACGGACAGGCGTCTGCCCGGTGCCCCGGCGGATACACGATACTCGGCAATCCTGACACCGGCGGCGTCGGCGTCATGGCGCCCGGCGGAAACGCGGCGCTGTTTGCGCGCGGCCCGAACAAGCTCATCGCGCGGTGCAAGTAGCGATGGCGCTTGGCGACCACTACCGGCGCCTGGATACCGGCGAGCTGCTGGAGATTGCGCGGAAGGACCTCACCGCGGAGGCGCGGCAGGTGCTGAATGCCGTGCTGGAACAGCGCGGCGCAGCCACGGCGGCCGGACCGGAAGCGGGCATCCGCCCGCGGCCTGCCGCAAGCGGAACGGAACCTGAGTTCGCCCCGCGCTGGGCACGCATGGTCGCCTTCAGCGTGGATTTGGCGGGCGCAATCATCATTCCGCTGGTGCTGCTGCTGCCGTTGGGCTTCGTCTCGGAAAACCTGTATGTGTACGGTTACCTGCTCAGCTGCAATGGCTATCTCCTGCTGCGCGATGCGCTGCCGAAACAGAGCCTCGGCAAGCGGCTGATGAAGCTGCGCGTGGTCCAGGCCGGCTCCGGCGTGCGGTGCACGGGGAAGCAGTCGCTGCTGCGCAATCTGCCGCAGTTGCTCTTCCTCATCGACGCGGCTTTCATCCTGGGCGAGCGCCGCATGCGGCTGGGCGATCACCTTGCAGGCACGCGCGTGGTTTGCCGCTCACATCAATGACTAACGAGCAGGGAGCACCATGATCGAGCTGGAAGACCTGAAAGACATGTTTGAAGACATCCGTTCCGATTCCAACTGGGATGTGGAGCGCCCCATGCTGTGGGGCTATTTCTTCATCGACTCCTCGCCCGAGAAGCTGGAACGCGCCGCCAAAGAGCTGGAACAGCTCGGCTATCGCTATGTGGACATCTACCTCCCGGACGATGACGAGGACGATGTCGATGAAGACCGGCAGGATGACGACGAAGGGGAGGGCGGCGCCGAGCACTGGTTCCTGCATGTCGAAAAGGAAGAAATCCACACGCCCGAATCGCTGCATGAACGGAACCGGCAGCTCTACGCCTTTGCCGAAAAGCACGGGCTGGCCGACTACGACGGGATGGATGTGGGGCCCGTCGCGCAGTAGCGCGCGTGGTCGCATGATGCTGGCGGGCACGGTGCCGCCGGCGGGTTGTGAGGGGAGGAGAGCATGGGGCTGGAACTGTACATCGGCAATAAGAACTATTCGTCCTGGTCGTTGCGCGCCTGGCTGCTGCTCAAGCACCTCGATCTCCCGTTCACGGAGCACATGGCGTCGGTGGCGGGGCGCGACTACAACCCCGCGTTGCGGCCCGTCTCGGGCAATGCCAGGGTGCCCTGCCTGCATGACGGCGGCTTCCAGGTGTGGGAAAGCATCGCCATCGCCGAGTACCTGGCCGAGCGCCACCCCGAACTGTGGCCTGCCGACCGCCACGCCCGCGCGCGGGCGCGCAGCGTTGCGGCGGAGATGCATGCGGGCTTTGCCAACCTGCGCAAGGCCATGCCCATGAACCTGAAATTTCGCCTCAAGGGCAAGCCCGCCGAGGAGGCGGTGCAGCGCGAGATCGACCGCGTCGTCGAGATATGGACGGAGGCGCGCACCCGCTTCGCCGCGCCGGAGGGCCCCTATCTGTTCGGCCGCTTCTCGGCGGCCGATGCCATGTACGCGCCGGTCGTCTATCGCTTCGAGGTGTACAACGTGGCCCTGCCCGCCGTGGCGGCGGCCTACCGCGACACCATGCTGGCGCATCCCGCCATGCGGGAATGGCACGCGGCCGCCCTGCAGGAGACCGAAGCGCACGCGCACTACGACGAACTGGCGAAGGAATACGGAGGGCCGCGCTAGCGCGGGCCGGGCGATGGCATGAAGGGGCGCATCCTCCGCTGGGCGGGCGCGGGGCTGAAGCATGCCTTCGGCGCGCTGTGCTGGATCATTCTCCTGAACGTGCTGGCCGTGCATACGCGCTTCGATGCCTGGTCGGCGATCGACGGGCTGTGGATGAAGGAGCTGCACGATGGCCTCGCGCGCAATGCCATCGGCGAGCTCGCCTACCGCGGCAGCCACGGGGACTTCGGCTCCGGCACGATGTACGTCTATCTCGCGCGCTACCACCCAGACAGCGAAGGCCGGCGCGGCCAGCCCCGGAGCCTCACCTCGCTGGTGGACGTGGCGACCTTCCGGCAGATCGGTGCGGACGGCGCCATGGTCAGCTACCGCGATGCGAAGCACGAATACCGCGTGCTCACCACGTCGGACGGCACGGAGATTTTCGTGGACCAGCAAAAATGAGCGCGCTCCCCGTCTCTCTCACCGGCAGGCTCTTCCGCCTCGCGGTATTTGCCTACCGCTCGCTGCTGCTGGCCCTGCTGTTCGTGGCGCTGGTCCGGCTCGCGTTCGGGGAGGGTGGCTGGTTCAACGACTTTGTTGTGGCGCTGATGCTGTGCCTGCCGCTGGCGGCGCGGGCGGCCTGGCGCCGGGCAGGCAGCGCCTCATTGCGATGAGGCGGACGCTCGGCCGCCCGCAGCGCCCGTATGCGGCGCCCGCCGCGAGTCGTAGGGCAGCAGCTCCACCCCGCCGATGACATTGCCGTGCAGCACATCCAGGCACACCAGCACGTAATCTGGGTGCTGCAGCACGATGTTCCGCAGGAAGCGCCCCTCGAAGCCGGGGCGCTTGGGGCGGTGCGGCGGCACGAAGTAGTAGCGCTGCCCGCCGCGCTCGGCCTGGGCGCGGGTGCAGCGCGTCAGGGCGTCGGGCAGCCAGGCCTCGTGCGGACATTGCTGTTCGGCCAGCGCGATCAGCCACGCCGGATCGAAGCGCGGCCAGGCGCGGGCGCGCCAGTAAAACCAGGCCCATGCCAGGTTGGTTGCGACAAGGAGGACGAGGAGGGCGGTCATGATCCGAAAGATAGCGCTTATTGAAGTTTCCGTAAATCATGGCGCGAGCGCGCCCTCATCCCAACCCTGCTAACGCCATCCGCTACGTGGCGGCGGACAACCCCGACGATGCGGAACTGAAGGCGACACGCCTGGTGCGGCAAGATAAAAGCCTTTCTGCCCTGGTGCAGAACACCGAGGCAGATCCGCGCGGCGCCGCCGGGCACGGAATTCGATTTCTATCCCGAAGAGGGCGCGCAGTCCTTGCCAGGCTCGCCATCTTCCTACGCCAGCCGGATCGACCTGACCATCTCCGCGAACTCTTCCGCCGGCCTGTGTTCCTCGCTGGAGGTGGCCGACAGCGCGACCACGAACACGCATCGCGCCGCCGGCATGCACAGCAGCTCGCTGGCCGCATGGAACGACTCCCGTTCCGGGTTTTTGACCGACATGGCCGTGAGCAGGCGCGCTCCGACGGCGCCCGCGACGACATACTCCGGCTGGTATTCAAGCAGCCGATAATCGGGAAAGGCCTGCGCCAGCATCGTCTGGATGGTCCCCATCAGGCCGGGAATGCCGCCCGCAGCGGCGATTGCCGCCGGGCTATAGGCCTGGCATTTCACGGTGGGAATGGCGAGGCCCGGCGCAACGGCAGGGTCCTGCAAGTACAGGAACGGCGCGTGCGCCTGCTCCAGCATCCTGGCGAGCTCGGCCGAAGTCGATTCCGACCTGCGGTATTGCTGCTTCATCCACGGCGCAGGCACGGCCTGCCACCAGTCCGGGTAGGCAATGCCGAAGCCCAGGGCGGCGTTCCGGTAAGTCTTCATGCTCGCCTTTCGCCGCCCGGCACATCCGTGCGTGGGCATCTCGTCATACCGGTTTGCGCTGCCTCGGCTCGCAGCGCACCTCGGTCTTCACCGAGTTGGCGATGAAGCACGCCTCGTGCGCCTGGTGATGCAGCGCGTCCAGTTCGCCGGGGCCGGGCTGCTTGCCGCCGGAGAAGGTCACCGCGGGGCGCAGGGTCACGACCGAGATCATCGTCTTCCCGCGGGAATCCTGTTCCATGACGCCCTCTGCCGCGTCGTGATACTCCTCCACCACGAAGCCCCGCTTGCGGGCAAAGGACAGGAACCACAGCATGTGGCAGCTCGAAAGCGATGCGACAAACGCTTCCTCGGGGTCCACCGCTTCCGCCGCCGAGAACGGCAGGGGAACCACATGCGGCGAAGACGAGCCGGGAACCTCGATGCCGCCGTCGAAGCGCAGCACGTGCTTGCGGCTGTAGCCGTTGTCCAGGAAATTCTGGCCCGCGCGGGTCCAGATCACTTCTGCGGTGTGGGTGGCCATGGGTTTCCGGCGGGCCGTGATGCTTACGCCGAGCCTTCGCCGCCCTTGCGCTTCGGGGCTTTCACATAGCGGCGCGTCACCGTCAGCTCCTCGACGCGGCGCACCAGCGCGCCGGAAGTGTCGGCGGTATAGACGGTGACCTCCAGGGTGTTCGCGCCCTTCCACTTGAGGGCGGGGCTGGCGGCCTCTGCGGCATGCCCGCCGCCTTCCTGGTCGAGCGGAACGGTCACCGACCAGCCATCCTGCGCCTGCTTGTCCACCTGGACCTGCATCGGGTCGGCGGGTTTCACTCCCCAGCGGCAAGTCTTCTCGGTCAGTTGAGCCCGGAATTTTCCGCCCGGCGAGAACTGCACGTCGGTCGAGGCATCGCAGGCCACGCCCTCGCGCACCGAGGGGAAGAGGGTGGCCGCCACGAGCGCCGCGCCGAGCGCCGCGCCGCCGGCGATGAGGGTTTTCTTGCCAGGCTTGCCGATCTGAATTTTTTTCATGTCGCCGCTCCCTTGCATGGTGTGTACTGCAACGAAATTGCGGGTGCCCGCCCGTCCAGGCCCGCGCATGTTGCGAGCCCGCTTTCGCGTTAGGGAAACGCTGAATAAGTCCTGATTCGTCATCCCGGCGAAGGCCGGAATCCAGCGATTTCAATGAACGGGACACCGGCCTCCGCCGGTGTGACGACTGATTCAGCGTTTCCTTAGGGCAGGGATTCTTCTCGGCCTCCTGTTCGTCCCGGCCTTTTTGTGGAATGCGCCGCCGGGTCCGAGTGCTCCGAGCATCATAATGAATGCCGGCGCCGGGCGCAACCGGGTTGCGGGACGGGCAGTAAGCGTATCATTAGCCGTTCAAGGGGCTGTGCCGTACGGAGGGAGTCCGCTTTTCCGCCGCTGCACCTGCAAATGACCCGAGCGGTCCGCAGATGCGTGTTCATTGTTCTTCGAAAGGAGCCAAACATGAAACGGTCTGGTGCAGTCGCGTTCCACCCCGCAGTGTTCAGCCGATGCGGCCCCCGGCCGCGCGCACGCGGCGCAGCGTTGGCCATGCCGCTTGTCGGCCTGCTCGTCGCCGGATGTGCCGGCACCCCGCAGGATTGCGCCAGTGCCCGCGGCGATGCGCGCATCGGCGCCTGCACCCGCGAGATCGAATCGGGCCGCCTGCAGGGGCCGCTGCTCGCCGGCGCCTACAGCAGGCGCGCCGGCGCGAAAGAGGACCGCGGCGATCTCGACGGCGCGCTCACCGATTTCAACCGCGCCGTGGAACTCGATCCGGCCAACGGCGTTGCCTACCGCAACCGCGGACTGGCCAGGCAGCGCGAGGGCGACCTCAACGGTGCGCTGGCCGACTTCGACCGCGCCATCGGCCTCGACCCCGATTACCGCCATGCCTACATCAACCGCGGCATGGTGCGGCAGGAACGCGGCGACCTCGCCGGCGCCGTCGCCGATTTCAGCCGCGCCATCGAGCTGGAGCCGCGCGGCGCGGGCGCCTATCTGGCGCGCGGCGGCGTGTACGGGCAGCAAGGGAAGTTTGAGGAGGCGCTGGCGGACTTCGACCAGGCCATCGAACTTGAGCCCCGGATGGCGCGCGCATACAGCCTGCGCGCGCTGACGCGCCTGGAGCGGCACGACTTCGACGGCGCACTGGCCGACTACGACCGCGCCATCGACCTCGATCCCGGCTTCGCGGACGACTACCTCGCGCGCGGCATGATCAGGTACCAGCGCAACGACCCGGCCGGCGCCATCGCCGACTTCACCCGCGCCATCGAACTCGCCCCGCGCGACGCCGCGGCCTACGCCTATCGCGGGCTGGCCAGGAAGCAGGCGGGCGACCTCGACGGCGCCGTTGCCGACGAGACCCGCGCCATCGCGTTCGACCCGACGCTGGCCCTGGCCTATAGCGCGCGCGGCAATGCCCGGCGCGGCCAGAGTGATCTGGAGGGCGCGCTGAGCGACTATGATCGCGCCATCAAGCTCGATCCGCTGAATCCGCGCACCTGGCGCAACCGCGGCCATGTCCGCTTCCTCATGGGGCAGCCGGCCGAGGCGGCCGGCGACTTCTCCCGCGCCCTGGAGTTGCAGCCGGACAGCTATGCCGCGATCTGGCTGTATCTGGCCCGCTCGCGCACCCAGGCCGGGGCCGCCGGCGACGAGCTTGCCGCCACCGCGGAAGGGCTGGCCGCGGACAGGTGGCCCGCGCCCGTGATCGCCTTCTACCTCGGGCGCGGCACGCCCGAATCGCTGCTGGCCGCGGCCGACGATGCGGACCCGGACATCCGGCGTGCGCAGCGGTGCGAGGCGGATTTCTATCTTGCCGAATGGCACCTGCTCAAGGACGACCGCGGCCGCGCCTTGCCGCTGCTGCAGGCCGCCGCTGCGGAGTGCCCGCCGGATTTCGGCGAGCACAGCGACGCGGTGACGGAACTGGCGCGGCTGGGCGCGCGATGATCGGCCGCGTCGAACGCGCGACGCGGCGCCCATCGGCGTCGCGCAGGGGAGCGGCGGCGCTGCCTACGGTACCGCGGGGGCATTCCTTGTGGAGGAGGAGACGGAGCGGACTGCGGCAGTAGCCCGGCCGCATGTGCCGCGATCCTGCGGGCGCGCCGGCCGATGCCGACCGCGCGGTCGAGCTCAATCCGCGCAGTGCCAACGCTCAATCGGTATCGCGGCGGCGCCGGGAACCCGCGCAGCGCAGGCGACTTTTGCTACTCCACATGCGTCACCCGGGTCTTGCCGCCGGCCCCGGTGAGGAGCTTCACGTGGTCGCCGCGATGGAACTGCTCTTGGCCGCCCTGCACCACGGCGATGGTGCGGCCGTTTTCCAGCCGCACGGTGATCTCGTAGCCCTTCTGGCGCGTCAGGCCTTCCTCGGCCGCCGCGCCGCCGGCGCCGCCTGCCAACGCGCCCAGTACGCTGGTGATGGAGGAGCCCTTACCCTGCATTATGCTGCTGCCCCCGATGCCGCCGACGACTGCGCCGGACAGCGCGCCGATGCCGCTTTGGGTGCCCTGGATCTGGACTTCGCGCACGGCGTCGACCACGCCGAACTGGATTTCTTCCACCTGGCCGGTTTCCCCGCGCGAATAGGCGCCGCCTGTCGTGCTGGAAGCGCAGCCGGCGAGGGATGCGATGAACACCAGGGCGAGGAGCATGCCGGATGCGGAAGCGGCGCCGCGCGCCGCGAGGTGAGCGTTGAGGATATGCATGGCGACCTCCCGATGGAAAGTCATGCGCCTACTCTGGTCCGGGCGCAGGGCGGGTCAACTGGCACTAACCGGCCGCGTCAGACGCGCGGGGCGGCGCGCATCGATCGCGAGCATGCCGCACGGCGGTTACTTCTTGGTCTCGCTGGTATTGATCCCGAGGGCCGCGTTGATCGGGCAGAAGCGTATGGTCGCCGTCGCCAGCAGGACAGCTGCGATCACCAGCGCCGCGATGCGCCACGCCATGTCGACCGGCGCCAGCACGGCAAACACGACCAGCACGATTCCGACCGCGATGCGCAGATTGCGGTCAATTCCACCTACGTTGGGTTTCATGGTCACCTCCTGGAATACGGTTGATCTGGCGGTTGATGTGGCACCGACGCGCGTGGCCGATGGGAGGATGGGAAGGGACGGCCATGCCGGCGCTGTGGGCCATTTCAAGGGGCGTTGTCAGGCGAATAACATAGCAGATCGGCGGGAATGGCGAACTACCCGGTTTCCGGTATTTTGGGGATGGGCGGACGTCGGGTGCGGGCAAAAAAAAGGCAGTCGGCCTTGCGGCCAACTGCCTCCTCGATGGCCGGCGCGCGCGGTGGGTGCCGGCGCGCCGGACAGGATCAGAACTGAATGCCGGCGGACGGCACCGTTCCGTTGATGAGGTCTGCCCCGATGGCGTAGTTGTTTCCGGCCTTGACCGCCGTTGCGGTGGAGACTAGCGGTCCCCCCACCGTGTACTGGCCGAAGCTGCTCGCGCCCTGCGTGTTCTTGTGCCAGGTGTTGCCCGATGCGGCGACCGGGACGGGGTCGCCGGCGATGTCCAGACCGACCGCGCTGCAAACGACTTGCGCACTGGTGGAGCAAACCAGGGGGCCGGTGATGAAGTTGTTGCCGGGCGAGGCCGCCGTGCCCAGGTCAACGTTCGGGCCGCCTGCGGACAAGGCCGGCCCGATGACGAACACAGCCGCATTGCAGGTGTCGGTAAAGGTGTTGCCGCGGGCGTAGACAGTGGGGTTCCCGGCCGGTTCGCTTTGTACCAGGAGCCCGCCATCGAACCCGCAGGTGCCGCTGATGGTGCTGCTGTAGATCTGGGCCTGGCTCGCGCCGTACACACCCAGGGCGTCCACGCCGCCCACGGCGGGCTGGATGACGTCGGTGGCGAAGGTGGCGCTGGCCGCGTTATCCACGATGGCGACCTGGGTGGTCCAGTACGGGGCGCTGGCCGCCATGGTCAGCTTGAAGCCGGACACCGTCGTCGTGGCGTTGGCCGGCACCAGCACTGCCGCGGTAATCGGGTACGAGGAGTTGCCGTAGGGCACCCAGTAGGCCGTTCCGGTGGCGTCGCCGGAGATCACGGAGTTGGCGGAGCCCGCGCCGACCAGGTTCACGTTGTTCACCATCGTCAGCGGCCAGGTTTCGCCCGTCGCCGTCGAATAGGTGCCGGATGCGGCGTTGATGGTGTTGGTCGCACCCACCCCGGAAGCCACCGCCAGCGCAAACGTGAGGGTCTTGAAGGGCTGGCCCGACGTGCCCGGATTCAGGTCCGAGCCGCTGGCCGGGTTGACGTAGTACGGACCCATGTTCGCGATCGGGATCACCGGGTTGCTGGGCAGCGACTGGGCGCTGGAGCCGTCAACGTTGTTCGCCGTCACCGTGAAGGTGTAGGTCGTGTTGTTGGTCAGGCCCCCTATCACGATCGGGCTGGACGTACCCGTTGCCGTGGTTGCCGTCGCCCCGCTGGCGATCACGGTGTAGCCGCCGATGGCCGCGCCGCCGTTGTTCGCCGGCGCGACGAAACTCACCGTCGCCGACTGGTTGCCCGCCGCCGCGCTGACATTGGTCGGCGCGCCCGGCACCGTGCTCGGCGTCACCGCGCTGGTCGCAGGCGATGCGGGGCCTGTGCCCATGGCGTTGGTCGCGGTCATGGAGAAGGTGTAGGTCGTGCCGTTGGACAGCCCGTATACAGTGATCGGGCTGTAGAGGCCCGTCGCCACGACGGCGGAGGTGGGGGTCAAACTGGTCACGGTGTAAGTCTGGATCGGGCTGCCGCCGTCGCTTGCCGGGGGGGTGAAGCTCAGCGTCGCAGTCGTGTTGCCCGACACCACGCTGGTAATGGTTGGCGCGCCGGGAATGGTGGCGGGCGTCGCGTAGATCGGGAAGGAGGAATTGCTTGCGCCCAGGCAGTTGTTCGCCACCGCCGTGAAGTTGTATTGCCAGCCGTTGGTCAGCCCGTTCACGGTGACCGTGTAGGTCGAGGCGCCGGTATACGGGACCGTCACCTGGATCGGGCTGGTGGCCGCCGGGGCGCTTGCCGTCACGATATAGTTGATGACCGTGGAGCCGCCATTGAACCCGGAATCGGCGAGCTTCATGGTGACCGAGGCATTGGCTGCCGATGCGTTGGAAAGGGACGGTGAGCCCGGCGCGAAATAGGCGCCGCAGGTCGTTCCGCCGCCGCCACCGCCGCCGGGCAAGCCGCCGCCCCCGCCGCCGACCGAGCCGCCCCCCCCGGCGCCGCCGCCGCCGCCGCAACCTGCGACGAGTAATACGAGAAAGGCGGCCCAGCCAGCGGCGACCACTCCCCAAAGGGATTTCTTCTTCATGTTGATTCCTCCTGAGCCATTGGTGAATTTGTTTTATTATTCAAGGAAACGCCGAATAAGTGCCGATTCGTCATTCCGGCGAAGGCCGGAATCCAGCGATTTCAATGAACTGGACACCGGCCTCCGCCGGTGTGGCGACTTATTCCGCGTTTCCTTAAGGAACGCCGCGGTTACGCGGCTTCTCCCCAACCAGCACGCGATCCTAGCACAAGATAAATTCATGGCAATACATGTATTTAAAATATGGCAATAGGGGGAAGTCCCCGATCGTGGGGGCGGGCTAAATTCGGAGAGCGGAGGCACATGGCGCATCGGCCGAGCCTGCGGGGAACCCGGAACCTCATCGCCAGGGCGGCTGCCGCGCAAACTGCGGTCCGGGCAGCGCAGCGGCGTCCCTCATGCCACGGGTGGGAGGGTCCCCCGCCGCCCGTGGCGCCGGGAGTCCCAGGCAGTCTGCTTCCGGCACTGCGGCATCCAGGCAACAGTTTTGGCCAAGTCGCACATTTAGGGGATATTACTATTGCGCAGACCGAAAATACTGTGGTAGTGTTTGCACGACGGTCGGGTTCTCTCCCGTGAAAGCCGCCCGTCACTGAATAAAGGCAAACCTGTCGAAAGGCAGGGACGCAAAGTTTCCGGTCTAAGGATATTTGAATATCTATGACAGCGGGGCCGCCGGTATAAGTTGGGTTGTGCGCCTGCGCGAGAGAAAGCGCAGTCATGTCGCCAAGACAGGCAGCGCAATAAATCCCCCTGCGGCAGCACCCTGCGATATTCGTCCATAACACCGGTTTACTGCGGTTGGTTTTATCCTGCCTGCGCCGGCGGCGCAATACGGCCGGCAGGATCCGTAACTTGGCACGCGATTATTGCGCTTGGAGGCATCATGAAGCTGAATTTCACAAACAAGGAAGTGTTCATCCTCGTCGCCGTTTCGCTGATGAGCTTCCTCGCCAATCTTCCGGAAAGCCTGGGGGGCGACCTGATCAACCGCAAACTGCTGCTGGGCACGCTGGCGGCGGTGGTGATCATCGCCATGTTCCGCTACCTGAAGGTGCTCCTGCTGATGATCATCTCCATCCTGGCCATCGGCGCAAACATGCCGCTCGAGCTGGCCCAGAGCCTCGGCGTCAGCCAGACGGCGATGCTGGTGTCCCTCGCGCTGCTGATCGCCATCACCCTGGCGAACCGCGTGCTGCACCTGCTGCCGACGACCGCCGAGGAGGCGGATGCGGAATCCTATGAAACCCCGGACGAAGAAGCGCCGGAGGACTTGAGCGTAATCGGCGCCCGCCACATGATGTTCACCGCCATCTCCAAGGGGGACCTCGCCACGCTGCGCAAGATGATCGCGGTGGGCAGCGAGATCAATTTCACGCTCGACGGCATGACCCCGTTGCACATGGCGACCGAAAAGGGCTACTCCCGCATCGTGCAGCTGCTCATCGACCACGGTGCCGACCTGCTCGCGGAGAATGCCCAGGGCAAGACGCCCCTGGATGTCGCCCTGGCCGTCAAGAAATTCGCCAAGACCACCGACATCCTGTACGACGCGACCATTCCCTATCTCACCAGTCCCCAGGCAGATTGAGCCGCTCAGATGAACACCAGGAAGATCAACGGAGGGAACAACATGCAGAACCAACGCAAGCTGGCCGCAGGCCTTGGAAGGGTGGCAACGAAAGTGGGCGAATTTCTCCGCAGCCGGCTGCGCGACAGCTGGCAATCCGGCGCGGCTTCGCCTGAATCCGAAAGCCACCCGTACTCCCTCCTGCTTCCGCCCAACACCTCGGCGCGGCCTCCGCGCGGCTAAGGCGGCGGGGCGTCCCCGCCCCGCTTTCCACAAACAACAGTAGTAGCCCTGTAGCGTTGCGCGTCAGCGCGCGCTGCAGCCTCGGCGTGCGCCTCCATCGCCTGCCGATGGAAATCTCGCGCAATAACGGGTAGATTCCTGCGCCCAAGGTGCGTCGTTGCCGTCTGAAAAGGCGTGGCGCTCAGTGCCAGCGGGCGAAGGCGCATATTTTATGCGGGAAAGATTCGCTGCGGGTACAGCCTGACGGAACCCACCTGGTTGTCGTTGCCTCGGAATCGGAGATGCTCGGGGTCACTCATGATGCGATTGCAGGCGAGTTTCCGGCCGAGCCGTCGGTCGTGCACATCGTGATCCCTGTCGGCAGGCATCAGGAAACGCATCCCTAGAATTGCCCTTGATCCCGCCCTGCGGCCTTAGCATGCCGCATGGCCAAAAAAGACGAAGCACCCATCCCCGAACCGGCGCCGGAAGAGACCCTCAGCGAGCGCCAGGAAGTATTCCTCGCCTACATCGAGGGCGGCGCGCGCTATAGCGAGGCGGCGGAAGAGACCGGCGTGCACCGTGTCACCGCTTGGCGCTGGAAAGCCGATCCCGAATTCGTGAAGCGCTACCGCGCCGCGCGCAAGTGCAGCGTGGCACGGCTCCGGGAAGAGGCGGAGCGCCGCGCGATGGCCGGTTCCGACCGGCTGCTGATCTTCCTCCTGTGCGCCTACGCGCCGGAGCAATTCCAGGAACGCCAGGTGCTGGACCATCGCGGCAAGCTTGATCTTGCTGATACCATTGTCCAGGCGCGCAAGCGAATTGGCGGCAAATAAAGATCCCGATCGGCTGCTGGCGGAGGACATGGCGCGCTTCTACGCCGATCCGCTGGGCTTCGTCATGTACGCCTATCCGTGGGACGCGGATGAAGCCCTGCAGATGGTCGAGCTGGCCGAACCCTATCGCCGCCGCTACCCGTGCAAGTTCGGCCCCGACCTGTGGGCGTGCGAATTCCTGGAAGAGCTGGGGCGCGAGGTGAGGAAGCGCGGCTTCGACGGCAAGCACCCGGTGGAAGCCATCCGTGCCGCCACCGCCTCCGGCCACGGCATCGGCAAATCGGCCATGGTGGCCTGGCTGGTGAACTGGATCATGTCCACGCGCCCCTATGCCAAGGGCATCGTCACCGCCAACACCGCCTCGCAGCTGGAAACCAAGACCTGGGCCGAGATCGCCAAGTGGACCAAGCGCAGCATCACCGCGCACTGGTTCGATGTGGGCGGCGGGCGCGGCTCGATGAAGATGGTTCACCGCCAGCACCCGGAATCGTGGCTGTGCGTGGCGCAGACCTGCCGGGAGGAGAATGCCGAGGCGTTTGCGGGCCTGCACGCCGCCAACTCCACCCCGTTCTACATCTTCGACGAAGCCAGCGCCATCCCGGAGGCCATCGGTGAAGTGGCGGAAGGCGGCCTCACCGACGGCGAGCCGATGTTCTTCAAGTTCGGCAACCCCACCCGCAACAGCGGCGGCTTCTACGACTGCTTCCACGGCATGCGCCACCGCTGGATCACCCGCCAGATAGACAGCCGCAGCGTGGCCATCACCAACAAGAACCAGATCCGGCAATGGATAGACGACTACGGCCTCGAATCCGACTTCGTCAAGGTGCGCGTGCGCGGCATGTTCCCCGCGCTCTCGGCGCGGCAGTTCATCTCGGTGCAGGATGCCGATGCCGCGCTCGGCCGGCACCTCAACCCCACGGCGCACAACTTCGCCCCGGTCATCCTCACCTGCGATCCCGCCTGGTCCGGCGACGACGAGCTCGTCATCGGCAAACGGCAGGGCCTCGCCTTCACCGTCCTGCGCGCCATCCCCAAGAACGACAACGACATCGAGATCGCCAACATCCTGGCCAACCTCGAAGACGAACACCACGCCGACGCCGTGTTCGTGGATGCAGGCTACGGCACCGGCATCGTCAGCGCCGGGCAGACCCTCGGCCGCGGCTGGACCCTGGTGTGGTTCGCAGGCAGCTCAAGCGACCCCGGCTGCCTCAACAAGCGCGCCGAAATGTGGAAGCTCATGCGCGACTGGCTGAAGGCGGGCGGGGCCATCCCG
>Ga0316628_100000131_pt1 | contig 44339 bp, 34 predicted proteins | sample OWC_Aug_M2_C1_D5_FD_207648 | JGI IMG/M metagenome (GOLD analysis project Ga0316628, IMG submission 207648) | Wetland soil microbial communities from Old Woman Creek delta, Ohio, United States - OWC_Aug_M2_C1_D5_C | ecosystem: Environmental > Terrestrial > Soil > Wetlands | place: USA: Ohio...
GTCTAGCCTGGACCATTCATAAAAACGCCGTGTTTTCTTAAAGACCAGGAAACCCAAGACCGGCGTTTTTACCCTTCGGGCAAGCCGATCCGGCCGCATCTGCTTTGCTGCAAAGGTTCTCAGTACTGAATGGTCCAGGCTCTCGGCCTCGCGCCAGACGCCCGACTCCGGCAGGGTGAATCTGATATCATGGAAATGAAAAAGGGGGAAATATGGACGCACAGTCGATCCTGATCACCGGGGCGAGCTCGGGCATCGGACGCGAGACGGCCTTTCGTTTCGCCAAAGAGGGCTGGCGCGTCATCCTGACCTACAACCACGGCCGGACCCGCGGCGAGCGGGCCGAGGCCAGGTGCCGTGCGCTCGGCGCGGCGAAGACGCTTCTCCTTCATCTCGACGTGATGGACCCGGCCACGATCGCCGCGGCCCGGGGCCGTGTCCTGCGCGCGTTCGGCGGCCTCGACTTTCTCGTCAACAACGCCGGCGTGGGGGTCCTCGTGCCTTTCCGCGAGCAATCGCTCAGGGACATCGAGCGACAGATACGGACGAACTTCCTGGGACTCGTAGCCATGACCCAGGCTTTCCTGCCGTGCGTCAGGAAGGGGGTCATCAATATCGCCAGCGCCGCCGGCGAGGAGGCCTATGCCGAGATGTCCACTTATTGCGGGACCAAGTTCGCCGTCCGCGGCTTCACCCAGGCCCTGGCCAAGGAGAACCGGCGGATGAGGATCGGCTGCGTCAACCCCGACCAGACGGCGACCCACTTCTCGGGCTACGCCGGGCGCCCGCCATCCGAGGTGGCCGAGGTCGTCTACAGGACCGTCACCGGGACGGCCAAGATGAATGCCACTTACGACGTGGACGTCTGGGACGTCATCCCGTAAGTCCCGATCAGCGGCGATACTCCCGCTCTCACGCCTGCCGTGAGCCGGGCAACTACGGCCGCTTCTTCCCCTCCGGCGGGGGGACGGAGCCCGAATAGAACTCCACGCAGGGCTTGTTGCTGAACAATTTCACGGCGCTCTTGATCAAGTTCTTCACGGGGCTGGTGAGCGACTTCAAGACGTTGATGTTGCCGATGGCCGGACGGTCGAACGGTCCGCGGACTTCTTGCGTGAGCATCGCGCAGCCGTGCGGATCGACGACCGCCACGACGACATCCTCAAAGCGGTTGTCGTTGAAATTCAGCCCGCCCTTCATGGCGATCCGGCGCTTTTGCGTGGCCATGGCGACATCGACCGCCTCGGCCACGCCGTTCTCGACCTTCCAGACCGAGACAAGCTTGGCGATGACGCCATGCCCCCCCAGGGAGTCCTTGAAAAGGTCGGCGAACCGGTAGCCCCTCGTGAGAGCCGGCCCCAAGGGGCCCGCGAGGAAGAACGCCCCGACATCCACGAGGCTGAACCTCCGGCTCCGGAGAAGCGACATGATCAGGTCGTCGATATCGATGCCGTTGACCACGATGTTCTCGCCGTCCAGGGAGGCCTTGCCGCTGAGCGATCTTTTCGCTACGGCAAATGGCTTTCCCCGCGCGGACAATTCCGCCGTGAGGTCGGCCAGGCCTTCCATATGCTCCGCGTTCGGGGATTCTTGCAGCAATTGCTCGATCTTGAGCTGCTTGACGGCCAAGATGATCTTGAATTGAGGCTCGGCCCCCGTGAAGTCCGCGTGGAAGGTGCCGTGACCCGGCCCGCCGAAGGCGTTCATGCGGGCCTCGCCGACGTCGAAAACGCCGTTCCCGCCGGCCACGCTCATGACGAGGTCGGTCATCGTGAGGCCCCCGGCCTTGATCGAGCGGCACCGGACATCACTGGTGAACGACAGGGTCTTCCACAGCTCCCCGCCCGCCATCGGTCCGGCCGAGAGGTCCCCGGCCGTGATATCGAAACCCTCCAACACGATTCCCCCGCCGGACTTAAGGTCGGTATAGAGGAAGCTTCCCTGGGAAATGGCCAGGCTTTTCAGATCAAGGCGATCTCCCGACCGTTTGCCCTTGGGCATGACGATCGTGAGCGTGCCGTCCTTCTGCCGTAGAATAGAGACGGCGGGCTTGACAGCCTCTATCCGGCTGATCCTGACCCTGCCCATGATGAGGGGCAGGAGCTTCAGGCCGATCTTCATGCTGGCCACGGTCGCCACGTCGGCGCCGCCGCTTGTGACGCTGATATCCGCGAGCGAGGCGCCGAAAGCCGGGAAGAAAGAGACGTTCACAGCCCCTCGCACATGGACATCCATTCCCAGGGCTTTCGACGCGGTCGCTTCGATCCGGGATCTAAGGATCTTGGGGCCGAGCAGGAGAGCGAGGACAACGAGGATGACGACGACCAGGATCGCTCCCCCCGCGATCACAATTAGTTTTTTCTTACGGTTGGCCATGCGTTAAGCTCCCTGACTGGAGATCGATGCCGGCCCCATGCTTCGCCCGCCGCCGGAAGCTGCCGCTGGAGATCCTGCAAGTCATGTGCCAAGCCCCTCTGGACCTTATCCCGAGGGCGTACCCCGCGATAACCGAATCTCTCCTGTCCTCCCGAATAGGAATAGTGCCGTTTTCCAGGTCCGCTTCAAGGGCCGGAAGACGGCTCCATTTATCTCTCCGCGGCTTCTGAATCGCCGCTGACCCCTGAATCCTGCCGTTTTCCCAAAAAAGGGATCAATTATTCTCGCATCTTGATGATGCGTACAGATTCTGGCATGAAAACTGCTCCGAGATCGATAGCTTCTGCCGAGCCAGACGTGCCGTCGAATAGCGGCCGGGCGCAGGACGGCGAGAGGCGACAGAAAAAGGGAGGTTGAGATGTTAGAAGCCATCATTATCATCCTGGTCATCCTGTGGGCCCTGGGATTCTTCGCGTTCCATGTCGGAGGCGGCCTGATCCACGCGCTCATCGTCATCGCCCTGATCATTCTGATCATACGACTGTTGCGGGGTCGGCGAGTCCTTTAGGCGGGGCATTCCGGAGGATCGGGCCTAAGGGCCGGGTAGCGAAACAGGCCGAGCTCCATCCTCTTGACGGATCTGAAGAGGGCGTCCCCTCATAGGAGAGGGTGCATTCTATAACGATTGAGGGAGGGATCATGCCATGAAGCTTGCGGGTATCGTTTTGATCGTTCTGGGTGCCTTGGCTCTGGCTTATCACGGCATCCGCTATATAGACCGGGACAAGCTGATCGACATCGGGCCCCTCAAGGTCACGACCTCGGTCAAGAAGACCATCCCGGTGCCTCCGGTCGTGGCCGGCCTCGCGCTCGCCGCAGGCATCGTCTTGGTTCTCGCGGACCGAAAAAAGAAGTAGGCGAAACAGACGGACGGAAGGACGCTCATGCCGAGGATCGTCTTTATCGAGCCGCAGTATGACGCCCATCACGTCGTCTTCAGGCCGGCCCGGCTTTCTCTCTTCGACCTGCAGAAGGCCCAGATCTACTGCCACAAGAAGTTCTATTCCCTGCAACAGGTCTTCCGGAAGGTCCAGGCCGGTCAGTGGCTCGGCGTCGGCGTCGCCCATTACGCCCGGAAGCTCAACCGGATGTGGGTGAGACGCAACCGGACATTCCTCAGGGTCGTCGCCCTGCTGACGTCCAAGCCGGACGCTCGCGTCTCCGTGGATTACGGGGAGGACGTTTCCTTCGAGCCCTGAGTCGACGGCTTCTCGCCTCCCTCCGGCCCGGCTTGACATTTCCTTTTTGCGCCACTAAAATTTTTTCGACTTCTTTTTACCTCAGGAAATACGATGGCCACCATTCTGATCATCGATGATGACCCGCTCATTCGCGACTGGATCGCGAACGTCGTCACCCGATTAGGGCATCACCCCGTCCCGGCGCAGCTCATCCGAGAGGGTATCAGGAAACTCCAATCCGAGTCCTTCGATGTCGTCTTTGTCAGCGTGTGCTTGCCCGACGGAAGCGGCTTGGAGAGCATGTCGACGATCAGAAGCACCCTGTCCTCCCCGGAGATCATCGTGATCACCGGGCTTGGCCATCCCGACGAAGCCGAACTCGCCATCAAGAGCGGCGCCTGGGATTATCTGGAAAAACCGGCTTCGTTCGAGGCCATCAAGCTCCCCCTTCTCCGGGCCCTGGAATATCGGTCGGAAAGACGGCCGGGGAACACGGCGGCCACTTTGAAAAGGGGCGGCATCATCGGAGATTCGCCGGAGATCACGGCCTGCCTGGAACTCGTGGCCCAGGCGGCGGGCAGCGACGCGAATGTTCTCGTCACGGGCGAAACCGGCACCGGCAAAGAGCTTTTTGCCAAGGTCATCCACGCGAACAGCCGCAGGGCCCCAAGAAGCTTCGTGGTCGTCGACTGCACGGCGCTCCCCGAGACGCTTGTGGAAAGCGTTCTGTTCGGGCATGCCCGGGGAGCTTTCACCGGGGCGGAAACGAGCGAGGAGGGGTTGATCAAGCAAGCCGACGGGGGAACTCTTTTTTTGGATGAGATCGGGGAGCTGCCGCTGTCGATCCAAAAGAGATTCCTCCGGGTCATTCAAGAGCACAGCTTCCGTCCCGTCGGAGGACGTCGGGAAATCGCGAGCGATTTCCGTCTTGTGGCGGCGACGAACAGAGATCTGGAAGCCATGGTCCGGGAGGGACGATTCCGGGAAGATCTCCTCTTCCGGCTCCGGACGATCGAGATCGATTCGCCCCCGCTGAGAGAGATCCCCGGAGACATCAAGAAGCTGACGAGCTTCTATATGAACGACCTGTGCCAGCGGTTCGGGATCGTCGCCAAACGAGCTTCGCCTGAGTTCTGGGAGGCAGTGACCGCCTATCCATGGCCCGGCAACGTGCGGCAACTGATCCAGGCCTTGGAGAAAGCGCTGATCTCGGCCAAAGAAGAACCCATGTTGTTCCCCAAGCACCTTCCGACATATATCCGAATCTATGTGGCTCGGAGCGCTTTCCCGACGAAACCGGCGAGTCCGGGCGAACCGAAGATACGCTCAGGCGTTCCCAAAATGCCGCCCAATTTGAAAGAGGCCCGGCGCGCGGCGGTTTCCGAAGCCGAGCGAAGATATCTCGAGGACCTGCTCTCCTATGCGGGCGGCGACAAGGCGAAAGCTCGCCGGATCTCCGGCTTGTCTCGCTCGAGATTTTATGCGCTTCTCAGAAGATGTCGGCCGGCGGATGTCCGTCAGCCCGGATGACGCCCGTCCTGATTTTAGCAGAGAATGAATATACAAATTTGGCAATAAGTGCTTTTTAAGAATACAAACCGACTCCGATCCAGGGCCGAATCGGCTCTTGTGATCTCCTCGCCCCCATTAAGAGCGGATCGTCCGATCTGACGGATTTGGCACGTTTTTTGATTATGATGAAGGCGATAAGGGGAGAAACCAGCCATGAAGCTCCTTTTTTATTCGGGTAGAGAAAGCGAAGATAACGAGAGACTTCAGGCCGCCGTCCAGAAGGTGATCCCGAAAGGTCGCATAGAGCTCTTCAGAAGCTTGACCGATCTCGGGGAGAGACTCCGGACGCCCGTCGAACCCGATTCGATCGCGGTTCTCTCGGCCTCGAGCCAGGAAGAGCTTCGGCAGATGCAGTCGCTCCGCGGGCTGCTCCCGGAGATCTATGTCGTCCTCGTCATCCCGGATCGAAAGAGGAGCACGATCGAGCTCGCCCATCGCCTGCTGCCGCGATTCCTAAGCCGACAAGACGACGATTTCAAGGATCTCAGCAAGGTCCTCGACAAGATCTACCGGACGGTTCACTGATCCCGAGAGATGAGAGCGGACCTTTCTCCTTCATCGCCGATGGCGGGGGATCGCTTGGATAGGCCTACACCCCCGCTGGAGTTCACGAGGGACCGGCTCGCCGGAAATCGATAAAACCCCGCTCGACATCGGTCGAGACGAGCTCGACGCGCACCCGGTCCCCGACATCCAGGCTTTCGAAGCCCTGGACCAGCCTGCCTTCGACCGGCATTTGGAGGAGCCGTACCCAGGTGCCCTTGCCAGAGGCCCCGGTGACGAGGGCGTCGAACTGTTCGGTGATCCTCGATTCAAGAAGAAGCGCCGCCGCGGACTTGTCGACCTGCCGCTCGACCTTGTCCGCCGCATCTTCCTCTTCGGTGCAGTGTTTTGCCAGACCGTTCAGATCATCCTTGCTGTAGGGCCGGGAATCGCCCTTCAGGGCCGCCTTCAGCAAGCGTTGGGTGACCAGATCGGGATAGCGACGGTTCGGGGCGGTGGAATGGGCATAGTCCTGGACCGCGAGACCAAAGTGTCCCGGAGCCGTGTCGCCGGGAAGCTCGGCCACGTATTCACCTGCCCCCAGGAGTTTGATGACCGCGAGGGAGAGATCGGGGAACCGAAGAGGATCGGCGGCTTTCTCCTTCATGAGGAACGCGTCCAGAGCGATGGGGTCCGGATCGGCCGGCAGTCGAAATTTATGCTCTCCGGCAATCTCGACGATCCGATCCCAGCGTTTCGGCACCCGGACGACGCGGCGGAGGGAAGGGAAGTTCTTGGACGCCAGAAATCGGGCCGTTACGCCGTTGGCCGCGATCATGAAATCTTCAATGATGTCCGTGGCCCGGTTCTTGCTTTCGGCTCCGAAATCCCGGAGTTGTTCGCCGTCATAGATCGGCTTCGCCTTGATCGTTTCCAGGCTCAGCGCCCCATGGACATGCCGGAGATTCCTCATCCTCTGCGCGGCCCGGTCCTGGGCGCGGAGATTCTCGTCGAGCGCCCTCACGGCCGCGACGGCTTCCGGCACGGCTCCGGCCCCCTCAAGCCAGGCGCCCACGCTGTTATAGGCCAGCTTGGCATGATTCCGGACACGCGCCCGATAGATCTGAGAATCCCGCAAGGATCCATCCGGGCCGATCGTCATTTCAACGACCACGGCCGGGCGATCCTCATCGAAGCCGAGCGAGGTGAGGTCGGTGGACAGATGATCAGGCAGCATGGGGAAGATCATGGCCGCGGTATAGACCGAGGTCGTATTGTGGCGAGCGTGGTCGTCAATGGCGGATCCTCTTTTGACGACCGAATCCACGTCGGCGACGGCCACGAATATCTTGACCTCGTCTCCGGGCCTGACTTCGGCAACGGTCAACTGGTCCAAGTCGCGGGAGTCGTCGTTATCGATGGACGCCCAGACGAGGTGGGTAAGGTCGCGAAGGGCCTCATCGTTCACCGCGGCTGAGGGCTGGATCCCGTCAAGCTCGGCCAGCGCTTCGGGAGAAAAGTCGGGTAGCAGCCCCCGGTCGATCATCGCACGCCGGGCGATGTCCCGCAAAATTGATCTGTGGGATCTTTCGCCCGCCTTGATCGTGTTCATGAGAGGTTCCTTTTCATGACCCTTCTTCCTGGTGCCTAAGCGATTTTTATGCCAAATTCTTTACCTATCTTTCAGCGGTTCCTGGGTCATTGTCCTGAAAAACAGCACATTTCCCTATTAAAGAGCATATTGCCGGCTCTGCTGTCCCTGGCGGGCCCGTCACTTCGTGGCGATCAGGGCCAAGAGAGCAGGCGGCAGTCACAAGAACGGGAACAATTGGCGAAGACGGGTTGGCATAGTACTTGCAGGGTTCTCAGTAAGAAGGAGAATAACATGAAAAGAGTCCTCTGGATTATTCCTCTGGTTCTTGTGATCGCGACGAGTTGCGCCGGATATGGGTCTTCGCCGGGAGTCGGCTATCCCCCCGGTGCGGGAGGCGCCGTTTACCAAGGCGATCAACAGTATCCCAGCGGTCCTCAACGGTACGGTCAAGATGAGGATATGTCTTACTTTTATGATCGTCTTTCGCCCTATGGGAGCTGGATCGAATATAACCCCTACGGCTATGTTTGGGTCCCCAGGCATATGGGCTACAACTGGCGGCCCTACAGCGAAGGACATTGGGTCTGGACCGATTACGGCTGGACCTGGATCTCGGACGAGGAATGGGGGGATATTCCCTTCCACTATGGCCGCTGGGGCATGGATAACGACATCGGCTGGTATTGGGTCCCGGGCACGGAATGGGGCCCCGCTTGGGTGACCTGGAGGTCGAACGACCAGTACATGGGCTGGGCGCCTCTTCCGCCTGGCGTCCAATTCCGAGCGGGCATGAATTTCAATTCGCAAGCCTTCGATATCCCCTTCAATTTCTGGATCTTCATCCAAGGTTCGCACTTCCAGGACCGGGACATCAATCCCTATGTCCTTCCCTATGAGCGCAACAGGACCATCGTCAACTATACGACGATCCACAACAACATCTACATCCAAAACGACAGGATCATCAACGAAGGAATAACGCCTGATCAGGTCCGTCGAATGACCGGGAGGGACGTCCCCAGATACGCGGTGCAGAATGCGCCGCAGCCGGGACGAGCGAGGATCGTGGGCCAGGAAGTCCAGATCTTCCGGCCGGCCATCCGGCAGAATGAAGCCGCAAGACCAAAGGCCTATCTGAACACGGATCAGGCCCGGCGTGAATTGCCTCCGGCTAGGGTCTTCGAGCCGCGTCCGCAGCAGCCGGTGAGAGAGCAGGTCTCGGCCGTCCAGAAGCGGCAAGCCGAAGAAAAAGCCCTTCTCGAAAAGACACAGGCGCAAGAGCTAAAGGACATGCAGAACAAGCGCGCCGCGGAACAAGCCCAAGTTCGCGACGCGGCCGCCAGGGCCAAGGTCCAGCAGGACTACCAGGCCAAGACGGCCGAATTGCAGAAACAGCATCAGGCTGAGAAGCAGCAGCTGACCCAACGGCACAAACAGGACACCGCGCAGGTCAAGAAGGTGGCCAAGACGGAGAAGCCGACGCCTCCGGGCAGAAAGAAATAGATCAATAGGAGCAAGGCCCGAGGGGTCGAGCTCCTGTCAATATCTTCACGGCGGCCCCGCGAGTTGTCGGGGCCGCCGATGAAGAAAGGCATCCTGAGATAGCGGATGATCCCCAAGCCGTTTTATATGGGTCGCAGCGGTCCTCGTTATCCCCTCGGAAAATTCACATGAGAGTCTTGGTCAAAGAGAGGCCAGCGTGACAAAACCATCCGGGCCATATCGCTGCGGGCCAAAGTGGAGATCGGCGCTGGCTGTTTCAGTCTGTTTCGCGGCATTGATCAGCGGCGGCTCACGCGCATACGGGCGCCAATCATCCAGGGTCGACGATCCTCCGCGACCGGGATGGCCGCAATCCGCGCGAGATGACGTTCGGACTTTTCCTTTATCACCCTTTCGAATGAGCACCGGCGGCGTGAATGACGGCGGCTCCGGGCGCATCGCATTTTCCCTCCAGCAACAGCCTTTTAGCGCACCCCTTCGGCTGCGGGATGACGACCCGGAGTACAACAAGAAATCCCCTCTGTGGGCGGCCGCTCTCACGGTCGTCTCGGCGAATGTTTTCGTATGGGCGGTTGACCGGTTCGTTTTTGATTACCCCTTTTCGCGCATAGGGCCTTCGACCTGGAAGAATAACCTCAAAATGGGCTGGGAATGGGATACCGACAGGTTGGGTATGAATTTTTTCTTTCATCCCTATTCCGGCGGGGCTTTTTTCAATTCGGCCCGCGCGAACGGATACAGCTTCATCGAATCCGTGCCTTTTGTTGCGTTGGGCAGTTTAACGTGGGAATACTTCGGAGAAACGACGCGGCCGTCGTATAACGATGTCATCAACACGACGGCCAGCGGCTCATTATTTGGAGAGATCCTTTACCGATTAAGTTCGAATCTCCTGGATGATCGAACGACCGGGGCGGAGAGATTTTTCCGGGAGCTCGGGGCGGCGATCCTCAGCCCCGGGAGAGCTGTCACCAGGCTCTTGCGGGGAAGACTGAAACGGGTCACTCCGGGAGAGATCTATCAGAAAGAGCCGCTCAATGTGGCGTTGTTCACCGGGCTGCATGTGTTCAATAATGGAACGGACTTCGGGACGGGCAGCCTCAGCGGAATTCTCGGGATCCATTTGGATTATGGGAATCCGTTTGAAATACGCCCCCGAAAGCCCTTCGATGTCTTCAAGCTACGGATCGATCTCAGTTACGGAAAAAGCGTGGGCAAGAAATATCTGGACAATGTCACAGGATACGGTCTGTTGTTCGGCAAAACCGTTCACTCCGGGAATCTGGAAATGCTGATCGGGGCCTTTCAACACTATAACTACTGGGACAGCCGGATCTTCGAAGTCAGCGTCCTGGGCTTCGGTGGAGGGATCATCGCGAAGGTGCAGCTGTCAAGGAATTCCAATATTCAGTCCGCATTCCATCTCGGGATCGTTCCTCTCGGCGCCAGCAATTCGCCCTATGTCGATATTGTGGAGGGCGGGATCCCCGGCCGGAATTATGATTATTCCGGCGGAGGCGAAGCCAAGTTCGAGGGGACTCTGAATCTCGCGGACAGGGGACAAGTGACGGCGATCTATTACCTTTACGCGCTTCACACGTATATCGGACCTGCCGGAAACAAGATCATCGGCATCTTCAAACCTCGGATCGCCGTCAGGATTTTCGGCAATCTCAGCGTTGGATTCGAATATCTGTATTACCACAAGGATAGCTACCTTCGGGATTTCCCGGATGTTCACAGACGCAATAGCGAACAGAAGATTTACCTGATGCTGTATTTTTAAATTCGCGGCGCGTCGATAAGAATCCGCTTATTCAATCGTCTGGATCTTCGCCGGGCCCAGGAGACCGCGGGCGGCCCGCTATCCTGTCCCCTTGGACCCGGCCGAAACGTCCGCCGATCTCCTATGGAGGCCGGTCGCGCCATCCGGAGAGGTGCCGCGGTCTTCGGCGATCTGGGGCCGGCCAAGGCCGTCGAAGGCGCGGACCCGCAGGACATGCTTCCCCGGGGCCGCCTTCCAGTCATATCGCCATTGGACCCACGCGAGGGGGCTCAAGGCCGGCTGCCGCAGCTCGGCCGCTTCCCATGGCCCGCCGTCCGCCTGCACCTCGACCCGGCTGATCCCCTTGTCCCCGGCATAGGCGATGCCGCCGACGGGGACGAGATCGCTCCCCGGCGCCCGGCCGGCCGACACGGCGGCGACGTCGATGACGGAGGTCGTCTTGACGAAGGCCGTCGCGCTCCAGTTCCGGTCGACCCAGAAGCCGCGGCCGGGATGGTCGAGGGCCTGCATCCGGGTGATCCACTTGGGCTGCTTCATCCCGAAATGGCCGGGGATGAAGATGCGCAGGGGATAGCCGTGCTCGGCCGTGAGCGGCTCGCCGTTCATCTCGTAGACGAGGAGCGTGCGGCCGTCCAGGGCCTCGGCGAGCGGCACGCTTTCGTAGAAGCCGTCGGCCGATTCGATGGCGATCTCCTGGACCCCGGGCTTCAGCCCGGCCTCATCGAGGAGAGCTTTGAACGGCGTTCCGGTCCAGAACCCGGTGCTGATGAGGTCGCCGCCGACGGGATTGGAGATGCACGAGAGGGTCAGGGCCTGCGTCTGGCGGGGCCTGGCCCGGATGTCATCGAGCGAGAGCGTGAGCGGACGCTCGACCAGCCCTTCGAGCTTCAGCCGCCAGGCCGCGGCGTCGATTGCCGGCGGCCTGAGGTTGATGTCGATCCGGTAGAAGTCGGCGTTCTGCGTCAGCTCGGGCCGGGTGCCCGGCACCGGAGGGAACCTCTTTTGGAGCTCGGCGGCCGGCGGCGAGGCGGCAGGGCCCGAGGTCTTGGCCGCCGCAGCCAGCTCCTCCTGATCGGCCTCCGCCGGCGCCCCTTTCGCCTTTTTTGAGAAGAGGCTCACCCCGGCCGCGGTGACGATGACGACGAAGGACCCGGTCCCGACGAGGCGAAGGAAGCGCCGCCGGGCCAGCTCGCCCTGGGGCGATGATCCCGTCGGCTCCGCGGCGGCGGCCAGCACCCGTCCGAGCAGGGCCCCCCCGCCGACGAGGACCAGGCCCAGCCAGGGGAGGGAGGCGGCCGGCTTCGAGCCCGGGAATCCCCGGGCCGCCTCGATTCCGGCGGCCGTGATGAAGAGGATGAGTCCGCCGACAGCCCCATAGAGCGTCCGGCGACGCGGCCGGCGTTTCCCCGCGGCAGCCAGGACGACGCCGAAGACAAGCCAGGTCCCGGCGAACTGGGCCAGGGCCAGCCCCTGCTCGGCCAGCTTGGCCGTCGAGGCCGTGGGCCCGAGACGCAGGCCGCGGATAATGACGACCATGGCGTCGATGGTATGGGTGACGAGGCCGCCCGGCAGGGCGCGGGCCTGCCAGTCGAAGACGTCGAAGGGCAGGTAAGGCAACCCGGCCAGACGGTGTCCCAGATAGGTCACGGCGATGGCCGCGGCACCGGCCAGAAGGCCGAACGCGGCCGCGAGACCCTCTGTCAGCTTTTTCATCGGACACCCCCCCGGCTGACGCCGTCGCTTCCAGTTTAGGGGCATTTCCGGGGTCCGTCAAACCCCGGCTTGACCGCGTCTCGCCGGCGTCCTATCATCTCGGGGGTGCAGGGAAACTCCATGCGAACGAAAAGACTTGACCATGAGCCGCCCGACGCCGTCGCGCGCCGAGGCTGGCGCTATCACCATATGGGCATCCCGACGACGACGCCGCATCGGGGCGAAGTCCATCTCCCGCACCTCAAGATCCACGTGGCGGGATTCGAGAGAAGCCCCTTCGGCATTGAATGGATGCGTTTCGATCCCGATTGCCGGGTCTCGGAGCTCGTCCGGACCGTGCCTCATATCGCCTTTGAAGTGGACGATCTCGAGGCCGCGCTGGCGGACCTCGGCGTCGAGGCGGAGATCACGTCGCCCTCCGACGGCGTCCGGGTGGCCATGATCGTCGATGACGGCGCGCCGATCGAGCTCATCGAGTTCCGCGGTAAAGGCCGCCGCAAGACCTGAACCGCGCGGACTCCCGCCACCGCCCTCGCCCGCCTTGACCTCCGGACGCGGGCGAAGATAAGATGGGGCTACTCGCGCCAAAGGAGGTCTTCGATGTCCGCTTCCCGCCGACCCTCATGCTCCGCCCTTCCGGTCTTCATCATCCTGATCCTTTCCATGTCGTGGATGCCGGTTCACGGGGCCTCCTCCGGGGCGGCCGCCCAGGCCCTGCGGACGACCCCCGCCGTCCCGCCCGGGATCGATGCGGCCGTGGCCAAGATCATGAAGGCCTTCGAGGTCCCGGGCTTGGCGTTGGCCATCGTCAAGGACGGGAAGGTCGCCCTGGCCAAGGGCTACGGCGTCCGGAAGCTCGGCGACCCCACGCCCGTCGACGGGAATACCCTCTTCGGCATCGCCTCGAACTCCAAGGTCTTCACAGCGACGGCCCTCGGACTCCTCGTCGAAGAGGGCAAGCTCGCCTGGGACGGCCGCGTCGTGGACTATCTGCCTTGGTTCATGATGTACGATCCCTTCGTGACCCGGGAGCTGACGGTCAAGGATCTCCTCGTCCATCGCAGCGGCCTGGGGCTCGGGGCGGGGGATCTCCTCTGGTGGCCGGAATCGACCTACGACCGCCGCGAGATCGCCCAGCGTCTCCGCTTCATCAAGCCGGCGACCTCGTTTCGCAACGCCTACGCCTACGACAACGTGCTTTATCTCGTGGCCGGGGAGGTCATCCAGGCCGTGAGCGGCCAGACCTGGGAGGATTTCGTCGCCCAGCGCATCCTCAAGAAGGTCGGCATGTCCGGCAGCAACGTGCGCCACTCCGCGGCCGGCGAGGGCGGCAACGTCGCCACACCCCACGCCAAGGTCGAGGGGTCGGTCCGGCCCATCGCCCCGTTCACGAGCGATAACACCAACCCGGCCGGCGGCATCAACTCCGGGGCCGAGGACATGGCCAAGTGGCTGCTCGTCCGTCTCGCCCGGGGCCGGCTCTCCGACGGGACGGCCCTCTATTCGGAACGGACGGCCCGCCAGATCGAGACGCCGGTGACCATCATGCCCAACGCGAACCCGCCGACCGAGCTGACCGGGCTGCGCTCGAACATCAACGCCTACGGCCTGGGCGTCAACATCCGCGACTACCGCGGCCAGCGCGTCGTCACCCACACGGGCGGGCTGCCCGGCTATGTCTCCGAGGTCACGCTGCTGCCCGATCGGAACCTGGGCGTCGCCGTCCTGACGAACGCCGAGTCGACGGCGGCCTTCACCGCTCTGACCATGAGCATCGTCGATCACGATCTCGGCGCCCCGCCGACGGACTGGACGGCGGCCTTCCTCAAGGTCGTGAGCCGCGGCGATGCGGCGGCGGCCGCGGCGGTCGGCAAGTCGAAAGCGGCCCGAGACGCCTCGTCCAAGCCGTCGCTGCCGCCGGCCCGATACGCCGGGGTCTACACCGACGCCTGGTACGGGGATATCGCCATCGAGGAGAGCGGCGGCAAGCTGGTCATGCGCTTCACCAAGACCCCGGCCCTGGTCGGCGACATGGAGCACTGGCAGTACGACACGTTCGTCGTCCGCTGGCGGGACCGGGAGCTCCGGGCCGACGCCTTCGTCACCTTCGCCCTCGATCCGGACGGCTCCATCGAGAAGGCCAAGATGCAGGCCGTCTCGCCGGAGACCGATTTCAGCTACGATTTCCAGGACCTTGACCTTCGCCCGGCCAGGAAGCCCGGGCGCTGAGCGAGGAGGCCCGGATGATCACGACGTGCCGGCGACGGCGCCGCCCGTTTCCTGTCGTTTTGATAGCGCTCGCCCTCTCGGCGGGGGCCGTCCCGGGCCTCGCCCAAGAACGGCAGACGGCCGAAACAGCCAAGCGCCTGACCCTCCTGTACGGCGCGGCCGACGATAAATCCGGGGCCCGGAGAACCATCCGGGGCCTCGATTTCGGCGACGGCTCGTTCAACGCCTTCGCGAAGCCCCTGCCGCTTTTCACCGTGCTCGTCGACGGCCGGATCCTGCCGGCGGCGGAACTGCCGGGGGGTCTTGCCTTGGCCGTCAATCCCGAGCCGGGGTTCAAGCCCGGGGCCAAGCTCACCGTTGTCTTCCGCAACGAGTCGACGTCCAAGATCACCGTCGAGAACCTTGTGCCCCTGGGCCAGGGCCCCGACCGGACCTATATCACCGCCGGGCTCCCGAACGAGCCGCCGCACACCCTCGACCGGAGCCAGCTCTTCCGGCCGGGCCTCGAGCCGGTCGGCGTCGTCCTCCCCGACAACGCCTGGCACTTGGGTTTTTGCTCGGTCGACGCCGGCGGCGGGAGGTCTCTCGTCGCGATCGCCCGCCGGGTCAAGACCGACAAAGCCGAGCGGACGCGCTGGGCCTCTATCCTCGAGCCCGGCGGCTCGGTCGAATACGCCCTCTATTTCGAGTCCCACATCGGCGGATGGCGCCGCGGTCTCGAGATCATGTTCCGCGAGCGGTACCTCTATGACCTGGCGAAGTTCGACGACGCCCTTTTCGAGCGGGCCGACCTGGCCTGGGTCCGGCGGGCCTATATCATGGTCCTTCAGTTCGCTTGGGACAAGACCTACTACGACCGCGACGCCGGCGGCTACGTCTATGACAGGACGCTCACGGCCTGGGACAAGCTGCTCGGGCCGATCGACATCTTCACCATCTGGCCGACCTGGCCGCGGCTTGGTCTCGACGCCCGGAACCAATGGGACATGTACCGGGACCTGCCCGGCGGGCTGGCCGAGCTCAGGCGCCAGGTGGACCTGGCCCACAGCCTCGGCAAGAAGTACTTCATCTCCTACAATCCCTGGGACGAAAGCACCCGCCACGAGGACCACATCGCCGGCATGGAGACGATGCTCCGGCGGGTCAACGCCGACGGGGTCGTCCTCGACACCCGGGGCGAGTCGAGCCGCGAATTCCAGGCCGCGGCCGACCGGGTCAAGCCGGGCATCATCATGTACAGCGAGGGCATGGCCGTGCCGCGCGACATGCCGGGCATCGTCTCGGGCCGGGTCCACGACGCGCTCTTTATGCCGCCGCCGCTCAACCTGAACAAGTTCATGAAGCCGGACTTCGCCATCTTCCGGGTCCTCCAGCTGGCCGAAGGGCCCCTCCACCGCGAGGCGGCCGTGGCTTTTTTCAACGGCTACGGCTCGGAGATCAACACCATGCGTCCGGGCAGGCCCGATTGGATCGAGGACGAGCTGCGCTTCCTCGGGCGGACGACGAAGATCCTGCGCGAGAACTCGTCGGCCTTCCTCGACCCGCACTGGACGCCGCTCGTGCCGACCCTGAAGGACGGGATCTGGGCGAACGCCTGGCACGACGGGGACAAGATCGTCTATACGGTCTTCAGCCTGCGGCCCGAAGGCCACAGGGGAGCCTTGATCATGCCCGAGGAGCTCTTCGCCACGGGAACCGGAAGACGCTCGGGCGGCCATTTCGTCAGTCTCTGGAACCACGAAGAGGTCGGACTCGTCGCGCAGCCCGACGGCTTTTATCTCGCGGTCGACCTCTCCGCCTTCGACGCCGCGGCGCTCGGAACGCGGCGTGAGGGCAGCGTCGACTGCGTCGCCGACCTGTCCCGGCGGCTCGGCGTCGAGCTCGATGGGGAGAAGCTGACGTTCGAAGACCGAGGCCCGTCCGTCGGCGGCCCGAGCTCGGACGGAGGGCGGATCTCGGTGTCCGCCGGCAACCCCTCTTACGGAGGACGGACCGAGTCCTTCGGGACGGAGCGGCGAACGATCGCCCTTCACGAGCACTTCGGCTTCAGCGAGGGGAAGTTCGTCATCCAGCTCTTCGACGTCCGGGGCGAGCTCATCGACGAGCGGGTCGTCCGTCTGCCCCTGGCCGCACCCCGGCTACTTACTAAGGTCGAGCGGACCGAGCCGGCTGCCACCGCGCCGAAGGGCATGGTCGAGATCCCGGCCGCGACATTCGTCTTCAAGACGGCCGGCAACCCCGACGACGCCAATCCCATCATCCCTTACCCGGACACGAAGACGCCGCGCACGATAGAGATGCGCCGCTTCTTCATGGACCGCACGCCCGTCACCAACGCCGACTTCGCCCGCTTCCTCGAGGCGACGGGCTATGCGCCGAAGGACGCCTCGAATTTCCTCAAGCATTGGGCCGGCGGCCGGCCTCCGGCGGGCCAAGGCGATCACCCGGTCATCTGGATCTCGCTCGAGGACGCCCGGGCTTACGCCAAGTGGGCCGGCAAGCGCCTGCCGACCGAGGCCGAATGGCAATACGCCGCCCAGGGCACGGACGGACGTCCTTTCCCCTGGGGAGGGAAGATGGAACCAGGACGATGCAACGACAAGCTCAACCGGACGACGCCCGTCGGCGCCTTTCCGAAAGGGGCCAGCCCCTTCGGCGTCCTGGACCTGGTGGGAAACGTCTGGCAGATGATGGACGACGTCTACGACGACGGCGTCTATCGCTTCGGCATCATCCGCGGCGGAAGCTACTATGCCCCGGAGAAGAGCGTCTGGTATGTCAAGAGCGGGCCCCTCGCCGTGGACCGCGTCCAGATCCTGCTCTTCGTCGCCCCCGGTCTCGACCGGGCGGCCACGGTCGGCTTCCGCTGCGTCAAGGACGCCGGTCAATGACGAAGCGGACGGCGGCCCTCGGGACCCTGGCCGTCATCGCCGCCGGCCTCCTTCTCTATGCTCCATCCTGGAAGAACCCGTTCGTTTTCGACGACGTGGCCAAGATCGAGTCCAATCCCGACTTGAAGCTTCCCTGGAATCTGCACCTCTTCTTCTATCCTTATGCCGAGAACGCGGGAGAGTTCCGCAACGATCCTTCGCGCCCGCTGACCTTCATGGTCTATTGGCTCTGCTGGCACGCCGGCTCCGGGAGCGTTGTTCCGTTCCGGGTCGTCAACTCCCTCCTGCACGCCCTGGCCGCCGTTCTCGTCGGCTGGCTCGCCGCCGTCGCGGCGGGGCGACTCTTCCTCAAGGAGCCCCCGCTCGCCGTGCCCGCGGCCGCGGCTTTCCTCTACCTGACCTCACCCCTTATCGCCGGCACCGTGGTCTACGCCTATGGACTGAACGATATTCTCTCGTCCGCGCTTCTCCTGGCCTCCCTTGCACTCCTCGTCCGGAGGCCTCAGCCCGGCCCGGGGACCCAGGCGGCGGCCGTCGGGCTCTTCCTGCTGGCCCTGGGGGCGAAACAGAGCGCCATCGTCCTGCCCGCTCTCCTTGTCGCCTGGGACCTGCTCGTCGGCGGGCCCGGCGAGGTCAAGCGGCGCTTCCGTCTTTATGTGCCGCTCATCCTGGTCGCGGGCGCCTATCTGGCGGCCCGGGCTCTCGTTTTCGGCGGCCTCGGGGACCTCGAGGGAGGCCGGTCCGTTCGCGGGGCGGGCTTCTACGCCGGGATGGAGGGTCCGGTCATTCTCTCCTACCTCAGGCTCTTGCTCGTTCCGGTCGGCTTGACCATCGATCACCTGCCGGACGCGGCCGCCTATCCCACCTGGCTGCGCTTGGCGGCCTGGGCCTTGATCGCCGCGCTCACGGCGATGGCCGTCAAGTCCGGTTTCGGGAAGAGGTCCGGTCCCGCACGCAGGCTGGCCGGCCTGGCCTGGCTCGTCTTCATCATCTCGCTCCTGCCGACGAGTTCCATCCTGCCGACCGTCGACCTGATGGTCGAGCGGCGGGCCTATCTCGCCGTCGCCGGCCCGATCATCGGCGCCGCCGGCCTGGCCTGGGCTTTGGCCGGGCGGTCGAAGGCTTGGAGGTCCGCTCTATCGGGGGTCTTGCTGATCGCCGTCGCGGCCCAATCGGCCATGACCTGGCATCGTCACGCGATCTACCGGTCCCCCGAAGCTCTCTGGAAGGAATCGCTGAGACTCAACCCGATGAGCCGCAGGGCCCTGGTCAACCTGAGTACCTATTATTCCCAAGTCGGCCGCTGGGACGACGCGGCGAGGACGTTGGAGGAGATCCTGGCAGCGAACCCGGAGGACGGTCCAGCCTGGACAAAGCTGGCCGTGGTGCTGGCCCAGCCCGATTATGCCGGGCACGACGACCTCAAAGCCCTTGAGGCCCTCAGGCGCGGATTGGACCTCGATCCGACGAACTTCCTGGGCTTTTTCAACCAGGGCGTCATCCTCCTGCGGACCGGACGGACCGCGGAGGCTGAGGCCTCATTCCTTCGGGCCGCGGCCCTGAGCCCGAATTATGTTCCTGCGCATTTCATGCTGGGCGAAGTCGCTCTCCAGACCGGCCGGATCGATGAGGCCCGGGCCCATTATCGGGACGTCCTCCGATTGAATCCGGGCGATCCGGCGGCGACCGACCGGCTGCGCGAGATCGGCGAGCGGTAGAAAAGACCGCCTTTCCCCCGAGCCGCCGGCGTTGTAGAATGTCGGGAGCGTGAGGGACGATGCGCCGTAAGAAGAAGGAACGCCAGGTCCGCGTCGAAGAAGTCCTCCCGGCCCCGTCGGCGGCCATCGGAAGCCATGGCGCGGTCCCCTGGCGCGTCGCGGCGGTCGCCTTTGCGGCGACCCGCCTTCCCCTCGTCCTCTTCGCCTGGATCCTCCACCGCTTCTTGGGCCCGGCCTCCCCGCCCAGCGAGTTCCTCTATCACGGCGGAGCGCCGCACGCGAGCTGGCTCGTCGACGCCTTCCAGAAGTGGGATTCCTATTGGTTCTTGAACGTCGTCCGCGAGGGTTATCATTTCTACGGCGCCCAGGAACAGGTCCGGGGCGTCGTCCCCGGAGGGGCGGAAACCAACATCGTCTCCTTTCCGCTCTATCCTTTCGCCGTCAAGGCCGCGTCCTGGCTCTTCGGGGATCCGGCCGTGGCCGGGCTCATCGTTTCGCAGATCGCCCTGTTCCTGGCCCTCGTGTGGCTCTATCGCCTGGCCCGTCTGGACCTGGGCGAGGGCGGCGCGGCCTGGGCCGTTTGGCTCTTCGCCGTCCAGCCTTGGACTTACGCGTTCAGCGCGATCCATGCGGAATCGCTCTTCTTCGCCCTGACGGTCGCGGCCGTTCTCGCGGCCCGGCAGGGCCGCTTCGTTCTGGCCGGGATGGCGGGGTTCCTGGCCGCGTTGACGCGGCTGCCGGGTGTGCTGGTCCTTGTTCCGGTCGCCCTCGAGTATTCCGTCTCGCGGCCGCCGGGCCGGTTCCGGGTCGACCGAAGATTCTTGGCCCTCGGCTTGATCCCTCTCGGCCTGGTTCTCTATTTCGGCTATCTCTGGCGTCTCACGGGCCATCCCTTCGCCTATTTCACCGCTCAGGCCGGCTGGCACAACCGGATCGCGGGCCCGTGGGTCCACGTCGTCCGCTGGCTCAGCCCGGGAGGCTTCAACGGGCAGGCCCTGTTCGAGCTCGGCGTCATCGCGTTCATGATCGGCGCGCTCATCTTGGGCTATCGTTTTGTCCGGCGATCCTACTGGATCTATCTGCTGGTCTCGGTCCTCGTCCTGGTTTCCTCGGCGAGCCCGCTCGGCCTCGCCCGCTATTGCGCCGGGCTCTTCCCGGTCTATCTGGTCCTGGCGGGGCTGGCCGCCAAGTCCTCCCAGGCGGGGCGGGCCATGGCCGCCATTTTCGCCATGTCCGCCCCGGTCGTGTACTTCATTTGGGCCGGCTGGGTCTTCTCGTTCTGACGACCGGGGCCGGGCCTCATCACCGTTCGCCCGGCGGGCTCGGTCCGAGATAGGCGCGGGCCCCCGCATAGTGCGAGCGGAACCAGTCCGTCGCCAGGGATTCCCGGCGGACGTTCTTGCCGCTTCCCGGGGCATGGATGAAGACGCCGTCCCCGACATAGATCCCGACGTGGCTCTGAGGCCCGCCCGGAGTCGCCGCGAAAAAGACGAGATCGCCTTTCCTCAACCGGGCCGCGGCGACCGACATGCCCGCCTGGTACTGGTCCCGGACGGAGCGGGGCATGGCCAATCCGTTCAACTGATAGACGGCCCGGACGAGCCCGCTGCAATCGAAGCCCGAGCGGGTCGACGTTCCGCCCCACGCGTATTCGACCCCGATGAAGCTCTCCGCGGTCTCCACGAGCCGCTCCCGGAGGGCCGAGGCCGGCGGGCGGACGGTCTCGGCGGCGGCCGGGGCCGCTCCTGGCCGGGTCACGGCGTAGTCCGAGGGGCCGACGATGAAATACTCGCCGATGCGCCCTTCTGCCCGGAGCCTCCGGGCCTCCGCGAGGGCGGCGTCCCGGGAAGGGAAATTGCCGAAGCGGACCTTGAAGAGGCCGAGCCCCGTCGGAAAGTAGAAGGCGTCGAGGCCCGCCGCGACCAGGCTTTCGGCCAAAGCGCGGGCATTGTCCAGGACGGCGAAGGCGCCGACCTGGATCGTGTAGCCCATCCGGGCCAGGGCACCCGAGGGGGCTGCCTCGGCTGCCGCCGGCCGAGGAGCCTCGAGCGCGGCAGGCGCGGCGGGCGCGGGCTCCGGCCGGGTCTTGACGTCCGTCCGGCAGCCCAGGCAGAGGACCAGGGCGGGAAGAAGAAAGCTCAAAGCCGTTCTTGCCAGGCCCCTGGACATCGTTTCGACCCTGGATTTTGTCGTCCCAGAGGGCGGCGGATTGAACGATTGACGGGAGCCGGTCCCCGCGTTATCATCCGCCCGGAGACGGGAACGCCGCTCCGCATCCCGAACGGGGGAGGACATCATGACTCTCATACCCAGGCCTCGCATCCGCAGGGCCCTTTTCGCTTTTCTTCTCGCCTTCGCGTGGCTCGTTCCGATGGGCCAGGCCCTCATGGCCCAGGTCCAGGCGAAGGACGTGGCCAAGAAGCTCGACGGCTTCGACGCCTACATGACGAAGATCCTCAAGGACTGGAACGCCCCGGGCGTCGGGGTCGGGATCGTCGTCGGCGACAAGCTCGTCTTCGCCAAGGGCTACGGCTACCGCGACTACGGCAAGAAACTGCCTTATACGCCGAAGACGCTCCAGCAGATCGCCTCCAATACCAAGCTCTTCACGGCCGTCGCGGCCGGCATGCTGGTCGACGAGGGGAAGTTCGCGTGGGACAAGCCGGTCCGCGATTCCGTCCCGACCGTCCGGTTCTACAACGATCAACTCAACGACACCGTCACCCTCCGCGACATGCTGGCCCACCGGACCGGCATCACCCGCCACGATACGATCTGGTTCAAATCGGATTTCTCGCGGAAGGAGCTCTTCGACCGGCTCAAGTACCTGGAGCCGAAGGAGCCCCTGCGCCAGACCTTCCTCTACAACAACCTGATGTACGCGGCCGTCGGCTACATGATCGAGCTCCAGTCCGGCAAGACCTGGGAGGACTTCGTCCGGGAGCGGATCTTCGGCCCGCTGAACATGACCAATACCTTCTTCTCCATCGCCGACATGCTCAAGCAGCCCGAGCCGGGCGTTCCGTTCACCGAGAAGCGGGACTCGTTCGAGCTCTATCAGATCCCCTATTACGAGGACATCGGCGGCGTGGCCCCCTGCGGGGCGATCATCACCAGTATCGAGGACCTCTCGCACTGGCTCATCGCCCTGATGAACGGTGGCCGTTATGAGGGCCGGCAGGTCGTCCCCGCCGACGTCGTCAAGGCCACGCTGGAGCCGGCCATCGCCCTTCCGAACACGGAGGCCGAGGCCCTCGGCTACTGGGAGGTCTTGAACGCCGCCTACGGGATGGGGCGCGAGACGGCGTCCTATCGCGGCCGGCTCCTCGCTTACCACGGCGGCGATCTGCCAGGCTTCCATTCCCAGATCTCCTATATGCCCAAGGAAGGGATCGGCGTCATCGTCTTCGTCATCGGCAACCACTGCGCCGGGCTCTACAACATCGTCAGCTACAACGTCTATGAGCGGCTCCTGGGCATGGACCAGACGCCATGGAGCGCGCGGCAGCTCGAGATGCGCCTGAAGGGCAAGAAGGCCGGGACCGAGGCCCGGGCCAAGGCCGGCGGCGAGCGGGTCCCCGACACCAAGCCGTCCCACGCCCTGGCCGATTTCGCCGGCGAATACGAGAACGCCGCCTACGGCGTGATGAAAGTCAACCTGAAGGACGGCGGCCTCGAGATGGACTTCCACAAGATCGTCCTGCCCCTCGGCCACTTCCATTACGACCGGTTCGACACGCCCGACGACGAGCAATACGGCAAGACCTCGCTGAACTTCCTAACCAACCCTCAGGGCGACGTGGATAAGGTCGTCACGTCGCTCGATGAGGCCGAGGTCGTCTTCGTCCGCAAGGCGACCACGCTCGACCCCGAGCTCGTCAAGAAGCTGGCCGGGACCTATGAGCACCCGGTCGGGATCAAGTTCGAGGTCGTGCTCAAGGAGGACGGCGGGCTCTATCTCAGGTTCCCCGGCCAGGCCGACGAGAAGCTCATTCCGTACAAGGGCCTGAAGTTCCGGATCAAGGACTTCTCCGACGTGATGTTCGAGTTCACGCTCGAGAACGGGGTCGTCAAGAGCCTCAAGCAGGTCGATCCCTCTGGCGAGACCGTCTTTCCGAGGAAGTAGCGATCATGGCCGCCGATTATAGGCGGATGGTCGCCGACCTTCTGGCCTTCTACGACTTCAAGGGGAAGACTGTCCTCTGGGTGGGGGCCGGCGGCGGCCAGCTGGCCGAATGGGTTCGGGTGGCGGGGCCGGTCCAGGCCCTGGACTGCGACCCCCGCAGCCTGGAGACGCTCCGGCAGAGCCTGAGGTCCGCCGGCCTCGAGGACAAGGTCTCCCTCATCCTGGGCGATTTTTACGCCATCGACCTCAAAGCCGACATCATCTTATTCGAATTCTGCCTCCACGAGATGTCCGACCCCGGGGCGGCCCTGGAGAGGGCCCGCTCGATGGCCCCGGCCGTCGTCATCTTCGACCATTGGCCCGGATCGGATTGGTCGTATATCGCGGGGGAGGAGGCCAAGGTCGCGGCGAGCTGGGCCGCGCTCCGCCGCATCCCGGTCATCAAGACCCAGAGCTATGAGACCGTCCAGGTCTTCGGCGACTACGGGCAGCTTCATGAGAAGGTGAAAGGCCAGGGCGAGCCGAGCCTGTCCCGCATCGCGGCGTTCGAGGGGAAGACGGACATCCGCATCCCCATGTCCTACGGCCTGGCCTTGATCGGACGATGAGGAACCCGAAGCCTCGGGCCGGCACGCTCGCCGGGCTCGTCCTCGCCGCGGCCCTCGTCCTCGGGCCGTCCTGCCGTCCTCAGGCGGGAGCCGAGCGCGTCGTCTCGGACGTGGACCCTCTGAGGGCGGTCATCGTCCTCTGCCCGGCCTTGGATGAGCGCAGGGAGACCTTCGGCCTCTACGCGGATTCCCCCGTCCTGTCCCTCTGGTACGGGGACGGCATCGTCGCCCAGCACCGGGCCTTTTCGGACCTGCTCAGGAACCGCGGCGTCCGCGTCCTCGCCCTGGACGAGCTCCTGGACGATGCCATCGCTAACGCCCGCCGCGCCGGCCGGCTCGAAAGCGCCCTGGCCGAGATCTTCCCCGAGGAGTTCCCGCGGCTCCGGAGCGAAGCGGCCCGGATCACGGCCGAAGCCGTGCTGGGCCGCGATCCCGATCTCTTCTTTCGCTATGACGAGCAGGGAGCTTTGGCGCCCCTCGTCCCGACGAGCGGGGCCTTTCTCTACACCCGGGATTTCGCCGTCTCCACCCCCGCCGGCATCATCATCACCAACGGCCGTCCGAAGTGGCGGGAGCACGAGCATCGGATCGGGCGATTCGTCTTCCAATACGCCTCGGCGCTGCGGGCCTTCCCGATCGCCTTCGACGCCGAAGCGGCGGGCGTCCGCTGCGACGGCGGCGACATCATCGTCAAGGACGAGCGGACCCTCCTCATGGGCCTCGGGAACCTCAGCGACCGGGAGGCGGCGGTCCAGATCGCCCGCCGCCTCGGGCTCGACGTCCTGGGCGTAGCCATGCCTCCGGTTGAAGGCTTCGCTGGGGTGAACATGGAGATCATGCACCTCGATACGGTCTTCAACTTCGTCGACCGGAGAAAGGCCCTCACGGTCCCTTACCTGTTCCTGAAGCGGTACGCGGCCGGCAATCCCATCGTCAAGTATTTCCAGGCCATCCAGGCCCGGCCGGCGCCGGAGCCCGGCCCGGGCGAGCTCGATATGCGGGCGTCCTTGAAGAGGGCTATCGAGGCTATCCCCCGGGTCGGCTGGCTGACCCTATTCCAGGCCGGCAGCGGCGAGGCCCGGGACCTCGGCCAGAAGCTCGGCGACTATCTCCTCGAGCAGGGCTATGAGCTCATCCCGGTCGGGGGCGAGATCGGCGCTCTCCGGGAGGACCGCTATCTCGACGACCGCGTCCTTTACGAGCTCAGCCTCCAGGCGGCGAACGTCGTCCAGCTGGGGCCCGGCCTCGTGGCGGCCTACGCGCACAACCGCCATACGAACGCGGCCCTGCGGGCCCGGGGCGTCCGGGTCCTGGCCTTCGAGGGCAAGTACCTCGCCGACGGCCTGGGCGGGCCGCATTGCCTGACCATGCCCCTCTCCCGGAGGCTGCGGAGCGGCGGGTGAGGCCATCAACCTCTTGAAGCGGCGCTTCGTAGTTATGGTAGAATCCCCCCCAAAGGGTGCCTCCAACATGCTCGAGATCAAGAACTTGACCAAGTCCTATGGCGACGTCGTGGCCCTCGACCGGTTTTCCCTGGACCTGAAAAAGGGCGAAGTGCTGGGCCTGCTCGGTCCGAACGGGGCGGGCAAGACGACCCTCATTTCCATCCTGGCCGGAACGATCAGCGATTTCACGGGGACGGTCAGCTTCCAGGGCCGGGACCTCTTCGCCGACCGCAGGCTGAAGAACCGGCTGGGCATCGTGCCCCAGGACATGGCCTTCTACGAGGAGCTCAGCGCCAGGGACAACCTGCTCTTCTGGGGCGGGCTCTACGACGTGCCGCGGGCCGACCTGAAGAAGCGGGCCGAGGAGCTGCTCGAGCTCGTCGAGCTCGCCGCCCGGGCCAAGGAGCCGGTCAAGAACTTCTCGGGGGGGATGAAGCGCCGTCTCAACGCCGCCATCGGGCTCCTCCACAAGCCGGACCTGCTCCTGCTCGACGAGCCGACGGTCGGCATCGACGTCCAGGCCAAGGTCAGTCTCCTCGACATCATCCGCGGCGTGGGGGCCGCCGGCACCGCGGTCATCTTCACGACCCACCAGCTGGCCGAGGTCGAGGGCACCTGCTCGCGGATCGCCATCATGGACCACGGCCGCATCCTGGCCCAAGGCACGCTCGAGGAGCTCGTCCGCATCGTCGGCGAGCGCGAGATCGTCGAGATCGCCGGCGGCTTCGCCGCGGGCGCGTTCTCCGAGGCCGTCCAGGACCTGGCCGGGGAGCGACTCGAGCTCCTGTCCGCCGCCGACGGCCTGGCCTCGCTGGCCGTGCGCGACACGGGCGAGATCCCCCGGATCATGGACCGCCTGTTCTCGCGCGGCCTCGCCGTGGCCGATATCAAGATCAAGTCGCCCAGCCTGGAGACGGTGTTCCTGAAGCTGACCGGGCGGAGCCTGAGGGACTAGGGGCGGGCATGAGACGGCTCTTCCTCGTCCTCGGGAGCGACGTGCGCCGGCATCTCAAGTCGCCGCTGGCCATCGTCATCTTCATGGCCATCCCGATGGTCATGACCGCGCTCATCGGCATCATCTTCGCGCCGAAGGCCGAGCAGACCACGCTGCCGCCCATCCCGGTCGTCCTCGTGGACCATGACAAGAGCATCGCCTCGCGGCTCGTGCTGGGGGCCTTCGATGCCGATCAGCTCAAGAAGATGTTCGAAGTGACCGTCGCCGACGAGGCCGAAGGCCGCCGGCGGATGGAGAAGGGACGGGCCTCGGCCATCCTCATCGTGCCCGAAAAGTTCACCCTCGACCTCCTCGACGGAAAGACGACGACGCTCACCGTCGTCAAGAACCCGGCCGAGCAGTTCCTGCCCGACGTCGTCGAGGAGTTCGTGGCCACGATGGCCGTCATGCTCTCGGGGGCCATCCAGGCCTTCGAGGCCGAGGCCAAGGGCATCCGGGTCCTGCTCGACTCCCCGGTCGACCTCATCCCGTGGGAGACGCTCGGCCCCGAATTCGGCAAGGCCCAGAAGAAGGTCGTCGCCGCCTCGAAGTACCTGAACCCCCTGCTCATCGGGATCAAGGCCGAGGAGACCCGGGCCCCCGGGGCCAAGCCCCGCTTCACCCGACGGGACCTTTTCTCGATCATGCTGCCGGGCATGGCCGTCATGTTCCTCCTGTTCATCGTCCAGACGCTCATGCGGGATATCATCTCCGAGCGCGGGGACGGCAAGCTGCGGCGGATGATGACGACGCCCCTCCGGCCCATGGAGCTCGTTGGCGCCCGCCTGCTCGGGGGCTGGGTCATGGGCCTCGTCGTGCTTTTGGTCATGGTCGCCGTCGGGACCCTTATCTTCGGGGCCTACTGGGGGAACTTCGGGTATTTCCTCCTGCTCGGCGCCGCGGTCTCCTTCTGGACGGCCGCCTTCTTCGGCCTCTTCGGCGCCCTCGTCCGGAACCGCAACCAGGCCGGCGCCTTCAGCGCCCCGATCATCCTCGCCTTCAGCCTGTTCGGCGGCTCGATGATGAACCCGGAGGCGATGCCCAAGGCCTTCCGGGCGATCGGCGTGGCCACGCCCAACCGCTGGTTCATCGATGGGGCGGCCCTCGTCCGGGACGGGCGCTTCCCCCTCGTTCCGCTCCTCATCCTCCTCGCGAGCGGCCTCGTGCTGGCGGCCCTGGCCGCCCCGGCCCTGCGCCGCAGGATCTCGGTGTGACCATGAAAGGGGCCCCGCGCGTCCTTCACGTCGCCTGGAACGACCTGCGGATCATGGTCGGCGACAAGGTCTTCCTCTTCTGGACCCTCGTCTTCCCCATGCTGTTCATCGTCCTCTTCGGCCTCCTCTACAAGTCCTCCGACAGCGCCCCTGCGGTCGCCGAGCTGACCGTCGTCAACCTCGACCAGGGGCGATGGGGGGCCTATTTCCTGGACAAGGTCAAGTCGCCGGCGGTCGACCTGAAGATCGTCGGGAGCGAGCCGGCCGAGTACAACCGGCTGATCGTCCTGCCCCCCGACTTCTCGGCCAAGATCGAGGCCAAGCGCGGGCAGACGCTGGCCCTCAAGAAGCGCGAGGGCGCGTCGACGCAGGCGGCCGCCCGGGTCGAGACCCGCCTGTATCAGGCCATCGCCCGGATGCTCAGCGAGCTCATCCTCTACGGGGAGGGCGACCTTTCGAAGTTCCTCGACCGTCACGCGGAGTTCCGAGACATCGTCCAGGTGAAGTCGGGCTTCCCCGAGAAGACGGTGACCGTCGTCCCGAGCGGCTTCGACCACTCCATCCCCGGCACGACCGTCCAGTTCATCATGATGATGGTCATCATCTACGGCGGCATCACGGTCATGGAGGACCGCAAGACGGGCGTCCTGGCCCGGATGCTCTTCTCGCCGCTCACCAAGGGTCAGGTCTTCCGGGCCAAGCTCCTGGGCCGGTGGATGATGGGGCTCGTCCAGGCCCTCATCCTCATCGTCGTCGGCAAGATCTTCTTCAAGCTGAACCTGGGGAACACCCCCTTGTCGCTGCTGGTCATCGCCGTCTTCGCCATGGCCATGGCCGCGCTCAGCGTCTTCATCGGGTCGCTCTGCACGAAAGAGGACATGATCATCGGCCTCGCCGTGCTCCTGGCCAACATCTTCGCCGGACTGGGCGGCTGCTGGTGGCCGAGCGAGATCGTGCCCCGGGGCGTGCGCCAGGTGGCCATGATCTCCCCGGCCTATTGGGCGATGGACGCCCTGCACAAGCTGCGGTTCTTCCAGGGAGGCTTCCGGGATATTCTGCCGAACCTGGGCGTCTTGGCCGGGCTGGCGGTCCTGCTGGGATTCGTTTCCGCCCGGTTCTTCAAGGTCCGGGATTAGGGGCGGCCGGGGCCGGCCCTGCGACGGGCAGGAGGACGCGGAACGTCGTCCCCGCTCCGGCCTCGCTTTCGACCTGGATCGTCCCGCCGTGCATCCTGGCGATCGAGGTGGCGATGGACAAGCCCAGCCCGGTGCCGCCCTCGCCGTCGGTCCGGACCCTGTCCACCCGGTAGAAGCGGTCGAAGATGAACGGCAGCTGGTCGGCCGGGATGCCGATCCCCGTATCGCCGATGGCGGCCACGGCCTGGTCATCCCGCCTCACGACAGAGGCCGAGATGGTCCCGCCCGCCGGCGTGTAGCGCAGGGCGTTGTCGAGGATGTTCAAGAAGAGCTGCCGCAGCCGGACGCGATCTCCTTTGACCGCCACGGCTTCCAGGGCGCCCATGCGCAGGGTCAGCCCCTTCTCCCGGGCCAGGGCCTCGACGTCCTGCCCCAGCTCAGAGAGGAGCTCGGCGAGGTCGACGTCCTGGACGTTGAGCAGCTCGTTCCCGGCGTCGCTCCGGGCCAGGACGAGGAGCTTGCCGACGATGTCTGACATGTAGGCGACTTCCTGGGCCACCGTCTCGAGCGAGCTCCGGTAGGACTCCTGGTCCCGCGGCTTCTCGAGGGCCAGCGAGGTCTCGGCCTGAAGGACGGCCAGCGGGGTCCTCAGCTCGTGCGAAGCGTCGGCCACGAAACGGCGCTCCTTGAGAAAGGCGTCCTCGAGGCGGGCGATCATCCCGTTCAGGGTCGCGGCCAGCCGGCCGAGCTCGTCGTCGGACACGACATCGATGCGGCGGCTGAGGTCGCTCTCGCCGATGCCCCTGGCGATGTCGGTGATGCGGTCGACCGGCTTCAGGGTGCGGCCGGCCAGGAACCAGCCGCCGACCCCCGCCAGGACGACGAGGAGGATGGACGAATTCAGGATGACCATGCGGAAGATGGCCAGGACGTTGACGATCTCGTTCGGCACCCTCCCGAGGACGAGGGCCACCCGGGTCTCCGAATCGACGTTGATCGGCGTCGCGTAGAGCCGCACGTCCGTCCCTTCCGCCGTCTCCGCCGAGGCGAAGGCCGAGATGCCGAAGAGGGCCCGCCGCACGGTCTTGCCGATGTCGGAGAACTCGACGTTGGGGCCGAGCTGCTGCGTGAGCTGGCCGTCGGCGTTGTAGATGAGGAGGATCTCGTCGACCTTCCGGTCGAACACGATCCGGTCGCCCTCGAACCGGATCGAGCCCTTGAGCTCCATGACCCGGGCCTTCAGCGACTCGTCGAGGCTGCGGTAGAGGTTCATGGACAGGAGGTAATAGGCGACCGTCCCGAAGACGACGAGCAGCACGCCGACGGTCACCATATACCAGACCGTCAGGCGGAAGCGGATGCTTTTCTGATCGATCATGGGACCCGGAGGCGGTAGCCGGCTCCTCTCACGGTCTGGATGAGGCTCGGCCGGCCGGCCTCGTCGATCTTCTGGCGGATGCGGCGGACGTAGACGTCGATGACGTTCGAAAGCCCGTCGAACTCGTAGTCCCAGACGCTCTCGCCGAGCATGGTCCGGGTGACCACGGCGTTCGGCCGGCGCATGAAGTACTCGAGGATGGCGTATTCCTTGGCCGTGAGCTCGAGGGCGGCGCCGCTCTTCCAGACCTCCCGGCTCAGCGGGTGGAGGATGAGCTCGCCGATCTGGAGCTTCTGGGTCTTGGGCAGGACCTCGCGACGGAGCAGGGCCCGGACCCGGGCCAGGAGCTCCGAGAAGGCGAACGGCTTGACCAGATAGTCGTCGGCCCCGGAATCGAGCCCGGTGACCTTGTCCTCGACGCTGTCCTTGGCCGTCAGCATCAGGATCGGCGTGTTCACGGCCTTGGCCCTGAGGTCACGGCAGACCGCCAGGCCGTCCTTCTTGGGCAGCATGATGTCGAGGATGACGATGTCGAAGGGCGTCGACTCCGCCATGTACTCGGCTTCCTCCCCGTCGTAGGCGTTGTCGACGGCGTATCCTTCTTCGAGCAGTCCTCTCTTGACGATGCCCGCCAGGCGCCTCGAATCTTCGACGACCAGGACTCGCATAAGCGGCTCCTTCCCGAACCGTTGTCCTCAGGGCCTCTTAGGATACGCTCGAAAGATGAATAGAATATGAAATTCAGATGAATTTAGCAATAATTATTTTAATCGAAAATTCATCTTTATTTCACACGAGGTTCATCTTCGCTTGATACCTTGCCGTCGAGGGCGCTGGTTCCGGCCGGCGCCCTCCCGTCGAGACCACGGACTGGAGGATGGACATGACCGACGTTCTGACAAGGCACAACTCGCTGATGGAGAAGATCGTCAAGGAGTACGGCGGCATGATCCGGAGCGCCGTGGACAAGGCGCTCGGCGGCGTGCCGCGCATCGACGACATCGTCGCCGAGGTCCACTTCGCCGTCTTCATGACCCTGCGCAAGCTCGGCGAGGGCTGGACGCCGACGCGGTCCTTCGTCTCGACCATCGTCAAGAACAAGGTCAACGAGTTCGTCTGGCAGCACCACTGGGATAGCGCCGACCTGGAGGAGATGAAGAAGCGCCAGGCCGAGCAGATCTACCAGAGGGAAGAGGTCATGGCCCAGATCCACACCCTGACCCAATCGGAGTTCCGCGTGTTCCGGCTGCTCGGCCTCGGGCTGACCAACCAGGAGATTGCCGAAAGCCTGTTCATCTCGCCCCTGACGGTCCGGACCCACGTCAAGCGGATCCACGCCAAGTGCGACATCCAGGGCCGGGCCAGGCTGGCCCTGGCCGCCTACCAGACCTGCTATCACGACATCCCGGAAGGCCGGGAGGCCGACGCGGACATCGCCTGCCACGACCCCGGCCGCTTCGTCCGGCCGGGTCTGCTCTCGCACCAGGCGTCTTGAGCCCGCGTCCTCAGCCGATCAGTGATGCTCTTCCTCGGCCATGGCCTGGGCTTTCGTCTTCTGGACCCGGTCCGGCGGATGGTTGGGGGGGCTGTAGATCGTGTAGAGCTTGACGGCGGTCTTGGCCACGACGTTGTGCTCCGTCCCGGCCGGGACGATGATGGCCGTGCCGGGTCCGAACTTCGACGTCTGGCCGTCCATGATGACCTTGCCCTCGCCGGACTCGATCCGGAAGAACTGGTCGACGGCCGGATGGACCTCCATGCCGATGTCCTCTCCGGCCTTCAGGCTCATGGCCACGAGCTGGCAGGACTTGGCCGTGAAGAGGACCCGCCGGAAATACGCGTTCCCCTCGGTGATCTTCTCGATGTTCTCGACGTAGCCGGGCATGTGAACCTCCCTCCTGATCTCTGGCCCTTCGGGCCGACCCCATCGTACCACCGCCGGGGGCGGGAATCCAGCCCGGGCGGTCGCGGATGGCACGTTTCTTGGACTTCCCTGGGAGCGGAGACGGCGCCCATGCCGAGGTGGACGAGATGATCGAACCCCCTTGCCCCGCCTGGCTATCCTTCACGCTGACGAACGTCTTCCGGCGGATAATCCACAACCCGGTGCGGATCCTGGGGCCGTTCCTTCGGGAAGGGGACACGGCGATCGACATCGGCTGCGGGCCCGGCTTCTTCACCGTGCCCATGGCCCGTCTGGTCGGAGAGCGCGGCCTCGTCGTGGCCGTGGACGTCCAGGCGAAGATGCTGGACTTGACGCGGCGGAGGGCCGAGCGGGCCGGCGTGGCCGACCGGGTCCGCCTCCACCTGGCCGGCCGGTCGAGGCTGGCGCTCGACGTGCGGGCCGATTTCGCCCTGGCCTTCTGGATGGCCCACGAGGTCGAAGGCCTGGAGGATTTCTTCAGAGAGATCCGGACCGCCCTCGAGCCGGATGGCGCCCTGCTCCTCGTCGAGCCCAAGGTGCACGTCTCCGATCGCCGCTATGCCGAGATCGTCGCCGCCGCCGAGAGCGCGGGCTTCGAGCCGCGGGAGACGGCGCCGGTCCGGCTCAGCCGGGCCGTGCGGCTCTGCCCCGGGCCTAGGCCCAGAAATCGGCGAGCAGGGGATACTGGGTCTTGAAGCCCAGGATGGCGAGGTAAAGACCGTAATCCGGATAGGTTCGCCGGAGCTCGCGCAGGTTCTCCATCGGATCGTAGGGGGTCCCCTCGGGGATCTCGTGGCCGACGCACTCCGAGAGGAGATGGAGCTTCTTCGACATCCACGCATCCAGGACGACCGGCAGGCCGAAGGGCTTCAGTCCCTCGAGGCGGTCGTCGCGGCCGAGGATGGGCTGGGTGATGATGAACCTGGCCCCGGCCTCAACCTTCCGTCCCATCTTGGCGATCTCGGCGTCCTGCGGCTCGTACGGGTTGAAGGCGACGCCGCTGTGGAACTGCCCCGGATACTCCCGGTCGATGTAGCGCAGGAGCTCGACCGAGGTCACGGTCGCGCAGTCGATCCCGACCTCGGCCGGCTCGAGGCGGTGGAGCCTCTGGCTGCCGTCGCCGGAGACGATGAGGAGGTGCCGGCCGCCTACGGCCGCGAAGCCCTCCAGGATGGCGTCGAGCTCCTGGCGGGGGTGGAAGGTGTTGAGATGGACCATGAGCTGCTCGGTCCTGACGGGCAGGCCCAGCAGATCGATCGTTTCCAGGGCCCCGTAGCTCAGCAGGCCCATGGGGTTGTCCGTGATGCAAACGAGCCAGCCGGCCTCGATGACCTTGCGGTACTTGTCCTCGAAGACGGCCAGGTCCTTCTCGATGTCCTCGGAGGAGCGCTTGGGGGTCTGGAGCTCGACGTGGAAGATCTTATCCATAGAATGCCTTGAGCCTCATGAGGGTCTCGAAGCCCTCGACCTTGAGGATGTCCTCGAGACAGCACAGGGCCGGATGGCCGGCCGGCAGGATCTCGTACTTGCGCACGGTCGAGCCGATGATCATATCGAGGCCGCGGGGCATGGCCAGGGTCAGGAAGGCGCTTTCGAGCGGGCCCTTGACCGGCGAGCCGTCCTTCGTCTTCGAGGGCAGCATGACTGTGAAGTTGCTCAGGCCGACGGACATGTGGACGCCGGCGAAGAAGGGATCGCCGTGGATGAGGGCCAGCGACTCGAGAACGCGCTTGAGCTGGCCCTCGCAGTCGCTGCCGATCGGGGCGATGCCGGGGTCGATGATGGCTTGGTCGTTGGCGAAGCCGGGGACGCGGCGGCGGGCCTCCTCGAGGAGCGAGCGGGCCGTCTGCCGGGTCTCCTCCGGCGTCTTGTTGGCGCAGCCGCCCCCGCGTTCGAACCGTTCCGACGACATGAGGATGGGGATGAAGGGTTGGACCGCGTAGAGGTCGAACATGCCCGTCCTGAGGGGGGAGATGGAGTTCAGGATGGGCTTCTTCCCGCCGGCCCGGGCCGGGTCATAGGCCCGGAGCCCGGCCTCGGCGATGGCCGGATCGGGCGTGTCGATGGAGAGGGGCTTCCCCGTCACCGACTGGATGCGGCGGACGAGGTCAGCCATGAAGGCCGGCGTCCGGGGGCCGACGTTGACGTCGATCCAGGCGGCCCCTTTCTCGTCCTGGCCGCGGGCGAGCTCGAGCAGGCCGGGGATGTCGTTGTCATCGAAGAGCTTATGGGTCGAGGGCACCGAGTCGTTGATGGACTCGCCGATGATGGTCAAGCCGGGGACGGCCATGGGATCTCTCCTGTCGGAAGGAAGATATCCCCGGGGGGCGGGTCTTGTCAATGGCGCGCGGCTCAAAAAAATTGACTTTGCTTGCGCCCGCGGTTTGTGTTAAGATATCGGCCGAATTCCCCCAGGTTGGGGGCGCGGGTCGGATAAAGGCACGGAGGCCTGAGGCCCAAACAGCCGGCGATCTCCTCTCCTTTATTGCGATCGAATATTGGTGCAGGGCGCCCGGTCGCCAGCCGGGCGGACCCTTCGTCGAAGGAGACGAGATGAATATTTACGTCGGCAACCTCTCTTTCAATCTGACCGAGGACGACCTCCGGACGGCCTTCCAGGCCTTCGGCACAGTCGAAAAGGCGGCCATCATCACCGATAAGATGAGCGGCCAGTCGCGCGGCTTCGGCTTCGTCGAGATGCCCAACCGCGAGGAAGCCATCAAGGCCATCGAAAGCCTCAACGGCAAGGACCTCAAGGGCCGCAACCTCAAGGTCAACGAGGCCCAGCCCCGCCCGGCCGGCGGCGGCGGCAACCGGGGCGGGTTCGGCGGCGGCCGCGGCCGCTACTGAGCCGGCCTTTCTGAGGGACTGTCCCTGAGGGGACCGTCCCGCGCAGATGATCAGTCGGGCGGACGACCCGAGGAAGGGGAGTCCGCCCGTTTCTTTTCGCAGGGCTAGAGATGAACGCGAAGCTCATCGCCAAGAGCGACTTCGGGCCCGTCGTCCTGATCTGGGCCGACCTCGATGGGAACCCCAAGATCGCCCGGGTCCTGCTTTCCCGGCCCGAGGTTTCTGCCGTTGAGGCGGCCGGCGAGCTTTACCCCGGCTCGCGGCCGGGCTCGTGCCGCGAGATCGACGCCGTCGTTGCGGATATCCGCGGGTTCCTCGACGGCGGGTCGGTCGTCTTCGATCTGGCCGTCGCCGATCTGGCCTCGCGCCCCGCTTTCCAGCGGTCCGTCCTCCGCGCCGAGCACGGCATCCCCCGCGGCCGGGTCAGCACCTACGGGCTCATCGCCCGGCATCTCGGCGACCCGCGTGCGGCCCGAGCCGTCGGCAACGCTCTCGCCACAAACCCGTTCCCGATCATCGTGCCGTGCCACCGCGCCGTGCGCTCGGACGGCGGCCTCGGCGGCTTCCAGGGCGGCCCGGCCATGAAACGGGCCCTCCTCGAGCGCGAGGGGATCGCTTTCGACCGCGCCGGCCGCGTGGCCGCTCCGCGCTTCCACTATTCGTGATCCCTGCCCCGGAGCCGACCCGCGCCTCCTCTGGATGACGGTCACGGCCGTGGTGTATGATAGCCGTGCTCTTCAGGAAGGAGGTTTCGATGCCCGAAGATCCGCTGGCGACCGTCAAGAAGCTCGATCCGCAATTCATGAAGCACATCGCCGACACCGATGCGCTCGTCTACGCCGATGGCGCACTGCCGCGCTGCATCAAGCTGCTGATGGCCATGGCCTTTGATGCGGCCCACGGCGCGCCCGGGGGGGTCCGGGCCTTGGCGGAGCAGGCCCTCAAGGCGGGCGCGACCAAGGAGCAGGTCGCCGAGGCCCTTCGCGTGGCCTTCCACCTTTCGGGGGTCGGCTCCCTCTATGCGGCCTCGTTCGGCCTCAAGGACATCCTGGGCTGACGCCCAGGCCCCGGTCAAAGGAGCCTTATGATGCGAAGATCGATCCTGCGTTCCAGCCTCGCCCTGGCGGCCCTGGCGGCCTGGTCCGCCGCGCCGCTTCCCGCCCAGTCCGTCCCCCCGGACGATGGGAAGCCGCGGATCCTCTGCATCGGCGCCCATCCCGACGACGCCGAATCCGGGGCCGCCGGGACCGCCGCCCTCTGGATCGCCAGGGGCTGTCACGTCAAATTCGTCTCCGTGACGAACGGAGACATCGGCCACTGGAAGGAGTCGGGCCCGGAGCTCGCCCGGCGCCGCAGGGCGGAGGTCGAGCATGGGGCCAGGCTCGTCGGCTATGCCTTCGAGATCCTCGACAACCACGACGGCGAGCTTTTGCCGACGCTCGAGAACCGCAGGACGATCACGCGGCTCATCCGCGAGTGGAAGGCCGACGTCGTCATCACCCATCGCCCGAACGACTATCATCCCGACCACCGCTATACGAGCGTCCTCGTTCAGGACTCGGCCTACATGGTCACCGTGCCGAAATTCCTCCCCGAAGTGCCGGCGCTCAAGGTCAATCCCGTCTTCCTTTACTTCTCCGACCGCTTCGAGAAGCCCTATCCATTCCAGCCCGACATCGCCGTCGATATCGGGGCCGTCATGGACAAGAAGCTCGAGGTCCTGCTGGGCATGGTCTCCCAGTTCTATGAGGGCGGCGTGAGCGGCTCGCCCGATCTGCTCTCGAAGGATCCCGAGTTCCAGAAGGCGCGTTGGGCGAGGGTCCGGGAGCGCTTCGTGAACCGGCAGCTCGACGTCACGAGGATGGCCCGCAAGAGCCTCGAAGAATGGTACGGGACCGAACGGGCCGCCGGGATCCGCTTCGCCGAGGCCTTCGAGATCGGCGAGTACGGCCGCCGTCCGGACAAGGCCGAGATCCGGAGGCTCTTCCTTTTCGACTGATCCGAGGCCGCGCTAGCGGATCCTCTCGATCGTCACGTCATCATAATAGACCGTCGGGTGTCCTCCGCCTGCGCCGGACGCGCCCGCCGAAAGATGGACCCTGTCGGGGGCGCTGGAATCGGCGGCGGCATGAGCCTCGAGGTAGGCCCCGTTGAGATAGAAGCCGGCCGATTGCGAGTTCAAGTCGATGAGCACCTCGTACTTGTTCCAGGCGCCGGGGTCGCCAGGGAAGGCCAAGGTCTTTTCGACGACCCCGTACATACAGAGCTCATAGGCACCGGCGTTCTTCTTGATCCCCATGGCATAGGCCTTCCCCCCGACCTCGAGATGTCCGATCGCGTAGCCGTCGGTCCCCGCCCAGTTGTCCGTATCCGCGGACATCCGGAACGTCAATCTGTAGAGTCCCGAGGAGATATTCAAGTCGGAGATGGGCTTGACCAGATTGGAGCCGCCGAAGGGGGCTCCTCTCATGTTCAGGGACCGGCTTCCTCTGTAGGAACGGGCGTCGGACACAGCGATCGTCTCACCCGGTGCAGCGACGGACCAGCCGCTCGGGACCGTTCCCACGGCCGAGGATTCGAACGTCTCGCCGAAGAGGGGATTGACGAACTCGAGGGCATAGAAACCCGAATCGCGGTCCAGGATATAGACGCGGTCCTCGCGGACGACGACATCGCAGACGTCGCCGACGTCCCGATCGACTTCGACCTCGACCGGATTCGCCGGATCGGCAATGTCCACCACCTTGAGCCCAAAGAACGTGTTGGGGACGAACATGTAATGGCCGGAGAAACCGATATCGCCATAGCAGTAGTAGAGGTCGAGGGCGGCTCTCTCCACGGGATTGACCGGGCTGGAGACATCGACGATGTGGAGGATGTCGTAATTATCGTTGACATACGCGTAATGTCCCCAGACATTGACGTTATAGATCCAGCCGCCGGGCTCGTACCGGCCGACCTCCCGGGGGTGGGCCGGATCGGAGACGTCGACGACCCTCATGCCGCTCCATTCGCACGCCAGGAACGCGTATCCTCCCGAGACGGCCAGCTGTTGAGCGCTCGCCGGAGTCGGACAGGACCCGACGAGCACGGGGATCGCCGGGTCTTGAATATCGAAGATCCTGAGCCCGTTCCACGAGTCGGCGACGTAGGCATAATGGCCCGACACCACGATGTCCAGCGGCTGCCAGGCGTCCCAATTCTCGTTCACTTCGATGGGGTGGGCCGGATCGGAGATCCTGAAGGTCCGCAGGCCGGCCCCTTGACCGGCCAGATAGGCGTAGATCCCGTTCGTGACGACGTCATTGACATAGTACGGGGTGTCTTGGCTGGCCGTCTCCGTGACGTCGGAAAGATTGGCCAGGTTGAGGACCCTTAGCAGGTTGGAGTTCATCCGGTTCGTGGCGACGAAGGCATACCCGGCCTGGACATCCGCGTAGTTGTTCAGCCCGGCGTACTCCAGGGAGCCCACCTGCCTTGGCGCGCCCGGGTCGGAGAAATCCACGATCCTCAGGGAATCGTACCAGGAGGGGACCAGGCACAGATCCCCGGCGACGCCGGGCCTGACGAGCGACGTGGCGTCCTGGAACGGATACGACGAGATCTCCTGCGGGTCCGTGGCCGTGGTGATGTCCAGAACGACGATCCTGTTCTGTCCTTGATCAGCAACAAAGGCCCGGTCCTCGACGACCAGGATCCCGGAGGCGTTCTGCACGCCTTGATAGGCCGCGACCTCCTGCGGCGCGTCAGGGTTCAGGACGTCATAGATGTGGATGCCGTTTCCCGCCAGGCCCAGGTAAAGATATCGGCCGGTCTTGTCGAGGGCCAGGTCGCTCACATTCAGGTTGAGGGAGCTCCGCTCGACCGGATGGCCGGGATCGGACGCATCCACGATGCTCAACCCCCGGGTGCCTGACGGGCTTCCGATATGAAAGGACCTCTGGACGTAGGCGGTCGTCCCGAACGCCCGGACGAGCCGGGTCCGGCTGTCGTAGGGCACGAAGCCGACGGCGACCGGGGCCGTCGGGTTCGAGACGTCGACGACGCGCAGCCCGTAATGATAATCCGAGACGAAGGCGAGCGTCCCCGAGATGTCAAAGTCCCTGACCTGGGACTGGATGCCCGCGCACGAGCCGACGACCCGAGGATCCCGGGGGTCGGAGATGTCCACGACCGAGAAGCGCCGCCCGCCGACATAAGCCAGGCTGCCGACGATCTTGACCGCGTTGATCACCGAGGGGCCAAGATTCAGCCGTGACAGAATGGCCGGCTGCGAAGGAGTCGAGATGTCCACGATCTCCAGCACCGCGCCGTTGCCGCGCACGATCAAGTGGCGCGGGCCGTCGCCGGCGACCGCCGTCGAGGTGCCGTAAGGCCAGCCCCCCAAGACTTCGAGGTGGCCGTAGCCGGAGGTCGAAATAACGATGGGGCTCGAGGACGCGTTATTGCCGTCGTTCCGCTCGACGACGGCGTTGGTATCGTCAACGACGACGCCGATGGTGTAGGCGCCGGGCGCGATGGTCGTGGGGATCCGGAGGCCCGGATCGATTGGAAGCGGCTGCGCCTCGCCCGATGCCGGGGGCGTGAAGAGGACGCGGCCCCTCCAAAGCAGGATGTCTTCGGGGGTGACCATCGCGTCAGTCGAAAGGTAGATCCCAGCGGAGATCGGGGCCGGATTAGCAGCCCCGGCGCCGGCGTTCCTGACCGTGATGCTAACGCCGCCAGCGATGATCTCACCGGCGGCCGCGGAAGCCGGGAACGTCGCCGAGGCGACCGTATAATCCGGAAGGCTGGCCGACATCGCGAAGCTGGCCGCGATCGACTTGTTTTCCGTCATGAGGACGTTGAGGGGTGAGTCCGTCGACAGCGTCTCGCCGTTCCAGCCCAAAAATACGTAACCTGTATTGGGCATCGCGGCGATCTCGACGAGCGACCCTTGGACGTAAAGCGGCTGAGACGGCGTACGTGTCACCGATCCGCCTTCGGGCGGCGTGCTGGTCACGGTGAGCCCGTACATGGCCAGGACGTTCAGGGTCAGGGTCCTGCGGAACGATCGTCCGTTCCCGTCTGTGACCTTCACAGAGAATGTAAACGCGCCTGCGGCGAGCGGCGTGCCGCTGATGAGGCCGGTGCCCGTCCCAGGCCCGGGTCCGGGGCTGGGCGAAAGGTCAGCCGGAAGCGAGCCCTCGAGGCTCCAGGCGTAAGGTTCGATGCCGCCCTGGACCCTGAGCGTGGCGGAATAAGTCTGATTGATGATGGCGTCAGGCAGGCCGCCGGTCAGGATCTCGGGGCTGAAGTCGAAGGTCGCTTCATAGACTCCACCCGAGGTTCCAATGAAAACATGGTTCGGGTTATGGGGGTCGAGCGTAATGGCTTGGATATTCGGATTGCGAAGTAGCCCGTCGTTCGCCTGCCGCCAAGTTATGCCGCCGTCGAAGGAAATGTAGAAGGCCTCCCACCGGCCGTAGAAGAGGATATCCGGGTCGCTCGGATGGACGGCCAGGGCCTCGGCGGGCTGATCGGACATCCTCGTCCAGGAGATCCCGCCATTGAGGCTCCTGTAGATGCCTTGGGCCGCCCCTCCTGACGACGCGACGTAGACGTAATCCGGATTGGACGGGGCGAAGGCGATCGTCCGGACATAAAGATCTTGAGGTAGTCCGTCAGTGATGTGCGTCCAATTCCCGCCGCCGTTCTCGGTCCTGAAGAGGCCGTAGTCCTTGGACGGATCGAGGGGCCAATCGACGGTCGTCCCGACGAGGACGAGCCCGGGATCCGTCGGATGGACGGCGACCGAATGGATCTCGGTGTTGGTCAGTCCGTTGTTGACGAGCTCGAACGAGCCCCCTCCGTCGAGCGACTTATAGACCCCCGTCGGCGGGTTCGTCGAGCCCCAGATGCCGATGTAGAAGACCGGAGGCGAGGTCATGGACACGCCGATGTCGCCACGGGAGAAGCCGCTGGGAGAGCCCGGCGTCTGGACCCAGGGCCCGAAAGACGTCTCGGTTATTGTGCTCTTGTTAAAGGAGTTGTGGAGACCGAATACAGTGCCCGGGTAATATGGATGCGTGCGCAGGGAGATCGGCGCCCACTGAGGATAGTCCATCCTTTCCCAGCTGGCCCCTCGGTTGCGGCTGTAGTAGCCGCCGTTGGTCGATCCGGCATAAGTGATATTGTGATCGGTCTTGTCGAATTCGATGGCGTGGGAGCAGTCCCCGATGAAACGCAGGGCGTTCATGTTCGTGTTCATCGCGACCCAGGTGACGCCGCTGTCCGTGCTCTTGTAGACGCCGTCGCCGAACGTTCCCGCATAGACGGTGGTCGAATCGTTCGGATCGACGACCAAGGCCTCTATGGGGGCGGCGGAAACATGGTATTCCATCCAATTCGTACCGCCCTCGGTTGTCTTGGCCACCCTATCATAGAGGGCAAAATAAACCGTGTCCGCGGCCCCCGGGTCGATGGCGATCCCGCCGCCGCTATTCCAGCCCAGGCTGGCGTCGTACAGCCAGGTCCAAGTTGCGCCGCCGTCCGTCGTTTTGTAGACCCCATGGTTCCATTCCGGCGCCGAGGTCCGGGCCAAGGCATAGACCGTGTCGGGCGTCCTCGGGTCGATTTCGATGTCCTCGAGGTTCACGAATGAATAGATGCTGCCGTTCGCCGGGGACCAAGAGCCCCCGCCGTTTACGCTCTTGTAGATCCCGTTATTGTTCGTCCCGATATAGAGGGTCTGAGGAGCGTAGGTACTGATGACGATAATCCGGCATTCGTCCTGGGGCAGCCCCGTTCCGCTGGGAGTCCAGGCGCCCCCCCCGTTCGAGGTCTTGAAGACTCCGGATCCGTACGTGCCCACATAGATGATGTCTCGATTCGATGGATCGACGGCCAGGGACTGGATATCCCAGGTGGCGTCTCTCGTATAGATCTCGGTCCAGTCCGAGCCATGATTCGTGCTCCGCAGAACGCGACCGTTGCTGGCCATGAAGAGCGTGCCCGAACTCTGGTGCGCGAGGAAGATCGGGTAGTCCGTTTCTCCATAGGGCCATGACGGGGAGTCGGTGAGGTTGCTGGTCCAGGTCCCGTTCTCGCTGCGGAAGATGCCCCGGTTGCCGGCCGAGGCGAAAAGGACGCTCCTGTCGGCCGGATCAAGAGCCAACCCCTGGGCATAGATCTCTCCTCCGAACGGATAGGTTGTCGTCCAGAAGCCTTCATGGGCATTGTTGATGACCAGGAGGTAGTCTCGCGTATTGTAGCAGGGAGTGGGGGAGGTGCTGTCGAGAACCCTGATCGTGAGCAGGAACTGTCCCGCCTCGGCCGTGGTCCCGCTGAGGCGGCCTCCCGAATCGAGATCCAAGCCCGCGGGCAACCTCCCTGAAACGATACTCCAGGAGTAAGGCGGGACCCCGTTGTTGGCTTCGAAGGTGAAATCGTACGGGGAATTCACCTGGCCCGCCGGTACGTTGCCCGTCGAGATCCACACGGAGCCGCCGGTGTAAGCGATGTAGTCCTCGCCGACGACGGGCTGAAGGACGTTTGTATAGCTCCGGCTCAACGGATCGAAGGAATAGCCCGGCAGGGAGGGGGAGACCGTGCCCGTCCAACCAGGAGGGACCGAGCCCACATAGTCCCCGGCGCCATTTGTCATCGGATTGCCGGGGAGGCCCGTCATGGCCACACCGCCAAGCGGCTGGCCGGACTGGGTCACGCGGCCGGAGATGGGCAGGAGAGGTCCTTCGGCGATGCGCGCGCCGACCTGCGCCGGGGTCAAGGCGATGTTATAAACGGTGATCTCGTCGATCTTCCCGCCGAGCCAGTAGTCCGACCAATTGGCGCCCGTGGCCCAGAAGCAATTATAATCGGCGCTGGCATTGAACGGCGCGCCCGCCGCCGAGGCCCTCTCGATCCCGTTGACGAAGATCTTGTATTGGTCACCCTGGATCGTCACCGCGAGATGATTATAGCCCCCCAAATTGAATCCGACTCCTGCGTTCGAAAGATCGACCTCAGCCATGAACCGGGGGCTGGCCTCGAGCCCTTTGAGCAGGCCGTTCCTCGAATAAAGAACGAGCCGGTCGCCCTCGATCGAAAGCTCGGCTTCGAACGAGTAAGGGAAGCCGCGATCCGGCCGGTCCAGCTGGAGCTTCCAGACGAACCTGCGCGGGACGCTAAGATCGTCGATGTTGACGTGGGCCAGGATCGTCGCGGCGTTGGCGAAATAGAAAGGGTTGTCCTTTTGGCTCATCGAGATCCAGCCGTTGGCGACCGTCTCCGCGGCGAACCCGCCTCCGCCCACGGCCTCAGTGGTGTAAGACACATTGTTGTTCAATGTGCCGCGGATGCCCTTCCCGGAGGAATCAACGGCCGTTGTCCCGGCCCCCTCGTCGAGCTTCCAGAGGAGGATCGGCGCTGCCGAGATCAGGCTCGACGGGTTGATGGTCACGCGGAAAGAGCGAGAAACACGCTGGGCCGGCGCGCTGGAATCCGTGGCGCGCACGGTGAAGTCATAGGTCCCGGCCTTGACCGGGATACCCCCGAGCGTTCCGTCCGCCGCGAGCGCCAGGCCGTCGGGGAGGATCCCCGACAGGAGGCTCCAGGCGCAAGGCGAGGTCCCGCCCGTCGCCTCAAGGACCTGGGAATATGTTTGCCCTTCCGTGCCGTTCAACAGCCAGTCCGTCGCAACGCTCAGGGTGAGCGCGTAGGCCACGAAATCCTGACTGGAGAGCGCGCCGCCGACGTCCGCGAATTCCCTGGTCTCGGGATCGAACGCGTACCCGGCCAGGACCGGACGGACGAGCCCCGAGGAGCCCGCGGAAACGAAGGTGACGTAGTCTCCTTCGAGGTTCGTCGCCGGCGGGCCGGGCAGTCCCTCGAGCACGACGCCGGCCAGAGGGGGCCCAGAGGGGGCGCCGGTCGTGACCTTGCCGGAGATCGAATATCCCATACCCGCACATTGGCCGATCGTGAGCGTCAGCGCTTGCGTATCGGATTGTTGCGGCCTCGTGGAATCGGAGACGCGGACGACGAGATCATAGGTCCCCGCGGCCAGCGGCGTCCCGGCGATCCGCCCGTTGCCGTCCAGGGCCAATCCCGCCGGCATGGGATCGGAGCCGGGCGCCAGGGACCAGCCGTAGAAGGGCCGGCCCCCCTCGCTCGTGAGAGCGATCGTGTAGGGAGCGAACTGTTCGCCGGGCGGAAGAGAGGCGGTCAGGATATTCAAGCTTGGAAGCGAGGCGAGAGAGATATCCGGCAGGGTCGTCGATTCGCCCCTGGTGGTGGCCACCAGGTCCGCGCTCGCCAGGTCCGGCTTGCCGCTGAAGAACTCCGTCACATACGGCAGGTAGTCCCTATCGGCGTTGATCAGGACCTTTGATTCCCCGGTGGACAGACCCCGGAGCGTGAAATTGCCGTAAGGATCGGTGGTCGACTGAGAGAGTCCTCCTCCGTGGAGAGGGTCACGGACGGAGATGACGACCCCGTCGATCGCCCCGCCGATCCCGGCCACATGTCCGGTGATAAGCGCTCCGTCCGCGTGAAGCTCGGCATCGATGTTTCCCACAG
>Ga0316628_100000132_pt1 | contig 44305 bp, 34 predicted proteins | sample OWC_Aug_M2_C1_D5_FD_207648 | JGI IMG/M metagenome (GOLD analysis project Ga0316628, IMG submission 207648) | Wetland soil microbial communities from Old Woman Creek delta, Ohio, United States - OWC_Aug_M2_C1_D5_C | ecosystem: Environmental > Terrestrial > Soil > Wetlands | place: USA: Ohio...
GAGCTTCTCCCGCCGGAGCTCGACACGGAGGCCGGCATAGATGGGCACGAGGCGGACCTTGGTCTCCTCCTCCGTGAGCAAGAGATGTCCCGTTTTCGCGAACCAGTCCGCTCCGGCCCAGAGATCGAGGGGGCCGGCGAGCGGCACGGTCACGTCGGCGCCGACGAGGAGCCCGGCGCCGTAGACGTCGCGGAAGACACTGCCGGTCGGGACCAAGTACGAGGCCTTAATGGTGACCGAAGGCGGCCCGGCCGCGGCCTGCCCGGCGAAAGCCGTGAAGGTCAGAATGCCGAGTATAATAGCGCCGATCATGTGTCTGGTCATAGCGTTCCACCCTTCACGATAGAGTATTGCCCGATCAACTGACAGTGAGTGTGATCGTGGTCCAGGAAGTCAGGCTGCCCGACCGGCCCGTGATCTTGATCGAGTACGTCCCCGCAGGCGTCCCCTGTTTTTCTGAGCCACCCCCTCCGGCGCCACATGCGGCCATCCATAAAACCAGGAGGATGAGGAGGACCGTCGCCAGCCGCCGTCCGATCAAGCCCAGGAACCATGCTCTTCGCGAAGAGCCCGCCGCTACGATGGCGGAGAGAGCAAGGACCAGAGCCAAGCCCGTCGCCGGCGGGATCGATCCGGCGATGCTCGAAAGCGCCGCCAGCGCGGCTGACCTGGCCGTAGTCGAGATAGTGAGTTGGCTATCCACAGAACTATTGCCGGGCGTCACGGACGGCGGGGAGAAGGTCGCCCGGCTGCCGAGAGGCAAACCGTCGCAGACGAGAGAGACTGGAGCGTCGAACTGGGAATCTGGATTCACCCCGATCGTGAAGCTCGCACTCTGGCCGGCGGCGATCGTCTTCGGTTTCGCATAATGAGTGCTGACCGAGAAGTCGGTCACTCGGAAAGACTCGGAGCCGGACGTTCCCCCGCCGGGCCAAGGGTTCTTGACGCTCAGCTGGAAATATCCGGCCTGGTCGAGATCGGCGGTCGAGAGGGTGGCCTTGAGCTCCGTGGCGCTGACGTATGTCGTGGGCTTGGCCGCGCCGTCGTACCAGGCCGCGGAACGGGATATAAAGCCGGACCCAACAAGGGTCACCTCGAAGCTATCGCCGCCGCCGCTCGTGGCCCAAGGGCTGATCGACGCCAGCGCGGGCGCCGGATTCCGGACTTCGAACAAATGGGTATCGCCATATCCGCCTGCGGGATCCCGGACGTCAATGGCTACCTCCCGGCCCAAAACGAGGTCGTCGGCTCCGATCGCGGCGTCCACGCGGGAGCTCGAGACGAACGTGGTCGGCCGATCGGCGCCGTCCCAGGTCACGATCGAGCCGCTCGGGAAATCGGTGCCGTTCACGGTCAGGACGAACGACGGGCCGCCGGTGATCGCGGAGTTGGGGAAGAGCGAGCTGATGCTGTAGGAATAGACGGAGGGCCCGTCGGCTTCGCCGGCCAGCGGCGCCCGGACCGATCCGCCGCGACCGTCCTCGAACTGGCAATAGAAGCCGTGACGGCCGGCGGGGAGCGTGCAGGCAAAGCTGTAAGTCCCATTGGCTGGCTCGCCGACGACGAGAGTCATCGACTGGAGGGCCCCGTCGATGATCACATTCCGGACGGTCGGGGCGTCCTTGTCGGGGTCGCTGTACCAAACGCTGAAGGTGAAAGTCAGCCCCGGAGAACCGGTCGGCGGGCTGACCCTAAGGTTAGAGAGTTGCGGCGGGCGATTATAGGCTTGACCTTCAAAATCATAATCGACGTAGGGGTGGATCCCTGAGCCGTCGACGGTCTGGGGCACGAATGTCGAGGCCGCTTCTGTCGGCGGCTCCGTCGTCAGGTCCACGATCTTGAAGGCGCTGAGTTCGGCCGGCGCGCCCGACAGGTTGTCGGCAAGATGGAGATAGTAGCGCTGTAAGCCCGCCCCGGCGGAGAGGATGTCCGAAAGATCGAGAACGAAGGTCGCCGCCACGGCGGTCGTCGTGCCGTCGAAAGCAAAATACCCGCCTTGGTTTTGAAAGGCCGCCGGAATCCAGGATTTGGTCGGATACTCCACCGAAGTATCGGACCGTCCGAGCGAGAGCTCCATCTGATTCCTTGCGGCATGGCTGACGGTGAATTCGGCGATCATCTGCGGCGCATAGTTGTCCCTCGCCGTCAGGACATAGACCATGTCGTCCTGGAAGGCCCGGACGCGGGCGCCGGTGGGGGGATCGTAGACTTCCGACACGGAGTTGAGGGCATCATAGGCGAGCCAGATGAACCCGGCATCTCCTCCCCAGCCGGGCCCCCACGAGTTGGCGATCCGGAAAGCGCCTTTCTCCCCAGGGTCGATGATCCCGTTCGAGTTGATGTCCGTCCAGATGGCGTCGTTGTAGCCGACGATGGTCATGGCGTGAGAACCGGCGGTCCCGCTGAGATAATAGCCGACAAGCTTGCCGACGGCGGCATCGTCATCAGAGGTCGAGGGATCGTCCGAGATGTCCTTGGAGATCCAGGAGTCGATGAAGGTCCCGAAGACCAGGACATAGCCGTCGGCCAGGAGCTCCTTGATGAGCTCCGTGCCCGCATCCGAAGAGGCCTGGGAGACGTACTGGGTCGCCTGGGTCCTGACGTTCAGGGCGTTGCGCCAGGCCGAGGCGCTCAGGCACCAGGCTCTATAGTCGCTGTCGTACGGGAACTCGGCCCAGGTCGCGGCGCCGTGCTTTTCGAGAAGCTGGTAGTTCTCGAGAAAATACGTTCCCTCGTTCACCCCGCCGTTGAGCATGTTGTAGGACCATTTGGGTGAGTACTTGTTGGTGTTATCGCCCGGGTTCCGGATATCCAGGTCCCGCTGGAAAGCCGTCATGTAGGACAGCTGGACGTAAGTCGAGGCGAAGCTGGCGCACGAGCCGAGCTGGCCCTGGTTCCTGATCGGCGGGAAGTACCGGAGGAGGCTGTTGTCGATTTTGACGGGAAGATCGCCGGCCATGATTGGGTTCGGCGCGGCCGCGAGGGCCGACGCGCCGCGGACAAGAGACCCGTCGACCTCGCGACCGACCGGGACGGCCGATTCGGGGCCGAGCGGCGGCTCCCCTTTTCTGGCTCGGACCTCGTTGACGCGCTCGAGGCCGAGCGGATTGAGGCGGACGCCCACCACCCGCGGCCAGGTCGAGACGATCTCGTCCAGGCGGCCGGCATCGAGAGGGATGAGTCCCGTCGCGTGCGGCGGCTCGCCTGGGCCGTCCTGGGCTGCGGGCCCACCGAGGAGGACGAGCGAGGCCAGACAGAGGCAAGCGACTCGTATGAGGACCTTGCTCACGCTTCCCTTCCTTCGTTTATTTAGTCTATTTAGGCCCACCCCCGTTGAAATGTCAACGGGGAGCTCCGGACGGGGCCGGGGGGCGATTCGCCGGCATTGACACCCTCGCCTCCCGTCTCCTAGAATCGAGGCCGAGAGAGAGGTCGCGCATGCCCCGCTATGCCGTCGGGATCGATTCGGGGACTCAGGGAACCAAGGCACTCGTCGTCGAGGCCGTGTCCGGACGGGTCCTCGGACGGGGCCAAGCGCCCCACGCGATGATCGGAGGGCTCGGACCCGGAGCCAGCGAGCAGGACCCCGCGGTCTGGGTCAAGGCGGCCGGGCAGGCCATGGCCTCCGCTCTCAGGCAGGCCCGCATCGAGGCGCGGAACGTCGCGGCGATCGGGGTCTCGGGCCAGCAGCACGGCTTCGTCCCCCTCGACGCCGGCGGGCGGGTCATCCGCCCGGCCAAGCTCTGGAACGACACCTCGACCATCCGCGAGTGCGAGGACATCGTGGCCGCGCTCGGCGGCAAGACCGGGGCCATCGGACGTCTCGGCCTCAGTCCGGCCGTGGGCTTCACGGCTTCGAAGATCCTCTGGCTCAAGCGCCGCGAGCCGAAGAGTTTCGCGCGCCTGGCGACCGTCCTTCTCCCCCACAACTACCTGAACTTCTGGCTGACGGGCCGGGCCCACATGGAATACGGCGACGCCTCGGGCACCGGGCTCATGGACGTCCGGCGGCTCCGCTGGGACGAGGCGGCGTTGGCCGCCGTGGATCCGGACCTACACGGGAAGCTCCCTGCTCTCAGCCATCCCCGGGAGCCGGTCGGCCTGATGAAAAAGGCCGTGGCGGACCGCTTCGGTCTCGGGCGGGTCCTCGTCGCGGCCGGCGGCGGCGACAACATGATGGGCGCGATCGGGAGCGGCAACGTCGCACCCGGCGTCTTTACGCTCAGCCTGGGCACGTCGGGCACGGTCTATGCCTATTCCGGGCGGCCGTTCGTCGATCCCGAGGGCGAGATCGCCGCCTTCTGCGACAGCACGGGCGGCTGGCTGCCCCTCCTCTGCACGATGAACGTCACGAACACGACCGAGATCGTCAAGTCGCTCTTCGGTCTCGACAACGCCCGGCTCGAGCGGCTGGCCAAGCGGGCGGCGCCCGGCTCGGACGGGCTCCTCTTCCTGCCCTTCGTCGACGGCGAGCGGGTCCCCGTCCTCCCCTTCTCGAGCGCCGTTCTCTTCGGCCTCGACCGCCGGACCTTCGACGCGGCCCACCTCGTCCGGGCGGTCATGGAGGGCGCAATCCTCAACCTGGGCTACGGGCTCGGTCGGATGAAGGCGCTGGGACTGAAGCCGGGCGAGATCCGGGCCACCGGCGGCGGGGCCAAGAGCCGGACCTGGCTCCAGGTCGTCGCCGACGTCTTCGGCACGCCCGTCGTCACCCTCAAGGAGACCGAGGCGGCGGCCTACGGCGCGGCCCTCCAGGCCGTCTGGAATTGGCGCCTGGCCGAAGGCGAAAAGGTCGAGATCGCCGACATCGCCGAGCGCTGGGTCGCCAAGGGGCGTTTAGCCGCAGAACCCGACCCGAAGGCGAGGCCGCTCTACGCCGAGCTTCAGCACCGGTTCAACGATCTCTGGAGACGCCTCATCCCCGACTTCGAGGCGCGCCGAATGAGCCAGAGGGCTTAGGTCCCCAGCTCTCTCGCCGCCTCGTACATGGCCACGACGTTCTCGACCGGCGTAATGGCCTGGATGTTGTGGCAAGGCGCCAGAATATAACCGCCGCCCGCGCCGAGGATCCGGATGTCGTCCTCCACCTCGCGGCGGACCTCGGCGACCGTGCCGAAGGGCAGCGTGCGCTGGTTGTCCATGCCTCCGTGAAGGACGACGTGGGGCCCGAACTCCGCCTTGAGCCGCTCCCTCTCCATGCCGGGGCAGCGCCATTGGAGCGGGTTGAGAAGATCGATGCCGAGGCCGATCATGTCGGGGACGATGCGCCAGCAGCTGCCGTCGTTGTGATGGAAGGCGTGGGCGCCGGCCTGGTGCGCGAGGTCGATCATGCGCTTCATCCCGGGCAGGAGATACTCCCGGATGTGGCCGAGGGAGATCATCAGGTCGGTCTGGCCGCCCATGTCCTCGGCGACGTAGGAGATATCGACCCGTCCCGGCACGGCCTCGTAGATGCGGACGGCGCACTCATAGGCCAGGTCGAAGAGCTTGCCGAGGCCGTAATGGACGATCTCGGGGTTCTCGACGAGGTCGACGAAGGCCTGCTCCGCGCCCCGGAGCTCCTTGTAGATGAGAAAGGGCTCGGAGCCGCCGCCGCGAACAGGGTGCCCCGCGGCCCGGTCGGCTTGGGCCGGGAGGCCGCGATAGTCCCACCAGTCGGCGGTCGGCCAGGTGTAGCTCTTCTCGATCTCGGCCACGGACTTGAACCCGGCCAGGGGATGATGGACGCACTCGCGATACGCGCCCGTCCCGTGGTCGACGCGGCGGAAGCGGCGGCCGAACTCGTCCTGCATCCGGGGCCGGCGCGGACCGACGTAACGGGGCTCGAGCCTGACCTCATAATCGACGCCCAGCCGGTCGAGCATCCGGCGCCGTGTCCGGAACCCGAGGTGGCGCATGAGCTTGGCCGTGAATTCGGGAGTGGCCCAGTAGTCAGTCGGCAGGCGGTCCGGCCGTTGGCGGGCGAAGAGGGCCAGCCAGCGCTCCCGCGAGGTCATCGCGCCGCCGGTCAATTCTTGTGCAGGTCCTTGTGCATGATCTGGCGGATCTCGAGCAGGCGCTCGTGGGCCGGGAGATCGGTCAGCTTCTTGTTCATGAACTCGTCGTTCTCGGCCTGGAGCATGGCGGCGGTGTAGTCGATGACGCTGGCCGGGAAAACGCCGTCCCGCTCGTAATGGCCGCGCTTCTGGAGGAGGACCCGGCTCGATTCGACGCAGCTCGCGGGCAGGACGGGCAGCCGCTTGAGAAGCTCCTTGTCGGCGAAGATGTTGCCCTTGACGTAGAGGTTGTCGGCCAGCTCGAGCGGGCCGTAGTCCTTGAACAAGGTCAGGTCGCTGCGGAAGGCCCAGTTGGCGGCCATGGCGATCCCGGCCAGGGTCAGGTGGATCATGGCGCTGCCGTCGGGGCTGCGGATCTCGACGGTCTGGCGGCCTCCGCGCTCGTCGACGAATTCGGACTGATCGGCGGGATTGACGCGCCGGGCCAGGCCCTTGACGTCGCTCCAGCCGAGGGGGACGCGGATGAGGGCGCTGCGGTTGAGGTCGCTCCAGCAGATCCGGGTCGGGGCCTCTTGGTTGGGCACGAGGCGGAGGTAGGCCGAGGAGACGGTGTTGCCGAAAGCGGTCAGCGAATCCGCGTATTCGCAAAGGCCGCCGATGAGCTTGCGGGCCTCGACGGAGAGCTTGCCGTCCGCGCCGCGCATGACGCTCCGGCCCTTCTTGGCGAGCTCGAGATGGAAGTGCAGGCCGTTGCCGGCCACCCCCTCCTCGAGCTTGGGCGTGAAGGTGGCCACGGCGCCGTGCCGGAAGGCCGTGTTGCGGATGATCCAGCGGCCGAGGACGAGGTCGTCGGCCATGTCCTCGATCGGCCGGGGCAGGTACTCAACCTCGAGCTGCTCCGCCAGGCGGCCGGCGATCTCCGGGACGTCGCTGCGGACGCCGTCGATGAAGCCGTTCTCGCTGTGGGCGTACTTGACGGCCCCGGTCACCCTGGCGATGTGCCCGACCATCTCGTGGAGGATCGGGCCGCTCTTGGTGAAGGGCGCCGACCCATGGTAGCCGCGGTGGGCTTCGACGGGATAGGAACGGTCGGCCGGCGAGGTCAGGAGGAAGAACTCGAGCTCGCCGAGGGCGTTCAGCTCGAGCCCGGACGACTTGCGGAACAGGGCGGCCGCCCGGGCCAGGATGCTGTCCGGCGCGAAGGGGGCCGGGGTCCCGTCCTTGGTCAGATAGCGGCAGATGAAGTCGAGGCTGCCCTCGTCAAAGGGATTGAAGAAGGCCGAGCTGTAGCGGGGCACGACGTACAGGTCGGACAGGGACATGTCGACCATCCCTTTGAACAGCGACGAGCCGTCGACCCGCTCGCCTTCAGCCAGGACGGCCTCGAGATGATAGGGGTCGGCCGCCGGGATGGTCAGCTCCTTGAGCTTGCCGTCGATGGCCAGGTAATGGAAGGTGACCCGCTCGATGCTCTTCGTCTCGATGACCTGGAGGAGGTCGGCCCGGGTGAACTCCGCGGCGGGCTTGTCGAGGAGGAGGGATACGGGATTGGCCAGGGCGTAACGGGGGGTCTTCATCGCCATCGCGTCCATCTCCTTGTCGGAAGATCTTCCGGAAAAGGGAAGACATCTATTTTAGCAAAAGAAGGGGTCAAACCTTTAATTGTTTAATTCTCCGCTCACGCTGATGCCGGACCGGCTCGAATATTAAACAATTAAAGGTTTGACCCCTTCTTAATACAGCAGATAGGGCTTGCGGAGGGCGGCGAAGGCGTCCAGGCCGGCCTGCATGTCGGCCAGGATGGCGATCACGTCCGTCCCGGCTTCGAGGGCCTTGCGGATCGAGTCCGTGCCCATGACCTTGTCAAAGTACGCGGCGTGGAAGGCAAACCTGTCGGGGTACATCTCGCGCACCATCTTGACGATGTGCAGGATTGCGGCCACGGACCGGAAGGCGGCCCTGTCGGTCACATGAATCTGGCAGCCGCCGCAGAGCTCGCCCTGGAACTTGGAGAAGGAGGGCGTGAACCAGGCCTCGCGGAAGCGTACGCCCGGCAGGCGAAGGGCGTTCAGCCGGGAGGCCAGCTCGTTGCCGTCGATCCACGGCGCGCCGAAGAGCTCGAAGGGACGGGTCGTCCCTCGGCCCTCTGAGAGGTTCGTCCCCTCGAGGGCCACCAGCCCCGGATAGACGGTCGCCGAGTCCAGCGTCGGCAGGTTCGGGGAGGGAATGACCCACGGCAGGCCGGTCTGGTCGAACCACATCGACCGCGTCCAGCCTTCCGCGGGGATGACGGTCAGATTGGCCTTCGGCGACAGGTACTTGTCGTTGAAGAGGCGGGCCAGCTCGCCGACGGTCATGCCGAACCTCAGGGGGACCGGATAGAGCCCGATGAACGAGCTGAACTCGGGGTACTGGAGAACGGCTCCTTCCATGTCGAGGCCGTTGAGGGGGTCGGGACGGTCCAGGACGACGAAATCGATGCCGGCCTCGGCCGCGGCCTGCATGGCCGTGGCCATGGTCGCGATGTAGGTGTAGACGCGGACGCCCGCGTCCTGGATGTCGAAAATGAGGACGTCGACGCCCTGGACCCGGGTCCCCTCCGAGACCTTGCTCGCCTGCTGCGTGTCGAACGAGCGCATGTACTCGTCGATGTTCTTGAGCATGCCCGGCTCAGGCTTGAACGACGGCCCGTAAAGGCTGAACACCGGCAGCTTGAACTTCTGGTCATAATAGAAGGGCACGTACTCCCCCGCCTGGGCGTTACCGCGGACGCCGTGCTCGGGCCCGTAGAGGGCGACGAGGTTGACCGCCGGGTTCGAGCGGAGGAGCTCGATCGTCGACCGCAGCCCGGAGTCCGTGCCCGTCGGATTGGTGATCAGCCCGACCCGCTTGCCCTTGACGAGATCGAGGTGCTTCTCGAGGAAGACCTCGATACCGGGCTTGACGCGGGGGGAGGCCTGAGGCGGCGGCCCGGCCGGCCTCTCCGGCCCCTTGCAGGCGGCCAAGGTCAATCCCAGTGAAGCGGCCAGCCCCAGGGCCGCCAGGCGCGCTCGTCCGTTCATGGTGTCCGTCCTTTCCCTCGGGAATCGTCGCCCGCCCAGGATATCAGCCCGCCGGACGCCGAGTCAAACGCCCCTCTTGAATCGCGCGGGGGAAACGGCTATAAAGGAACGAGGAACCTGATGTCGCCACGCGCCCCCCAAGGCCGCCGACGCCGCGGCCCGCTGCTCCTGGTGCTGGCCCTTGTCCTTCTGGCCGGCCCGTCCCGGACCGCCGACATCCCCTATGAGTGGTCGGGCGTCGATCGGGTCGTCGCCGTGGCCGATCTCCACGGCGATTATGACCGCTTCGTCTTCATCCTCAGCCATCCCCAGGTCGGCCTGGTCGACGCGGACCTCCACTGGACGGGCGGCACGGCCCATCTCGTCCAACTCGGCGACGTCCTCGACCGCGGCACGAGGGCCAAGGAGATCTTCGATCTCCTGATTCGCCTCGAGAAGGAGGCCCAAGCCGCCGGCGGCAAGGTCCACATGCTCCTCGGCAACCACGAGGAGATGAACATCACCGGCATCGCCCTCGACTACCCGGGCTATGTCACGGTCGAGCAGTTCGTCGATTTTCTCCCCGAGGAGTTCCGCCGGGAGAGGGACGCCCAGTACTTCAAGACCCTGCCCCCCGAAGAGCGGAAGAAGGCCGAGATCGAGGGCCTCGACGTCCGTCTCGACGAGGGCTACAGGGCCTTCTGGGAGAAGATCCTGGCCTCCCGGGACCCCCAGGCCGCCCACGCCTATGTCCTGGGATTCAATAACCTCTACGGCGACTGGCTCGTCCGGCAGAACACCATCATCAGGATCAACGACGTCATCTACGTCCACGGCGGCCTCAGCGAGGGCATGTCCCGCTGGCCGCTCCGCGAGATCAACCAGGTCATGCGCTCGGAGCTCGAGTTCTTCCAGGGGCGCATGCGCAACCCCCAGCAGTACGCCAAGCCGTTCCATCCCCGGCTCGTTTACGACCCCGAGAGCCCGCTCTGGTTCCGCGGCCTGGCCATGAAGAGCGAGGCCTCAGCGGGGGCCGAGATCGACCGCATCCTGGCCAACCTCGGCGCCCGGGCCATCGTCGTCGGCCACAACTTCTTCGCCTACCCGGGCGGGACCAGCCAGGTCCTCGAGCGCAAGAGCGTCTCCCGTTTTCAAGACAAGGTCTGGGTCATGGACACCGGCATCTCCGGCAGCTATGGGGGCGTCCCCTCGGCCCTCATCTACGACCGCGGCGAGTTCAAGGTCTGGGGCGAGAGCGAGGAGGTGGCCGCCCGCAGCGGCGTCAAGCCGCCGCCGCCGAAGCCCCTCACGGCGAAGGAGATGGAGGTCTTCCTGCGCTCGGCCGCCGTCACCGGGCGGGAGCCCGGGCCGGGCGGCCGGACGGACGCCTGGAAGCTGAACCTCGCCTCCGGCGACGTCGTCCTGCCGGCCTTGTTCCGGTACGTCGACCGGCGCCGGCCCGACCCGCTGGCCGACAGCTTCAGGTATGACCTGGCGGCCTATGCCTTGAACAAGTACCTCGGCCTGACCTTCGTGCCGCCGATCGTCGAGCGGACGGTCGAGAACACCCCGGGCGCGATGCAGGCCTTCATCCTCAACGCGCGATCGATCCTGGACAGGCGGGAGCGGAACATCCAGCCGGAGGACCCCGAGGCCTACGAGCGGGCGATGTCCGACCTCGCCGTCTTCCAGACCCTTGTCTTCGACGACTGCCGCAACGAGAAGGACACCCTGGTCGGCGACGACGGAAGGGTCCACCGGGTCGATTTCTCCGAAGCCTTCGCCCCGGAAAAGGACGATCCCCCGGGCTGCGTCATCCGCCGCTGCTCCAGCCTTCTCTACCGGAGGCTGCTGGCCTGGGAGGAGGACACCGTCGCGTCCTACCTGAGCCGCTACCTCAATCCGGACGAGATCCGGGCGCTCGGCGCGAGGCGGAATCTCATCGTCCGGAAGATCCGGATGTTGATCCGGAGCCAGGGCGAGTCGAACGTCCTGTTCTGACGGAGGAGAGCGAGCGCATGGCCGATGCGACGACCACGGCCGCCGGGCCCGGGGCAGCGACGGGGTACAACCTCGGCTACAAGCTCCTCCGTCTGTTCGCCGACATCCGTCCCGGCGAAGCGGCCAAGGCCCTCCTTCTCGCCCTGAACGTCTTCCTCCTTCTCCTCGCCTATTACATCCTCAAGCCCCTGCGCGAGTCCCTGCTCCTCGTCGACAAGGATTCCGCGGTCGTCAAGAGCTGCCTCGGCGGGGCCCAGGCCGTCCTGTTCGTCTTCGTCATCAAGGCCTTCAGCAAGCTGGCCTCCAAGGTCCCCCGCCACGTCCTGATCACGTGGACGACCTCGTTCTTCATCTCCAACCTCGTCATCTTCTTCCTCCTGCACCGCGGGGGGATGGCCATCAAGCCCATGGGCATCCTGTTTTTCATCTGGGTCGGGATCTTCAATTACTTCGTCATCGCCCAGTTCTGGGGCTTCGCCAACGACCTCTATTCCGACGAGGTCGGCAAGCGGACCTTCCCGCTCGTCGCCCTGGGCGCCACGCTCGGCGGCCTGGTCGCCGTCCTGCCCTTCATGAAGAGGCTGCGCGACCTGCTGGGGGCCAACTGGGAATTCAAGCTCATGCTCATCGCCGGGGTGGTCCTCTTCCTGTGCATCGTCCTGGCCCGGGCGATCCATCGCCGGGACGTCCGCAAGACCCGGGAGGACCGGGAGAAGGGGCTGGCCGGGGCCGAGGACAAGGCCCGGGTCCAGGAAAAGCCGCTCAAGGCCGGCGGCGGCTTCAAGCTGGTCTTCAAGAGCCGCTACCTCCTCCTCATCGCCCTCATGATCGGGCTCTACAACTTCGTCAACGCTACGGGCGAGTTCATCATCGGCCAAGTCATCCTCAACCAGTCGATCCAGGCGGCGCCCCAGGTCACGGCCGCGGCGGCCCGGCCGGCCGACGAAGCGCGGCCCGGGGCGGGCCTGCCGGCCGCCTCCCCCGCCTTGCCGCGACAGACCGAGGCCAAGGCCATCCACAACGCCTTCATGGACTACCAGCTCCTGACCAATCTGATCGCCCTGGTCATCCAGCTCTTCTTCGTCTCCCGCATCTTCAAGTGGGTCGGCATCGGAGGCGCGCTCCTCTTTCTGCCCGTCCTGGCCCTCGGCGGCTATGCGATGATCTCCTTCGGCGCCGTGCTCGTCCTGGTCCGCCTGGTCAAGGCCTTCGAGAACGGCACCGACTACTCGCTGCAGAACACGACCAAGGCCGCGCTCTTCCTGGTCACGGAGCGGGAGGAGAAGTACAAGGCCAAGGCCGCCATCGACACGTTCTTCGTCCGGGGCGGCGACACCGTCTCGGCCCTGGCGGTGCTCGTCGGCATCGAGCTCCTCGGCCTGCGCGTCGAGCGCTACGCCCTGCTCAACGTCGCCGTGCTCGCCGCCCTGGTCTTCATCTGCCTCAAGATCGTCGCCGCTTACAGGAGACGCCGATCTGCCGCCGACGCGGCCGTCGCCCCGGCGGAGATCCCGGAAGCCGCGGCCGGGTCCTGACCGGCCGCCTCGAGGAGGATGTCATGAAACGCTCGACCGTCGTCGCTCTCGCAGTCGCGGCCGCTGCGGCGGCCTGGCCGGCGGCGGCCCGGGCCCAGTTCACGGCGGAAGAGATCGCCATGAGACCGGCCCAGGAAGAATTCCTGCGCACGGCCGAGATCGTCCGCTTCGAGGAGATCGGGGAGGGCGTGACCAAGCCCTACAAGCTCTTCCTCCACAAGGACGGCGTCGAGCTCGCCGCGGCCTGGAAGGACCCCAAGGGCATCCAGCTCGGCTATCTCGAGGGCTGGCAATACGAGATCGCCGCCTACCGCCTCGACAAGCTCATCGGGCTGAACATGATCCCTCCCGCGGTCGAGCGGGACTTCCAGGGCCGCCCCGGGGCGCTGGTCCTCTGGGCCAAGAACAAGTACAGCCTGCTCAAGGTCGTGGAGAACAATATTCCCATCCCCGCCGAGGCCAGGCCCCGCATCGACAACATGAAGTACCTGACCCGGGCCTGGGACAGCCTCATCGCCAACGAGGACCGGACCCAGCAGAACGTCCTTTACACCGATGACTGGCGGACGATCATCTTCGACCATTCCCGGGCCTTCCGCAGCACCGGGGAATTCGTCAAGAAGCTGATGTTCGGCCGAAACGGCATCCGCATCTCCGCCCAGGGGAAGCCGTTCCTTTTTCTGCGCCTGCCGCGCTGGTTCGTCGAGAACATCAAAGGCCTGACGTTCGAATCCATCCGCGCGGCGGTCGGCGACACGCTGACCGACCAGGAGATCAAGGCCGTCCTCATCCGGCGCGAAATGCTCGTCCGGGAGATCGCGGCCATGGTCAAAGAACGCGGCGAGGCGGAGGTGCTGTATTGAGAAGACTCGTCCCCCTGGCCGGGCTCGGCCTGCTCGCCGTTCTCGCCGGGTTCGCCCTCGCCTGCCTGGACGCCGGCGAAGGGCCGGGACGCGACGCAGGCGGCGCGACCGATATCGCGCCTCTCCAGTTCCTGCCCGAGGAGCTGGCCCAGCGCGAGAACTGGGAGACCTTCCTGGAAAAGGCCGAGGTCGTCGCGAGCCAGCAGCTCGTCGGCCCGGAGGCCGTGACCTCGCCTTGGGTCCTGACCCTCAAGCTCGGCGACGTCACGCACCGCGGCCTGTGGAAGAACCCAGAGGGGCGGATGGGCGGGTTCTGGGAGGGCTGGAACTACGAGATCGCCGCCTACCGCGTCGACAAGCTCCTCGGCCTGGGCATGGTCCCGCCCACGGTCGAGCGCCGGTTCGAGGGCGACCGCGGCTCCTGCCAATACTGGGTCGATGACTGCATCTCGCTCAGGGAGCGGGAGGAGAAGGGCATCAAGATGCCCCCCATCAAGATCTTCCCCTGGAACCGGGCCACCTATCTCCAGCGGCTCCTCGACAACCTCATCGCCAACGAGGACCGGCACCAGAACCAGATCCTGATCACGAAGGACTGGCGGATGATCCTCATCGACCACTCCCGCTCGTTCCGGACCTCGGGCAAGTTCGTCAAGAGCCTTCTCTTTTCCGCCCGGAGCCCCGAGGGTCCGATGCTCATGAGCGAGCTCCCCAGGGCGGTCGTCGACCGTGTAAGGGCCCTCGACTTCGCGGCCATTCGCCAGGCCGTCGGCAGCTATCTCTCGGATGAGGAGATCCGGGCCGTGCTCATCCGCCGCGACCTCATCCTGGAGGAGATCGGACGGCTGATCAAAGCCAACGGCGAGGCCAGAGTCCTTTATTGAGCCTGGACTATTCACGAGCCGAGGCGGCTGCAGATGCGAGGCGTCAAAGGGTGAAGCTGTACTCGGAGTACTGCGAACCCTTTGCAACGAAGCAGATGCGGCTGGATCGGCTTGCCCGAAGGGTGAAAACGCCGGTCTTTATTCTTCGTGTCTGATGGAAAAAAAAGGCGTTTTCATGAATAGCCAGGCTAGAAAGCTTTGCGGACAGTGAGGATGTTCTGGCCGCCGGCCCGCCGGTAGGACAGCCCGTCCATCAGCGTCTTGAAGAAATAAACACCCAGCCCGCCGGGGATGCCGCGCCTCAGCTTGACGACCAGGTCGGGGTTCTTCTTCCGCACGGGATTGAAGGGGATGCCGCTGTCCCGCACTTCGATGAACAGCGAGCCGTCGTCCCTCCAGATGCGGACGGCCATCTCCCCCGACCGCCCCCGCGGATAGGCGTAGCGGGCGATGTTGACGCAGATCTCGTGGAGGGCCAGCTCGACCTTGAGGCGGTCCTCCTCGTCGAAGGGCAGGTCGGCGATGGCCTCGCGGAGGAAGTCCCGGACCCGGTCGATCTCCTTGAGATCGGCCGCGACCCGGAGCTCCCTGACGTCCTCGGCTCCGGTCACGCGGCGCTCCATGGTCCCCCGCCTCAGTCCGTCCTCTTGACGACGACCAGGGTCATGTCGTCGCCCGCCTCCGTGCAGCTGCTGAAGGCGAAGACGTCCTCGAAGATCTTGTCCCGGATGTCGCGGGCCGGCAGGGCGCGGAGATCCCGGAGCCGGCCGGCCAGGCGGCCCTCGCCGTATTCGTCGTGTTCGCCTTTGCGGCTCTCGACGATGCCGTCGGTGTAGAGGCAGAGGATGTCGCCTTCCTTGAACTGGATCTTCCGCTCGTCGTACGGCTGTCCGGCGAACATGCCCAGGCACAGCCCCGTGCTCTCCAGGGTGCGGGCCTCGCCCCGGCGCGGCAGGAGGAGCGGCGCGTTGTGGCCGGCGTTGACGTAGGCCACTTCGTTCGCCGCCCGGTCGAGGATGGCCAGAAAAAAGGAGATGAAGAGGTGGCTGTCCGAGCTGGCGTGGACGAAATCGTTGAGCTTGGCCGCGAGCTCGCCCAGGTCCACGGTGCCGGGGAACTTCTCGTGGAGCGCGCCGCGCAGGGAGGCCATGAGCAGCGACGCGCTGACGCCGACGCCCGAGACGTCGGCGATGACGATGGCCAGGCGGTCCTTGTCGATGGCGATGTAGTCATAGTAGTCGCCGCCGACGCGCCGGCAGGCCAAGGCGCTGCCGCTGATCTCATAGGGGGCGAACTCGGGGTCTTCCCGGGGGAGGAAATTCTTCTGGATCTGGACGGCCAGGGTCATCTCGCGCTCGAGCTGGGCGTTCTTCAGGGCCATCTCGTAGAGACGGGCGTTCTCGATCTTGACCGCCGCCAGGTTGGCCAGGAGCGTCAGGAGCCGCAGGTCGTTCTCGTTGAACTGCTCGAGCAGGGAAGCCCGGTCGCAGTAGATGAGGCCGATGATGTCCTGGTTGTTCCAGAGCGGCACGCACATGGCCGAGTGGATCCGGGCCTGGACGACCGAGACCTGGGCCCGCAGGTCCTCGTCCGCCTGGATATCGGAGATGAGGATGGCCGAGTTGCGCTCCAGGGCCGTCCGGACGATCGTTTGGCTGACGAAGATGCTCTGGCTGCGGAGGGCCCCGTTCTGGACCCGCACGACCTTGGCCTCCAGGGTCTGGGCGTCCTCGGCCTTGAGCATCAGGACGCCGCGGTCCATCGGCAGGTGCTGGATGAGGACGTCCATGATGTGGTCGAGCAGCTTGTCGAGGGGCATGTGATAGATGAGGGCCTGGCTGACCTCGGCCATGACGGCGATGATCTTCTGGTCCTGCTGGAAGCGCTCGAGGTCGAGCCCGCCGCCGGGCGTCTTGACGATGACGCCGCTCGCCGACGGCTTCTTCTTGAGCAGGTCCTTGACCTGGATGATGGTGTTCGAGCTCTGGGTGAAGGTCGTCCCCTCGACCGTCTCGACCGAGGGCTGGAAGTCCCGGTCGAAATAGAAGCGGGTCGAGCCGATGAGGATCTCGTCCCCCCGGGCCAGGTCGATCTCGCCGCTGACCCGCCGCCCGTTGACGAAGGTGCCGTTCTTGCTCCCCTGGTCGATCAGGGCGTACCCCCGCTCGGTCGGCGAGACGACGGCGTGGCAGCCCGAGCTGAACTGGTCGGACAGGACGATGTCGTTCGACGAGGCGCGGCCGATCGTCACCCGCTTGGGCCCCAAGGGGAAGGTCGAAGGCTCGCCCGACTTCGGATAGATATAAAGGTTGGCCATGGGTCCGCTTTCAGCCTTCATTCTAAATGACGGCCGGCCTCATTTCAACCTCAAGGCTTTCCTCAGGCGCTGGGCCCGCTCGTCGAAGGGCAGGTCCTCGATGAGCGGAAAGAGCAGCTCCTTGTCCTCGCGCTCGAGTAAGTTGTCCAGGTGCTCGAGGGAATAATCGACCGACCGGGGCGTCCCCTGGAGGATGTTCTGGTAGTCATTGACGATGTCCTCACGAGGGTACATCAGCGTCAGGAGGTCGAAGACGCGGCGGATCCGGATGTCGAGCAGGGCCTTGACGTCCTCGGGCGCCCGCGGCCGGTCGAGCAGGACCTCGCAGGCCTTGCGGATCAGGTGGTGAAGCTCCGGCCGGAGGTCCCGGTCGCGGAACCGGACCTGCGGGCGGTCAGCCCGGATCCGGTACAGGGCGTCGATCAGGGCCTGCTCCACTTCGTCGTCCCGGCGGGCCAGCTCCGAGACCAGGCTGTCGGCCGCCTTCTGGGTCCCGATCCTGGCCAGGACCTCGGGAACGGCTCGTCGGACCTCGATCGGCTCTTCCGGCGAGCGGAGGGCCGCGGCGATCAGCCCCTCGAATCCGGGGCCGTAGGCCGCCAGGGCCGCTTGGGCCTCGGCCACGGTCATGGGGTTGGCCAGCTGACGCAGGATGAGCGGGATGTGCTCGGGCCGGCGGTGGACGGCGGCGCTGTTCAGGGCATAGAGGACGACCTCGGGCGAGGGATCCTGGAGGAGCCGGGTCAGGGCGTCCAGGGTCGCCGGGCTCGGCGCCATCCGGGCGATGCTGTTGGCCGCCTCGATCCGGTCGACCTCCGACGTCGAGGCCGCGATCGCGCCGAGGCGCTCGTCCATGATCTTCTGATAGGAGGGCAGCAAAAAGACGAGATCGATCTCCTTCTGGAACTCCGCGTCGGTGATGGCCTCCTCGAGGCCCGGGTAGAAGACGCTGCCGCCGACGTCGAACAGGCTGTCCATGGCCCGAGCCTTCAGCTCGTCCCGCTTGATGCCGAGGAGCTCCTTGAGCTCGGGGGTCAGGCTGTTGCGTCGGACGAGGTTGAAGACGTTCATGTAGTAGAGCGTCGTGCTGCGCTCGCGGCTCTGGATGGCCTCGAAGACCTCCCGGACGAGCCGTTCGTCGATGTGGGTGTCGACGACCTCCTGGCCGTCCATCCACAGCTGGGTCAGGTCCTTCTTGAGGACCGCCGGGTACTCTCGGTAGACGAGGCGGGTCAGGACGAGCCAGAGGAGGAGGAAGGCCAGGGTCACCAGGCCGGTCTCGCGGATGATGACCAGAGGCTGGTCGACCCGGTAGGCGAACATCCGGGCGTGGTACAGGGCGAGGAAGAGCGCGGCCCCCAGGCCGGTCGAGAACTTGTTGACGAACATGTCGATAAAGATCTTGGCCCGGTACTTGATGTCGGGGGCGACGGGAACGTAGAGGAGCTCTCGCACAGACTGGCTGAGGGTGTTGTCGAAGGTCTTGTCCCCTCCCCGGACGGCCCAGGCCCAACCGAGCGCCGCCCCTACGGGGACGAGGAAGACGGCTGCCGATCCGACGAGCAGGGCGACCGGGGCGAGGGAGATGGCCCAGCGGATGCCGTAGGACTTGAGGACCCGGCCGGTCGTCAGGAGGTGGAAGACGGTCGAGACGACCAGGATGACGAAGAAGAACACGGCGATGGACGAGGTCCGGGCGAGGTCGTTGGTGAAGACGCTGCGGACGACCGTCTTGAACTGATAATTGATGAGCGAGCCCGCGACCATGGACGAGGCCAGCATCCCGGCGAGCAACAGGAGATAGCGGTCCCGCCGGATGGCCCGGAAGCTCTCCAGGTAGCCGACCTTGGAGGCACGGACGATGCGCTCGTCGCCGGCCGAGGCGTCGAGGCGGCGCTTCCCGGCGTAGACGACGTTGACCGCGACGAGGGCCAGGAGGAGCAGGACGGGGCCGACGAGGAGCAGGTCCTCGGGCTGGATGACCCCGGCGAAGGTCGCCAGGAAGGCGGCGGCCGAGCCGCCGATGCCCCCGAGGAGACCGCCGGTCACGAAGAGCCCGACGAGGCGCTTGGCCTGGTGCGGGTCGAAAACGTCGTTGACCGCGATCCAGAACTGGGTCACGGTCATGGAGATGAAGATATCGGCCCAGAGGCAGAAGGCGATCAGGGGGAACGAGAACCGGGTCCGGATGAGGTCCTGGGCCCAGAGCAGGAAGAGCATCCCGGACGGGTCGGCTACGGGCGAGGTGACCAGGCCCTTCTTATAGACCTCGAAGATGTACCAGAAGACGAGAAGGCTGGAGATGAAGAACAAAAGCGAGGCCGTGAGGTAGGTCTGGCGGGGCATCCGGTCGAGCAGCCGGGCGTTGAGGGCGACAACGAAGCCGATGAGCAGGGCCGTGGCCAGGTCGGCGTAAGGCCACCAGCTCGGCGAGGCGAAGCTGATGAGGAAGCTCTCCTTGACGGGCTTGATGATGTAGAAGGTGAAGGTGATCAGGAAGAAGAGGACCGAGAAGGACAGGGCGACCCGGGCCTCCCGGCCGCGGACGTCGCCGAACCCCTTGAGGATCCGCTCGAGACGGCCGTCGGCCAATCGCATCTCCCGTCAGGCCCGGCGGGATCAGGGCTTCCCGAAGCTGTCCAGGGCCCGGTCGCAATCCTCCTGGATGTCGAGGACCTTGTGGAGCATGGTGATCTGGAAGATCAGGAGCAGCTTGTTGGAGATGCGGCAGAGCTTGAGCTTGCCGCCGACCTTCTGGACCGAGATGTAGCTGGCCAGGATCTGGCCCACCCCGAAGCTGTCGATGAACTCGACGCCGCCGAGGTTGAAGAGGATGTTCCTCCGGCCCCGGTCGAGCTGGGACTCGACGAGGCCATGGAGGGTCTCCTGGACCGTGTCGGTCCGGCGGATCTCGCCGTCGATGTCGAAGACGACGACGTTGGCGATTTCGCGTGTCTTGATGACCATGCGCCCGTTTTTCTAGATACCGTTTCTATCAGAAGCCCTCTGGAAAGTCAATCGGTCTTGTTGCTAGAATAGCCGGCGAAAGGAGCCGCGATGCCGCTCATCGAGATCCACCTGCTCGAGGGCCGGACGGACGAGCAGAAGAAGGCCCTGCTCGCCGCCGTCACGGCCGCCGTCCACGATTCGATCGGGGCCCCGCTCGAATCGATCCGCGTCTGGGTCCAGGAGTTCAGCCCGAGGGAATACATGATCGCCGGGGTGCTGGCGGCCGATCGGAAGGCCCCAAAGACGCCTTAAAAGCCTGCCAATCGGGGACACGCACAAAGAGTCCATGTCCCCTGTCCGGTCCGGGCCTAATCCGCTGCGGTCTCGTCCGCCGCGGCCTCGACGGCGGCCGAGGGGCGCACGAACCGCTTCCTCACGAGATAGACCGGGATGCCGACGAGGACGATAAGCAGGCCGGGGACCGTGAATTTCGCCTTGAAGATGAGCAGGTCGACCGCGATCGCGGCCGCGACCAGGACGTAAAGGGCGGGCACGACCGGATAGCCCCAGGCCTTGTAGGGCCGCTCCCAGTCGGGATGCTTCCGCCGCAGGATGAAGATCCCGCTCACGATCAGGACGAAGAAGAGCAGCACGGCGAAGACGACATAATCGAGCAGCTCGCTGTAGGTTCCGCTCAGGCAGAGCAGCGAGGCCCAGACGCACTGGACGACGAGGGCCGTGCCCGGCACGGATCTTCGGTTCAGCGTCCCGGTGGACTTGAAGAACAGGCCGTCCCTGGCCATGGCATAGTACACGCGCGCTCCCGAGAGGATCAGGCCGTTGTTGCAGCCAAAGGTCGAGATCATGATCAGGACGGCCATGATGAGCGCCGCCGGGCCGCCGAAGATCATCTCCGCGGCGGCCGTGCCGACGCGGTCGAACTGGGCGAACTGGATGCCCCGGCCGATGACGTCGGCCGCCTCGGGCGTCCCGTGGACGGGCAGGGTGACGATGTAGGCCGCGTTGGCCAGGATATAAAGCAGGATGACGATCCCGGTCCCCAGGGCAAGGCTCAGGGGGATGTTCTTGCGCGGGTTCTTGATCTCGGCGGCGATGTAGGTCACGGTGTACCAGGCGTCCGACGAGAAAAGGGAGCCGACCATGGCCGCCCCGATGGCCGCGAGGACCAGGAGGCCGGAGAGCGGCTCGATCGAGGCGATCTGGCCCGAGGCCATGTGGGTCCAGCTGGCCTTCCAGAAGGCCGCGAAGTTGGCCTTGATGGCGCCGGCGTTGGCCCCGACGATGAAGCCGAGGAGGATGAGGCCGGTCAGGGCGGCGGTCTTGGTCACGGTGAAGAAGCCTTGGATCCGCTTGCCGGTCCGCACGCCGCGCATGTTGAAATAGGTCAGCAGGACGATGCTGGCGATAGCCAGCAGCTGGGCGGCCGTGATCTTCAGGCCCAGGACGGTCGTGAGGACGTGTCTCTCGCTGAACCAGGGGACGAGCAGGCCGGTGAACTTGGCGAAGGCCACCCCGACCGCGGCGATCGTCCCGGTCTGGATGACGAGGAAGGTCGTCCAGCCGTAGAGGAAGCCGATGAGCGGGCCGTAGGCCTCGCGCAGATAAACGTAAAGGCCGCCGGCGTGGGGCATCATGCCCGCCAGCTCGCCGTAGCTCAGGGCCCCGATGACGGTCACGACGCCGGTGATGATCCAGACGAGGAGCAGCAGGCCGGGCGAGCCGACCGTGCGGGCGATGTCGGCGCTGACGATGAAGATGCCCGAGCCGATCATGGCGCCCATGACGATCATCATGGCGTCGAAGAGGGACATCTCGCGCTTGAAGACGTGGGCCCCGGTCGCGGCGGCGGGGCCGGGCGGTGTCGTGGGTGCGTTCATGACCGTCTCCTCAACTTGCTCTTGCGGATGCCGTAGGTGAAATAGATGAGAAGCCCCAAGGCCATCCAGGCGAGCAGGCGGATCCAGGTGTCCTTGGGCAGACCGGACATCAGGTAGAGGCAGGACAGAATGCCCATGATCGGGACGAAGGGGACGAGCGGGGTCTTGAAGGGGCGTGGGATGTCGGGCCGGGTGTAGCGCAGGACGAGGACGCCGCCGCAGACGATGAGGAAAGCGAAGAGCGTGCCGATGCTGACCAGCTGGCCGACGATGCCCATCGGCAGGAGAGAGGCGGCCACGCCCACGACCAGGCCGGTGGCGATCGTGGTGATATGGGGCGTCCCGTACTTGGGATGGACGCGGGCGGCGGCTGGCGGCAGGAGGCCGTCCTTGGCCATGGTGTAGAAGATGCGCGGCTGGCCGATGAGCTGGACCATCATCACCGAGATCAGGCCGACGATGGCCGCGATCTTGACGAGAGGCGAGAGCCAGAAGAGACGCATGGCATCGATAGCCACGGCTACGGGGGCCGGCACGTTGAGCTGCGTGTAGGGGACGACGCCGGTCAGGACCAGGGAGAAGACGATGTAGAGAGCGGTGCAGGCGAAGAGCGAGCCGAGGATGCCGACGGGCATGTCCCGTCTCGGGTTCTTGGCCTCCTGGGCGGCGGTCGAGACGGCGTCGAAGCCGAGATAGGCGAAGAACATCACGCCGGCGCCGCGCAGGATGCCGCTGAAGCCGAAGAAGCCGTACTGGCCCTGGTTCGGCGGGATGAACGGTTTCCACAGGGACGGCTTGATGAAGAAGAGGCCGGCGCCGATGAAGATGAGGATGATGCTGATCTTCACGAAGACGATGACGGAGTTGACCGTCGCCGATTCGCGGATGCCCCGCACGAGGACGATCGTGATGGCGGCGATGACCAGGGCGGCCGGCAGGTTGATAACCGCGCCCGTCCGGGACCAAACCCCGGTCTGGGGATCGAAGGCGAAGGGCGCCTCAGCCAGCGAGGCCGGGACCGTGATGCCCAGGCCGCGGAGGAAGTTGACGACGTAGCCGGACCACCCGATGGCCACGGTGGTCGCGCCGAGCGAGTACTCGAGGATGAGGTCCCAGCCGATGATCCAGGCGAAGATCTCGCCAAGGGTCGAATAAGCGTAGGTGTAGGCGCTGCCCGCGATGGGGATGAGCGAGGCGAACTCGGCGTAGCAGAGGCCGGCGAAGGCGCAGGTCAGGCCGGCGAGCATGAAGGAGATCGTCACGGCCGGTCCAGCGTACTGGGCCGCGGCCTGCCCGGTGATGACGAAGATACCGGCCCCGACGATGGCCCCGACGCCGAGAAAGATCAGGTGCCAAGGGCCTAGGACGCGTTTGAGGCCGGAGGATTCGGAGGTGGCTTCCTGGGTCAGCTGCTCGAGGCTCTTGGTGGCGAGGAGCGGGCTCTTCATAAGGCCGAACTTATAGCATATGGGGTAAGAAGGGGTCAAACCTTTAATTGTTTAAATGTAGGCCTGGTGGCGATCCGTCTCCGGCTGAAAATTAAACAATTAAAGGTTTGACCCCTTCTTTTCTTACCTGGGCTTCGTGCGGCCCACCCAGCTGTAAAGCACCGGCAGCACGACCAGGGTCAGCAGCGTCGAGGAGATGAGCCCGCCCACGACGACCACGGCCAGCGGCTTTTGGATCTCGGAACCCGGGCCCTGAGCGAAGAGGAGCGGCACGAGGCTCAGGATGGTGATCGTGGCCGTCATCAGGACCGGCCGCATGCGGTTCGCGCATCCCTGGATGATGGCCTCCCCCGTCGGCTTGCCCTCTTCCTGGAGCTGGGTGATGTACGAGAGGAGGACGATGCCGTTGAGGACGGCGATCCCGAACAAGGCGATGAACCCGACCGAGGCCGGGACGGACAGGTAGAGACCGGACACGTAAAGGGCCAGGACCCCGCCGACCAGGGCGAATGGGAGGTCGAGGATGACCAGGAGCGCGAGCCGGAACGAGCCGAAGGTCAGGAAGAGGAGGAGCAGGATGAGCCCGATCGTGACCGGCAGGATGACCGCCAGCCTCTGCATCGCCCGTTGCTGGTTCTCGAACTGCCCGCCCCAGGTCAGGAAATAGCCCGGCGCGAGCCGGACCTCGCGGCCGATGGCCCTCCTGGCCTCGGCCACGAAGCCGCCGAGGTCGCGGCCGCTGATGTTGCACTCGACGCCGATGCGGCGCTGGCCGGACTCGCGGCTGATCTGACTCGGCCCCTCGAGCATGGCGATATCGGCGACCTGGCTCAGGGGGATCCGGGCCCCGCCGGGCGTCCGGACGAGGATGGCCCCGATCGTCTCGACGGAGTTCCGGCGCGCCTCGGGGTAGCGGACCTGGAGATCGAAGTAGCGGTCCCCCTCATAGACCTGGGTCACGGTCTTGCCTCCCACGGCCGCCTCGACGACGCTCTGGACGTCTTCGACGTTGAGGCCGAGCCGGGCGATGCGGGCCCGGTCGGGCCGCACGGTGATATAGGGCTGCCCGGCCACGCGCTCGACGTTGATGTCGGTCGCCCCCTCGATCCCGCCCAGGCAGGCGGCGATCTCGTCGGCCTTGGCCTTGAGGACGTCGAGATCCTCGCCGAAGAGCTTGACGATGAGCTGGGCCCGGGTTCCGGCCACCAGCTCGTCGATGCGGCACGAGATGGGCTGGCTGAATGAGATGGCCATGCCGGGGAATCCCTCCATGGCGGCCCGCATCTTGTCGGTCAGCTCCTCCCGCGTCCGCGCCGACGTCCATTCGTTTCGCGGCTTGAGCACGCCGACGTAGCCGGTCTTCTCGACGCCGCGGGCTTCGAGGGCCACGCCGGTCTGCCCGGTCTTGCCGATGATGGTCACGACCTCGGGGAACTCCTTCAGCCGGGCCTCGACCTTGCGGCTCATCTCGAGCGACTCGGCCAGGGAGATGCCGGGGAGGAATTGCATATCGGTGTCCAGGGCCCCCTCGTCCATGATGGGCATGAACTCGGTTCCGAGCCGGGGGATGAGGGCGGCGGTCAGGGCCAGAAGCACGACCGCGGCGGCGACGACGAGGGCCTTCCGGCGCAGCCCCCACCGCAGGACGGGCAGGTAGGCCTTCTTGGCCCCTTCGACGAGGAAGCTCTTCCGGTCGGGATGGGGCTTGAGGGCGATCAGGCAGAAGGCCGGGATGGCCACGAGGGACAGGACGAGGGACGCCGAGAGGGCGATGATGTACGTGAAGGCCAGGGGGCCGAACATCTTGCCCTCGATCCCCTGGAGGCCGATGATGGGGATGAAGGTCATGGCGATGATGAGCTCGCCGAAAATGGACGGCTTGCGGACCTCGAGGATGGCCTTGAGGACGGTCGTGAACCGGTGGGCGCCGGCCCCCTTCTCCGAGAGGTGCCGCTGGACGTTCTCCACCTGGATGATCGTCGCGTCGATGATCATGCCGATCGAGATGGCCAGGCCGCCGAGCGACATGAGGTTGGCCGAAAGCCGGACGAGGCTCATCATGACGAAGGTGAAGAGGATCGAGAGGGGCAGGGCCAGGACGACGATGAAGGCGCCGCGGAAGCTGCGAAGGAAGAGCAGAAGGACGAGGACGACGAGGATGGAGCCGATGAGCAGGGCCTCGGTGACCGTCCCGATGGCCCGGTGGATGATGTCCGACCGCTTATAGTAGGGATCGATCTGCAGGCCGAGCGGCAGGACGCCGGACGCATTGATCTCGGCCGCCCGGCCCTCGATGGCGCGGACGACCTCGCGGCCGTTGGCGCCGCGCAGCATCATGGCCACCCCGCCGACGACCTCGCCGCGGCCGTCCTTGACCGCGCCGCCCTGCCGGACGGCCTGCCCGGCCCGCACCTCGGCCACGTCGCGGACGAGGACGGGGGTCCCCCGCTCCGTCTTCAGGGCCACCTTGCCGATGTCGTCGACGGTCTGGAGGAGGCCGATGCCTCGGACGAGATACTGCTGCTCGCCGCGCTCGAGGACGTTCCCCCCGACGTTGAGGTTGTTCCGACGCAGGGCTTCCCCGATAGCGCCCAGGGTCAGGTCGTAGGCCAGGAGCTTGTTCGGATCGACGGTGACGTGGTACTGCTTGATATACCCGCCGAAGGAATTGATCTCGTTGACGCCGGGGATGGACTTGAGGAGGGGCGCCAGGACCCAGTCCTGCACGGTCCGGACCTGGGTCAGATAGTCCGTCTCGTCCATCCCCGCCGGGCGGGCGCCCGCCAGGGTGTACTGGTAGATCTCGCCCATGGCCGTCGAAACGGGCCCCATGGCGATCTCCGTCCCCTCCGGGACGCGCTCACGGGCTTCGATGAGCCGTTCGAGGACGCGGTCCCGGGCGAAATAGATATCGACGCCGTCCTCGAAGATGACCGTGACCACCGAAAGGCCGGCCTTGGAAACGGAGCGGACCTGTTCCAGCCGGGGCAGCCCGCGCATGGCCATCTCGACCGGGAACGTGACGAACCGCTCGACCTCCGGCGGCGACATCCCCGGCGACGTGGACAGGACCTCGACCTGGATGTTGGTCACGTCCGGAAAGGCGTCGATCGGGATGTGCAGCGTGGCCCAGACGCCGAGGCCCACGAGGACGAGGACGCCGAAGAGAACGAGGGCCCTTTTCTTGAGCGAGGATTCGACGATGCGGTCGACGAGGCCCATGCTAATCCCCCAGCGCGCCCTTGCGCAGCTCGGACTTCAGCAGGAAGCTGCCCGAGGTGACCACGACCTCGCCATCGGCGACGCCCATGAGGATCTCGACGACGCCGTCGAACCGGTCACCGAGCTGGACCAGGCGCCGGATGAAGGTCCTCTCCCCGTCCTTGACGAAAACGATGGGCCGGCCTTCATCGACCTGGACCGCTTCCTCGGGAACGGTCAGCGCGCGCCGCTCCCCGCCCGGCCGGATGGAGGCTTCGACGTACATGCCCGCCTTGAGCCGTCCGTCGGGATTGGCCATTTCGACGCGGCCTTCGACCGTCCGCGTCGCGGCGTCCACGACGTCGCCGATGAGGGCCAGGCGGCCGCGGAACTCCTCCCCCGGATAGGCCTGGGTCCTCAGGAGGACCTCATCCCCGGGCTTGAGGGTCCCCAGGTCTTTTTCCTGGATGTGCAGGCCGGCCCAGAGCGTCGAGGGATCGGCCAGCCGGAAGAGGCTGGTCCCGAGATCGACCGCGTCGCCCGCGACCACGTCGCACTGGAGGACGGTCCCGCCGAGGGGGGCGTGGACGTGGAGCAGCGGCCGCGACACGCCCGAGGCGTCAATGGCCTGGATCTCCGCGTCGATGACGCCCAGGAGCAGCAGCCTCTCGCGGGCCCCGGCGAGCACGGCCCTGGCCGGTCCTTCCTCGGCCGGGTTGCCGGCCAGGCGCCTGGCGCGGGCGGCGGCCTGGATGTACTCGGCCTGCAAGGTCAAATAATCGGGGCTGTAGATCTCGGCCAGGAGCTGGCCATCACGGACCCGGTCGCCCTGGACGACGTGGACGCGCTCAAGACGGCCGGGCGTCCGGGCCGTCAGGTGGATGACGCGCCGGGCGTTCCATTCGATCTCGCCCGCGGCCGCGATCCGCCGCTCGACCGGCCTCGGTTCGACCCTCACGGTCTTGAGGTCCGCGGCCTTGATCGCTTCGTCCGTCAGGGTCACGGAGGCCGGACCGGCCGACTCTTTGGCCGGCGCGGCTCCGGCCGGCTGTCCGGCCTCGGCCTTGTTCTTGGCCCGGCAGCCCGTGAAAAGGATCAGGACGGCCAGTGAGGCCGGGAGGATGTACCGGGAAAGCATCTTCATGGCGTGCTCCGTCAATCGAGGGATTCGCCGGCGACTTCGAGGTCGGCCAGGGCGAGGTTGAAAAGGAACAGGGCGCGAAGGTGCTCCACCTGGGCCGAGACATAGGTCCGGTGGAGATCGAGCAGGTTGAGCGCCGGGGTCTTGCCGTAGCGAAAGTATTCGAGCTGGATGCCGAGCTCGTCCTCGAGCTCCATGAGCAGGCTCTGCTCGTAGACCCGGACCTGCTCTTCAGCGGACTTTGCGGCGGCATAGGCGCTTTCGACCGCCGTCCGGACTCGCCGCTCGAGGGCCCCGGCCGCGATCCGGCTGGCCTCGGCCTCGGCCGCGGCCTCCATGGTCTCGCCTTTGGCCCGGGTGGGCCGGAGGAAGGGCAAGGTCAGCCCGAACGAAACGCCCCAGGCGTTGGGCCGGATGCTCGGCAGGAAAAATCCGGCCAGGAAGTCGGGCCGGCGGCTGAGCCCGGCCAGCTTCACCGCCGAGGCCGCCCGTTCCGACCGCAGCGAGGCGCGCCTGAACGAGGGCAGCGAGGCCCGGGCCCGCTCGACGAGCGCGGCCGCGTCGACGTTCAAGGGCGCGAAGGGCAGCGGCGAAAGCAGGACCAAGGGCTCCCCGGGAGGATTGACCAGGAGCTCGCCGAGTTCGAGCTCCGCGGTCCGCTTCTCCTTGTCCTGATCGAGGATCTGGTTCCTGAGCCGGGCCTTCTCGGCCCGGGCCCTCAGCACGTCGTCATAGCCGGCCGCCCCGGTCCGATACTTGGCCTGCAGGTCCTCGAGAAGGGCGTCGAGCCGCTCGGCCGAGCGCCCGAGGGCCTCGGCCGCCGCAGCGGCGAAGGCCGCCCTCCAATAGGCCCGCTTGACCCTGGCGGTGAGGAGCAGACGGACGCGGTCGAGCTCGGCCAAGGCCATGTCCTCTCCCGCGCGCCCGATCCCGGCTCGAAGGGCCCGCTTGCCCGGGTACTCGAAGGCCTGCTCGAGGCCGAGATGGATCTCGGTCTCGTCCCCTTCGTTCCTGAGGCCGGGCAGGGGGATGCCCTCGACGCTGGCCGCGGCCTGTGGCATGGGCCTGGCCTTGAGCTGAAGGGTCAGGCCGCGGGCGGCCTCGATCCCGGCTTGGGCGGCCAGGACCTCGGGATTGCGGGCCAGGGCGATCTCGACGGCCTGATCGAGCGTCAGGCCGCCTTCTTGGGCAGCCAGGGACGGGGCAAGAGCGAGCGCCGCGGCCGCGGCGAACAAGAACAGGACGGGCGGTCTTTTGACCGGCATGGTGATCCTCCTTGTCGGGACGTCAGGGTTCCGGGTCGGAAGCCTAGACGAGGAAGGATCGCGGAGGCGGGGTGATGTCCGTGGCCGGCCGGACGAGCAAGCGCTCGGCGGCGGGACGGTCCATGACGGCCAGCGAACCGCTCAAGGCCGGCAGGGCGCAGGCTTCAGGCCCGATGAGGGAGGACCAAAAACACAGGCAGACCGTGCCCCCATGGTGAGCATGCACATGGCCGAGACTGCCGGCCCTGGCCGGGCAGTGGACGGGGCAATGATCCTCCGCGAAATAGAAGTGGAACAAGCAGACGAGGAAGGAGGCGGCAAAAAAGAGGACCAAGCCCTTTTTCATGGACGCCCATTATCCCATGGCGTCCCTCGGGCGTCAAATGAGTCGGCCCGTTCCGAGAGAGGCCCTCTCGCCGGGCCGCGAGACCGCCCGCCTTTAATCGTTCCCGGACTTCTGCTAGAATCTCGGCCGAGGGAGTCAGCGCATATGCCGGAACTTCGCGCGGGCGGCGGATGAAGGCCCTGATCACCGGGGCCAGCGGCTTCATCGGAGGCCGGCTGGCCTCGACGCTCGCGGGCCGCGGCCACGACGTGGCCTGCCTCGTCCGCCGGACCAGCCGCACGGACCGTCTCAGGGCTCCCGGCCTCCGGCTCGTCACCGGGGACATCCGCGACCAAGCCTCGCTCGAGGCCGCCGTCGCGGACCGCGATACCGTCTTTCATTTGGCGGCGGTCATCCAGGCCGTCAATGGGGCTTCGTTCGAGGACGTCAACGTCGAAGGCACCCGGCGCCTGGTCGAGGCCTGCCTCCGCTCGGCGCCCCGTCTCCGGCGCTTCGTCCTCGTCTCGAGCATCGCCGCGGCCGGGCCGAGCCGTCCCGGCCGGCCGGCGACCGAGGACGATGAACCGGAGCCTGTCACGGCGTACGGCCGGAGCAAGCTCCTCGCCGAGGACGTCGTCCGCCGGGCCTCGGACCGGCTTCCGGCGACGATCATCCGGCCGCCGAACGTCCTCGGGCCGGGCTCGCCGGAGATCGAGCGGGCCATCGGCCTCTTGAAGAAAAGGATCGTCCCCGGCATCGGGGACCGCCGGCCCCGGACGAGTCTCATCGACGTGGACGATCTCGTCGAGGCGCTGGTCCTTGCCGCCGAGGACGCCCGGAGCCTGGGCCGGACCTATTACGTCACCGACGGCGCCGCGTACGCCTGGCCCGAGATCACCGAGGCCCTGGCCGAGGAGCTCGGGCTGGGCCGGTTCAGGATCCTTGTGCCGGCGGCGGTCCAATTCGCCGCCGCGTCCCTCGCGGAGGCGGCGTCCCGGCTGACGGGAAAGCCCCCCGCCCTCACCCGCGACATCGTCCGGGCGGGCCGGGATCATTTCTGGATCTACGACGGTTCGCGCATCGAGAGGGACCTGGGCTTCAAGGCCCGCTTCAAGATGCGGGATTCGGTGCGCCGGGCCGTTTGGGGCGCCCGGAACGAGGACGGACAGGCGGTGCGGCCCCGATGAACAAAGTCGTGGGATCTCAGAGGCATATCCGCTTGGCCGGCCTGGCCTTCGGGCTGACGGACGCCATCACGCTGGGCGGCCTGATCGTCCTGACCGCCCTGGCCATCGCCTTCCGCGGCCGCATCCCGAATCCCGTCCGGACCATCTGCTTCGGCCTTTTTTTTACGGCCGTCTACCTGGCCTCGCTCGCCGTCTTGCCGCGTCTCCGACGCCCCTGGACGCGCTTCATCTGCCGGACGGCCGTCGTCCAGCTCACGTTCCTCCAGGTCTACAAGGCCGCCAACGAGCTCCAGACGGTCTTCTCCGCCTGGCAGGACGACCGCGTTCTCGCCTGGGAGCAGAGCCTCTTCGGCTACCAGCCGCTCGTGACCATCCAGCAGCATTATTCCGTCCCGCTCAACGAGTGGATGTTCTTCGTCTACGTCTTCTATGTCATCATCTATCCCGTCCTTGGCGCGGTCATCTTCTTCAAGCACGGCGAGGCGGCCAACGAAGACTATCTCTTCCAGCTTGGGCTCGTGAACCTCGTCTGCGGCCTGGGCTTCATCGTCTTCCCGGTGGCCAGCCCGATGAATTGGCCCAAGGTCCGGACGCTCCTGACCGAGCCGCTGACGGCGGGCGTCTTCGGCACCATCGCCGAGTGGATCCGCGCGAACATCCATCAGCCCGGCGGCTCCATCCCCAGCCCGCATTGCGCCGTGGCCACCGTCATGTGGTTCATGGCCCTGAAGCACACCCGGAGCGGCTTCTTCTGGCTGACGCCCATCATCCTCTCGCTTTACGTTTCGACCGTCTACGGCCGCTTCCACTACGTGTCCGACATGATCATCGGCATCGCCGCCGGCGTGCTGGTCCTTCTCGCGGCCCCGTCGATCGAGCGCGCCTGGAACGGACGGGCGGCCGTTCCGGAGGACTGACGTGAGCCGGGTCCTGATCACCGGGGCCAACGGCTTCGTCGGGTCCAACCTCTGCCGCTGGTTCCTCGAGCGCGGCTGGGCGGTCGACGCCCTCGTCCGCGAGTCCTCCGATCTCCATTTCCTCGAAGGGCTCGACGTCCGGCTCATCAAGGGCGATCTCCGCTTCTCCGAGCGCCTCGATCTGCCGCGGGGGACGGCCTACGTCGTCCATGCGGCCGCCCTGGTCTCGGACATGGCCACGGACGAGGAGTGCAGCCGCAACATCTTCGACATGACGAAGAGCTTCGTCCGGAGGATCCGCGCCGCGGGGCTCCCCCTCCGACGGTTCGTCTATATCTCGACGGCTCTGACGATCGGTCAGGGCCGCCTCGACATCTCGGAGGAGCGGCGCGGCCGGACGGCCATCTTCGTTCCCTACGTGCGCCACAAGATCCGGACGGAGAACGAGCTCCTGGATGAGCACGCCGTCCGCGGCTTCCCTGCGGTCATCCTCCGTCCCGGCGACGTTTTCGGGCCCAACGACCGGGTCACCTGCGCCAAGCTGCTCGGCGGGTGCGAGGCGGGGCTGCCGCTCGTCGCCGGCCACGGCCGGTGGCGATTCGGCTATTGCTACGTCGGCAATCTCTGTCAGGCCGTGGAGCGGGCTCTCATCACCCCGGGCATCGAGGGCCGGGCCTACGCGGTGACGAACGGGGCCCTCCCGACCTGGCGGGACTTCTTCCACGCCATGCAGGCGGGGGTCGGGCGGAGGCAAAGGCTTTACGTCCCGGTCTTTCTCGCCCGGCTCGTGTCCTGGGCATCGTTCGCCGCGGCCTCCGTCCTCGGTTTCGAAAGCAAGCTCAACCCGTACCGGGCCCGGCGCGTGACCTCCGAGACGACCTACGACATCTCCAGGACGATCGCCGAGCTGGGCTACACGCCCGATGACGATCTGGCGAAGCAGTTCGCCGAGATCGTGGCCTGGTACAAGAAGGAGAAGTCCGCTGGCCGCCTGGCTTGAGCGGGCGCTGGGGCCGGCCGGCCCGTCGCTGGCCCTCGTCTACCTGGAGATCGGCCTGGCGCTGGTCCTGCTCGCCACGCGGCTTCATTTCCGCCGCTTCCGCGGCACGGCCCGCGAGCTCGGCGCCGTGCGCAGATACTTCCTGCTCTTCTTTGCCCTGGTCCTCGCCCTGCCCCTCACCCTCATCGGATTGACCGCCGACCGGCCGCTCGAAACGCTCGCCGCGGCCGGCTGGACCTTGGGCCGGTCCGGCCTGGGACTGCCGCTGACGCTGGTAGGGCTTCCTGTCGCCGTCCTGGCTGGCCTCGTCGGCTCCCGGGACCCGGCGCTTCAAAGGATGTATCCCTTCGCCAAGGCGGCTTGCCGGACCCCCCTTGTGTTCGCCGCCTACGAGCTCTCCTACTTCGGTCTCTATTACGTTCCCTGGGAATCCGTTTTCCGGGGCCTCCTTTTCCTGCCTCTCATTCCGGCCATCGGCCTCGTTCCGGCCCTGGCCCTGCAGACGGCGGTCTCGACGCTTCTTCATCTCGGGCACCCCGATTCGGAGGTCGTGGCGGCGGCCGGGGCGGGTCTGGCCTTCGGGCTGCTCGCTTATCTCACCGGCTCGTTCATCTACCCGCTGGTCCTCCACGCCTCGGCGGGCATCTCGACGGACACCTTCCTCTATCTGCGGCGGCGGAAAGGGCCCTTGTGAGGATCCTCGTCACCGGCGCGACGGGCTTCGTCGGGGCCGTCCTCGTGCCCCGGCTGGTCGAGCGATACGGGGCCGCGGCGGTCGACGCGTTCGTCCTGCCAGGCGATCCGATCCCCGAGACCTGGCAAGGCGCCGGGGTGCGGAGGTTCGCCGGCGACATCGCCGACGCGGAGGCCGTCGGCGCCGCGGTCCGGGGGCACAGCCACGTCGTTCATATGGCCGGCCTCATCTCGTATTGGAGGGGCGACGAGGCCAAGCTCCGGGCGGTGAACGAGGACGGGGCCGCGGCGGTCGTCGAGGCCTGCGTCGCGGAGAACGTCGAGCGCCTCGTCCACATCTCGTCGGTCGGCGCGATCGGCTTTCACGAAGACGGGAGGCCGGCCGATGAGACCACGCCGTTCAACTGGCCGGCCGACATCCTTTACATGGTCTCCAAGCGGCGCGGCCAGGACATCGTCGAAAAGGCCGTCCGGGAGCGCGGCCTGAAGGCGGTCATCCTCAATCCGGCCTCGATCATGGGCCCCGGCGACCGCGATCCGGGGACTCCCCACAACCAGCTCTACCGCAGGATCTGCGGCCGGACCCAGCTCGGTTCGTTCGCCGGGGGCCTGGCCATCGTCGACGTCCGCGATCTCGCCGCCATCATCCTCAAGGCCGTCGAGGGCCGGGGGCGCGACGGAGAGAGCTATCTCGTGGTCGGCGCGAACCTCCCCTACCCGGAGGTCATCAGGCGGATCAGCCGGGCCTGCGGCCGCAGGTCATTTCCCTTCCCGGTCCCGGCTCCTCTGCTCGTCCTGGCCGGCCGCCTCATCGAGCGGGCCGCCCGCCGGACCGGCCGGCGGCCCCTGATCACCGCGGCCTACGGCCGGCTGAGCGGGTGGGCGGCCTACTACGACGGCGCGAAGAGCCGCGCGGCGTTCGATCACGCCTACATCGATCCGGACACGACCATCGCCGACGGCTGGGCCTATTTCCGCGACCGGTTCGGCAAGCTGCGGGGACAGCCCGTTCGTTGACACGTCCAGAGGGAAGCGCCTAGAATGGCAGGGTCTGGAAACCCGGCGATGAGGATCATCCTGTCCGAGACCCTGAGCTACTGCTTCGGCGTGCGCAAGACGCTCGAGCTCACGAACAAGCTCCTGGCCGACCGCCCCGACCGGACTTACTGCATGCTCGGCGAGATCGTGCACAACGAACACGTCGTCGAGGCCTTGAGGGCCAGCGGCCTGCGCGTCGTCCGGACGCTCGAGGACGTCCCGCCCGGGGGGGTGGTCATCCTCCAGAGCCACGGCTCGAGCCGCAAGCGCTACGAGGAGCTCAAGGCCCGTGGGCTCGAGTTCGTCGACGCCACGTGTCCCATGGTCCGCATCATCCACGATCGCATCCGCGCCGTCGAGGCCCAGGGCCGGGTCCCAGTCGTCATCGGCCAGGCCGGCCACGAGGAGGTCCGCGGCATCGTCGGCCAGGTCGCCCGAGCCCTGGTCGTCAAGTCGTCCGACGAGGTCACGCCCGAGCTCTTCGCCGGCGTCGGCCGGGCCGGCGTCGTGGCCCAATCGACGTTCGTCGAGGAGGAGGCCCGGCGGATCGTCGAGCGCATCCGCGCCCTGGTCCCCGACGTCGTCTTCCACGACACGATCTGCCAGCCCACCAAGACGCGCCAGCGCGAGGTCGAGACGCATACCCGGACGGCCGACGTCGTCATCGTCATCGGCTCCCGCCACAGCGCCAACACGCGCCATCTTTTCAACATCGCCCGGTCCATCAACCCGCGGACGCACCTCATCGACCGGCCGGAGAGCGTCGAGGACCTGGCCATTCCCCGGGAGGCTACGGTCTTCGTCGCCTCGGGGGCCTCGACGCCGATGGAGCTCATCGCCGAAGTCGTCCGCCGGCTCGAATCGCGGCCCGCCCCGGCCGGCCGACGGGAGACCGCGGCATGACCTTCGAGGGCTATTTTGAACGGGTCCGGAGGCGCCTGCAGGAGGATCTCCGGACCTTCCTCGCCGCCAAGCGAAGCGACGTCGCCCGGCTCAGGCCCTGGGGGGGCGACGTCCTCGACCGGCTGGGCGCCTTCACCCGGAAGGGCAAGATGATCCGCGGCGTCCTCGTCGCCCTCGGCTGCGAGATGGCCGGAGGCAGGGCGGGCGCGGCCGCCGTACGGGCCGGCACGGCGCTCGAGCTGATCCAGTCGGGCCTGCTCATCCACGACGACATCATGGACCGCGACCCGCGCCGGCGCGGCGGGCCGTCGGTCCATGAGCAGTACGCCCGTTTCGCGCCCGGCCCGGACCCGGCCGAGGCGGCCCATTTCGGGACGAGCCTGGCCATCTGCGCCGGGGAGATCGCGATCTTCCTGGCCTTCGAGGCCCTGGCCGCGCTGCCGGGGCCGCGGCCGAGGAGGGCGGCCGTCGAGGAGCTCTTCGCTTCCGAATTCGGGCTGGTCGGGCTCGGCCAGATGCTCGATATCGAAGCGGGCTCGTGCCGCGGGCCCGTGACGGAGCGGCGCATCCTCGAGATCTACCGGGCCAAGACGGCCCGCTACTCGTTCTACCTGCCCCTCGCCGCCGGCTGGACGCTCAGTGGCGGGGCCGGGCGCGAGAGACCGGCCCTCGAACGCCTGGGCGAGGACCTGGGCCTGGCGTTCCAGATCAAGGACGACGAGCTCGGGCTGTTCGGGAACGCGGCGACCATCGGCAAGCCGGTCGGATCGGACATCCGCCAGGGCAAACGGACCCTTTACGCCGCCCGCCTGCTGGCCCGGGCCGAGGGCCGCGACGCGGCCCGGCTGGCCGGCATCTTCGGCTGCCCGGCCGCGACGGACGGGGATATCCGCTTCGTCAGGGACCTGACCGAGCGGACGGGGATCCGGCGCGAGGTGGGCCTGGTCATGGCCCGGCTGGGCCGCCGGGCGGCGCGGGAGATCGCGGCCCTGAGGGTCCGCGAAGGGCATCGGGAGGTCCTGCGGGGCCTTCTCGCATACATTCTCGACCGGAAGAGTTGAGGGACTTCGTCTTCGGGGGGTGAGTTATCACCTGACGAATCACCTTTAGGGGTGATTGACGCCCCGGTTATCCGGCGCGAAGATGGCCCCGGATAATTCGCCGGGAGTCCCGGAAGGATGTCGATCATGGACAATCGCAAGGACAAGCGCTTCCTCGAACGGAACACGGTCTTCATCAAGTCGACCTCGGAGTCCGCCGAAGCCTTCTACGGTCACGGCATCAACGCCCATACGCACGACCTCTCCCTCTCCGGGGCCCGGATCTGCACTCCCCATTATTTCCCGGTCGGCAGCGTCGTCCGCATCGTCATCGACCTCGAGCGGACCCACCAGTCCATCAAGGTCGACGGCGAGATCAAATGGACGAAGAAGAGCGAGGAGGACGACGATCTCTTCGAGTCCGGTATCGAGTTCCTGCACAGCATCTCGCAAACGCTGCTCTCGCTGATCAAGCACCTCTACGCGGAACGCAACGGCGGCATCCCGACGGCCATCACCCACTGAGCCGCGCCAGGCGGCGGCCGCTCCTTCCATCAAGAGATTCCCCGGCGCCACGTTTTGCCCTATAATCTGGGGGCGGCCGGCCCCCATGAGCGATCTCACGTCATTCCTTTCGCCTCGCACAGGCCCCCTCGGCGCCCGGGTCGAAGGGCTCGTCCGGGCCCACGCCCGCCTTTGGCGCGAAGCCCCGCTCGAAGGCCTGCCCGACGGAAGACGCTACGCCCGCGGGGACAAGCGGGCGGCCGAGGACGAGCTCTCGCGCCTGGTCGGCGGGCTCTCCTCGGAGTCCGTGCGGTCCGCTTTTCTCGAAGGCGGGCTCGACGCCGCCCGCCTCGAGGCGCTCAGCGCCGGCCTCCGTCCGTCCTTCAAGCGGCTGCTCGAGCTCACCGGCCTGCCCCTCGAGGCCGTCTATGACGCGCGCTTCGTGGACTCGACGCGACGGTTCATCCGGGCCGCGCGCGACTTCGACCCCGAGCTGGCGCTGGCCTCGGCCTACCAGGCCCTGCGCAATGTCTGGATCATGAATTCGCTCCAGTTCGACCTGGGCCTGCCGGTCGAGCACACCGACGCCATCTTCGCCTACAGCATGGTCTATCCCTACCTCGACAACATGCTCGACGACTCCCGGACGGACGAGGCCGGGAAGCTGGCCATCGTGGCCCGGCTCAAGGGTTGGCTCGAAGGCTCGGCCGAGCCGGCGGCAACGGCCCGCGAAGCGAAGCTTCAGTCGCTCGTCCGCCTCATCGAGAAGAAGTTCCCGCGTCCCGCCTATCCCGGCGTCTACCAGTCGCTCCTGGCGATCTCCAACGCCCAGGTCAAGAGCCTGCTCCAGCAGAGGCCCGGGGCCGCCTCATCGGCGGAGGAGATCCTCTCGATCAGCCTGGAGAAGGGCGGGACGTCCGTTCTGGCCGACGGCTACCTCGTCGCGGGGACCCTCCGGCCGGCGGACGAAGCCTTCTGCTTCGGTTTCGGGACCTTTCTCCAGCTGGCCGACGACCTCCAGGACATCGTCGAGGATTCCGCGCGCGGCCACCGGACCCTCTTCTCGTCCGGCGTAGCCGCGTTCCCGCTCGACGCGACGGCCCTCCGGCTCGAAGCCTACCTCGCGGCCGTTCTGGCGCAGGCCCGGCAGGGCGCGTCGGCGTCGCGGTCGGCGCTTTGCGACGCCATCGGCGGCGGCTTGAATTTGATGTTCCGGGAATCGGTGGGCAAGCAGCCGGGCTGTTTCCGCCGGTCGTTCGTCCGCCGGGCGAAGCGCACTTTCCCCGTCCGCTTTTCCTATCTGCGAAAGCTGCGGCGGCGCCTCAAGGACAAGCTGCCCGAAGGCAGCGGCCGCCTGGCGGACCTCGATCCGGGGCTGACGGCGCTCATGGCCCTCTCCTCCCCGGCCTTCGCCCTCGACTGACGCGGGGCGAGTCGGGACGCGGGCTACTTGGCGATGGACATGACGGTCTTGGGGTCCCGGACGGCCTTCCACGCGACGCCGGTCGACTTGGCGGCCCCGGCCTTGCGGACGGTGCCGGTGATCGCGTCGCCGGCCACCCGGCCCTCATAGAGCTCGGAGACGATCTTGCCGCCGAGATCGGCGTCGACCTTGAAGCTGATCGCGTCGCCGGCGATCTTGATGTCGCTGACGTCCAGCGGCCAGCTCCCCTCGCGGCCGGAGGCGGTCACGACCTGGAACTGCTGCTCCGCCTCGAGCACGTAGTGCTTCCGGTCGGGGCCGTCGCCGAGGTCCCATTCCCATCGCCCGGTGACGTTGGCCGGGACGATCCAGAAATGGACGTCGCGTTCGTCGCCGTAGCTCGTCGTCACCGCGACGGTCTTGTCGGGGTTCCACTCCCCCATCTCGAAGCTGTGGGAAACGAGGCGCGTGCCGGGCTTGAGATCGGTCAGAAGCTTGGGGCGCAGGCGCAGGTTGACCGACGTCAGGAGGTACATGGTCACGACCGTGGCGTCGTGGAAGTCGGCCTCGAAGAGGTTCTGCTGGAGGAAGCGGACCTTGCCGGCGAGCCCGGCCTCGGCCGCGTTCTTATTGCTCTCGGCGATGCGGACCGGATCGATGTCGATCCCCGTGGCCTTGACGCCGGGCACCTTGGCCGCCGCGATGACGATCCGACCGTCGCCGCAGCCGAGATCGTAGAGCACGTCGCCGGCCTTGAGGTCAGCCAAGCGGAGCATCGCCTCGACCACCTCCATCGGGGTCGGCACGAACGGCACGTCATAGCCCCGCTGGACCCAGCTGAGCTCTTGGACGGCGGCCGGCGGCGGAACGGAAGCGGCGGCGAAGCCGGCCAAGACGAGGACGATCAGACCGAGCGATTTTTTCATGGCGTCCCTCCTTGCGAACGGACGGCTTCCGGGAGGATCCCCCGGCGAAGGTGCCATCATAATCCCGGGTCCGGAGAGTGTCAAACCGGAGGGCGGCCCGTGGCGGCGCGGACGGTCAGGCGACGACCTGGCCGTCGAAGAGGCGGATGGTCCGCTCCGACCGGGCCGCGATGTGGTCGTTGTGGGTGACCATGACGATCGTCCGGCCGGCCCGCCAGAGGTCGATGAGGATGGCCATGATCTCCTCGCCGCTCTTCGAGTCGAGGTTGCCCGTCGGCTCGTCGGCGAGCAGGATGGGCGGATCGTTGGCCAGGGCACGGGCCAGGGCGATGCGCTGCTGCTGGCCGCCGGAGAGCTCGGTCGGGCGATGCTCGCGCCAGTCGAAAAGGCCGACCGCGTTGAGCAGCTCGGTCACCCGCTCCCGCCTCTTCCGTCCGCTCTTGCCGTCGAAGAGCATCGGCAGCTCGACGTTCTCCCAAGCCGTCGCGTAGGGCAGGAGATTGAAGTTCTGGAAGACGAAGCCGATCTTGCGGTTGCGCACGGCCGCCAGCTCGTCGAACGTCAGCCCGGCCACGGCCTGCCCGTCGAGGACATAGGCCCCGGCGGTGGGCGTGTCCAGGCAGCCGACGATGTTCATCAGCGTCGATTTGCCCGACCCGGAGGGGCCCATGATGGAGACGAACTCGCCCCGGCCGATGGCCAGCGAGACGCCGCGGAGGGCCTCGAGCGACTGGCTGCCCGTCCGGTAGACCTTGGTGATGTCCTTGAGATCGATCATGACGACCCTCTATTCATAGCGCAGCGATTCGATGGGATTGGCCCGCGACGCGCGGAGCGCCGGGAAGATGCCCGAGAGGAAGCACAGACAGCCGAGGACGGTCATGTAGACGATGAAGGTCCGCAGCGAGAACACCGGCCGCAGCAGATAGCCCTCGATCCCGAACGAGTCGTAGTTGATCGGCGCCAGCCGGACGAGATGGACGATATTGAAGGACAGGACGAAGCCCCAGAAGGTGCCCTTGGTGAAGACGAACAGGGTCTCGAGCAGGAACTGCCCGATGATCGTCCGCCTCCGGGCCCCGATCGCAAGCTTGATGCCGATCTCCTTCGTCCGCTCCTTGGCCGCCGCGTACATGAGGTTGGTGACGCCGACGGCGCCGATGAGGAGCGTCAGCGCGCCCATGACGCCGAGGAAGATCTCGATGCCCTTGAAGATGGCCTGGCCCTGTTTGAAGTCCTCGATGGTGTTCCAGAACGTCGTGGCGTAGCGGTCCTTGGGATCGAAGCGGTACTTGCGGCCGAGGAGGGCCTTGACCCGCTCCTCGATGAGCGTCGACTGCGACGCCTCACGCGGCTGCATGTGGATCTGGTCGAGAAACCGCTGGTTGTCGATCTGCCCGAAGGTCCGGAACGGCAGGTAGACCTGGTCGGCGTCCGGGCCGTTGTACATCGAGTCCTGGATCTTCTTCTGGAGAACGCCGATGACGGTGAAGGGGACGCGATTGATGACGATGGTCCGGCCGACGGCGTCCTGGGAGCCGAACAGGTCGTTCGCGACCTTCCAGCCGATGAAGGCGACCTTCCGGCCCAGGCGGTCGTCGTCGGCGTCGAGGAAGCGGCCGCCGAGCTGCGGCACCTGGGTCCGCAGAAAGGCGAAATCCGACGTCGTGCCGTGGACGGTGCGGTTGATCTCCTTGCCTCCGGCCGATACGGCCCACGAGTTGTACGACTCGGGCACGATGCGAAGGATCTCGGGGACGCGCTCCCTGAGGTAATCGACGTCCTCGGGATAGAGCCGGATCGGGCGGCCCTTGGGCAGCCCCTCGAACGGGAGCGACGTCTGGCCGCCGTAGACCATGATCAGCGTCTGCCCGAAGCCGCTGAAGGAGACCCGGGCCTGGGTGCTCATGCCCTGGCCGAAGGCCATGAGCAGGAGGATCGAGAGCGTGCCCCAGAAGAGGGCGAAGGTGATGAGCGAAGTCCGCTTGCGCCGCTTGCGGTATTCGTTCCAGAAGAACCGGGGCAGGGTCGTGTTCACGGCGCGCCTCCCTACTTCCTCAGGGCCTCGATGGGATCGGTCGAGGCGGCCGTCCGGGCCGGGATCCATCCGGAGATGACGCCGATCCCGAGCAGGATGAAGATCGTCGAGACCACGACGAGCGGGTTGAGGACGGGGACGCCGACGAAGTTGGTGAAGCTCAGATCGGTGCCTCCTCCGCCCCGGGACAAGGCCTTCATCGCCTGAAGGACCCCGGCCGAGAGCCCGAAGCCGATGAGCCCGCCGAGGAGCATGATGGCCAGCGACTCGCTGAAGAACTGCCAGAGGATGGTCCGGCGGCGGGCCCCGACGGCCAGCTTGACGCCGATCTCGCGGGTCCGCTCGTCCACGACGACCCGCATGATCGAGGCCACGCCCACGCCGCCGACGAGGAGGGTGAACGAGCCGATGACGCCGAGGAAGATGGTGAAGGCCATGAAGAACGTCGTGAACTGCTTCTCGAACTCGAGGGTGTCCCAGATGCCCAGCGCGTCGGGGTCGGACGGCGAAAAGCCGAGGAGCTTGGACAGGTGGCCCTTGACCTCCTCCATGATGGCCTTGCTCCTCGCGAGATCGAGCGGCCGGAAGATGAAGTTCGAGATGTATTTCGTGCCGTAAAGGGAGGCGTAGGTCGTCCAGGGGATGAAGGCGCAGCGCTCGTCGCGCTGGCCGTTGTAGTTCGAGTTCTGCAGCTTCTTGCGCATGACGCCGACGACGGTGAAGGGGACGTTGTCGACGAGCACGGTCTTTCCCACGGGCTCGTCCGTCGCGAAGAGGTCCGCCGCCAGGACGTCGCCGATGAAGCAGACCCGCTTACGGCCGGCCATGTCCTCGGGGTCGAGGAAGCGGCCCTTCTCGGCGATGGTGTTACGCATGAGCTCGAACTGCGGGTTGACGCCGCGGACGGTGTTGCGGAACTCCTTGCGGCCGAAGCGGATGATGCGGCTGCCGACGAACTCGGGGCTGATGAGCTCGATGCCGGGGACCTTCTCCGGGATGGCCTCGATCTCCTCGGGCGTGATCCGGACGGCCTTCCCCCTCAGGAAGCCCTGCCAGGGCAGGGTCGTCCGGGACGGGAAGACGAGGACGATCCCCTGTCCCATGCCGTGGAAGCGCTTGATCTGGGCCTTGGAGACGGAGTCGCCGAAGGCGAGGAGCAGGACGACCGAGAAGGTCCCCCAGACGACGCCCGACAGGGTCAGGGTCGTCCGCAGCGGCTGGCGGACGAGGTCCCGGAACAGGTTGCGGAAGAAGATGGCGATCATTTGATCTCGCGGGGCGGCCGCTCCACGACCTTGTCCCCTTCCTTGAGGCCATCGAGGATCTCGATGTTCAGGCCGTCGGAGAGGCCCGTCTTGACCTCGATCTTCTTCGTCTTTTCGCCGTCGGGGACCTCGACCAGGCGTTTCCCGTTCTCGAAGAGGACCAGCCGCTCGGGGAGAAGGACGACCTGCTTGCGCTCGCGGATGAGGATGCTGGCCGTGGCGGAGAAGCCCGCCCTCAGGGTCACCCCGGGGTCCCCGTTGATGAGGATCCAGATGTCAAAGAGGGTCGCGTTGCCCTCCTTCTTCGCCTTGGGGAAGATGCGGTCGACGCGGGCCGGGATCTTGGCCTCCGGCAGGGCGCCGATCTGGATCTCCGCGCTCAGGCCCTCGGAGATCTTGCCGACGTCGATCTCGTCGACCGTGCCCTTGAAGAGGAGGCTGCCCATGTCGGCGAGCGAGCAGAGCTCGGTGCCGGGCTGGAAGTTCGTCAGCGGCACGACGGGGTCCCCCTGGAAGACGCTCTGCGACAGGACGACCCCGGTGATCGGGGAATTGACGATGGAATTGATGTCGCGGTTGGCCATGCGGATGCGGCCCTTCTCCAGCAGCTCGAAACGCTCGGAGGAGGTCTTGTAGCGCAGCTCGGCCTCGCGGTAGGCGCCCTCTGTGGCGTCCATCTCGGACCGGGAGATGAGGTTCCCCTTGTAGAGTTCGAGCTGGCGCGTCCAATCGTTCTTGAGCTTCTGCATCGTCACCTCGGCCAGCTCCATGGCCCGGCGGGTCTCGACGTACTCGAGCGGGGTCGGGTTGGGCGAGATCTTGAACAGGGGCGCCCCTTCCTTGACCACGTCCCCGACCTTGAACAGGACCTCGGCCACGAGGCCGGAGATGGTCGACTTGACCTTGATCTCCTTCTCGGGCTCGATCGTGCCCACGGCCAGGGCCTTCTCCTGGATGTCGCCGCGGGTGGCCGCGACGAGCTTGGTCTCGACCTTCTTCCCGCCGCAGGCGAAGAGGAAATAGAAGAAAACGAGGAGGAGGATCGCGGCCAGGCCGCGGAAGATCCATTTCTTCATGGGTGCACCTCGGATTTCAACGATCAAAACAATAGACGGATGATGGGGTGAAAAAGTTCTAGGCGCGGCGACAGGGCGCCGCAGCGGGGTCAACCTTCAGATAAAATTTGAGATACGGTCTATTCTTCAGCGCACGGCCTGGGTCAGGACGACCTCGACCCGGCGGTTCCGGGCCCGGTTGGCCTCGGAATCGTTGGGCGCGACCGGGTTCTCCGGTCCGAAGCCCTGGTATTTCATCCGGGCGTTCGAGATGCCCTGGGTCATCAGGAACTCGTAGACGGCCCGGGCCCGGTCCATCGAAAGCCGCATGTTGAGGTCGGCCGAGCCGGTGGCGTCGGTGTAGCCCTCGATGCTCAGGTTCAGGTTGGGGAAGACCATGAGGATGCCGGCCAGCTTGGCCACCGTGAGCTGAGAGGCCGGCTTGAGAGTGGCCTTGCCGACATCGAAGAGAATGCCCGAGAGGCTGACGACGACGCCGCGGGCGCTCTCGGTCGTCTCGGCGACGGAGGACAGGGCGCCCTTCAGCAGGCCGGCCAGCTCATCGCGCTCTTTCTTGATGGCCTCCCGCTCGGCGGCGATGGTATCCCGCTCGACTTTAGCGGCATCCCGCTCGGCCTTGATGGCGTCGCGCTCCGCGGTCAGTGAGGCCGTCTGCTTGACCAGATCGGCCGATTCGATGGCCAGGGCCTCGCGCTGGATCTGGACCTGGCGGAGCTCCTGGGCGATGCGGGCGGATTCGCCCTCGGCCGTCGTCGCCCGCTGCTCCAAGGCGGCCTTTTCGGCCTGGCGCTTGGCCTCGACCTCGGCGGCGGCCTTGACCTCGTTGGCGCGGATGGTCTCCTTGATCGCCTGCGAGGCCAGCTGGGCCGCGACCCGGGCCTGGTCGGCCATGACCTTCTTGTCGCTCTTGGCGGCCATGGCCTTGGCGAGGGCGGCCTTGGCGCCGTCCATCGCCTTCGGGTTCACCGAGGCGGCGTTGAGCCTTTCGGCGATCTCCATGGCCTTGTCGGCCTCTTTCACCGCGGCGGGCGTGGGATCGTTGTACTGGATGCTCGAGATCGAGGTCAGGGCCGGCTTGTAGTCCGTGGTGAAATCCTTGAAGGTGAAGGGCGTGGGGGTGATGCCGGGTCCCTGGAACGAGGTCGAGGTGAACATGACCAGCTCGGTCGGCCGGGTGACCGTGGCGAACGGCTCGGCCGTGACCATCAGGGCGAAGGTCTTCTTGCCGCTATAAGCCTGGAGCGAGCCGGAGGCGCTCTTCTTGTCGGCGATGACCTCGCCCAGGTTCTCGACGCTGCCGTCGGGCGTCACGGCCCACAGGACGTAGGCGGCGATGTCGCCGGCGAAGAGGACGGCCGGTTCCATCTTGTTGTAGGAGAGCTTGACCGAGGCCTGACCGTCCTTGAAGCCGAGAGTGGCCCGCATCGACGC
>Ga0316628_100000133_pt1 | contig 44165 bp, 57 predicted proteins | sample OWC_Aug_M2_C1_D5_FD_207648 | JGI IMG/M metagenome (GOLD analysis project Ga0316628, IMG submission 207648) | Wetland soil microbial communities from Old Woman Creek delta, Ohio, United States - OWC_Aug_M2_C1_D5_C | ecosystem: Environmental > Terrestrial > Soil > Wetlands | place: USA: Ohio...
TTGGGAAATACGTTCAAATGTAAATTCAGCAATGAGTATGAATTACAAGACCTTATTGAAGATATTTATAGAGCTACTTTCATTGTCGCTCATAATGCTAAGTTTGAGTTGGCTTGGCTTGTTAGAGCTGGCTTGGACTTATCAAGGGTAGTTGTATGGGATACAATGATTGGGGATTACGTAATAGGTGGTAATAGGTATGGTGGTAAGAAAGGTACACTTACTCTAGAAGCCTGTTTACGTAGACGCGGACTTAAAGGTAAAGAGTCTGTAGTTTCTACTTTGATTCACAAAGGGTGTTGTCCTTCACGAATCCCTAAAAGTTGGTTAATGGAATATGGAAACCAAGACGTTGAACAAACCCTTGAATTGTTTAAACTGCAAAGAAATGAAATTATACACGGTGGATTGTTACCCACCATGTTTACTAGATGTTTATTCACTCCCGTACTTGCAGATATCGAAAAATACGGTATACATTTGGATGGGGAGCGAGTCCTACAGGTGGTCAGGAAGGTTAAAACCCGACACTTGGAACTTACCAAGGAATATAACGAGTTAATTGGTAATGTTAATCCTCGTTCTCCTAAGCAACTAAGAGAGGCTATTTACGGCACACTTGGATTTAAGATTCCGAAGGACTACAGGGGGAATGAAATTCTTGGTCCTTCTGGCCTTCCGTCTACTAATGCTAAAGTACTTGAGAAACTTAAGGCGAAGAATCAAAAACAGAAACGATTCCTTGAACTACAGAAAGAGTTAGCTAAACTAAATGCAGCACTAAGTAAAACACTGGATAAGTTCTATGATTGCATTAATGAAACGGATACGCATATCCTTACTGCTTCACTTAATCAGACTGTTACCCAAACACACAGGTTGTCTAGTACAGGGAAAAATTATAAGGCCCAATTTCAAAATTTCCCGAGAGAATACAAACCTTTAATAAATACCCGTTTACCGGGCTGGAAAGTTGGTGAAGGCGACCAAGCACAGTTGGAGTTTAGAGTTGCGGCATTTCTTGGACAAGATAAGCAAGCAATAGAGGATATAAAGAATAAAGTAGATGTACACTCAGTTACGGCGTCAGTTGTATTTGCAGAAGATTGGAATAAAATCCAAGATAAAAAATCCGCTAAAGGTAAGGAATTACGCGCAGAAGCCAAAAGCAGAACATTTAAACCACTTTATGGTGGTACATCTGGAACGGATTCGGAGAGAGCATACTATGCGTACTTTAGAGAACATTATCGAGAGATTACGGATACGCAACAGGCTTGGATTGATGAGGTCTTACGAGATAAGACTCTCAAGACAATTACCGGGCTTCGATTCTTCTGGCCAACTACGAAACTTACTTCCTCTGGCTTTGTTGTTAACTCTCAACAAATCTGTAATTATCCGGTTCAAAGCTTTGCAACAGCGGATATTGTCCCAATTGGTGTTGTATATCAATGGCACATAATGAGGGCTTGTGGATTAAAGAGTTTTATGGTAAATACAGTCCACGATTCTACGGTCTCAGAAGTAGCCCCCGGTGAGGAAGAAATATTTACAGAAATTGTTAATCTATCAATGGTAGATAAAACAGTAGAGTATCTAAAGAAGGTGTACAAAATTGACTTTAATGTGCCCCTTGAGGCTGAGGTAGTAATTAAACCTAATTGGAGTGATAGTGAAGAGTGGAAAGAAAAGTGGTTGAACGATTAGAAAATCTGTATTGGGATTTAATAGGTTTTACGTGGAAGGCAAGTGCTGTCATTGATGCAATGTGACTTGGGTATTATCCCGGCACATTCACACCAGAACGATATATGGAGAAACGAGAAGAATATTTTAGCCGAAAAGAAAACCAAGAAGAAGTAGAAGCAAATTCAGCGGCATTAGTTGCTCAATATGATGCACGCCCGAATGGCATTAGGAAAGATACTTATGCACTTGGAAATGGCCAGAATCTTTGCGGGATGGTCCTTATCAACCTCCGCTTGCTTGGTCTAATGGTACTCTTTTAAATCATCCATTATCTTGTAATTGTGAACTTTGTCAACATAAACAGAGGAATTATTAATTATGTTTAAGAAACTTTTGGCCCAACTTGGGCTTTATACTGTTGCTGACCGCTTTGCAGCGTTTAAACGTGAATACGAAGAGAAGGTTCAAGAACTTCATGCTATTATTGAACACGCAGAAGAAGAGAAGCGTCGGATTCAGTTCCGCATTGATAATTTGAATGTAGAAGTAACTCTTGAAAAGTTGGCACATGATGCTGTTGATTCTATCAAGATGGAAGCGGAGCGACTCCGCACCAAGTTCCTTTCGTTTTTTAACTGAGGCAATAAAGCATGGCGTTTAAGAGTAAACCCAAGGGTGAACCCTTTGAAGTAGAAGGTTTTGTAAAGAATACGGGTAGTAAGGATTTTAAGGGTACTACTTACTACAATCTGTTTCTTGAAGATGATAAAGAATTGTACCGTTGTGGTACTAATGAGCCTGATGTACAGAAGGGTGATTATGTTAAGCTTACTGGTATCAAAGATGATTATGGGTATCAAGTTAAGGATTTGGAAGAGGCTGAGGCACCAGCAAAAGCCCCTCGGAAAGCGAAAGCTCCTGCAAAGGATTCGCCGCGAACGGAAACTAGTAAAACAGAGAAAATGAGTAAGGATGATTATTGGGTTCAGAAGGCAGCACAAGATGCTGAACGTCAAACTGTAATTTCATATCAAACAGCTACTAATACCTCTGTTGAAGTTGTGAATGCCGCCCTTGCTCAAGGTTTCTTACCGATGGCTGGTAAGTCCAAGGAAGATAAGTTTGAAGTGTATGTAGGGATGGTTGAGAAGGTTGCAGCACACTTCTTTAATAAGTACCGTATGGCGGCGTCTGAAAGCTTTCTTGCTGAAATGAATAAGCTTCTGGAAGAAACTGAGGATACGCCAGAAGGTGAACCCAAAGAGGACCAGAGTGGCACTGACTAAGCATATTGCTTATATCGGACAGCACTATGAGATTGATATTGGAGATAGTGTGCTTGAACCTAAGTGTGGATACCCTGTTTATCGAATCTGGAACAGGGACCATACAATGGTAGAACTTGAGCATACTATTCTGCCACAGGCTTATGTGTATGCCTATCGCTTTGAGGAGAATTTACAGAAGATTCTTAATCCTTCTCACGCACAAGCGATAACGGAGTTGTTTGACCAACTTGCTGAGTTAGTTGGTAATGCTGAGATTCCTTTATCTAAGGATAATAAAAATAAGGGGCATTTGAATTAAATGGGTTCTGTGTTTGGAGTTGATTTAGTTCGAGCGGCAGTAGGAGAACGTATTAGGCAAGTTCAAGTGGAAGGTTTCAATGAATTCCATGATGCGGGATATACTCATGAAGAACTCTTAAGGGCAGCAGCTTGTTATCTGCTTGGACAACATTTGTTTACAGCAGAAGCTAAAAATGCTGATGAAAATAACTTCGAGCCTATCTGGCCTTGGAGTAATGCAAACAAGTGGCCCATCAGTCGAATGCAAAAGAAGGATAAGCTGACTCGCATGAAGATGGCCATTGCTCTTATAATGGCAGAAGCAGATAGACTGCAGTTAAGTGGTGAGTTAGGAAGAAATGAAAATAAGGTGGCCGGAGTTTAAGTTTCCTCCGATTAATTTGTGGAACGTATGGCCATATATGGGTAAAAGTAAGAACGATAAAAACCGTAAACTCACAGAAGATAAAAGAGTTAAGGATAAACCAGTTAGGGTAGTAATTTGTTATTACTGTGGTGGTTATCAAAACCAAGATTGTCCTTATTGTTCCGGGACTGGTTGGATTGAAAAAGAAGAGAAATTAAATTCATAATGAGTGATGCAGCAAGTGAAGCTTGGGAAGAATATAAGAGGATATTTATGCCTGAAACGAAGAAGTCTGTTAAGAAGGTCGGTGCAAAACGAGTTAAGGCTGTTAAGAAGGTAGCGAAGAAGCTTAAGAAATCTGTAGTTAAGCGTGGTCGGCCTGTAGGTTCCAAGGACACTAAGCCGCGTCGTCTGCGCGGTGAGAATGATAAGGAATATGCAAAGCGTATGGCTGTGTTAAAGGGTAAGGCTACCAAGGCAGCTAAGGCTAAGGCAAAGTGATTTAAAAGTGGAGCAAGGACGCTCCCTTCACCTTTAAAAAATGAAAACGGTAACCCAACTAATTTTACAGGACGCAGATGTTCTAATTTATAGGATAGGCCATGCAGGACAAGAAAGACAATACAATGCAATTGTGGACGGAGAATGCATTAACACGTTTCGTCTTAGGAGTGAAGCTAAGAGAGCTATTGTTGGCTGTAGCAATGCAGAAATACTGCCAATCGTGGTTCCAAAGGAACGTCACGAAGTAATTCACTGGATGCGTTTGCAGTTGTTCAAGATTCTTGAGGACTTGCAGACTAAGGATATGCGATTATTCCTTACCGGGGATAATAACTTTCGATTTAAGTTAGCAACAATTCAGCCATACAAGGGTCACAGAGATAAAGAAGATAGACCATACTGGTACGATGAATTAAGGAAGTATTTAGTTGATGAGTGGGATGCTGAAATAGTTGATGGAATGGAAGCAGATGACAAGCTTGGTATTGTTCAGTATGAGGATTATAACCAAGCTTGCTGCGTGGCCGATTACAGATTCGGCCCCGATGCTCATACTAATACTATTATCTCCACCATCGACAAAGATTTAAACATGATTCCGGGATGGCACTACAACTTTGTTAAAGAAGAGAGATATTGGGTAGATGAACATGAAGCTTTACTTAACTTTTATTCTCAGCTTCTTACTGGTGACGTATCTGACAACATATTGGGCATCCCGAAAGTCGGACCAAAAACAGCGGAGAAATTACTTGTTTATTGTGAAACTGAGAAGGAAATGTATAATGTTGTGCGTCAATGTTATCAACAAAACGTGGACAAGTTTACTCCGCTTACAAAACTATCTATTGACGAAATTATAAGGGAGAATGGTAAACTATTGTGGATTCGCAGATACCCAAACGAAGAGTGGGAGCCGCCAGTATGATTCACGAATCCATTACTAAATTAATCAAAGAAGAAGAACTTATAGTATTTGCCCTTGAGCGTGGGTTATGCCCTTATTGTGGACAAACATTAAACACGAAACATAAATTCTATGCTTTTTTGATTTGTCACAAATGTGAAAGACAATGGATGCGCACTTATGTATCGGTTTGAAGAAGTTCAATATGGCACGTAGACAAAAAACACACGCTTGGAAGGGGGAAATATATAAATCTAAGTTTGAACTTGAAACTGCTAAAAACTTAACCGACCGTAAGGTAAGATTTAGATATGAAAAGACCAAGCTTAGGTACACAATTCCGGCCAAGGAATGCACATATACTCCTGACTTTGAATTTAAGAGTAAAAGCGGCAAACGAATCATCATTGAAACCAAAGGTCACTTTACTAAAGAGAATAGAGAGAAAGCCCTTTACGTTAGAGACACCAATCCTGACCTAGATATTAGATTTGTATTTATGAGTAATAATCCTATCTACCGTAAGAGTCCGACTAGATACGGAGATTGGTGTATTAAACACGGTTTTAAATGGGCTTTAAAGACAATCCCTAAAGAATGGGTAGATGAATGACACTGTTAAACATATTTGATTTAATTTTGGTAGGGGTTCCTGTAATCGGTATTATTGGTATGGTTCTCTGCATTTTATTGGTTCTCTACATTTTATTTGTGGGGCGTGATGCCTCTTTATGGTTTGCCATTTTAACGGTTGCCACTATGTTTTTAGGAGGATATTTACTTGGTAAATGAGATTGAGATTAAGTTACTGAGAGAGGGGGCTGTTATTCCTGAGTATGCTACAGAAGGTAGTGCAGCAGTTGACTTACGAGTATTTAGTGAGTATAGTAGCTCTATTGGATTCCAACTAGAACCGGGACAGTGTACTAAACTTATGTCTACTGGTATTGCAATTCATATTGGTAATCCAAATATTGCAGCTATTATTATTCCGAGAAGTGGCCTAGGTTCCAAGTTTGGAATTGTCTTAGGTAATGGTACTGGTCTAATTGATTCTGATTACCAAGGTGAAATTAAGATTGCTGTTTACAACAGGAGTCAAAAGGTTCAGTTTGTTAAAGCAGGGGATAGAGTTGCACAGATGTTCTTTGTACCCATTGTACGGCCTAGTAGGTTTAAAGTAGTAGATGAATTCTCAAGTGAATCTGAACGTGGAGAAGGTGGCTTCGGCCACACTGGAACTGCATGAAAACTTTTACGTTTACAGTCGTAATCAAAGAAGGGTGTGATGAGTTTTGGGAGGCTTTAGAAAAACATCCTGATAAAGGAATGGAAGAACTTACAGCATGTGTAAAAGAGTTTTTTGAAGATTGGGATGCTGATGTGACTTTAACACGGTTTAACTATGCACTATAAATCGGAAGTATATGGGCCGGAAGGGATGTATGCAAAGGTGGTACTTGACCATATTTCCCCGGATGGTATTAGGTTAGTAACACTAGAAACCTGTGCCCCTAAGTTCATTGATGCTGAGTTTGAGAAGCATCGAATGCTTAGTAGTAATTCTAGCTCCACACGGGCTATTCCTATTAAGACGGCTCTCTTAAAGGCAAATTATTTACCCTCTGACCTTCGCAAGAATGAGCGAGGGATGCAGGGTTACGAGAAGTTAAGTGAGAAAGAGAAACTTGATTTCAATTCTCAGTTGTGGGATGTGAAGGATGTAATTGAAGCCTTTGTAGAACGATGGATGGATAAGGTACACAAGCAGCACTTGGGCCGTTACTTTGAAGCTTTTACTTTACAGAAGAAGGTTGTAACTGCTACTGAGTGGGATAATTTCTTTAGGTTGCGTATTGCTTCTGATACTCAGCCTGAAATGTTAGAACTCGCTCGGTTGATGAAACAAGCAATGGAAATGTCTGTAAATGAAGAATTGCTTCCCGGTAGTTGGCATCTACCTTACATCACAGATGAAGATTATGGATTGATTGAAACTTTAACTACAGAAATTCCAGAAAATGTAGTCAGAAAGATAAGTGCGGCCCGCTGCGCGCGCGTAAGTTATATGAACCATGACCAAAGTAATCCTGATGTGGAGAAAGACCTTGGGTTTGCAGAGAAGCTTATGTTGTCTATGCATATGACTCCCTTTGAGCATCAAGCTACTCCTATGCCTTGGAGTCGTGAAAGTACATATATTGATGTGACGGCTGTTGATAATTTATTTGACCCGGGAGTATCACACTTAGATAAGAATGGTTATTACTGGTCTGGTAATTTCAAGGGATGGATTCAGAACCGTAAACTTGTAGAATTAGATAATGATAAGAGGTTGGGATAAAATACAGATGATGAGTATTGATGAAGTTCACACCAAAATAACAGATTCCGCAGAGTGCATTACACTCAGTTACTATCATAATGGGCCACACAGTTTGCATGAGAATGTCAATATAAACTTTGATGCAACAGATACTTGGTTGGAGCACTTAGAGAAGTACCTTGACTTTCTTACTCGATTAGGTTATCAGATTCCTAATCACGTAAGGGACCGCATTATGAAGTCAGCGGAAATGACTCTTGATGATGTTAGCTGAGTATGAGTCTATTCTCAACTTGGTTTGATAATTTGATGTACCAATGGGGAATTAAGAAACGTCCACGTAAGCCAAAGGCATATACTATATGGGGGAAGGTATTAATTGTACTGAATCCTGTAGCAATTAAATTGATTCATGCACGACATTACTTAATTAATGTATTTGTAAAAACAAAAGTTACCTTTCATAACGATACCAAAAAGAACTAATAAAAAAGATGGGATACGTATTCTTAACTGAACAAGAAACTTCTGCTGTTGAAGAAGCCTTAACTTATGCAAGGGAAGAATTAAAAGCCGCTGAGGAACAGACTGATTTTGTCTTAACTTCCGGTGCCAATGAGTTAATTACTCAAGCATTATTGATTATTCGTAAGGCAGCTAAACACGCACAAAAAGAACTCGATGATGAATTATCGAGGGCATATGCAGAAGAGGTTAGTGACGAATCTGAGTTTGAAGAAGTAGAATAAGATAAGTGAAGATATGTAGAACTTGTTTAAAACGTAAACATGATTCTAGTTTTTCTAGAGCTAAAGGAAATACAAGTGGTATAAGTAACCGTTGTAAAGCTTGTGATATACTGTATCAAAAAACATATAGACAAAATAATAAAAATAAAGTATATACAAAACATAAAAATAAAAGAACAAATAGAAAACTAGAAGCAATAGCAATCCTTGGAGGAAGGTGCTCAATGTGTCATAAACAATTTCTGCACTATTGTTATGACTTTCATCATATTGACCCTTCCAAAAAGGAAGTCTCCATATCTTATGTAGTAAATTTAGATAGAAAAACGGTTTTTTAGCGGAAATACAAAAATGTATGTTATTGTGTGCCAATTGCCATAGAAAAATACATTATGAGGAAAAATAATGGCAAAATCTGAATTCCGAGATTCATTCGGAGAACGAATGTTTTATCATAAATATTCGTTTGGAAATAATGATACTTGGGCTAACTTGGCCCGAAGAATGGTAGAAGATGTATGCGGAGGAAAGAACCCTCTTCTTAGTTTAGAAGATAGGAAAGAACTTGAACATATCATTCGTAGCTTTAAGTTTATTCCCGGCGGTCGCTATCTTTATTACGCTGGCCGGTCTGCTCATTTTTGGAATAACTGTTATCTCCTTAAGGCAGAGGAAGATACACGGGAAGAGTGGGCAGAAGTGGCAAAACGTACTACTTCCTGCCTTATGTCGGGTGGTGGTATCGGGGTTGACTATTCTATCTTGCGCCCTAGTGGGCTTGCTCTTTCTCGCACTGGTGGGATTAGTAGCGGGCCTATTTCACTTATGAAGATTGTCAATGAGATTGGCCGTAATGTAATGCAAGGCGGAACCCGCCGAAGTGCTATGTACGCCTCTCTCAATTGGCAACACGAAGATGTACCTCAATTCCTTATAGCTAAGAATTGGAAACACATGCCCATTGGGGCACAGAAGTTCTGGGAAGAGGACCGTCCTTACACTTTCTGGGATGCTAAACAGGACGACTTCAACTTCCCATGTCCCTTGGACATGACCAACATCAGTCTCAACTACGATGATACTTGGTTGAAGTTCATCAATCAAGGACTATTGCCTGAGATTTATCTAAAGAATGTACGACAAGCTTTGGAAACAGGTGAACCGGGATTTAGTTTTAACTTTGGGAAACACAGCAATGAAACGCTTCGCAATGCTTGCACAGAAGTTACGAGTGAGGATGATTCTGACGTATGTAATCTTGGGAGCATCAATCTCGGCAATATTGAAACTGTGGATGAATTTCGATTTGTTACAAGTTTGGCCTCTAAGTTCCTTGTATGCGGGACAGTACGGGCTGACTTACCATATCGGAAAATCCGCATGGTACGGGAAAAGAATAGACGCCTCGGCCTGGGTCTTATGGGAATTCACGAATGGCTTATCAAACGAGGATACCGATATGAAGTAACTGATGAACTTCACAAGTGGCTAGAGGTTTACAAGAATGAATCAGAACGCACAGCTAGAGAGTCTTGTAGCGAACGCAGCATTAGTACACCAAAGGCTTTTAGGTCTATTGCACCGACTGGAACTATTGGTATTCTTGCTGGAACCTCAACAGGAATCGAACCTATTTACGCGGTGGCCTATAAACGTAGGTATCTTAAGAATGGCACTCGCTGGTACTACAGGTATGTCATTGATTCAACAGCAGAGACTTTAATTAATTCAGGTGTTGACCCTTACTCTATTGAAACGGCTTATGACTTAGCCAATGACCCGGAAAGACGAATCAAGTTTCAGTATGACGTTCAACAGTACGTCGATATGGCAATTTCATCAACTATCAATTTACCTGCTTGGGGAACACCCGAAAACAATGAAGATAAAGTCTTGCCTTTTGCACTACTCTTGGCTAAGTACGCTAGCGGTTTACGGGGTTTCACTTGTTATCCTGATGGTTCTAGGGGTGGACAACCTCTCACAGAAGTTGATTACTATTTGGCGAAGGGTAAGACTGATGTAGAGTACGAAGAGAATACAGTGTGTTTAGGAGGGGTTTGTGGCATTTAAAATTAGTGTTTCAGTTACAGAAGAAGAAAAGAACGAGATTGTTTCACGCATCGTAGAATGGTGTGAAAAGTATCATATCTGGTCTGGTGAATGCTTGTGTCAATCTGACAATGGTAATATTTATGCTCCTGCATTAGTGGCTGATATAATTGATGATATTTTACAGCCTGAAGTTGTCGAATTCGATTAATGGCAACTTTTGACTTTAATGTACAAGTAGATGGATTACAGGGTTTAGTTAATATTAGAGAACCTAGTACAGGGAATTTTTATACTTTTACCCGCGATGATACTTATACAGTCATATTTGATAACGGGCGAAAGTGCCTCTTTACTTTGGAATGGGATGGTGTTAAGTCAGAATTTAATTTAGCACAACAGTATTTTAATAGGTTGGAAGAAAACAATCTTCTTTTGTTACTATAATAATTATGGACAGAAAGTTACTTGAATCACTACTAATTAAACATGAGGGAATAAGATATCGACCATACCTTGATTTAAAGGGTAACATCACTATTGGTATTGGACATAATTTAACTGCTAATGGATTATACCCTGAAATAGTCACACAGTTGTTTCAACTTGACATTCAAAACATCGTACTTACTCCACTGTCAAATGTGGAGTGGTACAACAATATGGGTGATGAAGTTCGACAAGCTGTAATTTGTGATATGGTATTCAATATGGGCTTAGATGATGTACTTGAGTTTACCCATATGATTGATGCCATTCAAAAGAAACAATGGGAGAATGCATCTTACTTCATGTTACAAAGCAGGTGGGCTAAACAAGTTGGTAATAGAGCAGTAGAACTCGCAGAGATTATGCGAACAGGTAAATCATATTTATGATTTTAGGATATTTAAGAAACTGTTGTACTGATAGGCGTAAAGATGATACTTCGCTATATTTACTTCACTTATACACTATCACACAAGAAGATGTTGGTAAACGAGCAATACTTTGTTACTTAGATGGCTATATAATTACACCTTTGCCAGAAGAACATAATACGTTTTGGAAAAAGTTAAAGCGATTATTCAATGTTACCAATTGAGGCAGTAGTATCTATCTTCACAAACATCTTAGGTATTGTAAATAAGAATGTAGAAGATAAGGATAAGAAGAACGAGATAGTTCAGCAGATATCTACCTCCCAAACGGAACTCATTAAAGTATTGGTACAAACTCAAACAGTTCCTTGGGTTGACGCTTTAGTCAAGTTGGTGTATGCTTTCGCGGACACCTTAGACCGCATCTGGCGGCCTGTAGGGGGTCTCCTAGCGGCTTGCTTTGTGGCCTATACCACCCTAAAGGGTATACCTGTAAATCCAATTTTGGATGGCGTCCTAGCGGCTCTCTTCCCCGGTTGGATGGTATCTAGGCATATGGTGAAGGTAGCGGAGGTGAAAGCACAGCAACCTACTGTTATAGTACAGAATAACCCGGCTAACTGGCCAAAGAACCTAAACTAAAGGTAATAAAAAAGCCCCATTGGATGTCGAGTCCTTTGGGGCTTCTTTTTGTTTACTTCTTTTTAAATGATAAATACAATTGCCTTGCTAACCAAACTATAGATAAAATAGTTGCTACTGGTGTTAAGAGTTTCATTAGAACAGCAGCAATTATCCCATAAGAAGTTATATCCAAAAGCCAATCAAATACTTCACTCATTTCGTAATTAATCCTTTGTCTAATTCGGACTTCTTACTATTGTTGCTTTTCTTGCTGTCGTGGGGTTTCTTTATTTCTCCATTTAACCATTTAGCAGTTTCATCAATTTGAGGACTTAAGTTTCTGGTACTTTGTATTACAGGATTAACGATACCTCTTTCTGTATTAACTACAGCCTTTCCTAAAGGTGAGAAGTCCCAAGCTGTTACTTTACCATGACGATTTAAATCTTTAACAACATTGGAACCAGTATTTCTTGCTCCCTGAACTATGTTAAATAGGTCATTACCAGCAGGACCAATTACAGAACCCTTTGGGTCAAAGGATAAAGCAGCATCAACCAAGAAACCTAAAGATGATGTATTAGCAATATTACGCATTGCACGTGTACCTATTGCTTCAAAATCCTTATGCTTAACTGCATCTAATAAACTTAGTTGCTTGTCGTTACGATTGGTAATCCAATCCTTTAACTCAGTAACCCCTTCACCAGCTACTTGAGTAGCAGCTACCCAATATAACAGAGGTTTAAAGTTTCCATGTCTTGCGGGTTTGATTATATTGTCAATTAAGAATCTACTTTGATAAGTAGCGAACCTTTTATATTGTGAGATTAATTTGAAGTAAGGATTATTGAACCATTGAGGGGTTTTAAAGTTGGCTGATGTAAAGTTAATCTCAGCATCAATCTTTTGAGCACCCATAAGCATTTGCCTTTCAGGAATTGCATCAGGGTGTAAAGAAGTATCAATACCGAAGTAGTTAAGTTTATCATCAATCTGCTTTAGAGTCTTTTGGCCTCCCTTACTAATATTTCCTTTTCCAAGCAGTGCAGCTTTCTTTTCAAGCAAATCTTCCAAGTAAGCTTTACCAACATTAGTAGCAACAATATGGTTTGCTTCTTCAACAGGTAAGAAGGCATTTACGTTTAACAACTTGTTTGGGTCATTAAGAATCTCAAGTGGGCCAGAGATATGTTTACCCATAATTGTGTTATGGGCATCTGCAATTTGTCGGGAATACTGAACACCAGAGGTTTCCATTGCAGCACCAGCACGTTTAGCAAAGTCCCTACCACCCTCTTTCATTAATCCATGAATACCCTGTAAGTATTGTTTAATAGGAGTAAAAGGATTATGTCCAACTTGATTCTTTGCTAACCAAGGTAATCCATTGACTAAGGTTTGTGAAGAGTTAGGTATAGCTGAAAGAATCATTTTATGAGTTTCAAAAGCGGCAGCAGCATCATTAAGTCTTGCCGACTTACTTTCAGTTCTATACTTAATCTGTCTTTGAATAGTTTCAGAATTAGCGACATCCCCAACAGCAGTATAATAAGCATCCCTAGTGATATTACCTGCAATACCTGTTTTATCTCCATTCATTTTAGCATTGTAGTCAATTTCATCTACTAAAGCTTTGAACTTGGAATCATCTGCCCCAAAGATTTTAGAGAATTCAACCTGACGAAGAATATCATCATGGAATTCACTAAGAACTAATTTTGGATTCTGAATAGTTACAGGACCAAGTTCAGCCCTAATATCGGAAGGTGGGAAAGCATCAGATAAATGCTTTGACCTATTCATCTTTCTAGTAGCACCACGAATCTTTAAGATATCGTTTGTTACTTCTACAACATTATCCCCCGCCTGTACTCTTTTCATTGCATCAACTACAAATGAGGGTTGGTCCTCACCAATAAGAGATTTAACTACCTGCTCTAATTTAGTTGAGTTATTCTTGTACTTCCCGAGTAAATTTCCTACTACCTGTCTACCACCGTTTGTGTTCAAACGTAGTTCATCAAACATCACCGGCATTTGGCCAGAGTCAATCCTTTGAAATGCACTACTCATGTCACTTCTACTAATCATGCCTACATCATAGGCTTGTTTATAAACACCCTTCAAACCAGTTCTACGTTCCATTATTGCTTGTTGAACTTTAGTATCAAGAGTATTCAAAGGTACTTGATTAGTAATACCCTTATTGAATTGGTCCATAAGGGCGGGGTCTTTTTCGATAGGCTTAAAAGACTTCGCAATATCAAACCTACTAGTACCAGAAGAAACACGATAGGAGGTGTGTGCTAAATTCAAACCCTCAGCAACAGCATTACCAGCATCCCCATATCGAGAGATAACAGTATCCATTGGGGTATAAGTACGTCTTAGAAAACCAGTAGCATTAAAGTCTCCGTTATATTCGGGAATTTCTGTGCCCGGTATATTATCTCCCCACTTACCAACTACCTTATAATTTTGTCCACGACTCCAAGGCATACCGCCTGAATTAATTGTGTCATAAACTAAACCTTCTGGACTATCCCATCTTGCACCACTTACATGAATAGCGTGCATCATATCCTCAGAAGTAATAGTTCCTGAGTCAATGTGGTCCTTAGTAATCTGTGTAAAATCCCCAAGTTGTGTTTCATCACGAATAGTAGTATTGAGTGCTACCTTTGCACTATCCACATTTGCAATAGTTGGATTTTCTGCTTTAGCTGTATAGGAAGGAGTTTCAGATAAAGTAGTGTGATGTCTTGCAGCATCAGAAAAGGTAACCTGACCAAACTGAATTTGTTTACCTTCAAGTCCAGTAACCATCTTTGCATACTTGGCACCCGTACCGGGTTTAACATAAGCAAGAGTTATGTGTGGATTGTAGTCAGGAAATTTTTCGTGATTAGGTAATTGCTTTAGTGTATTATGTACATTGGATAAATCATCACCTTGTACACCAAGAACAACTATATCAGCATTTTTGATAGAGAATACCTTAATCCCTTGTACTGTTCCGGTAAGGGGTTTATTAGGGATAATTTGCTTTACTACTTTGGGGTTAGCAGTTTCTAAACCAGATTGTAAAGTTACATGTGGCTCAGTTTCTAATCCTTTAAGTGGGCCTATACCATGAACTACATCATTAGGGTCAAACATTTGTCCAACCTTAGTGATAGTCTCAGGTGAAATAGGCTCAGCCATAATAGTTGCATCACGCTTACCAGTTTTAGGATTAATACCTTTACCTAATTTTCTAGCAGCAGAGGCAGCACCTGCAGCATTAGTAAGACCTTCACCAACAACAGAGAAACCAGCACCAAGTAAAGCATCAACACCAGTTTGTTTCGGGTCTATTTTACCTGTTTCATCAAGTTGCCTTACAGCACTTTGAGTACCAGTTAAAGCACCCCATCTAGTAGCATTACTTGCTAATCGTGTTAAAGGTTGCGCTGCTTTAGATGCGGGCATAATTACAGTAGTGGGGTCAGCCATACTACCAAGGATATTACCAACAGTTCTTTCAGCTTTCGGGATTTGCTCAGGGTTTGTTACGCCCGTTATTTTCTTTATTGTACCTTGATTGCTTTGCTCTAATTCCTGTGCCCGTTGTTCCGAGGTCATGTCCTTTATCTTGTTGTAATCCTTTTCAGACAAGAAAAGTTTTAAAGCAGCCGCAGGAGCACGATTACGAATAAACTTACCGAGAGTTGCAGTAGGGGAAGATTTAGTACCTTCCAATAAAGAATAAGCAGTTCCTTTAATGTGGTCAAGTAAAGAAGGATTCTTAGCTTCTTCTGCAAACTGATAATCTACAGAGGAATCTTGTTTTTCTTCAACTACTGGTTTAGCAGACTTTAAATCAAAACCACCTACAGGTTTTGCATTTTTTAAATCAAACCCGCCGGGGGAATTACCCCCGACAGGCTTGGCAGAGTTAATATCAAAAGCCATGTTTATTGTTGTTCTTCATCAGTAGTAGTATCTTCTGAGCCAACTTCCTCGTAGTCATTGCCATCAGGAGATACGTAAGCATAATTACCATTCTGGTCTTGAAGTAATTTCCAACCATTAGCATTCTGTGTAGGTAATCCTTGTTGTGCTTTAGGTTGCTTAGTTTTAACTTTAGGACCGGGCTGATTAGTAGTTGCACTAGAAGAAGGAGTACCAAAAAAATTAAAACTACGTCCCTTGAATTGACCACCTTCCAGATTCTTCTTTAATCCTTCCTGTAACTGTTGCATGTTATCTGCTACAATCTTTCCGTAGGGACGCATAGGAACCTTTCCATCACCAGATAACCAATTCTGTCTTTCTAAATCTCCTTCATCAGCAATCTTACGTGCCCAATCTTGGGCTTTAGGTAACCACTGACGCTCCACATCCTTTTTAGTATCTTCATCCCCATTAATCCAAGCAGGGTCATGACCAACAAGAATAGTAAGAATATCCTTTTGAATATCTGCCATGTTGGGATACTTAATCGGTGGAGCACCTTTAGCCTTTGGACCATCCTTGGAAGGTAAACCATTCTTATATTGGGCAAGTTTCTTCTCACGCGAAAGAATTGCATCCTGCTTCATATCCTCTTGAAGTTGAGACGCTGAATGTACAGCGCTATCTCGTAAGAAGTCTAAACGCGGAGCATCCTTTTTATAGTCACCAGTTAAACCAAGTAAATTATATGCTTGTTCAGTATGCTTACGTTTAAAAGAATCAGTCCATAAGTTATAGTGGGGTTGGTCAACAATTAAAGGTCTTTGCGCACCGATATCAGCATACATACTGTTGTACATATCAGTCTGAGCCTTTTGATTATCCCGCATAGCTTTATCTTCTTCTCTAGCAGCACGGCGTCTATTTAAATCCAAGTTCTCAATCTGTAATTGTAACTTAAGGCCATTAACTAATTTATCATATTCCTTTTGCTGTTTTTGTTGTTTAATTTGATTTAAGCCAACAATAGTACCACTCAGTTCATTAAATGGTAAACCTTGAGACTCTTGACGTAGAACATTAGGGTCGAATTGAAAAGCCATAATTAAATACCACCGCCCTTAAATGTACTATAAGCCGTAAGACCAAGGCCAGCTAATCCAAACAAGTTATTAGTTGCACCTTGAGATTGAGCCAAGGATAAGTTAGCACCCTGACCATATAAGTTACCCATAGCATCCGCTTGTTGCATATATGTACTACCAATATTCGGATAACCCATAGTGGGCATCATACTAGCCCCACTTGCTAAACGATTAAGGAAATCCTGTTGGGCACCATAAGCAAGTTGATAATTAGTAACTCCACGTTGATACTTGGATTGTTCAGCAGCAAAGTTTAATTGATACTTAGACATAGCACCCTGATATTCTTGGAGTGCTTTATTTACATCAGTACCATATACAAACTGCTTACGCCCAAACAATTCAGATTCAGCACCACGATTCAATCCATACTCTTCAACACCACGTTGGTAATTAGTCTGTGCATTCTGATAACCTGAGTTATAAGTAAACTGACGTTCACCTTGGTTTGTGATATAGGATTGTAAGGCTCTTTGGTATTGATTCTGATATTCTTGAGAAGCAGCACCTTGACCATACTGCTGTAAAGCCAACATACCACCACCACTAAAACGATTACCTGATGCGGCTAATTGTCGTTCAGTAGCTTGCTGACCCTGTTGGAATCGCCATTGATAAGATGGGTCATTATTGGGGTCAAACTGGAAGTTAAAGTTCTGATTCTGATAACCAGTTAAGTCACTACCAGAAGCACGTTGATACTTAGGAATATCACCAAATCCATAACCCCAACTAGGAATACTTAAATCCTTATTGAAGTCTGGAACATTACCTTGGGACGGTAAACCAATTTTATTCATTGCCGGGATAGAGGAACCCGGAATTTCAGTATAGTCAGCCATTAGTTTTAACCGCCACTCGGATTAAGAGATTGTGCCCATGCTTGACTAGGAGTTAATTTCTTCTGTGTTGCTACCTTACCTACCGGACCTGTAGCTTTCTTTGCAGTAGGTTTAGCAGGTTCAGGAGCCGGCAAGAATTGTGGCCCCTTTGAAGTCATGGGAATCATTCCAGTATTCTTATTTCTATTTTGCAAATCTGATAAGTTCGCTGAGAAGTTACCAGTGTAATCATCACCAAAATATGCTTGTCTAATCCCTTGGTTATAATCAACCAAGTTCTGCATAGCAGCCATTCTAAAAGGAGTTTGGTCCGCACGTTGCTGATTATACATCCAAGATTGTGCGGCTAAAGATTGTTGAAACATTTGCTGTTGGGATGCAATAGCCTGACCCATCATTTTATCGGCGTCTTTACTACCTCCACCAATACCGGGCATACCACCACCCAAAACACTGTCAGCCATCGAACCCAATCCCATACCAGCAGCACCACCAGCTAGACCACCTCCGATGCCCAAGAACGGGACACCCAAGGCAGCACCAGCTACACCACCAATTAAACCACCTAAACCACCACTCATTTATATAACCTCTTTTTCTAAAATCCAACCAACCACTTTACGTTTATATCGTCTTATCCAAGCTTCTGACATTCTTTGAGTATTATGTCTAATTACATTACAACCTTGTATCTTCGCTATGATAGTCAAGATATTATCCCAATATCTACCGTCCCCATAAGCTTGATGAACGTAAAGAATTTTACCGTCTATTAGAAATGAACAGAATCCTTTGTCATTTTCGAGAAACACCAGAGGTTCAATTTTATCTATATGCGCATCTCCACTACGTAGGAGATAATCTCTATAAATATCTATGTTCATAATTACGTATAGTAAAACACTACATAGAAACCATGAATATTTACTGTACCACCATTAGGTTGATAGCCACGGAATTGCACTGAGTTAGCACTCTTATTGGTGCATATCATTTGTGCTCCATAACTATTCTCGGGTTGTACAATTGCTACATAATTTGTGTGACCAATGTTATGTGTTATAGTTAATGTATTGGGGTCGGACCAAGAAAGATTTGCTTGTGTGATAGAGGTATCAATACCACCAGATTGTAAATTGGTTTGCCAAGAACCAGAAATTTTCATGGCTTTGGTGTAACCCAACTTGGCTCTTTCTACCGCAGTAAATAAACCATTAGTTGTACTAGTAGTATGATTGTCGGCATTTAAGATAGCTGATATAGCTTGGCCAGAGTCTTTAACTAAACTAGTAGAATCCCATTGGACAAGGTTATTAACTGTAGGAGTAGCACCAGTCTTTTCAACCTTTGTTTGGTTGAGATAAGTGAAATTATCATCAAGTTCACTATGAGTAAGTGCTTGTCCTTTATCTTCACGTAAGGTAAGAACAGCGGTCATAGGAAGTAAATCGCAAACATAATTTCCGATTCCTCCGCATTACCTGACCCATTAATTACCCGAAGAGTAATACTATTAGTTGCTTTATTTGTTGGGAGTACTGTTAAGAAATATGTAGCTCCCTTAACGGGGGAAGCCATAACAAAGTAGTACAGAGTATTCAGATTATGTGTAATTGTAACTGTCCCTGTACCATTTTTATTAACTGATAAACTATCTGGATTATAAGACCAATTCAGAGTGCTGGTAGAAACATGACCCACATATGTTTTATATGTCTTGGATAACAAATCTTTAAGAACAAGTGGATACACATGTCTTGAAGCAGTTGATACATGATGGTCTACATTCTTGGCATAGGCTACTGTATCTGTGGTACTAGTAAGAGAATTAGCACCTTGCCAAACAGCAAGATTATTGGCCTGCACACCAGTACCGATACCGACTTTATCAGTATCCAAAGCTGTAAAGTTATCATCCATTTCCGAGATAGTTAATCGACCCGGTTTAGCACTAGGTAAAAGTAATGTGGACATTTTATAAGGCCGAATTAAATAACAAGAAACAAGTAAAAGGTAAATCTGTAGGAGTCTGTGACAAGTTATAAGTATAAAAATCTGTGTAGATATTGTTACCATAACTTTGTTCTGCTACTCCACCAGTATCAGAAGTACACCATGCCACATCCATATGATACCAACCAAGGTTATGTGTAATGCGATAATAACCAGTACCTAATTTTTCTACAGTAAGTCCTTGTGGATTATATGCTACTGTACCATCCGCATTAACTTGTACTATGTAAGTACACTTTAAAGTTTGTAACTTAGCATACTCAGCAGCAGTTAATAACTTATTAGTTGTACCTTCGGTTTGGTTATCCATATTCAACAAATCACTATAGGCATATGTTGAAGCTTTAATTTTAGACCCGGTATCCCATAGAGCCAACTTACCGGCTGTTGCAGTACCTGACCGCTCAATCTTATCAGTGTTTAAATTATCGAAATTGGCTTCACCTTCAACGCGGGTAACAGGTGAACCTTTTGTTTTACGTAGAACTAAAGTGCTCATATTAAGAAACTATTGCCCTGTCTGTTACACGAAGCCAATTAGTGCCATTTGAAAAAGCTAGAACCGCACCACCTGTTTCATCCTTTACATATATCAAACTAGTAAAAGAAGTATTATCCCCCCACATAGCAGCATCTGGTAAGTCCGCTTTGGTATACACAGGAACCATAAAAGGACCGGAACCTACACGATTATAGACTTCATTAAGCCATTGCTTTAGGGAAACATCTTCTGTTGAAATATTAGGAGGGGATAGGCGTAAACGATTTGTCATAAGTTTCTACCTATCCTAAATTTCAGTTCCATTGCATACAAACGTACTTGTTCAGTAAGAACAGCAACAATTTGAAAACTGCGTCTTACAAATCGTCCAAGTCTTGTCAATTTATTGTTCTTAGATAAGTCATAAGTACGTCCACTATTGTATGACTCATTATTATTATCCGACCATCTAATCAAAATATTCTGTTGTGCTTTTGTCCTTTCAGCAACTATATTCATTTCAGTACCTATCTTCCATATATCTGTACCACCATCGAAGAAGGCACTTTCAATAATCATTTCGATATTAGTACCAGACTGGTCAAGAGATACTACATAGTCTGAATCTACGAAGTCTGCATCTTTAGTGAAGTATGCATCACCACGAAGAGTGTCAAAGGGATTCAGATTATCAGACATGGCTACTACATCGCCATTGATTAATTGTGCTTGAGCCACAGTAAGGTCACCGTAGAACACAGTATTACCAACAAGAGGTAGTGATTCAAGAATAGCAAGACTAGGTAATGAACTCTTCCACGAACTCCAAAAACCCGAAGTGTGGTCATACACAATAGAGGCTTTAGAATAGAAACCTACATCTGTTTCAATACCTGTACTAATCAGATAAAATAAATGACCGTGGCCAGATAAACAAGCAGCACGTAAGATTAATCCTTCACGTAACAACATAGTAGTTAAGTAAGAGTCAATACTGGCTGTACTTACTTTTCTGATTTGCCAATTCTCTAATACATAAATACCAGCACCCCCTGTAGATGTAATACCAATGAAGAAACATAATTCACCATCGGACCATACACTAGGGCCATGAGCACAGCCTATATTAAAGAATAAATCTTCACGTCTGGATAATGGAGAACCTACAGGATTGGCATTGTTATAGAAGAACTCAATTGTTCTAGTACCAAGTGCTACTATATTATTATGATGGCGAATAAGAGCTACACCACCATCTGAATCTCTTTCTGCTTCTGCTACATCTATAGCATTCCAAGTAGAAGGGTCGTCCTCGGCAGAATTATAAATTCTTCCGTTTTCACCCATAACGAAGATAAATCCATCCATAGAGACAATGCCAGAGGCTAGGCTAGTCGGAGCATCGGTATCTGATACTTCTGTTAAGGTGTCGGAGCTATCAAGCATCCAGAGCCCATGGGAAGCGTCATGCGGGGTATTGATTACCAACTTGGAACCTAACTCAGCAAATGAACAAGGGTCTTCCGCACTATTAGTAGTACCAACAACACTACCTGTTTCGTATGTATTCTTGTAAATAGTATTGTAATGCGCTAGATAAGTAGCATCTGTTTCTGTCCAGTAATAGATACCTCTACCTTCCTGTGAACTAATACCTTGTTCTGAGGCATCAATAATTACGTCGAATCCGGGACGCTGAGTTACAAAAGGTTGATTAGCTTCCAATCCTTCTGGATAGATTTCAATCATCGCATTCTGCATCATTTGATGGAAATGCAAACTAGCACCCATAAATGTATCAACAGCAGAACTTGTAGGTAAAGGAATCCTTACTTGTTTAACCGGACCATTATCACTTTCTGCCATAATCAAAATCCTTAGTTATCGTAGTCCGGTACAAATTGAACAGAAAGTTCTCTATCAAATCCTCTAGCTAACATCTTTGCATCTTGTGCTAAGGTAACTACATCAGCAATTTGTGCAAGGTCAGTACCAAACTTGGATGCAACTTGAATAGCCAAATTGGTACTCAGTGACAAATACCATTCTTGTGGAAAGTCAGGATTATCAGAAGTGGCATCAAAATCATCAAGAGTACGCTGTACCCAAAACACCCCCATATATACAGAAGAGTCAGGAACAGGCCACGTAAATATTTCAGCATAACCAATCTGATAGTTATGGTAGTATTGTCTAGGAACACCTTGAGTTGTTTTATTCGGGAAGATAGCATAATCATCACGATTGATTTGTGTATACGGTACATCAATATTACTTTGTACATTACGGACAATGCCATTTAAAATACGTACTGGCCGCATTGCCGAATCAGCCGGTTTGTAGTTGATAACTAAATTACCAACAGCGAAGGCATCACCATTAAGAACTTCATTTAATACTACAGTATCAGTGTTAGACACACTAGCTACAGTATGCCACTCAATATCAGCATATCCATCATTGTAAATGCCAATCACATCAGATGCAGCAATATTAGCATTGCTATCTACCTTAATTGTGTAAGTATCTGTAGTAGCAATAGCGTTTTTCAGAGTAGTTGAGGTATAAGTAGTACAGGCTTTATCACCAGACACACCTTGAATTCTATAGCTATTTTGCCCCGGATTGAAGAATATATAAATCTTTTGTACTGCAAAAAGGTTTAACCCCTCCCCTTGCCAAGCTTTGACCATCATGTTTAAAGTGCGAGAACACGTAGTAATCTGTGCAGAGTTTGGGGTTTCACCTTCTCCGAGTACACCTAGACGTTCAAGCGCCTCTTGGATAATATCCAATTCTGTGACGCTAAAATTAATTGTACCAGAAGTTGCCATTTAGGTTCCTCAGAGGTCGTTTGTAAAAGTTCCTTGTGGAATTTCAGAGGAATTAGGAACATCAGTAATTTCTTCTAGCCTCTTTCGTTCAGGTTCAGGCTGAACCAATGCAGGAGAAATCTTATCTTGTTTTGCTTTAAGGAACTCTTGCTCGTGGCGAGGTTCCCAACATTGACTACAAACTAATTTACCATCCCAAGTACGTTTCATTTCAGACATACGGTAATTCAAACCACATATAATACAGTGTGCCCAATTATCGCCCCACACTAAACCAGCGCCGCTCCAACCACCGGGGTTACCTGATTTAGTTTCATCAGGAGTAATTGCAGTATAAATGGTAACACCTTCATCAGTAGTCGGATAAGCATGCGAGGCTCTCTTACCACCTTTGATAATTGTTGTAGTTGTTACATATACATTCAGTACATAATTATGAACACCTAACGTACCTTTTTGCATAGTACCATTTGTACCGATAGTAATAGTATTGCTACCATTAATACCCCAAGCATCACCATGACCTAATGTACTATATTCATCAACACCTATATCCCAACCAACCATTAATCCGCGTGTATCAAATTCCCAATCTTCTGTAACTCGTAAATATTGGTCACCTGATAAACTAGTGCCTTTATCACAAGCTACAGTATCAAGCATAGACAAATGAAAATTATTATTATCGGAGTCAATGAATATAGGAGTTACATTAGTATAACTGTTAGTACCCGGTGCATCATTATGATTTGAAATATTATAATCAGAATCATTTGTAAATTGACTGGTACTACTTTCAGCACTACATAAAGCAAAGATGGTGTTTTTCATACGAACACCGCCTGTACCAGAATTTACAGGTTTGTTACCACACTTAGCAATAGTACAGTTATAAACTGTTACTTCTTTATTGCCGTAAGATGAAGCATTTAATCCATATTGTTTGGGACCACAAATAAGACTATTCTTAATGCGTAAACTATTTTCTTTAGTTAATACACCATCACTAACTAAAATACCATCTGAACCAGATGTATCAGCTAATACACCAGTAAATAACACACATTTATTAATTAATACATCTTCTACAGTAACACGTATAACTGGTTTACCCCAACTACCATTATATCTAATACATAAATTTTCAATAGTAGTGTATGGCGCACTGACCACAAGAGGTATAGCATTATCTGTAATTACATCCAAATTATAAGCATCAATAGTATTGAACTTACCGCGAACATTATTGATACACTTTACTGTAACATTATAAATATTGTCTGTAGTCCATCCACTAATTGTTACGTTAGTAGTATCAGAAGTACCGCCATTAGACCGAACATAACAATAATGCTTTTTAGTTATAGCTGTGAGGTCTTTAGCCTCAGCAGTATTCCAAGCATCTAAAGATGTATAAGCATCTGTCCAACTTGTACCATTACCTAATCCTGTTGCTTCGGGGTCTACATAAGTCTCTTCATAAGACAATGTAGAGACTTCCATAATTGCATGAGTAGTAATAGTAGTAGTTACAGATGCATTTAAATTATAATCATAAGTGTATCGTTCATAAGTTAATCCAGCAGCATCCGGTACAAAACTAGTTGTGACTGAACCATGCAAAGCTCTAATCACATACATAGAAGAAGCATTAGGAGTTATAGATAATGTAAGACCACCTTGGAAATTTTCATTAACACATCTGAATGTTGCAGCAGGTGTTACATATAAAACTAAACTACCATCAAAATTATAATGGTTTGCCGAACTTGTGTACTCCATTACTGTTGCACTTGGAGTTACATATAAAGTATTTGCACCATTTTTTATGTAATTACGTGCAAATTTTAATACTGTAGCTCCTGGAGTAATTGAAAGAGTTACAGAACCATTAAAATTATAATTGGCAAAGTGCATTGTAGCACTAGGTGTAAAAGAAGTTGTGATTGATGCATTCAGTGAAGGAGTTTGTTGCGTAGTTTTATATTCATCACAACCAATATCCCAACTTGTACCACCGGGGCGGGTTTGCCCATCAATATCAGTAGTAAAAGTGGCACTTAAATCATAACCATAATCACGAGCACCGGCATCATTCGATGCTAAATGATAATCATCATTGGGTCGGTCTACAAAAGTTATAGTCTGACTTGCACGACTATTAGCACCAGTTACACCCGTACCTGTTGAGGCATTATAATTTGAACCAGTTGTATAAGTAGAGGTATCAACTTCATTTGTGTTGTATGCAAACAGATTATTAGTACAATTAAAAGGTTTAGCAGTAGATGATGTGCTTAAAGACCTACCATTATCTACAAAAGTATTATTGTATAAATTCCATGCACCAACAGCAGTATCAGTTCTAGGGTCGTCAATTGCTTTATCATATACATTATAGAATAAACAATTAATAACAGTCGCACCACCAGTAGTTGTTATACCGCCAGTTCTTTGGTCATATATTCCTTTATACACATTCACAAAAATACAATTTTTAATTGTCAGTTGTGGATTAGCCGCAGAAGGACCAACACACCAGTAAGGGCCAACAGAACCATCACTTTGCCCAACAAACTGTAAACCGTCAATTGTTACATACTGTTTAGAACCTGTACTAATCCCTTGTGTACTGGCTGTTGCTGGCATACTAAGTCGATACTTAGATGTACTATATGAACCAGCATGTCTGTCTGCTTGGTCAACTTGAATAGTAAGAGTATGGGTATCATCAGTAGTCCAAGAGGAAAGACTGACAGCAGTTACACCAGAAGTGGTACTATCAGCCGTTCCCGCCGAACTTTTACAATGTACTACATGACTATTACCAGCAGTTACAAGATTAACTGCTTCTGCCGTGTTCCAAGCAGATAAAGAACGATATGCCTGAGACCAAGTAGTTCCATCAATAGGAGTACCTGTAGCGTCCGGGTCAACATAGCGGTCAATAACTGCCATCTTGTTTTAACTCCTTAATTAATAGCCATGTACCCCTGCGTCTGCAAGCCAATCAGCATTAGCAAAACACCCCATATCCATAGCAGCACCAGTAACAAGACCACCAACCCTACCTGCGCCCTTACAAGGTGAAGCAGTAGTTAAGTGATAATCACCACCAGTAAGATTTACAAATAATGGATTAGTAGACATACCATGTATGTCATATCCTAAAGCTTGCCATTGAGCAAAGGTAAGATTAGATGGGGAACCATAATACCCAATACTCCAAGTTGTACTACCATTAGTGTTAAAGAAACAATTATAATCGTGAATATCAAACTCACCAGTATGGGGCGGATTTTCGTAGTAAGTGCGCATCACAGGTCCACCAGCAGCTTGTTGGATAAAGATATTGTTATAACACGATACATGATTAGTATAAGTTGGGGGCGCATCTGTAGCATAACCATTAGGTTGCCATGTGGCGCTTGAACTTGCGTTATTGATTACAGTGTTGTTCCACAAATTATTATATTCATGGTACTTAGCAATCATATATTGGATACTAGCACTACCAGAACTTACAATTAAATTCTCATAATACTTATTATAACTTGACATAGGAGAAGTACCAGTACCACCCAAAATCATATGAATTGGGTGAGTCAGATTATAAAAGTAATTACGATAAACCTCATTACGCGCATCACCTTCATTAGCGTTACTTTTTGACATAATACCAGTTGCACTATTATGACATTTGTTATATCTTAAGATATTGTCAGTGCCGTGGAAGAAAGTAAAGCATGTGGCATTCTCAGTACCAGAGTTTGCAGTATCGTAAAGTTCACAGTATTCAACAATATTGTTATAAGAATCAGTAAATTCAACAGCAGGAGTATTACTAGTATCACCACTTCTCATACCATGAACATAACAATTACGAACTACATTATGTGAAGCACCATTAAAGAATGCTACTCCACGTGTACCAGCATTTTGAACATCAAACCCTTCCCACCAAATATAACTACGTCCATTACCACCAATAATACCACCTTGGGAAGCACCACCACTGGATTTAAGGATAACCTTATCCCCGGGTTTAGCTTGGAAACGAATGTAATTATTTGCAGTACCACTATTAGTAGGATTAAACACTACATCTGACCAAGCAGCATCAGCGCCAAGATATGTACCAGCTTTGACGCCCACGGTCTCGCCGGGAGTCGCAGTTTGCATTGCTTTAACAAAAGTACGCCACGGTAAAGCTTCTGTACCGGGATTTAAGTCTGATGCATTAGGATGATTTTGGTCTACCCAATAAGCATCAGGAGGTAAAGTAGTTGGTGTACCAGTACCAGAATAAGGAGGTTCTCCACCTCCGCCACCTCCACCACCACCAGAGGTGTCTTGAATAACTAATTCATTAGTAGTTGCATCACTACGTTGGATATTACTCGCATCAACTTCTGTTGCTACTACATCATAAGTACCAGCAGCCATAATCTTGTTAGCCGGAATCTGTAGTGCCCAATTACCAGCACCATCAGTAGTCAATGCACCCGGAGGTAATAGAGAAGATAACAGTTGGTCAGTACCAATACCAAAGATATAACTATTGAGAGAGTCAGAATTGATATCCCAACCAGAGACACCACCAAGAGCTTGATACTGGCTACTAGCTGTAACAGTACGTCCCGTATAGTCCGTACCATTAACTAAATACTTAACAGCATAAGTAATAGCATTATTACTACTACCCGAACCAGACAAACCTTGAGCAAGTGTAATATCATCTAACCAAAGTGTCTGCGCTACAGGTGAACCATCACCAATATAAGGACCAAGACCAATTTGATTAAACTTCATAATAGGATGTGCACCAGTACGGAACACCATTGCATTATTATGCATTATTTCCGTACCATCAACCCACATTATTGCTACACCATCAGCTAACCCCTTACCACCAGAAATTGAATTCATCTTAAGATAAACTTCAACTTTATGGAAAGAAGTAGGATTAGTTATAGCATTAGGAGGATACCACCATCGCTCATTACGCCAAGCACTATAATTATAACAACCTACATAATTACCAGCATCACCTTTAGTACCATTACAACCAGCAACAGCACGATTCTCAGTAGTACCAGTAAGGTCAACATTGATATTATTAGTATCAATATTCAACCTATCTTGAATACCAAACCAAAAATACAAATTACTGTGCGGCTCCACATAGCAAGTCATGTGTGAATCGGCATAACCTAAATAATCTGTATCAACATCAGTACAAATATAAAATAAATGTGGGTGGTAAGTGTGATTAGAACCAACCCAATTACTTGATGTTTTAATATTAAAACTAAAATATAAAGATTCAGTCGCCGTAAATTTATGTCGGGCATCACCCCAACCAGCAGGAGTAGTACCAGTAGTGACCCAATCTAACTTTAGTGTACCGCCGTCAATAACAAATTGAGTATTAGAACAATCATACCAACCACGGCTAGTTAAATTATTATCAGTAAAAGATTCTTGAAGTAGAATAGCACCCTTATAAGAATCTCCACCTGTACCACCACTACTAGGAGCCTGAGAAGTAGGGACACCAAGCGTGACTTGTCTTTGTCCGAGAACAGCAAAATCGGTCATTTTATTAAGCCCCCGGTCCGTTCTGCCCAACATCAGGCAACCAATACATCTTTGCAAAACACCCTAAATCATCACCATATCTACCTGCATTTTTAGCAGGAGAGCCGGTTTGTAGTTGATAGTCCTTACCGGCATAATTAACAAACAGAGGGGCAGTAGCTTGTGCAGAGTGAACATCCCACACTTGACCAGCATAACCTTTCCACTGAGTCCAATTATAATCAGTAGATGCAAACCTTACAGTAAATGCACCAGAACTACGATAATATAAATTATAATCCCAAGTAGTAATAATCTCAGGAGGGAATGGATTTACAAAGGTAAGCATTTCATATCCGGTGTTATATGCACAAATGTTGTCATAGAACTTAATACCATAAGCACCATTATATGCATCACCAGATTGACCATACTTCATTAAGTTGGTAGTATTAACAAAGGTATTATTGTATACGGGGAAGTTATTCAGAGGACTATTTACGTCATAAACAAACATCCACATACCTTGTGTAACACCATCAACTAAGTTCTCGTACCATTCATTATCATGTGAAGTAGTGGTAGAAACAAACGCAACAGCATCACCGATTAAATCGTGGATATGGTTACGCCATACTTTGCAACCAGTTACGGGCTGACCAGTGCCTTGAGCCTTAAGGTCAATACCAGAACCATTATTGTAAATATCATTGTACTTGATAATACAATCTTGTGAACCATATACCTTAATACCACAGGCATTATGATTATTCACACTATTACTAGAACCATGAACCTTATTGTACTCGACAATAGCATGTTTAGTATTCTCTAGACGAATACCATCAGCATTATCAGTAGTAGCTACAGTAGCACCACCAACATCACAATTGCGAATACGATTGTATTGTCCACCATAAATGATTGCATTCTTTTCTTGTGCTTGAGTAGTAGTAATACCTTCCCACCACACATAATCATTATTGTAAGTGCCAAATACAGGACCATTACCACTAGCAGCTAGTGTAACAGTTTCACCATTATAATTCTGAATGTGAATGCGCTTATCACGAGAAATACCAGTACCAGACGCACCCGGACAAAAGGCCGGATAGTAGCCATCACCAGTATTAGTAGTGGTATAAGTACCACCCCTTAAATTTACATGGTCACCTGGTTTCATTTGAGTACGGCCAGTTGCCCAATCCCAAGGACTACCCACAGCACCAGTACCACTAGAGGAACCAGTAGTAGAAATAAACACTTCTCGTAAATAACTACCCTTGGAAGCTTGTGCATCAACAGCAAAACCAGATAACAGCATCTCAGTCATAGCCACATAGAAATTAGCTTTTTGAGCATCAGTGCTATTATCGTCAATATGATAAAGTACACCATCCTTTCCATATACATCCAAAGTACCAACATACTTGGGTTGTACATAATCTACAATATCTTTAATACCATAGATAATAGGAATCAAACTACCTTGTCTACGGTCAGTTGCCGTAGAGTATTCATCATAACCAGCCTGTAAGAACAAGGTATCAGGGGATACAGAAATAATGAAACTAGGTTTGGATGCTTGCATATTACTATGAATAGTGGTAATTGCATTAATAGCATTCAAAATAGCAGTAGTAGTCGGATTGATGTAATCATTGTCCCCAACATCACGTTCAAGTACATCCCCATACATGAAATCAAAATTAATACCGTCAAACCCAAAGGTTTGTGCCAAAGTAGTTAAAGAACTAACAAAGGCATTCTTCTGAGTAGTAGTACCTAAATTAACTGCATAGTTAGTGCCAACATTCAGAATAACCTTCTGACCCTTGGCTTGTAGTGCTTGAATTTCAGAAATGAAAACGGCGTTACTCGGATACATAAGAACATTTGGAGTAAACGTCATAGTCATATTAGTAGGTGAGGTCGGGATTGCCTCAGTAACAGCTACAACATCATACTGAGTCGGAACTACATTTAAACGAATTTGCTGAGTAGAAACAGTTGGGTTATTTATCCAATAACCAAACACAATAGAACTACCACCAACAGAACCTACGGAATAAGTGTTATTATCAACAGTAACAGACAAACCTTTTTGCGAATACTGAGTATCATAAGTACCAGTAATCAATGGGGTAGTGTCAGTAGTTGTTAATCCAATAACTGTGGGAACATTGGGTGTAGCATACTGCTTGTAAGAAATTGCTCTTGCTCTAGGAGTAATAGCAGTAACAGTACGGCCAGCAAATGCGCCCTTAGTGCGTCCATACTTTAGGACACTTGCTTGTACACCAAAACCAATACTTACTATACCGTTAAATAAATACTCAGCATATGAAGGAGGGGTTACGTCCGGTGTATACCCCCCATCAATGATAAACGGCATGGGGCTTACGCCACCACGTTAGATAGATTAATAGTGTAAGTGTCGTTTTCTGCTAATGTATAGGGACCAGCAGCATCAACCTCAATATGCAGCAACTTCGGGGTAGTACCAGTAGTTGCAGTAAAATAACCACGGACAGAACCAGTATAACCACCACTACCAGCAGTAAAAGTCTGCGCGGCATAAGTAGAAGTATCGTTAGTCACAGTCCAAGAGGCATCAGTCAAAGTCTTGCGCGCATATGAACCACCAGTCGGTTCAGTAATTGCAGAAAGAGTAGTAGTCTCATTTACGCTTGAATTAGTAAACAAACCTAGCTGTAAATTCGTACCACGGTCAGTTGATACATTCTTATAAATAAAATTACCAAGGAAATTCTCGCCCTCATCGGGAGTAAAACCAGCCATATTCTATTGTCTCCAATCTCTTTAAGCTACGTTCTTTTTCTTGAGATAGAGCATAATCACACCAGCATCACCAGTAGCAATACCAGAAGTAGTAATCAGAATATCACCTGTTTTACCCGTTCCAGCATTATTGATTAGTCCACCCATTGCCGTAAAATCTAAGTGGTCGTCATGGTCAGCTGAAAGAGAAATGATATCTACATCAGTAGAAGCATCCCATAAAAGCTTCGCACTAAAACCGTTTAATACAGAATCGACACGCATAATCTTGATATCGGAAGTAGCAAAAGCAGATGCATCTACTGCAATAGAAGCAGATAAATCAGCATCACCAGCGATATTTAATTTAACAACAAGATTGCGGTCACCATTTACCAAAGTTTGAGAAGTAAGTGTACCCGCCATTTTTAATTAATCCCCAAAGGGGAGGGCAAAAGCCCCCACCCTTAAGAAGTAGCCACAAGACCAGCAGTTTCAAGTAAGGCCAAAATAGCGTTTACTTTAGTACGAACAGCAGTTACATCAGCAATAATTGCAGTAGTCTGCGTTTGGAACTCTTTAAAATTAGCATTAATCTCATTCGCTTGAGCAGAACTCCAAGTCGAATTATAAGTAATATCATTAATAGCACCATCATTGGTGCCAGTCATAGTCCCAGTTAAAGCGGCAGCAGTAATTGCAGCAACATCAGCAGCATGTGCTTGCTGTGCAAGTTTTAAGATAGTCTTTACTACACCAGCCGATGAAGTAATACGAAATTCAGGAACACCCGCATTATCGTAAAGTTGAATCAAATCCCCATCAAGAGTTTTCCAACCCTCAATAACATAAGTAGCAGCCATCTATAATTCTCCTTTCTTAGTTATATAGAAAGAGGGGCAGCGAACCACCCCTCATTTCTAAAATTATGCACCCGGAGAACCATAAAGAACACGAGGGTCAGTCCAACCAGCAGAATAACGCTCAGTAGCCTTAAACTTAGCTGCTTCGGTTTCAAACTCATTATCAATACCAAATTCAAGAGCACGACGCTGATAGAACTTCAAACCATCCTTAACGTCGGTCTTAATGAACCAAGCATCAGCATCAGTGAAGAATTGATGTACATAAACCTGCTTGAAATAACCCATGCGGTCAAGAGCATTGATATCTACGTTAGCAGTACCAACACGCCCCGGAGTACGCAGAAGTCGTTCCACATCAAACATAATGTCAACAGGAATATGCAGAGTAACGGGCTTAACACGAATCTTAAGACCACGTTCATCAACCCACTTGGCAATATCAATAACTGCTTGCTCAAGAGAAGCTTCGGAAATATCAGCAGCAACAGTTAATTCATTCTGCCAAGTACCACCAGTGAAATATGGATGGTCAGTTGCACACAGTTCCTTACCGTCACCACCAACATAATTGGAATCGAAAGCACGATTAAGAATATTCGCGGCAATCAGTTCCTTGGTGTAACGCATAGAACGGGCAAGAGCATCAGCCTTCTTGGGACCGATAATACCGTACTGGTCGTCCTCAACCATTTCACGGGTAATAGTGAAACCAAGAGCAAATACAGCATGGCTGTAACGAGTAATGAAACCCTGACGCATATCATCAAATTCGATGGATTCGCCTTCGGGCTTCTTACGGGCAAGACCTAAACCAATAGCCTGTACATCTTCCTCATATGCGCGCTTAGAAGTAAGCGTTTCAAAGAGACGGGTGTACTCCGATTCATAGTCATTGTAAGACATACCAAACCACGAACTGACGCCGGGGTAAAGTGCCTTAGCAAAACTGGAAGAAGTAATCATTTATCTTAGCTCCTATTAAGTAGAACTTACGGCTTTCTTGAAGAGCACAAGATAACGAGCGTAAGCTAAGGTCTTATCATTGTCCTCAGCGGTAACATGTTCAACCACAGTTACATCGTGATTGGCGTCTGCAACCAATTGAGTTGACGAAAGACCAGTAGTACGAGAACCATGTGCCTCACCAGAGTCCACCGACATATCTGCAACAGCACCAAGAGCAAGGTCAAGGTCAGAAGCAGACTGAATTTCAAAAAGGACACCATCAGTAGGCACGTACCACACATCACCAGTATCGCCATAAGCAAGATAAGTTTGTTCAAGCTTGGCGGGATTAAAGGGACCAGTCTCACCCATAGAACCAGTCGGGAGAGTACCAACACCAACTACAACACCTGCGACGGTATCGCCAGAATTGGCGGGAAGTAAAGTACCACTAGACCACTTAACGGGATCACCAATATATAAATCACCGTGGTTATTAGTAGTATCAGAACTACGAGTACCAGCAGGAGCCTTACGAATTAAACCCTTAAAGTCGCCATAAAGAGACTTCACCGGCTTAAAGCCGAAGGGCTTGTTTAAATTCGCCATTTAAAACACTCCTTAAAAATTAACGCGGAGGGCGGTAAGTTTTACTTACAGCACCCGAACCATATAAACTGTTTGGGTCATTCGGGTTTTCATCCCTTTGGCGAGTTACTTCCCTTTCTTGGTCCAAGATTGACTTGCTCTTTTGAGCTTGGTCTTGCTTATACAAATCTTTGGAAATAAACATTAGGTAAAGATACTCACCAGTGTGATTAGCAGGAACACGAACAATAGACCCTACTTGTTGTGAACGATAAACAAGTTCTTGACCAATTTCCACATCAACAGCCGGAACAAATTCATAACCAGCACGACGATACTTGAAAATACGAGAACCAGTTTCACCCACATCTTTAACCCATCGCATATGATACTTATTGGTATCAAAACCAGTGACAGTTAAAATATCTCTATCACCAGATACAGGAACTCGATGGGGAACATTAAGCATTTTCTTTTCAAGATTAGACTTCCGGCCCACTTTCTTGCGAGGCATCATCTTCCGCTTTTCGGGGTCCAACTTGTTTGCCTTCACTTCACTCTCAGGACTATTATTTTTATCATCTACCATTGTTTATTACCTATTCTTACGTTGAGCCGGTAAATCACCGGCCTCAGCTAATTGGTCAACCCACTGTTGTATGGCAGCGTTATATGCTTTTGTTCCCTTCTTAGGAATAGGGTCAGTACGAGAAGTACGTAATGCGCCAGCTTCAATGCAGGTTTCAGCAATTTCTACTTGGTCAGGAGACATATCCTTAACCGTAAATCCACTCTTACTACGTGCGCCACTATTGCGCGGAGTCGGAGACTCATCATCAGGTTCTACAGAAGGAGTACGGGGAGAAGCTTTCTTGAACTTATGCGGGAACTCTTCTTTGATTTGTTCCTCAACATAATTTAAAACTTCACTTAAAGGTGCATCAGGATTGTTATTTGAATACAAAACACCAAGAGCATTGGCAGAGCCATTCATCGCAGGATTAGTCTGGTACCACTTATTGCGGTCAACCCAAGCTGCAAAAATCTTCTGTTGTTCCGGGTCAGCTTGCGGCTGAGTAGGAGTATCATTATCCTGCTTTTTCTTAGCAGGGTTAGCTTCTTTTAATTCATCAATGGACTCTTCCAATTCTGCAACCCTAGCCGAATCCCCGACTGTAATTGCTTCCGCCTTTTGGCCCTGTAAATCACGTAGAGCCTTTTTATACTGAACCTCAGCAATCTTACCGTTAATCTCGCCAAGTTCCTGTAAGGCTCTCTTTAAATTATCAATCTCTTTGGAAGAACTCCGTAAGGCACGACCTTGTTCCTTAATGCGGTCCATTAATTCACCGCGAACATTAAACTGTTTTGCATCTACCCAATCGTCAGGGTCACCCTTCCACTCATTAAGAGGAACCCAACCACCAACCCTAGCTCGCTTCTCAGAAGGACTTTCTACCTTTTCCTCAGTAGAACTAGTTTCATCACGTACTACAGGCTTATCAGCATCTTCCTTAACATGTTTATTACCATCTTCTTTGTCAACCTTCGGAAGCTTTGCCACAATTTCATCAATAGTTTGCTCAAATGCCATAATCTATTTTTACCTTTACTTAGGATTCTCACCGGAACTCATTACAGCAATGATATCATCATCATTTAATATATAGAGGTCTTTATCATTTGTGTATGGGTCAACCATTCTACGCTCTGCGTGTTTGGACCAAGTTACATGGTCCCCAACTTCAACCCACCGCTTACCTGTATAATCAGGCGAATATGCCTTATATGCGATATCACCAATTGCAACTACTCTACCAATATTCATATTGGCTTCTTGTAGTTCATCATCTGAAACAATAACAATGCCACCAGAAGAAACCTTTTCAACGGGGTCTTTACGTACTAAAATTCTAAAACCTTTGGGAGTAATCATTCTTCTTCTTTATCTCTCTCTTTTAGTCCAGCTATTACTTGTAACACACTGTTATAAGCGTCGAGCTTGCCGATATACTCAGCATTCTTTTGTGCTGTGCCTCCAACAGATTCTAGTGTATCTACACCAGCGAGATGTGATGCAAGTTCCGTATATACCTGTGAATCAATAAAATAAATTAAGGCTTGTGAAATTCTATCATTTAACCAAGACTTAATATCATGTGCAGAAATATCATTCAGTAATCCATGAAAAGCATCAGTATAATTATTTGCTTCCGCTAGAATTGGGTTTAGAATTTGATTTAGATTGCGCTCCAATCTTTGCTACCTCTTTCTCATGTGAATGTTGCTGACCTGCTAAACTGGCCTCATGGCCCATTTCTTCACGCTTAAGTTCATGCTCTTTATCTTGCATGTGGATATCAGCCACAGTTTTGTGTGCATCCACAGCCATCTTAAGACGGTCAGTTTTAAGCTCTTCTGGAATAGCAGCAGCCTTAGTTGTATTAAGAACAGCAGAAGCATGGTCTTTTTCAGCACCAGATTGAGTACGAACACCTTCCATCTGCATACTCGCCATATCCAATTGACGTTGATGTTCAAACTTAGCAACATCAAGTTGTAATTGTTTCTCTTCAATAGAAGGTTCAGGCGGCTTCGGAGAAGTCATTAACTTTTGAACTTCCGAATGACCTTCTGCTTCAAGTACGCGTTTCAGTGCTTCTTCTTTATTAGGAAGAATCTGCCACTTTTGAATCAATAATTGTGAACGCATCATCTTTTGCGCATCAGTAACCACTCTTGGGTCACCAACAGGACGAATATCACAATCTTCTGGGTTAAAATCTTCTTTCAATACTTCAAGAGGAACTTGGGGTTGGTCTAAAACTACTCCATACTCCTTAGCATCCATATATCTGTAGAATAAATTGAAGATTTTCTCGTATTCATCGCCTAAAGACTTGAAAATACGCTTGTAGATACCAACAAATACCTTCAAACCTTGCTCTAGAACGGCAGCAGTAGTTGCATACGGCTGATTTTGTCCCGGATTTTCACCCATCATGGCATCATTTATAGATGCTAGACGCTCACCAGACTGAATTAACAGTTCAAGTAACTGAAAAAGTGTTGGAGAAGGTTGATTTGCAGGAATTGGTATAATTTCTTTACGTAAATCATCACCAAGGTTATTTACTGTCTGCCAAAGTCCGGGTTTAACCTTAATTTTACCACCACGAAGGTTCAAACCCTTACCCAAGAAGCCAGTAGACATAATTGATAATGTACCAGAATCAATCAATTGGTTGATGTTTGTGTTAATTGCAAGATTAAGAGGACCAACCAAAGAACCCAAACCCATACCATAGAGAGGACTATTAGGGTCAGGAATAAAGATATACCTTGTGAATTGCTCTTCGGGTGTGATACAAACAATTTTCTTACCATTTTCTGACGTTTCAACATCTTTCCACTCAAATCGCGGAACAATCCGTAAAACAGTATTAGTATCACGGTCAACAGTGAATATCCAAGGTTCCCTGTAACCATCCTTATCTAAATCCCAAGACCAATGTATTTCATAAATCTCTCGTAAAGCATCTTCCTCTTGGTTTAATCCACCAGTAGGATGCATACCAAGGATTTTATCTTGTACAGGGTCTTGATGTTTTTGTGCAGCTGGGGCAAGGTCTACATCTAAGAAAACACCCTTGCGCTTATACTCTTCAATTTGATTCTCAGTAAGCCACATTCTGTGAGTCTTACGTGCAGTTTCAAAATTGCGAGCATTGTAATTAAGAATTACATCTTTTGCGGTAATAAGGTCGGAAGCAACCCTATTGCGTACTGTTGAATAGTACGTCTTTTTGTACATCATACCAGAGATAGCTAGGATGAATAGACCTCTATCCATACCATCTAGCCAATCAGGCATTTTTTCAATTAAGTAGAAGTTTGCGTAAGCAGCAGTACGATAAGCCCGGAATTGTTTAATACCTTCGGGGTCCTCACCATACACTCTTACATTTACAAGATTAGGTTCATTAAATAATGCACCATATGCTCTTGCATGGAAATTCAAACAAGCAGTTGTTAGAAGAGGATACTTTACGTTGGCAGCATGATCCCACGGAGTATTTTTTTGTTCAATTACTTGAGAAGTAAGTTTAATCCAAGTTGCTTGGTTCTTTAACCACTCCTCCCGACTTTGGTCATCCTCTTTAACAAGAGTAACCAACTTTTCCCCAAGATCCGTTAAAGTCTCTTCATCTAAGTTTTCTGCAATGTTTATACTTTGGATTGTATCTTCATCAATTTTCACAGTTTAATAACCAGTAACAATACACATTCCAGATTCACCACTTTCATCATGTTCATGCTCTTCTTCCCATTCTTCATCGGCAAGTTGTTCTTCTGTAGGAGCAACTACCATTTTATCTAATTCAAGGCCAATATGTGCTGTTGCATCAACTTGGTCCAGATAAGCAGATTTAGGGAATTGCAGGAATTCTTGCAGAAAAGTATTATACCAAGGGGCTTGTGTATCTACTTCTATACCACCGGCACGGAAACGAGCACGAATTGACTGAGCACGTTTGGGTTTATCTTGCGTCGGAGTAGCAGGACGAATAGTAAGATAGATACCTCTCTTAACCATTTCCAGATTTAAGAAAGGTCCAATTGATTTAGCAATGTTCTCTTGTTCAACAGCAAACCACATAGGGCTGTAGGTCTGTTGAATTTCAAACATTGTTTCTACAATTTTGAGGGAGTCACCACGGAACCGATGGACATTTACTATTTTTAGCATTCCTTCACTATTAAGACCAGCAACAGTAAATACAGTAAAGGCACGTCTATCTTGAGTAGATATTGCTAAGTCTCCACCAACATAGTATTCCAGAGGTTCAGTCCTATCCAAGATAGGTTTAAAATCTTTCGTCTGGAAAAATGCAGTAGACGCATCAATAGGATAATTCAGATACTCTTGGGCATAACCTTCTGGTTCGCCTTGGTCAACATACTCTTGTCTTATTTCTTCAAGTCGTTCTTGACTGAACTTCTCTTGCCATAAGATATTATCAAAGTTTTCATCGTGGGCACGGTATCTAACCGATACCCAAGTTTTAATCTTTTTCTTCGAGTATGACTTTAGTGGTTCTACTACGGTATTCGCGTCCCCTATTGGTGGCATATACCGTTCTAACAAAGAGTCTAGGTGAAGAATTGTACCTACTACTCGGAAAATACAATTGTCCCCTCCGCAGGGAAGTAGTGCCTTTTGGAACCACCTTCTGAACTTAGCCCTCCGTTCTTCATTTTCAACAATTTCATCATTCTCAAGGTCGTCACAAACAATAAGGTCAGGGCGCATATTACGCCACTTGATACCTCTTACCTTTTGTTCTGAACCTTTAGCAATGATTCGGAATTCGTGTCCACCTTCACAGGAAACAATTATATCTGATTCTGTTTCTTTGGTGAAACCAAGAACTCCAAAGGTACGAATTAAATCATCGTTCTCAGTAAGTTCTTTCTTAATGTCACCAAGGAACTGTACAGCCTGTCCCTCAGTATCCGAAACAATAAGCGCGAATTTCCTACATCTGAATAATACATTAGCCAGAACATATGCGTGTGTTATCGCTGTTGATTTTGCGTGACCACGTGGAGCAGCTATTGCTACCTTTCTTTCTTCAGAGCAAGCTAAATCCCACAATTCCCTGTGGAAGTGGGGAATTGGTTTTGGATTATCGTAACGGGTAAGTAAGAAGGTAGACGTAAATCCATAAATAACGTCTGAGGTTAACTGCAAATGTTATCGAGGTTTCCGAGGCTTATATGGTCCCCTTTTCTTCCCCGTACCTTTCTTGATATTTACATCAGCGGGAGCTACCGTCATTAAAGTATTAGGCATCCCGAGTTTTGGAGTTTTTGGCATCTTCATCCGTTTAGCCACTTCTTTATTCCTCCTAAATTACTTTTCCGTTGGACAAACAAAAGTTACTGAATTAGTATCAAAGTCCATAGTAAGTTGTTTGAATTGCTTAAGTACATTCATACCAAGAATAGGTCTTTTAGTAGTATCAAATGCAATTACTTCAACATCCCTAATTAAACAATCACCAACTTTGATAGAAGGTAAAGTATAAACTTTAGTGGTTATACGTTGACCATTAGCCATAACACCTTCTATATCCTTAGTGTATACTCCATCAACAGGAACACCGGGAAGTACAGTATAACCAGAACCAGTATCAAATAAAAAATTAGCTGGTTGAGCAGCTCCAGAAATCTGAACTGGAACATCAATTGTACTTCTATCATTTGGGATTAACTTTACAGTAGTACCAAATGCTAAAACAGGAAACAAAGTAAATACTAATAGAAATCTCTTAAGCATCTTTTTTATCGTTCTCAATTTGAATAGTTGCTTGTGTATCTTGACGAATCTTAACAGCAAAGTCCTCCATCTTCTTCTTAAGAACTTCTAACATTTCATCCTTAGTTGCTGAGTTAGCAACACCATTAATAGATTCTCTAATCTTTTGACGTTTATCAAATAGAATAGCTAAGGAAGTAGTTAAGTCTCGGAGAGATACTTTCTTTGTTCTTTTGTTACCTTCACTATCAAAGACTTCATCACCATTCTCCATACGGTCTAAAGCTTCTTTAACACCTTTAGAGATAACTTTGGTAATTTGTCCGTCTAGTTCATCATTATGTTCTTTACGTATCTTTTCAGCTATTTCAGGCCACCATAGTGACCTTTCTCTCCACATACGAACAGAAGAGTAATTTACATTTGCAAGTTCTGCTGCTTGTTTTAAATCACCAGTAATTACATATTCTATGATAACTTTAATCTTTTGTTCAATAGAATACTTTGATTGTTCACTATCAATCTTGTTTAATTCATCTTCATTAACTAACTCTAAATTATTTTTATCATTCACCTTTAATACATTCCTCAACCCGTTCTCTCACTCAAAACATATATAGTTTTTCTTTCGTTCACTTCCGTGTCTCGGAATGAACTTCGCTCTTCACCTTTCTTACATACGCCTCCTAAGAGGCTAATATGTGAAGAGCTAGTGATTCGTACCTAAGTAATATCGCTCGTTAAAGTTAACACTTTAAACTCACTCTATTACCTCCCTGTACTCATTAAACATATAAGTATTAGGACAACAAAAAAACAAGGAAGTTCACTAGAAATTTTTAAGTTGTTGTAAAGATTACGATTATAGTTTGAACCTCCCACTCCCCCAAGAGTCGCAATTCTGCGAATCGCTCTGGGAGGGTCGGAGCAAAGTTTGGGCTTATTTGAATTCTTAAATTATAAAAAAATTTATAGCCCAAATCTTTGCGAAGGGTGGGAAGTATATATTCCCTATATTTCTGTTCTATCCTGAACAGGTATTATATATCCCTATATAAAAGTACTTCCTTGTACTTATCAATTATAAATAAAAAAAGTTATCTTTTAGCACCGTAGCGATGATAGACGCACGGGGCGCTTGCCCCTCAGCTCGCTTTAAGTTTCCCTACCGGGTCCCATTAGAGGACCCTATGTAGTACCTTTATCTGTATAGATATATATGTTATGTATATGTAAATGAATAGTAATTACAATAACTAAATACATTATTAGTTATTAATGTATATATAGTAAATGAATATGTATATTAATTATATAATGATATTAAGTACATACTATTGTGTGTATTTATTATATTAATTAATGATAATGATTAATGCACTCACCTAGTTCTCTAGTTCGCGCTAATTACATCTTATTAGTTAAATCAATAACTTAGTTAATATACGTCCTTGTATTGTGTATGTTACGTACATCCATGTACCCTAATTAGCGAAGCATAGCGAAGTTTCTGACTCCAAATAGGCCAATTGAAGGGCCGATTTGCTAGGTTTCTAGCCTGAACTTTCTTATCTAATCAGTCTAATATGTGTTCCCAATTATAAACATTTATTTCATATAGTCTATGTCGTTACTTATGGAACTTTTAAATACCCAAGATTAGCTATATAAAGAGCAAGATTAAACCTGAACCCTTAGCCCCGCTTCGGGTCTACTCTTACATAACCAAATAGGTAATCTCTAAACCCTTACTTCTGGAGATAGAAGCCGTGGTCCTAGTAAAGTTTGAAATTGTAAACAGTGAGACGCTCGGGGCCTACATCCGTGCCGTATATGATGACGGGCACAATACCGTATGGGGAAAGGTCAACATGACGGAACAAGGAGCCCGTAGGAGGCTCACAATAGCGGCTAAGCGTTGGGGCTTCACCGTTGACAAGGCTAAGGGCGAAGCAACAAAGAAAGTCTAGAAAAAAGGTAGACAAGTTCAGAAACCCGACCTAAAATAGACTCAACAGATAACCAAACAGGACCGCCGACGTACTAATAACCTAAGAAAATCATGGAATTAGTGTACCTTGTGGGTCAAGGAAAGTAGTTGACAGATCTTAGGCTTCTGATAAACTGTAGGCAAGTAAAGAGGAGATAGAACCATGATTCGCAACAACAAGCAGGACTGGGAAATCGGTGAAGTGGTTAAGGTCGGCTTCCTTCAGCTCCGCATTATCGGCAAGGAACCCACTCCGGGCGACTTCCTGCCTGACGCCTACATCCTCTGTGGTCTGGGCGACAAGGCCGACCGGAAGTACCGCTTCGTTCCCCACAACGGCCTTGAGCGGATGAACTAAGGAGGCTGTATGAAAACGAAACACAGTTATGCAAGGCTTCCCACAGCCGAAAAACGGGAGTGGCAGTGGGAAGAAATAGAGAGAAAATGGAAGAACAAGAAATGGCAATTCCTAAGAGGTTATATATATGGAGTAACTGATTACCTACACCCTTTGAGTGAAGATTGGGAAGATTTATGGTTCTTAGCTTCAATCATTACGATAAGGGAATTTGAGGATTAACTAAATGAATAACCTAATGCCTTTAAGTACATATTGGAACAAACTACATTATCACGATTGGTTTTATCAAATGAGTGATGATAGTTATTGGTATCATAAAGGAAGAGATGAAGAACTAGAGATAACTAATCATCGCCATGATAGCCCAGAGCACTTTAGGCTATTCCATGAATGGTTATCATATGTATTTGATGAAAGGAAATACCCCATTCTTTGTAAAGACTATAATTACCTTCAAGAAAGGGCATAAGGTTATGCGAAACTACAAACACCCTGTGATTAAAACTGGTGGCTATTGGCTAATAGCCGAAACATTGAATAATGCTAAACCAATAGGTCCTAATACTGGTATTGAATGGTGTTATTGGAAGCAACTAGTAGAGCACTTTACAGTAGCACTTAAACGCGATAACTCTAAGTTTAATCCTGAACTGTTTAAGAAAGCTTGTGGTCTAAGTGAATAGATACGCAATTCCCTAATAGGTTATTTCTACCTGCGGTTTAACGAATTAGGTTAGACCGCTTCTAGAAGTAAACCTAAAAGGTTAAACTAATGATACGTTATATAGTTGAATACATAGTTTTGATTATTCTTGGGAATATGTTTAATCTATTACTAATAGGTTTAATATTCCACAAGAATGTATATAAATGGTTAAAAGATAAATTGAGGCATACATAAATGAATAAGGTTAAGAATATTGGTAGCACTGGTAAAGAGATTAGCAGGATGTTGCGTAATCTTGAGGGACCTCTTTATGCACCTGTTTCTAATAATGATGATACTATCTATCTAAAGATAGTAAAGGATGATGCCCTTATATTCTTTAAAGACTTTAGGGATAATGAAACTGGTTTTGTATTGGAATATGATGAAGTAAAGAAGAGATTTTATCTAGAGGTTAATTAATGAAAAAAAGTAATTAAATGTCCAGTATGTGGGTGCAAGTGGATACTCAAAAAGCCCACTTCTAAAATTATGTAGACCTCATCATACTAGAATGTGGAAAGCACATAAATATATTCAGTTTTTCTGAAAGAAAGGAGGTTTATTGTGTGTAAATGTAGATACTTAGAGATAGCACACTTGCATCGATTCCATGAATTCGGAGCCATTATTTTAGGTAATGGTCAAACTCAGTATTTAACCGAAAAAGAATTAAAAGCAGTAGCAGAAGAAATGCTTAAGCTTGCTAGTGATATTCACTGGTATGAGTTTGTAGATTCTAATTATAATAGTGCATCAATTAATCATGAATGCGTAGATTGGCGACCCGGTAAATAATCATGCTTTGAAAAGGATTTAGATAAGTATTTACCACAATACCCACACTATAAAACATATACACAGATGTACAGGATTCTTTAAGCATACTAGGTAAATTAGTTATTTTTGTGATAAATTTAGTCAGGCAGAGGGGGAAAACTTTACATGAAAATGCCGGCACTATTGAATAGGACAGAAGCAAGGTATTGGCTATTAATTAATAATCTTGGTGACTATAAATTGCCAAGAGACAATAGAGCATTTGTGATATGCTGGCCGGGCATGTTTGAACAATGCGTTAAAATTGAGAAAGTCGGTAAAGATTACTTTAAATTAGATACTG
>Ga0316628_100000134_pt1 | contig 44154 bp, 56 predicted proteins | sample OWC_Aug_M2_C1_D5_FD_207648 | JGI IMG/M metagenome (GOLD analysis project Ga0316628, IMG submission 207648) | Wetland soil microbial communities from Old Woman Creek delta, Ohio, United States - OWC_Aug_M2_C1_D5_C | ecosystem: Environmental > Terrestrial > Soil > Wetlands | place: USA: Ohio...
GTGGGGGCGATCACGGCCCGCGGCGGGCCAGGGGTGGTGCTGGGGAGTGTGGCGGTTGGCCCGGCGGCGGTGGGGGCGGTGGCGGCGGTGACTGCGCCGGTGGTGGGGTTGGGGAGCCTGGCGATTGGTCCGGCAGTGTCGGTGGCCATTGCGGCGGCGGGGGGCGGAACGGTAGTGCTGGGGAGTCTGGCGCTTGCGCCGGTGGCGGGGGGGGCGATCACGGCCAGCGGCGGGCCGGATGTGATTCTGGGGAGTGTGGCGGTTGGTCCGGCGGCGGTGGGGGCAGTGGCGGCGACGAGTGCGCCGACCGTGGTGTTGGGGAGTATCGCGGTAGAGCCCGGCGCGGTAGGGGCGATTACGGCGACGACGGGGGGGGCGGTGGTGCTGGGGAGTCTGGCGCTGAGCCCAGGTGCGGGAACGGTGGTGGTCAGCGTGGCGGGGCCGGGGGTGGTGCTGGGATCGGTGAGTGTGACGCCGGTGGCCGGGTATGCGGTGGGCACCAGGTCGGGGCCGGGGGTGGTGCTGGGGAGTCTGGCGCTGAGCCCGACAGCGTCGGTTGCGGTAGTGGCCAGCGCGGGCGGGCTGGTCGTCACATCGAGTGTGTGGATCACGCCAGACGTGGGCACGGTCGTGGCGGGCGTGACAGGGCCGACGGTGGTGCTGGGGAGTCTGGCGCTGAGCCCGGGTGCGGGAACGGTGGTGGCCAGCGTGGCGGGGCCGGGGGTGGTGCTGGGCTCGATCACGATTGCGCCGGCAGCCAGGTCGGCCGTGGCAGTCACAGTCGGGCCGATTGTGGTGCTGAGTGTCCTGGTGGCGGTCACTGGGTACATTGATCGGGAGCGAAGCGTTACGGGGTGTATTGATCAGCAGCGGGCGATTACGGTGTACGTTGATCAGTCGGTGAGTAGAACGGCGTACATCGATCGGCAAGTTGATGAGACGGGGTACATTGATCGGGAGCGGAGTATCACGGGGTACATTTGATGGCAGCGAATGAGGTGCATCTGAATGACGTCGGGACCGTCTTCGTGGTGACGGTCAAAGATGATACGACGGCCGTGGACATCAGCGCCGCGACGACGAAGCAGATCATTTTCATGGCGCCTGATGGGGGGAAGCTGACGAAGGCGGCGACATTCACGACGAACGGGACGGACGGGAAGATGCAATGGACGACAGTCGCCAATGATCTGGACGAGCCAGGAACGTGGAAGATCCAGGGGAAGGTTGTTTTGACGGCCGGGACCTGGTACACGGACATCAGTACGTTCGTGGTGGAGGGGAATCTGTAATGCCATACTGTACGCTGGCAGAGTTGAAGGCGTATTTGGGGACACGGAATTCGGATACGTTCACGGCGAGCGCGACGACGGATGCGTTGACGCTGACGAATCCGAGGATTACGTGGACGACGGGGGACGAGGTGGTATTGACCACGACGGGGACATTGCCAGCGGGATTGGCGGTGAGCACCACATACTATGTGATCGTGGTGACGGATCTGACGATCAAGTTGGCGGCGACGTCATCGAGCGCGACGGCTGGGACGGCGATTGACATCACGACGGTGGGGACGGGGACGCACACGATCACGCGGGCGGCGACGGATGAGGATCTGCTGCAGGACGCGATTGACGATGCGGTGTCGTACATTGAGAGCCAGACGGGGAAAACATTCGAGGCCTCGGCATCGACGACCAGGTACTACCGGCAGGATGCGGTGGATTATCTGACGCTGTACCTGGACAAGGATCTGCTGACGTGCACGAAGCTGGTGGAGGGGGACGCGGACAATACGGAGATTACGACCGGGAATTATTGGTTGTTGCCACGCAATGAGGGCCCTCCATATCGTAGGATTGAGTTGAAGGCGGATAGCGATTATTCTTTCGATTGGGAGACGGATGGGGAGATCGAGGTGACGGGGACGTGGGGATTCAGTACGACGGCGCCGAATGACATCCGGCGGGCGGCGTTGGTGCTGGCGGCGTATCTGTATCGGCAGAAGGATAGCCAGGTGTGGGATGTGGTGGCGGTGCCAGAGGCGGGGATCATTACGGTGCCGCAGGGGATCCCGGCGACGGTGAAGCGGATCATTGGGAAGTATCAGAGTCCGATGGAGTGAGATTCCTCGCCAGGCTCGGAATGACAAGCGGGGGTTCCGAGTAGGCGGGTTATCGGAAGTGAAACGTGAAGCGTGAAACGTGAGGGGATGGAGTAGGTGGCGACGGAGAAGGAACGGATCATCAAGTTACAGGGAATCAATGCGCTGATTGCGGGGGTGCGATCGGCACCTCCTGAGATGCCGGGGGCGTTGACATCGGAAATGCTGCCGTGCGCGTTGACGTATCCGGGGCCGGGGACGCATTCGGTGCCGTTCTACTCCGGGAGGCGGACGGACCGGATTTACGTGGTGCGGCTCTACGTGCAGCCGGTGGGCCAAGGGGAGGGGGTGGACGCGGGGTTCCAGGTGTGCTTGCCGTTCCTTGATTCGTTCCCGGATGAGTACCATACGACGACGATCATCGCGCCGGCGGATGAGACGTGGCAGGAGTTGGACTGCGAGAATGACACGGGGGTGCGGGCGGACCTCACGTTGCATGGGGCACCTGGTGGTCAGACATATTGGGGAATCGTGTTCTCAGTGCGGATCAAGGTGAAGGCGGCGGTAGTGTGATGAGGGTCCTGGTGTTCTGCCCGACCAATGAGTTGTTTGGGGTGACGCTGCAGAGTATTTTTCGGCTGGAGTGGGACGGGCCGCTGGATATTTGGTTCGGGCGGGATAACCCGTACGGGGACCGAGTCAAGGACATCATTTACAGTTATGAACGCGGCCGGCAGGTGTTCATGGCCGGCGCGTGGGAGGCGATGCTGACGGTGGAGTCAGATATGGTGGTGCCGCCGAATGCGCTGCGGCGGCTGGTGGAGACGGGGGCGGACGTGGCGTACGGGCTGTATTGCTGGCGGGATCAGCCGGGGTGGAATGCGTATGTGGAGGTGAGGGAGGAGGGGTGGCCAGGGCATTCGATTACGGAGGAGCCAGATCGAGCGCGGGAGGGGTGGGGCCAGGTTATTGAGGTGACCGGCTTGGGGTTCGGGTGCACGCTGATCCGGCGGCCGGTGTTGGAGGCGGTGGAGTTCCACCTCGATGATGAGCAGGTGCCCGATTCGATGCTGGCCAGGGAGGCGATCCGACAGGGTTGGACGCAGAGGTGCGATTTGAATGTGGTATGTGGGCACGTGCAGCGGCCGATGTGGGTGCTGTGGCCGGATCTGATGGCGGAGGGGATGAGGCGGAGGACACGGCTTTAACCATGGATGGGGAGATACACGATATGACGAAGCGGCGAAAGGCGATTGCGATGGCGGGGGATGAGGTGCCGGTGATCCCGCAGGATCCCAGTACGGGACGGGATGTGCAGGCGCTGGTGGGGGTGGCATTCGTGTACGTGGGGCCGGGCTGGGCGCCAGGGGTGCCGGCGCGGAATCTGATGGCGGAGGAAGTGGAAGGGATCGGGCGGGAGAGGATTCGCAGGCTGCGGAGCCCGCACACGGGGGAGCCGCTATACATTGAGATCAGTGACCAGTGATCAGGGATTAGGAGGTTGAGATGGCTGGTGAGAGGGTTCTGCACAAGATTCAGTATGGGAAGGAAACGAACCACGGGACGGCGGTGGTGGCGGATACGATGCTGCTGGGCGAGGTGACGCTGCCTGATTCGGACCGGACGGTCATCATCCCCGGGTTCGGGACGGGGGAACGGATCCCGGGGCAGTTGAACTCGGCGTTCGTGCGGCGGATTCTGGCGAACGGGGTGCGGTTCGCGACGCCGGCGGACCGGGGCGGGCTGTATTATCAGTTGTTGCCGCTGATCTGGTCGGCGAGCATCGTGGGGGCTGTGTCACCGGCGGCGCAGACGTCGGGGCAGAGTGACTATCTGTGGACGCACGCGGTGCCGTTGAGCGCGGTGGAGACGATAGATTCATTCACGCTGGAGGCGGGCGACGATGCGCGGGCGTACGAGCTGGCGTACTGTATGTGTCCAGAATGGGAGCTGGCCGGGAACGCGGATAGCGGGGAGGTGACGCTATCGGCGACGCTGTTCGGGGATCAGATTGCGGCGACGACATTCACGAACTCGCTCACAGCGCCGTCAGCCACGTACGTGATTGGGAAGCTGGCAAAACTATACGTCAATGCATCGTGGGCAACGCTGGGCAACACGGAATTCGAGGCCACCCTGCTGGACTGGCAGGTGTCGTTCAAGGGCGGGGTACATCCGAAGCTGCGCGGATCGGGGCAGCGAGTGTTGGACAGCCACGGGCAGGGGGAGGTCGAGGTGACGCTGAGCCTGGGGCTGGAGCGGACGACAGCAGTGGCGGCGGAGGAGGATTATTTTCTGGCGAGTACGGTGACGCCACGGTTCGTGCGGCTGGAGATTGACAGCGGGATTGACATCGCGGGGACGACCACCCATCACAAGATTACGTTGGATTTCGCCGGGGCGTGGGTGGCGTGGCAACCGTTCGGGAAGGATCAGGACGGGAATAATTTGAACGTGGCGACGCTGCGGGTGGGGAAGGATGCGACGGGGAGTCAATCGTTCACGGCGAAGGTGATTACGAATGTGGCGTCCATTTAAGAGGAACGCGGATGAACGCGGACAAACGCGGATGAACGCAGATCGGAAGGATTGGAGGGGGGAGAGATGGATCTGGTTGGACAACTGAGAAGTATCGTGGTGAAAACCACATTGGACCTGTCGGAGCTGGAGGCGTCGTACCGGGGGCCGGAGGGGCCGCTGATGCTGGAGTTTCGGCTGAATTGGACGCGGGGGCAGAAGGAGAGGCAGCGGGCGCTGCAAGTGGAGACACTGGAGTTGCAGCGGCAGTACGCGCGGCTGAAGGACCTGGCGGATGATGAGGCGGCGTGGGAGAAGGCGCGCCAAGAGGCGGACGCCAGCAGCGAGGTCAATATGCGGCACTGGGCGGAGTGGTGGGGGGGGATTCTACTGATCACCACGGAGGAGGTGCTGGCGCTGATGGATGCGATCCCGGAGAACCACTGGACGTGGATCACGATGGAGGTGGCGCGGCGGGCGATGGAGTATGAGGAGAGCCAGGTAAAAAAAGCAGGCGGGCCGCGTTCACGTATTTCAGAAAAACCTCAAGCGTAGCGCCGGCGGTGTGGCAGCGGGCACGATTGGCGCGGTGGTTGAACGCGGCCTGCGGAACATCGCATTTCCATATCTGGAACGTGGGCGAGGTGCCAGACGTGGACGTGCGATGTTTGATAGAGGCGATGGAGTTGGAGGGGGAGTTTGGGTTCCGATAAGGAAGGTAGTGGGAAGTAAATGAGGAATGGGTAGATGAGGAATGGGTAGATGAGGAACGGGAAGGCGCAATCCGTTGTGCGTGCGATCGAAGGAATGGGACTCAGCTCACTGGCGATCTCCCCGGTTTTGGGGGCGTTTTGCAGGTTTCTATTGTAGGGAACGGGTCAAACGATGGCGCAGAACGCGGTTGAGATTCTAATCAATCTGAAAAAGAGCGGCACCGGGGCGAAGCAGGCCGACGATGAGCTGCAGGGCGTGCAAAAGACTGCGAAGGCTGTAGGGACGGCCTTGGCGGCGATGGCGACGATCGGGACGGTGAAGGCGCTGCACGAATTCGCGCGGTTGGGGGCGGAGAGTATTCGGACGCGGAATGCGTTCACGGCGATCAGCGGCGGGGCGGATCAGGCCTCGGCGCGGCTGGAGGCGATGCAGCGGGCAACGCGGGGGGCGATCTCGGAGCAGCAGGCGATGGCGGTGGCCAGCCGGTTGATGCAGATGGGGCTGGCGTCGAATGCGGGTGAGTTGGAAAAGATCGCGGGGATGGCCGTGCGGCTAGGCTCGGCGATGGGGAAGGATGCGGCTGGCAGTATCGAAGAGTTTGCGATGATGCTGGCCAACCAGTCCATCCCCAGGCTGGATACGTTTGGGATCTCATCGAGCAAGGTGCGCTCGCGAATGGAGGAGTTGCGGGCGACGACGGCGGGGATGACGCGGGAAGCGGCATTCATGGCGGCGGTGACGGAGCAGGGAGCGGCCGCGATGGAGCGGTTGGGGCCGGCGGTGGAAGATGAGGCGCTGGCATTCGAGAGGCTGGACGCGCAGATTGCGGATTCAAAGGCGGCGCTGGCGGAGCAGTTGGCGCCAGCGTGGGCGGATTTTCTAGGGCTGATGAATCGGGGGATTGAGGAGGCTGGAGGGTGGGGAACACGGTTAAAGCAATTCTGGGGGGGGCTGGCGGCGGGGGCATTGAATATGGTGGGGGCGAAGGATTCAGCGCTGGGGTTGTTGAATTCGATGGGATTGCTGGACCAGGGGATACAGTATGTGACGAGTACGTCTAGGGACGCGGGGGCGGCGCTTGATGGGGCGGGGGCGGCGATGGCAAGAAACCAGGCGGCGGCGGACCTGGCGGCCGGTGCGCAGTATAATCTTGCGACGGCGGCGGGGACGGTGGCCACGAAATTCGGCGAAATGAAGTTCGATGACGAAACCTTGTGGAAGATGGCAGCGGCCAGCGGGGCGTCGTTAGAGTCGCTGGGGCAGTTGGCCCAAATATTGGGAATTGCGAATCAGGCGGAGATTGAGAGTACGGTCCAGGCATATAAGAATGTGGAGGCGTTTGCGGCGGGGGAAATGAGCGCATACGATCTGGCGGCCGGGAACACGGACTTGAGGCTGGCGACAGAAAAAGCGACGGAAGCGGCGAAGAAGGAAGAAAGAGCCAATGCGCTGTTGGGACGGAATTTGCCAGAGGTTGCGCGGCGAACGCTGGGGTTGGCTCGGAATACGGAGACGCTGGGGACGAATATGGATACGGTGAATCGAATGGGGATAGCGGTGGTTGACACTCTGAATTCAATCCCTGAGACTATAACTATCCATATCCGATACGAGACCGAGGGGAATCCTCCCGTCTTCCCAGCTGGCACTGGTGGTGGGGGCACTGGGGGGGGCGGCCGCAGGCAATGGGGTGGACGGACGTGGGGGGGAGCGGTGTGGCTGGGAGAGGGGGGACCCGAGTTGGCGGTGCTGCCGCGCGGGACGGAGGTGGTGCCGGCGTGGCGGACGCGGGAGGTGGTGCGACAGAGTGTGGATCAGCGGAGTTGGAGCCGGGGGGGGGATACGTTCGTGCTGCAGGACCCGCTGGCGGTGGCGATGGTGCTGGAGGAGCGGCGGCGCTCGATTGACCGGCGGCTGAGCCGGGGATTCTGAGCGGGAACGCAGAGGAACGCAGACAAACGCAGATGAACGCGGATGGATGGGATTGGGTCCGAGTATGCTTGTTATCGGAAGTGAAGGAGGATGGGATGGGTGATGGGATGGGTAGGATGAGGGTTTGGTTGTGTGTGGCGGCGCTGGTGATGGTGGCGGCGGTGCCAGGGTCGGGGGGTGTGGTGCACCAATACGTGGGGGAGGGGGAGGTGGTGGAGGTGTTCGCAACGGCGGAGGGGGGGGCGGCGATGGTGTTGTTGTTCGACCGATCACCAATCAATATGCGGGAGGTGATGTTGCGGTTGGTGTACGTGGCTGACGGGGGTGTGGTGGCGCACGAGGTGATGCTGCCATTTGTGAGCCGACCGCAGCAGGTGGTGGCCCGGGCCGGGGGGCTGTACGTGCATGTGGTGGTGCAGTGGCAAGAGACCGTTGATGGGTTGCCACAGGTGCATTATTACCGGTGGCAGTTGCCGAGCCGGGTGGTGAGGCCGGTATTTTTGCCGTTGGTGGGAGGTGGCAATGGCGCAGGTATTGAAGCTGGCGCGGACTGGCTCGAGTGACATCAGCCTGGTGAGCGCCTCGGGATGGTTTCTGACCGACCCGGGCTGGGTGCCCAAGATTGGGGATGAGTTTGGTTCGCCGTTGGAGGAGGTGCTGCAGATCCAGTCCAATTTTACGTCTCAGGACAACCTGGCGGCGGCGGTGGTGGCGCTGAATAAGGTCCGAACGTACGCAGTGCGCTCGCTGAGCGACCGGCAAGAGGAGATTGTCTGGTTTCACGATAAGCTGAATTCGGAGACGGGTGAACGGCGGGCGGCGGCGCGTGCGATAGCGCTGAAGCAGTTGGCGGAGGAACATGGGACTGGTGGGGCGGATACGGGGTCCATGATCAGCGCGGATGCGGCCTACGAGCTGGGCATTCAGCGGATGCCGTACTGGGAGCCGACGTCGGCGAGGAATATGCCGTATCTGGGCGCCGCTGGAAGCCCGGCAGCGGCGGTGGTGTACGATTATACAGCGGCGGGGGCGGCCGTGACGGCGCACGACATTGTGGGGGACGTGCCGGCGCGGATCGCGGGATTCACGATCACACCAAATAGTAACCTGGGGAAGGTGTGGATCGGGATACGGAGTGCGCGGAAGCACGGGGCGACGGGGTTGTCGAATTTTGCGCCAGTGTGGGAAATCGAGAACGGGTCGAATGGGACGGATGCGAACGACCAAGCGGATGGCGATGCGAGTGGGGACGCGGTGGTGCGGGTAACGCCCGGGACGGCGACGTGGGCATTGCGGGCCACGGTGTATCTGAATGATGTGAGCGCGAATGAGGCGGATAATTTCGGCACGTATCTGTGGCTGTTGCGGTGCTGGGAGACGGCGGCCGGGAGTTGGGAGGTGCAGTGCCGGTTCGGGTATGGGCCGATGGATTCTGATGAGATGGTGCGAGGGCCGAAGCGGATCGTGGACTGGGGCACTACGAGTGCAGCGGGACAGTACATTGAGGTGGGAGTAGCATCAATCCCAATGCGTGACCTGCAAGGGATTACAACGACATTAATCAGCGCCGACGAGGAGAATGTGTGGTGTATTGAGATCTGGGCGAGACGCTTGACGGGGGCCAGCTCGCTAGATCTGGATTGTCTGTGCCCTGTGCCGATTGATGAGGGTTGGCTCAAAGTTTGGGATATGGATCTGGCTGGGGGAGCATCAAACGAGTATTTTTATTATGCGGAAAGCCCTCTGGGGCGGGTGAGTGTGTGCACGGATGAGAGTGGGATGTCGCGGTTTCCGCCATTCGTGGCTCATCAATTCCGGCTACCGCCAGGGGACGGGCGGATGATCATCGTGCCACAGGTGCATGACGGCGGGAACATTGATTCGATCAAGGTCAACGCAGGGGCAGGGGCCGGGTCATCGGATGACGGCAGGTACTGCGAACGGTGGCTGAGTCTGCGGGGGGCGGAGTGATTTATAGCCTGGATGTGTATCAGCGGCCGGTGACGACGGGCGGCCACATGGGGAATTATGCGGACGTGGCGCAGCGCTGGCAGCGTACGATCGCGGCGGTGGGAGGTTATCGGGTCGGATCATTCACGCTGTCAGAGGAGGATCTGACGCTGGCAGAGTTGGATTGGTTCTATGACGAATATCTAGGCGGGCAGGTCAAAGAGCAGGCGTACATGCAGCCGACGTGGGAAGGGCTGCTGTATGAGTTTCGCTACGTGAAGGGGGGCAGGGAATATCGGCGAACGTTGGATCCGGAATGGTGGCACAATCGGGTGAAGGTGGCGTACACGTACCCAGACACGGAAGACACAGAGCAAGGGGCGTTGACCTATAACCCGGCAGCCAATTCGTTTCAGGATGCGGGGCAAGTTTTCACAGACTGGCAGCGGCTGGCCGGGGATGCGACGTATCAGATCAGTGTGACGAATTCGGATGGAACAAATGCGTGGGCGTTTCTGGGGGCGGCGTTCACGACGACGAATGCGAATGATTCGGTGTACGTGTGGACGGACGTGGAATGTGCGACGGCGGGATGGAATGGGGAGGTGACGGCGAAGACGCCATCCACATATGCGATCAGCGGGGTGGCGACGGCGGGGGCGCGGCAGACGACAGCGTGGAGCGGAAACACGGATTCATCGGGCGAGTATGGGGAGATGGAGTTCCTGATCACGCTGGGGGGGACGGCACCAGAACTGGCGACGGCGTTGCGGGATAAGGAGCTGGTAGAGTGCGCGTGGCCCAGGTCGCGGAAGTTGGGGGGAGGCTCAATGGGGGAAGGAAGGGTGGCGCCGGCGACGTTGGAGGTGTCGTGCGTGGGATTCTGGGCAACGCTGAATTGGCAGTACCGAGAGACGAGCCGGGTGGCGACGGCCTCGGCGCTGCTGACGACATTGATCGGGCTGACGGAGTTCGTGACGGTGGGGCGGATTGACACGAACAATATGCGGGTGAAGGTGGCGTGTGAGCCGGAGCCGATCCGGCTGGGGGATGCAATTGAGCAGATCATTTTGGCGGGGGATCTGAGCGGGAACGTGTGGCAGGGGGGAGTGTACGACGGCCGGAAATTCTTCTACGAGGCAGCGCCGACAACGGTGGAGTATTATGAGTTGGAGGATGGGATGTTGTGCGACCTGGCGAGGGTGCCGGTGTTGCCACCGTTGATGAGGCCGGGATTTTTGCTGCGGGATCTGAGCGCACCAGGCGGGGGGGAGCCGACGGGGACGGCTACGGCGTGGGATGATCCGGCGGTGGCGTACGTGGATGAGGTGAAGTTTATTGCGCCGAATACGTTAGAGTACCACCTCTTGGAGGAGGAGGAGAGCACAACGGCGCTGGAGCGGATGATCGAGCGGGGCGGGATTATGCCCGGGCCGCATTATTAGGAGTGTAATGCCAATACGGCAGCGATTCCTGGGACGGAAAACTCTCGAGGCGGACGTGGGGCCGATCCGCACGTGGATGGGGACGGCGGGCGGGTCGGGGCCGGCGCCGCTGGATGCACAGTACGTGGTGCTGGCGGTAGATGCGGATTTGACACAGGAGCGGGTGCTGACGGCGGGGGATGGGGTTGATCTGGCGGATACGGGCGCCGGCGGGACGGTGACGGTTTCAGTAGACGTAACAGATATTATCGGTATTGGATTGAGTGAGGACATCAGCAACAACCTGGTGCTGGGGACACCGTCGAACTGTACGGCGACGAGCACGAACACGGTCAGCGGGACGACGCACACGCATGCGATTGATGCGACGCTGGCCAGGTCGGCGATCACGATCACGGCGGGGGCGGGGCTGACAGGCGGGGGGGATCTGACGGCGAACCGGACGTTGACGGTGGGGGCGGGGAACGGAATCACGGTGAATGCGGACGATGTGGCACTGACGACGCCAGGGACGTGTACGGTGACGAGCACGAACACGGCAGCGGGGAATCACACGCATGAGATTACGAGTAGTCCAGCCCCGGGGGCGGCACAGTCGTTGCTGGCCACGACGGCAGCGGGACTCCTGACGTTGCAGAGTCTGATTGTGACGACGGGGGTCACGATCAATGAAAGTGGGGCAGATAGTGATACGCGGATAGAGAGCGATACGAAGGCGAATATGGTGTTCGTGGACGCGGGGGCGAACTGCGTCTACATTAACAGTAGTGCCACGGATGCCGAGGCCGTGGCGTTCGACACTGCGATTGGACTGCTGTCATTTGATAACATGGCGGTCACGGGCCAGAGCGCAGTAACGGGAGTTACTGTTTTTCATTACTCCAATACAGCCACAGATGTGCCGGCGTTTCGTGTCCGGCGGGCACGCGGCACGCGAGCAAGTCCCACGGCACCACAGTCGGGGGATAAATTAGGCCGGTTTGGGGCCGGCACGTTCGACGGCACGGATTTTACAGCCAGCGTGGGATTCATTGACTTTTATGCCACGGAGAATCACGGCGCGGCCGCGCAGGGCACAGATGCGCGGATATTTACTACGCCAGATGGAGCTACGACACCAGTGGAGCGCTTGAGAATTGCACAGGGTGGTAACATGGGGCTAGGCGAAACAGTCCCATCGTGGGGGGTCGCATCGCCGGAGCGGGCGTTTCACGTGTCGTACAGCGGTGACGGCTATCCAGCAGTGGTGTTGGAGCGGAAAAGTGCCGTGTCCCACACGAACCAGAAGATGAGTATCTACATTGGTAGTGGGGGGGGGCTCACTATTTATGATAATACGAATACTGCCGCCAGGTTAGTTGTACTGGCAGCGGGGAACATCGGGATAGGGAGCACTGCCCCGGACACGAAACTGGACGTGGCCGGGGCGATCACATTCCGGGAGCTGTCAGCAGATCCTGGCAACCCGGACGAAGGAGCGGCCGTGTTGTGGATGTCAGATGGAACGGGCGCGGGCGATGACGGGGATATTCTGATGAAGGTGACGGCCGGGGCAGCTACGAAGACAGTAACGCTGGTGGATTTCTCGGCGGTTTAGCAAGGGAGGTGGAACGTGGAAATTGAGTTGACGATTTGGCAGCGGGCGATGCTGATTCAGGTGATCAGCGGGATGCGGGGGGATGTGAAGTTGTTGCGGCAGGCGCTGCGGGCGCTCGAGGCGCTGGATTTTACGGAGGAGGAGCGGGAGGCGGGAGAAATCGTGGAGGAGGAGGGGCGGATGCTGTGGAGCACGGCGGCCTCGGAGACTGTGTACACAGTCACGCTGGAGAAGCCGGTGGTGCGGTTCGTGCGCAATGCGGCGGAGGGGTTCCAGGGATGGCCGGTGGGGCAGGCCGCGGAGGTGTTGGACTTGCTGGAGAAGTTGGGGGTGAAGGAGGAGGAGAACCTCGGATGAAGAAATACACGATGAACCTCGGATGAAGAAATACACGATGGGGAAGTTCTGAGTAGGTAAGTTATGAGTATTGAATTCACGGGCGAGCGGGTGGTACCCTGGCGGATGGGGGTGGGCGCGGCGGGTCTCATGAGAGATCACGCGGCGCGTTATGCGCTTGCGCTGCCGATGGTGGCGGGGCGGATGGTGGTGGATCTGGGGTGCGGGACGGGGTACGGGGCATTCATGCTGGCGTGGGTGGCCAGACAGGTGATCGGGATTGATCATTGCGAGGAGGCGTTGGCCTTTGGGCGGCTGCACTTCGAGGCGGGGAACCTGACGTTCCGCAACGGGAATCTCGAACGGTTGGTGGTGCTGCCGGGGGCGGAGGTATACGTAGCATTCGAGGTGCTGGAGCATCTGGATAATCCGGTGGCGCTGATCAGGCTGGTGCGCGGGGCGCTGATCTGGTCGGTGCCAGTGGACTGTGCGAGCGAGTTTCACCGGCAGGTGTACAGCCTGGAGGAGGCGTGCCGGTTGGTGCCAGGGTCGGAGATCTGGTACCAGGCGGAGGGGCAAATTGTGCGCAGGGAGCGGGCTGATTTTGCGCCAGTGTACGTGTGCGGGGTGAGGCCGGGTTAGAGTGGGCTAGGACGGGAACGCAGATGAACGCAGACGAACGCGGATGAACGCAGATCGGAAAGATGGGGAAGGCACAATCCGTTATGCGCGCGGGCGAGATGATCAGGCTCAGCTGAGTGGTGATCGTGTCGGTTTTGGAGCAATTTTGCCGGTTTCTTTTGCGCCGGTGTACGTGTGCGGGGTGCGGCCGGGTTAGAGTGGGTTAGGACGGGAACGCAGATGAACGCAGACGAACGCGGATGAACGCAGATCGGAAGGATGGGGAAGGCACATGCGGGCTAGAGGCGCCAGTTGTCCACGGGGCTGGCGCGCTGGTGAGCGTCGGCGCAGTCGGCCTGGACGATGGCCAGGTAGTGGCGGACCATCTCCAGGTTGGAGTGGCCGAGTAGGATCTGCAGGGTGAACGGGTCGCCGCCGTTGCGCAGGTAGGTGATGGCGAAAGTGTGGCGGAAGCGGTGGGGGTGGACGCGGGGGATGCCGGCGCGGTCACCGATGCGCTTGAGAAGGCGGCGGAGGACGTTGGGAGCGAGCGGGCGGGTATCGTCGGCGGGGCCGACGGTGAAGACAGGTTGATCGGGTTTGGTGCTCTGTAGACGCGGGGTGAGGTAGCGCCAGAGGGCGCGGGCGGTGCGTTTGCCGAAGTAGACGGTTCTCTCCTTTTTCCCTCTCCCTTTTCCTTTTCCCCTTACTATCAAGGTGTTGGCGGTCAGGTTGACGTCGTCGAAGGTGAGGCCGCAGAGTTCGCTGCGGCGGATGCCGGTGTCGAGGAGGACGAGGACGATGGCGCGGTCGCGGTCGGCGGTGGCGCGTTTAGAGACGGTGTGGGGGCGGGTCTTCCAAGAGCGGCCGACGTCACAGGCATGGAGCAGGGCGGTGAGTTCGTCGTGGGTGAAGGGCTCGATGGCGCGGGATTCGTATTCGGGCGCCTCGATGGTGCGGATGAGGTTGGATTTAACATAGCCTTCATCGGTGGCCCAGGTCCAGAGGGCGGAGAGGGCGGTATGGATATTGTAGACGCTCTTGGGGGCCAGGTGGATCAGGCCGCGGGGGGCGAAGCCGTCGGGGTCGGTGACGTAGCCATCCTGGAGGTAGGCGAAGAATTCTACCAGTTGCTGGCGGGTGATGGAGGAGATGGGAGGATCGTCGGGGAAGTAGGCGGCGAGTTTTTTGTAGGCGTTCTGGTAGTCCACGATGGTGGCCGGGGCTTTGCCGGTGGCGGTTTTGTAGAGGAGGCAGCCGGCGGTGGCCTGGGAGAGTGTCAGGTTGTGGGCCATAAGGTCGCTCCTGTTGGAGTCAGTTCCGATAATGTATGTTTCAGTTCCGATAATGGTTCGTTCACTGGGGTGAAGATGGGCGGCGGGGGGCCATGAGGTCGGGAGATTGGGGGGGAGGAGGGGAGTGTGGCGCTTATGGGTTGATTTTTCGGGAGGCCATGAGGGCCAAAGTACCCTCGGCAGGATTCGAACCTGCGGCCTCCTGGTCCGCAGTTAAGGGGTCTGGAGTTTGGGGTGATGACCTCATGGTGGCCGTTTTTCGGGCGCCGTGAGGTCAGTTTGTTTGTGTTCCCATGAGGGCAAAATCGGGCCTCCCCCCACCCTGCTGGGGGCGTTTTTTTAGTTCCGAGTATCGGTATTATCAGAAGTGATTATTCCAGGCTGATGGTCCAAGGGCCGATGGCCTGGATCTCTAGGCCAAAGGTGTTCTTGCCAACGAGGACGGTGCCGGTGTAGGGATCAATCTCATTGACGAGCAGGTCTGGGCCGCGCTCACTCCAGGCGAAGACGGCGAAGAAGTCGCCTACCTCGTTGCCGGTGATGGTTGCCCGTCGGGGCTCTCCATCCAGCACTAAGATGGTATCCCCGTTGCCTTCAAGCACGCCAGGCACGCTCAGATGCCAGGCGGTGTTAGCCCAGAAGCGGGCGTATGGTAGAATCTCAATGGTCCAGGGGCCAACAGCCTGTACCTCGAACATAGCGGTACACTGGCGGTCGAGCCAATCGAGGGGGCGGTATCCATCGTAGGGATCAAGGGTATTGACGAGAAGGTCTATGCTCTCGCCGTTGGCGTCATAGTTTGTGACGGTAAAGAAATCGCTGTCGGTGTTGCCAGTGATGTGGGCGACGGCGAGGAGGCAGGGCTGGCCGAGGTCCACGACGGAATCTCCAGAGCCCGTGAGGGTCCAGGGTTCGGGTACGGGTGTGGGGATGGCCGTTGGGCGAGGGGTGTTGGTGGGCCGGGGGGTGTTGGTGGGGCGGGGGGTCGGTGTGGGGAGAGGGGTGGAGGTGGGCGGGGGCGCGGTGGGCGGGAGGCTGGTGGGGGGAGCAGAGGATGGGACGGCACCAGGTGTGGCGCCGGCGCTGCTGCAGGCACTGGCCAGGACGAGCAGGACGACAGTGGCGATCAGCAATATAATCCGCATCATGGTCTACCCCCCCCCCCCCCCTTTTTTTTGTCTTGTGTGTGGTATCCTGCTGAGGCCTCGCGCAGGGCGCGGGCCATGACGAGCAAGGTGTAGCGTTCCTGCCTACTGAGATAATGGAAGCTGTCGAGTAGTTCCTGTTCCATTTGACGATCCTCTGGGACGTGCGGCAAGAGCCCAGCGAGGCGGAATATCTTTTCAGGAGGAACCCGTAATGCTGCTGCGATGGCGGAACAAAGGTCGGGTCCAGCGCCGCGTTGTTGGTTCATCACCATGGAGAGTGTTCCACCGCTGATGTTAGCCCTGCGTGCCAATTCCCCTTGCGACCATCCTCGTTCGTTTAGCTCGCGATTAAGCCACTCAGCCAGTTCTCTACTCATCTGTGATAACCTAGTTTACTGTAGTGAACGTTCGTTATGGTGATGGAATTGGTCAACTCGGACGAACACGTGACAAATGTCACGTGTTTTATATGACATTTGACACTATATCGGCCTTCTCAAGTGATGTATAATTTCTTCTGTGTGGTGAAAACGGTCTCAGGAGCGAAAGTGATGGAATACATTCCACAGCGAATTTTCGTAAAGTTGACGGCCCCAGTGAGTCGGGCGCTGGCGGAAGCGGCGCAGCGAGAACGGCGGGACCCTCGGGACCAGGCGGCGTTGATTCTGGCGCGGGCGCTGGAGCAGGAGCAGGTGGCCGGGGAGTTGCCGGCGCTGGAGTTTGCGACATTGGTGCAGGTCGCGAAGGATGAGGGGCTGGACACGCCAGCGGAGGCGATGGGGCTGATCATCCGGGAGTGGGTGGAGTTGAAGCGGGAGCTCTCCCTTTCCGTCGAGGAGTAGGGGGAGTTTTTGTTTGGGAGGTGTGAGATGGAGCAGACGATGCTAGTGTACGAGCGTGATCAGCGGACGCAGATGGCCATCTTGCTGACAGCATTGTTGGAGCAGCATCCAGGTGTGAAGGTCCTCTTGAAGGGGATCGTGGACTTGGCCGCTGCCCGCTGCACGATTCAGGGCTTGATCGTTGAGGATCTGTGCAGGATGATCGAGCGATGCCAAGATGGGGAGGAGTTGCGGGATCTGTCGGTGCAGGTGCGCGATCTGATGTTCTCCTACCGGCCGGACGCTTCGCGGGTGGCGCTGACGGAGAATGAGGCGCGGGTGCTCCATCTGCTGGAGTCGGTGGGAGGATGAGATGGACCTCGGGTTGGCGATTGGGTTGATCATTGCGGCGCTGTTCGTGGGCGCAATCGTGGGCGCTGGAGCGATGGCGCTATGTGCGTCAGCGAGTTGGGCAGATCGGCATCTTGAGGATGAGAGTGGAGCACCGACAATTGAATAAGGGTATGTGGGGATTCACTGTAGGGGCCTCCGGTGGTGCTCTAGGAGGCCCGTCAGGATCGAGGCGGTGGCTGGAGGGGTGCCGGCCAGCGCTGAGGGGTTGGGGGTATGCTGCGAAGAGCAGCCCGAAAGCCGGCAACGAGGTGAAGGCGGGTGAGGCTGCAGCCGGTTGCTGATGGCCTCCGAAGGTGTGATTCCTTCCTCTGCCCCCAATCTATGTTAATGTTCTTTCATAAGGATACCAGATTATGAATCTGCAGAGATGTTTCCCGTACATTCTGGCACTGATTTGGGGGGGGATTTGGGCGCTGTTTCTGCAACGGAGCCAGTTGGGCCAGTTTCTGGCGCAGAAGCGGACGTGGGTCACGGTGGTCGTGGGGGTAGGCGTGGACCTCGTGCTGATCCTAGTTGTGATTCCCCTGGATCTCTGGTTGCGGGTGTGCATGGTGGTTGTGTTGTCGTCGCTGTGTATCATTGCCAGGTCGCTGATCAACGAGTGGCGGGAATTGCGAGATTTGACGGAGGGGTTACGTGGCCACCAGGTTAGCGAACAAGACGATTTGGGCGCTGGAGGACATGATCGCGTTTAGCCGGACTGCTCGCTCAGCCTGGCAGGCGACGATGGAGCGGGCCGAGCGGCGGATGGATCCGGTAATGATGGTTTCATTGGCACGGCTGAGGGATTGTATCGCGGAGATCGAGAGGCTGGCCAGGGATGCGCGAGATGGGAGATATGAGCAACACCAGGTCGTGGGTGGACGAAAGACCGATACGAGTGATTGAGGTCGAGCCGGTGGCGGTGGAGCCGCTGACGGTGTATGTGGCCGGGGAGAATGTGCCCAGCCGGCCGGGTGAGCGGCAGACGCTGGCGGGCTCGGGGGCGCTGGTGCCAGTGCGGGAGCCAACGATCGAGGAGATGCTGGCAGCATTCGAGGCGTGGATGCGGCTGGACGTGGCGGAGGGGAATGGGTCGCCGCAGACGCTGCGGGCGTATTTCGGCGATGTGAAGCAGCATCTGGAATGGTTGGCGGAGCAGGGGTTGCGGCCGGCGCAAGCGGGCGAGGAAGACCTGAAAGCATTCCGCGCACACCTGGTGGACGGGTATGCGGTGACGACGGCGGGGCGGAAGCTGGCCAGCGTGCGGCGGTTCTATGAGATGGCCAGGGCGCGGGGGCTGATCACGCAGAACCCGGTGGCGGGGCTGAAGGCGCCGTCGGATAGGACGGCGCGGGAGGAGCGGATCAAGTACTTGACGCTGGAGCAGGCGCGGCGGGTGCTGGCGCTGCCCAATGTGAATACGCCGAAGGGGATCAGGGATAAGACAATCTTAGTGCTGATGGCGTTGCACGGGCTGCGGGTAATTGAGGTTCATCGGCTGTCGTTGGAGGATGTGGACCTGGAGGCGGAGGAGGCGGGGACGCTGCGGCTGTTCGGGAAGGGGAATAAGCATCGCACGATTCTGTTGACGGTGGAGACGCGGGAGATTATGGAGCGGTGGCTGGCGGCACGGGCGTTGACGCGCTCGGACTCGCCGGCCGTTTTCGTGACGATGCATTGGACGGATGCCGCGGTAGAGCCCGGGCAGCGGATCAGTACACGGGGGATCCGGCAGATGGTGGATGGGTATCTGCGGGCGGCGGGGGTGAAGAAGCCGAGGGTATCGTGCCACTCGTTGCGGCACTCGTATGCGACGCTGAGTTTAGCGGCGGGAGCGTCGCTGTTGGCGATCAGTGGGAGCCTGGGGCATTCGTCGGTGACGACGACGCAGGTGTACGCGAAGATCGTGGATAAGGCGCGGAGTAACCCGGCGAAGTTGCTCGTCGGGTTGTTGGATTAGTTCACATAGGAGGTCGGGAGATGGACGAGCAAGCGAAGGTGATCGCGAGGATGCGGGAGGAGTTGGCGGCCAGGGAGCGGGAGCGGGCCGCGCGGGAAGCAGAAGGGCGGCTAGCTGTGGAACTGGAAGAGCAAGTCCAGAGGGCTCAGCGCATCCTTGAGATGCGGGATGTGTGCGAGAAGGTCCTGGGGCGGGAGGTACTGGAGGCGCTGGGGATTGAGATCCTGTCAGGAGGGGTCAAGTTCGTGTACCGGGGTCGGGAGACCATGTGGCAGATCCACAAGCTTCACGTGGGAGATCCTGAGTACAGGAAGACGGTGGAGGCCGCCATCGTCAAGTTCTGCGATGAAACTGACGAGTTACGGGCAAAGGCGGACGCTTTGATAGCGGGGTTCCAGGCTGTGCAGACATTGGCGGAATATCGGGCGTTTGATGATGAGGTGCCGTGGAATCTGCAGGACTATGTTGCTGAGGCGGCGCGGATCGCCTGGGAACGGGTGGAGGAGGCGGAGGCGGAACGGGAAGCGCAGCGGGTGGCGTTGGAGGAGGAGGCGTTCTATCCGTTCGTGTACTATCGGGTTTACAATGCGATGGTGGCCAACAGCGACGATGGCGAGCACTTCATAGACTATCATGTGTTGGACTCGCTGACCGGTCATTGTGTCCCAGGAGGCTGGTGGGTATCGGCACATTGCTATGATCTGCAGCGTCCAACGGAACTAAAAAACGTCTACAAGGTGGAACGTGTTGAGGTGTGTACTGTGGAGGAGTTGCCGGCCTGGTGTCCGAAGCAGGAAACGGCGTTCGGGCAGATCCGGATCCCGCCGGCGGGGGCGGAACGGCTGTGAGAGAGGTTCCGATAAGAGGTGTACTAGGAAGACAACAACGGATTAGGAAAACAACGGATGGGAGGTTGCGGTGGACGAGTTTTGCGGGACGATGGGAGAGGAAGCGCGGTACGAGTTGGGGGATGCGATTTCGCTGGAGGAGTTGCGGGTGGCGGCGGAGGCGGCGACGGGGCGACAGGCGCTGCTGCTCCAGGCGTGTCACCCGAGCCCAGGTACCCGGCTTGCGGTGGTGAGACCTCGGATGGAGAAGGCCAAGTTGGAGGAGGTCATTGAGCGGGCGCTGCGGAACTGGATCGGGATCTGCCACAGTGAGGCGTGTATAGCCCGGATGCAGCGGGCGAGGCAAAGGGTGATTGAGCAGTGCGACGCTGATTATGAGGATGCGCTGCAGGCGTACCGGCAGATCGTGGGCAAGGAGCCAACGACGCAATGATCAACTGTCGATGCTGGATAGAGACGGAGTTCAAGGACCCGGGGAGAGGGGGTGAGGTGATGCGGGAGTTGTGGGAGACGATGCGGGATGCATGGCGGGAGGGGGATTGGATCGGGCACCTGCGCGCGTGGTGGGCGGTCGCAGTGGGACGGGTGACGGCTGAGACGCGGGCGGGGTGGCCGGTGGGATTCGGGACGCAGTGGATAACATCGGCTGATGAGGAGTGCCCAGACTGCCTGAGCGAGTAACGGTCCGGGGCCGGCCTGTGGGCAGGCCGGCCCCGTGGGTGGGTCGGGAGTAAAGGGACCCTGTCAGTATTATACGCGGTTTTTTAAGAATTGCAAGAGGGGGTGGAGGAAATGAACATCGGTGTGAACGTGGGGTACAGTGCGGTCAAGGCGGTGTGTGGGGAGCGGCGGGTGACGTTTCCCTCGGTGGTGGGGACTCCAGATAAGGCGGCATTCAGTCTGAACGGGGATTCGGCGCTGGTGCTGGTTCAGCCGGCGCATGTGCTGGTGGGGGACGAGGCAGTGGAGCAAAGCCGCTTCATTTATCCTCGTGAGGATAGGGCCTGGATCGAGAGCGAGGAGTGGACCTATCTGTTCGTGACGGCGTTGACGGAACTGTCCAGCACGCCACACGATTCGGCGGTGCGCGTGGTCACGGGGCTGCCGGTGGCGTTCTATAGTGACGCGGAGAAGTTGGCTGGTCGGTTGTTGGGTGACCATCGGGTGCAGCGGGAGGGGCGTCAGGCGCAATTGTTCCACATTGCAGATGTGCGCGTAGTGCCAGAGGCGTTTGGGACGGTCTTTGCGGCAGCGTTCAACGATCAGGGCAAGGCGGTGGATCAGGCTCTGCTGACGGGAACGGTGGGTGTGATTGACCTCGGCGGGAAAACGACGAATCTGTTGAGTGTGAGACGGTGCTCACAGGTCAACCGTGAGACGGCCAGTGTGAACGTGGGAGCCTGGGCAGCAGTTCGAGCGGTACAGGCGGAATTGGCGCAAAGGTTCCCAGGACTGGAGGAACTGCGGGCGCACCAGGTGATGGACGCGGTCATCGCGCGTAAGGTGCGGTATTACGGTGATGACGTAGATCTGCGGGGGATAGTGGAGGATACGCTGAGGCCACTAGCCAAGCAGGTGTTGGCTGAGGCAACGAGACTATGGAACGGCGGGGCCACGTTGGACAGGATCCTGGTAGCGGGCGGGGGGGCGTTGCTGTTGGGATCGTATATTGAGGAGCATTTCCCTCACGCTCAGGTGATCCCGGATCCGGTTTTTGCGAATGCGCTCGGGTTCTGGCGGTTCGGGCAGCGTGTATGGCGGTAGTTGTTAGAAGTTAACAACCAAAAGTTAACAACTATGGCAAGCAAGACGTACGTGACGATTTCGTTCAATACGGAAGGGGACCGGGACATTCTGCGCTGGTTGGAGCGGCAGGAGAATCGCAGCGCGGCAGTGCGGGATGTGATCCGGGAGCACTTGGGGCAGGGCGGGGTGACGATTGGCCACGTGTACCGAGCGATTCAGGACCTAGAACGGAAGTTGCAAGCGGGGCTGGTGGTCAGGCCGGGCGATGACGGGGGGAAGTTGGATTCGGATGTGCCGGCGGATATAGCGGCGGCGCTGGATGCGCTGGGAAAGGTGTAGGTGGAAGATGGCGCTGTTGGTGGGAGCGGTGGAAATGGTGATGGTGGAGGCGGGGGAATTGGCGCGGCTGCGGCTGATCGAGGCGGCGGCGCGGGCGGCGGCAGAGGCGGCGCGTTGGGCGCTGGCGGATGAGCCGGGGAAGCGGGTGTTTGAGGCGCGGATGGTGCTGCTGCTAGAGGTGGCCGGGCAGGGCACGGATGCGCAGGATTAACGGATAGGAGGAGGGAGCGGCAATGGATGCGAAAGAACTGAGAGAGAGACTGGAGCGGTGGCTGGCGCAGAACTCGGGGTATGAGGAGCGGTCATATCTCGGGATGAGCCAGATTTTTCAATGTCCCGCCAATCTGTATGATCAGGTGGTGGATGGGCGGGAGGAGTTTCAGGGGCGCGCAGCCCGCATGTGCTACGAGGGATATTTGCATGAGCGGGATATGATCGCGCGGCTGGTGGACTGCGGGCTGTACGAGGAGGCGGGGGAATTGGTGGCGCCGTGGGACGAGCGGTTCAGGGGGCATCCGGATGGGCAGGTGGATGGGGATGTGCTGGAGGTGAAGTCGGTGACGGCCGCCAAGTTCGAGGAGGTGCGGAAGTCGAACCGGGCCTTGCAACACCATTACGAGCAGGTTCAAATCTATCTGCTGTATGGGCGGTGGGAGCGGGGGGTGATCGTTTATAAGTGCCGGGAGACGGGGGAGATCAGGCCGATCGTAGTGTGGCCTCATCCTCCAACGCAGGCACGGTTGGAGGAGAAGGCGAAGGCGGTGCTGGCGGCGGTGGATGCGGGGGTGCGGCCGAAGTGTGAGTGTGGGCGGCACTAGGACGGGAACGTGGAAGGACGGGAACGCGGATGAACGCAGACAACCGCAGATGAACGCGGATGGAACCACGGATAGGGAAATACACGATGGGATGGTTCCGAGTAGAGGGGTTATCGGAAGTGAAACGTGAAGGGTGAAACGTGGGGGAGCAACGATGATTCCAGAGGCTGATCAGATTCAGGCGATTGGGAATGCGGTAGCCGGCTATGGGCTGGTGACGTCGCTGTCGTCGGAGTATGAGCGGGTGTGGCGGGCGCGCGATTTTAGTGCGCCGTGGAAGAAGCTGGCGCTGGCGGTGCTGGAGGCGGAGCCGGGGGAGGAACGGGCCTGGTTGGAAGCGGCAGCAGCGGAGTTGACGGGTGGCCAGGCGCTGCTGGAGCGGGTCCTGGCGGTGGCGCCGCCGGTGCGGTTCCCGTCCTTGGAGGAGGTGGCCGAGCGGCTACGGCCGATTGAGTGGTTGTGGCCGGAGTGGATCCCGCTGGGGATGATCAGTCTGTTGGGGGCAGTGCCGGGGGCGGGGAAGTCGTTCCTGGCGCTCGACCTGGCACGGAGGATCATTGCGAATGAGGGGTTCCCAGATGGGGCGGTGGTCCCGGCCCCGTCGGCGCGGGTGATTTATGTGGACGCGGAGGCGGTGCCGCAGTTGATCAATCAGCGGGTGGAAGCGTGGGGGATGGATAAGAGCCGGTTGTTCCTGATGCTGCCGACGACGGAGCGGATGTTTATTGATTTTTCGGAGGAGGAGGATCGAGAGCACTTGATGACGATGGCGACACGGCTGGCACCGGGCCTGGTGGTGATTGATTCGTTGTCGTCCATCAGCAGCAAGGGCGAGAACGACGTGCAGGACGTGCGGGGTATTATGGCATTTTTGAATCTGGTGGCACGGGAGAACCGGTGCGGGCTGCTGCTGATCCATCATCTGAAAAAAGCCAACAATCGGGAGCGGGACGGGATGGTGGGGATCGAGGACTTACGGGGGTCGGGGCACATTGTGGCCATTGCCAGGTCGGTGCTGGGGTTGAGTGTGGTGCAGACGGGGCCGAAGTTCGACAGGAACGGCCCACGGCGGCTGGAGATCATTAAGACGAACTTGACGGGGTACCCGGCGCCGATTGGGGTGGAGTTTGTGGCGATGGGGGATGGGGTGGAGTTGCGGTATGGGGAGCCTCCAGTGTTGTATAAGCGGCAGACGTTGGGGGAGGAGTGCGAGGATTGGCTGTTGCAGTATCTGGAGGAGATGGGGGAGGTCAGGCCGAAGGTGATCGTAGTGGCAGGTAGAGAGAAGGGATTCAGCCGGGCGATGATTTACCGGGCACGTGAGGATTTGGGAGCTGCGATTGGGGATTCTCTTGGCTGTCAAAACCCAAAAAACTGTTGGAGATTGACGGAGATGGATGGGGATGAAGAGGGGGACGAGGGCTAACTGTCTCACTGTTGCAACTGTATCACTGTCTCACGGGGGAATTGGGGGGGGTGTCAAAAACAGTGAGACAGTTGAGATAGTGAGACAGTTGAGATAGTTGAGCACGGATGGGGGAGGATCGGCAGATGGTGAATCTGGAGATGATCGGGCGGGGGATGCGGTGGCACGATCTGACGCTGGAGCAGGCGAAGCCGCTTGAGTATAAGATGAAGTGGGCGACGGAGGCGATCGAGACGGCGTTGGCGGTGGGGCAACGGCCGGCGCTGGCGTTTTCGGGCGGGAAAGATTCGACGGTATTATTGCATCTGCTGCTGATGCGGTTTCGGAGTCAGGCGCAGGAGATGCCGATTATCTACGGCAACACGGGGATGGAGTTCGCGGAGTGTATTCAGTTCGTGCGGCGGATGGCGGATGAGTGGAGGTTGGATCTGCACGAGGCCCGGCCGGGGAAGACGGAGGAGGCGGGGTTCAAGTACACGGCGCAGCGGCGGATCTGGGAGCGCCTGGTGCAGTGCGGGCGGATACAGAGAGTGTTGAAGCCGGATGGGAAGTTAAAGTCCACCCGGCACCTGGAGTTGGAATGCCCGGTGGACCTGCGGCGGCAGTTGGAGGAGGAGCGGTTGGTATGGCCGGCGGGGACGCGGCAGTCGTATTGGTGGTGTGCGGATCAGTACGGGTGGCCACTGTTGGGGAAGGCGTGGTCGCGGTTGACGGCGCACCGAATCAATATAGATACGTTCCTGAGATTTTCGGCGAGCCAGAGCCAGGACGAGACGCTGCTGGCGTATTATGACGTCTTGCGGCAGGTGAAGATTTCGCAGCATTGTTGCGAGGCGCTGAAGAAGGAACCGGCGCGACGGATGCAGCGGGAGTTGGGGGTGGATCTGATCTTCAAGGGGCTGATGGCCTCGGAGAGCAGGTCGCGGGCGAAGAATTTCCTGTCGCGCGGGTATGTGTTTGAGGGGGCGAAGCAAGATTATCTGGGTGAGCGGGCGTTCTTTCATTGCCAGCCGTTGGCGATCTGGACAGAAAAGAATATCTGGGACTATATCGAGCGGTACCAGGTGCCGTACGCGCCGCTGTATGATATGGAGTACGTGGCGCTGGATGGGAGCCGGCAGCACATTCGGCGGAATGGGTGCATCGGTTGCGGGACGGATTTTGGATTCAAGAACAATCACTTGTACGTGCTCCGCCAGACGCACCGACGGGCATGGGAGACGATTATGCGGGCGGGGATGGCGCGGGAGATCCGGAATTTGCAGCGGGCGATGCGAGCGAATCAGTTGACACTATGGGATGCGTTCGAGCCAGAGGAGCTGATCGAGGCGCAGCCGTGTGTGCTGGATGATCTGGATGGCCTCGGGGGGCGGGATGGGGGACTGGAGTTGGCGTACGATGCGGAGGTGGAGGGATGAAGCTGGAGCAGATGCGGCTGGTGGGGATGAGGGTGGTGGAGGCGATGGCGCCGGGGTGTGAGCGGATCAGTATCGCCGGGTCGGTGAGGCGGCGGAAGGCGGAGCCGAAGGACCTGGAGATCGTGTACATCGCTCAGATGGTGGAGCGGCGGAAGGATCTGTTTACGGCGGAGGTGGTGCCGGCGACGGAGGGGCTGGTTATTGAGTTGATGGCCAGCGGGTTCTGGCGGCTGGATACAGAAGTGAAGCGGAATGGGCCGCTATATAAGCGGATGGTGATGCGGGCGAGTTCTCGCGGACCGGATGAGGTGGTGGTGGAGTTGTTCCGGGCGGAGGTGGGGAACTGGGGGCTGCAGTTGGCGCTGCGGACGGGGCCGGCGGAGTTCAACCATTTGTTGGTGACGCCGCGGAGCCAGAGGGGGGCGATGCCGGCGGGGATGAGGATGGCGGGGGGATGGCTGTGGAGGGGGGAGGAGCGGTTGGAGAGTGGGACGGAGGAGGAGTTTTTCGGGCAGGTGGGGGTGCCGTGCTGGGAGCCGGGGGAGAGGTCGGAGGAGAGGTTAGAGGAATGGTTGCGGGAACAGCGGTGACGGCGATTCAGATGTGTTGCGGGGCGGGAGGCAGCACATTGGGATTCGAGAGAGCGGGGATCGAGACTGTATTGGCGTTCGATGTGGATCCTATGATGATCGAGATGCACAGAGCGAACTTTCCAGCTCAGCGGAGTGAGATACTGGACATTCGGGCGGTACATCATTGTAGGTTGCCAGAGGCAAACATCTGGGTATGCGGAATCCCGTGTGAGCCCTTCAGTGCGGCGGGTTTGCGGTTAGGGCACTCTGACGCACGGGATATTTCGTTCGAGGTGGTTCGGCTGATCGGCGAGATCGCTGATCATCCACAGCCCGACTATATCTTCCTCGAAAATGTTCCATTGTTTCGGGGATCGAGGGCAGCGGCGCAGATCAGGACGGCGCTGGTGGATGTAGGATTCACTCACGTATTAGAAGCGATTTTTCTCTACGCGGATTATGGGATATGCCAGATGCGCCGGCGGTGGCACATTATCGCCAGCAGGCGGGCACCTACGCCCACACCTGAGCCGACGCACAGTGAGAATGCGGACTTATTCGGCCGGCTGCCCTGGATTCGGTTCGGGCAGATTCGGGATGGGACGGGGAGCCAATATGCGAGCGCGAAGGCGCTCAAGGGGATATTCAGGAGTGCGTACTCGCCACAGATTGTGGACGATGACGATATGTTGCCGACCGTGGTGTCGGCCTGGCGGGCGCGGATCAATGGAACAGCGCCGCTGATTTATTGTGACGGTAAATTGAGGCCACCTACGCTGCTAGAGGCGGCGCGGGCGCAAGGGTTTCCAGAAGGGTTTGTTTTACTAGGAGATCTGACTACACGCTGGAAGGCCGTGGGGCAGGCGATGGCGCCAGCGTTCGTGGAGGCCGTGGGGAAGGCTATCAGCAGTTCTGATAAGAGGGCTACTGGGAACGAGAAGTTGGGGGTGGAGGATGAGTAGTAGGAAGGAGTTGGAGTGGCAGGCGGATCGGATCGAGGCGGTGCTGACGCTGCATAAGGTGCCGGCGCGGGTGACGGGCGGGACGGTGACGCCGCGCTGGGTGCGATTCCAGGTGTTGCCGGCGCTGGGGGCGAAGATTGCTCAGGTGAAGGGCCTGAGTGAGGAGTTGGCAGCAGCGCTGGACGTGGCCAGTTGCCGGGTGTCGCGGCGAGGGGCAGCGGTGGCGGTGGAGGTGCCACGGGACGACCCACAGCCGGTGCGTCTGATGCCGCTGATGCATCAGCTCGGTGAGGCGGGTGATATTCCGTCGGTGACGGCGGTGTTGGGCCTGGCGGAAGATGGTGCGCCGCTGCTGATCCGGCTGCCGAGCCCGGACGTGGCGCACATTCTGGTGGCGGGGACGACGGGATCGGGGAAGACGGTGCTGTTGCAGGCGATGTGTCTCAGTCTGGCACTGGCGAATCGGCCGGAGGAGGTGGCGCAGGTGCTGGTGGATCCGAAGGGGACGGCATTCCAGGGATTCGCGGGGCTGCCGCACCTGGCGCGGCCGGTGATCGGGAGGATGGAGGAGGCGGTGGAGGCGCTGCAGAGCCTGGTGCGGCTGCTGGAGCGGCGTGGGGGGGATTTGGACGGGCCGCGGGTGGTGGTGGTGATTGACGAGCTGGTGGATCTGTTGATGGTGGGAGGGGAGCCGGTGCAGTGGGCGTTGACGCGGCTGACGCAACGGGGACGGGAGGCGGGGATCCACGTAGTGGCGGCCACTCAAAAGCCGACGGCGGCGGTGTTGGGGCCGCTGGTGAAGGCGAACTTTCCGGTACGGCTCGTGGGGCACGTAATGGGGATGGACGATGCTCGCACGGCGACGGGTTGGGGAGGGACGGGGGCGGAGCGGCTGATGGGGAAGGGGGATTTCCTGGCGGTGGCGGAGGGGCGGGTGATACGGTTCCAGGCGGCGCACGTGGCGGTGGAGGAGATTCGGGAGGCGGTATATGTGGCAGTGCAGCGGTTCTCGAGCCAGGGTGGGGCAGCGCCGAGGCCGGTGCAGATGCAAGTGCCGAGGCAGGTGCAGCGGTTGATTGAGGTGCTGGAGCCGGGGCTGGTGTTGCCAGTGGAGGTCCAGGCGGAGGCGAGCGAGATGGATGTGATGGTGGAGCGGCTGTTGAATGCGGGGTGGGCGAATGGGTCGTACCGGAGCGCATGCCGGTTGCTGGGAGAGGCGGAGGGTGGGCGGCGGTTCCAGTTGGTGCAGGCGGCAGTGGATCGGTTGAATGCTACCGCTACCGCTACCAAAGACGGGAATGGGGGGAACGGGAACGGTTAGGGGTTGTTTGGGCGGTAGCGGTAGCACGGTAGCAGGGAGGCGAGATATGCAACAAGGGTATTTTGTTCCAGTGGAGTCCCCCACTCCACCGGCGCCGAGGAAGCGGAAGGTTGGCGCTGTAGAGATGGTGGCGGCGCTGGCGGTGTTGGTGGTAATTGGGGTGAGCACATATGTGATGCTGAACCGGCTATCGGAGCAGGTTCTCACGATAATTGCTACGATTGGGTGCGCGGCGGGGGTGGCGGTGCCGGGGGTGCTTGTGGCGCTGTTGGTGATGGTGAAGCGGGCGGAGGGGAGCGGGAGGCGGGAGGTTGTACCACAGCAGCAACCGCAGATGACGCAACCAATGATTATGATGGTGCCGCCAATGGCGATGCCGCAGATGCAGGGGCCGCAGCCGGCGGTGTGGGATAGTAGGCCGGTGGAGCGGAGGTTTACGGTGGTGGGAGGAGGGGACGGGGAGTGGGGGGAGTGATAGATAGGCAGTTAGTGCTCCCGCTGTTTCAGATGCGGACGGGATTCCCGCCAACATGCCCGATCCTCGGATGGACGCCGAATGGATTGCGCTGTTATGGCTGTAAATTCCGTATCTACTCGGCAGATGGCACATCCTCGTGTCGGCATGCGGGCTACCAGGATGCGCCGGGGGTTCATTTTTGCTTGGGCTGTGGGATTGAACTGGGGCCGTGGGCTGAGGCACACGGGTGGGAGTATTGTGGCGGGCCGGTAGGCCAGTGTTTGCATGTGGTGTATGCTGGAATGGAGGGGGATCATGGATCTCGAGGAGTTGGTGAGTAGGGGGGCGGGGATCGTGGGGCTGGTGGCGATTATTGTGCTGGCGGTGGGGGAAGGGGATACGGCGCTGTGGCTGGCAGTAGTGGCGCTGGGGCTGGCGGCGTGGGCGTTCGTGATGAGGGGGGATCGGCCGATCAGGTGGAGGAAGTGAACCACGGATGACACCACGGATGAAGAAATACACGATGGTTCCGAGTAAGGAATCTTATAGGGAGTAATGCGTAATTCATAATGCGTAAGGGATAATTGGCCACTACGTGGGTTGTACACGGTAGCAGATAGGATGAGCATCCGCTACCGTGTAGTTTTGGGCGAAAAGGGGCCAAATGCTTGACAAGTCAATTGAATTGTACTATAATTCAATTGAACGTAGGATAAACCAGAACGAACTAGGATAGAAAGGAGCACGGAAATGGAAAACAGGAACGATATCAGCAAGTTGACCGCAGCAGGGGTTCCCGCCACCACTACCGATTTTTCCTGTGGCTGGTGGGGGAAGCATCTGCCTCCCCAGATCGTTGAAGGCCAGATCACCATCGCGGTTGGCCAGGGCTACCGCAGCAATAAGCACGTTCACGGCCAGAACGTCTATGTCGTGGAGACCGGCGAGCGGGTCGCGCTGATCGAGATGCGCAAGTACGGCGATCTGTACGGCTCAGGGATGTGGCACTATCTGGTTGGGGTGGATGGGGCCGCGTTCGTGGCGCAGGTGCCGAACACGATTGACAGTCTGGCCGAGGCGCTTGAGTATTTGAAGCCGGTCGAGGTCAAGCGAGCGGAGGAGGCCGGGCTGAAGGTGCAGCGGCAGGGAGATTGGTACTTTGTGCCCCTGGCCCGCACGCCGCGCGGTGAGGTCGAGCTCAATCAGGCGCTGGACGATGATCACATCGCCGCGATCAGCATCCGCACGAAGACGGTTACCTATGTGCAGGGAGCGGTGGCGCATGGGCAGCATCCGCCAGTGTACCTGGATACCTGGCACAAGGCGATTCGGAACAAGGCAATCCGCACGGGCCGGTTGGCCCAAGGCGGCGGGGCGGACTAGATGGCCATCACTATCCCGGCCGGGATGTGCTCTCGCTCCCGGCCGGGAATCTATGATGAGGAGATGCAACGATGATTCAGATACCAGAGCGATACGAGGAGACGGTCAGGCGATTCATCCGGGAGTATGCCAACCGGAGGACCTGGGAGATTGAGCAGGCGTTCCTGGGGATACAAGTGGGGATGATCACGGACGAGCTGGCGTTCGGATCGGCGCTGGCGGATCAGTTGGCGGAGATTGCGCGGGCAGCCGATGGGCAGATGGAGCACACGGAGAATGGGTGGACGGAGGGTGTGCTGTACGAGGGGGTCCAGGATCTGATGGAGCGGCTGTTCTGTCCGCCAGGGCTGGGAACGGCCTACGATATTCCAGCGCGATTCTGGGAGACGGACCTGGGGCAGATGGTGGCCCGGGCGATGCTGTGGATGCGGGGGGATGAGCTGATTACGATCCGTGAGGCTGCCGAACTGCGTGGGGTCTCAGTGCAGGCGATCAGTCAGGCAATCGCGGCCGGGAAACTGCGGCGGTACGTGGATCCTGATGCGCCAGCGCGGCAGGGGCGGGTGTTGGTTAGCCGACGGGAGGTGATGGAGGATGGGTCTGGAGTTGCAGACAGCGAAGCGGTTGCGGACGACACGGCGGCAGTGGCTGAAGAAGTTGACGCATAACCGGGAGGTGATGAAACGCCACGAGGCGGGGACGCCGTGGCACACGCGGGCCAGACTGGACGCGGAGTCATACGCAGCGAAGATCGGGCGGATCGAGGCGGAGTTGAGGAGGCGGGGGGAGGCGCTGGAGTTGCCAAATGAGGCACAAAGGAGGTAACGAATGAAACTGTACACGTTCAATCCACCACCCAAAACACGCAAGCCGTGGAAACTCGTCGTTAGAGTGAAACCACCACACAAACCCAGCTATATGTGGACCACGAATCACCGCAGTCGGGCAGATGCCCTCCACTGGCTAGAGATCAATAAGGGTCTTTACGCCGTTGCGGGCCACAAAATCAAGAAAATCAGTCTGAAAGAGGTCGCCGATGAGAAAACCAAATAAATCAGCTCCGTGGACTCTCCGCACAGCCTTTGACGCACCAGGCTGCGCCCGCCAATATGAGACGACTATCCACTCCTCCAAGAGGGCCGCGCTCGCCTGGCTCAAGCATAAGCAATGGCAAGCCCGCCGAATGGGATGCCGAATCATCCGCGAGAGCCTGCATCGGCAATAAGGTCTAGGGGGTGAGAATTTCTAGGAATTCTTGACCTCATGGCTGTTGACACGAGGCGCAATTTGTGTTATACTGACTGGCGGGAGCTAGAATGCGGATACAAATGCAGGATGGTTCTCGGGACATTGAGGTGACAGGCCGTGTGGCGGTGCTGGTGCGTTGGCTGGCAGCCAATGTGGGAAGGGTCACGCGGCCGGATAGGGTGCAGGTGACTTTCGACTGCGCCGGGTCTACGGTTCACGCGACTGTGAAGGAGAGTGAGCCAGTGGAGCCGGCGCAGTTGCGTTAGTTAAGGTGAATAACCTTCCCGAAAGCCGGGAGCTTTCGGGAAGGTAGGGCGTTAGCGTAAGAAGCGCGCCACCCAGTGAATGGGTGGCGCGTTTCTCGTTGGGTTCCGGGTAGCATTGTTATCGGAATGTAATCTCAAGAATCTATAGGAGGTGTGGAGATGATTACGGCTGAGGAGTTGTGCGCGATCGCGGGTGCGGTGTTGTCGCTGTTGTTCTCGTATGTGCCGAGGCTATCGGAATGGTACGATGCCCTGGCGCCAACGATGAAGCGGCTGCTGATGGCGGCGTTGCTGATCGTCGTGGCGGCAGCGATTTTCGGCCTGTCATGCTGGGGGGTCCTGGCCCGGGTGGAATGCACGCAGGCGGGGGCGCTGGGCCTCGTCAAGGTGCTGATCGCGGCGCTGGTGGCCAATCAGGCAACGTATCTGATCTCGCCTAAGAAGTAGCGTGGATTCGACTGTCGCGGTGATCGTGGCGCTGGCTGGGGTGGTGACGGGGGTCGGCGGGCTGTTCGCGTCCTGGCGGACGTCGCGGGCGTCGGCGCGGAAGGACGAGGTTGACGCGCTGCGGGGGATCATCGAGGAGTTGCGCCGGCACGATGACGCGCAGTCGAAGGAGATGACGAAGCAGGCGCGGCAGTTGGGGCGGCTGGCGGCAGAGGTCCGCACATGGAAGCGGAGATTTGAGCGGGTGTGTGAGCGGTTCGGGGTAAATCCGAATCAGATGATCACGGGGAGGCTGGGGCCGCTGCCAGAGGGGGAGGATGGGATCGGAAGTGGAACGCAGATGAACGCGGACGAACGCAGATGAACGCAGATTGGAGGGGAGGAGACTGGGGTGGGTGAGTTGGAGCGGGTGGTGGGGACGGCGATCCCAGCGCTGCGGGAGTTGGCGATGGTGTTGGAGGAGGCGGCCAGTGAGCAGCCGGCCAGCGGCGGGCTGCCCCTGGCCGTGAGTTTCCGGCTGCCGCTGGGGAACCTTGATCGGCGCTGGTATGAAGGCACGCGGCGATACGGGCCGTACAATTATCACCCAGAGCGATGTGAGGATTGGAATCTGGAGAGTGGGGGAAATACGGACGTGGGGGAGCCGGTGGTGGCACCGTTCGCGGGACTGGTGACGAGCGCACGGACGTGGGGGGCATCGGTGGGACGGGCGGTGCAACTCCTCGGGCTCACGCCGGCGGGTGAGGTGGTGGTATGGGTGGGATGGCACCTGCAACGAAGTGACGTCGCGGCAGGGGCAATCGTGCGGATGGGGGATCCGGTCGGGGCGATTGGAAACGCGGATGGGTATTATGCGGGGGCGCATCTCCACGAGCAAATTTGCCTCTTGAATGAGTTGGGGGTGCCGTCGTCGGGGCTATTCGCGGGGGCGGACGGGCGATATCGCTGGCAACAGCCGAGCCGGTTCTACGTGGAGCGGGGAGTAGACGCGGAGTTGGTGCAGCGGTGCGCGGGGTGGAGGGAGTAGGGGGCAAGGGGATGGATGATAAGCAGCGGGAGTTGGCGCGGAATGTGGCGCAGGCAGCGCGAATACGCGCCAGACGGCGGATGGCGTTCGAGGTACGGTGGCTACGGTGGGCATTGGATGAGTTGAATCAAAGATGTGATCGCCTGACGCAAATCGTGGCTACGTGGGAGTTGGCGAACGGGGTGGAGAAGATAGCAAATGAGAGTGGCGAGGACGGGGGCGAAAAAGGGCTGTAGCCCGACCTGGTACGTGGCAGCGTTGGGGGTGGAGGAGCAGACGGCGGTGTTGGCAGGCTTGTTGACGGACCGGTCGCCGGATGCGGGGTACCGGTTTGCGTTGGTGTGGGGATTGGGGAGTAAGGCGGCGGCGGCGAAGGCGCTGGAGGCGATGAGGCCAGAGGTGGAGGCGGCGGTGGAGAAGGTGCGGGGATGGCTGGCGCAGGAGCCGAGGCGGTTTGGTGCGGGATGACGGGAAGGTTTCGCGTAGCGATGGCTTAGAATGCCTGGGTGAGGTGGGGTTACACTGCCCTGCCCCACCTCGCCCGGCTCTGAAGTAAGCAGAGTAGATGATAGGGTTTCGATAGTGAAGGGGATTGGGTGGGCGACTGAGGAACTACGCCAGGCGCTGGTCGGGCTGAGCGGGCAGCAGATCGGCGGGATTGTGCGGCTGGTGCAGGCGGAGCTGGACGGCCGGACGTTGACATCGCTGCTGGAGGGGTCGAATAAGATTTGCACCTCAGCGACGTTCTATGGGCGGGGGAAGCGGAGGGGTTGGCGCAGCCAGCCGGGATTCGTGCGGGCGCTCGACCTGGCACGGCGGGATTATCGGGCGTGGCTGCTGGAGCACTCGACGGGGGAGGCGCTGACGGTGCTGGCCAGCACGGCGCCAGAGGCGGCGCGGGCGCTGCGGCAGCAGGTGATAGGAAATGAGGTAGCCGTCGCGGCGCTGGAGACGATGCTGTGTACACAGGATGCGGATCTGCGGCGACGCGCGGCGGAGGGGTTGGGGAGGACGGGGCTGGCCCGGGTGGCGGAGCCGCTGAGGCGGGCGCTGGAGCGGGAGCGGGATCCCGAGGCGCTGGCAGCGCTGGTGGAGGCGCTGGGCCACGTGGCGGGTTCCCGGGACGGGGACCGGCGAACGGCGGCGGTGGCGGTGCTGGATCGGGCGGATATTCGGACGGCGGGGAAGGCGGCGGCGTCGCTGAACCAGGATGAGTATCTGGACCCGCTGGGGCACTTGTCGGATGAGGAGTTGGAGCAGGTGATCGCGAACCTGATGGTCGTACAGGCGGGCGCGGCCGGGGGGGAGTGTCATAATCACTACACGCAAACGGATGGAACCACGGATGGGGAAATACACGATGGGAACGGGGCTAGTTCCGATAAGGATCGAACTGGGAAGTAAATGAGGAATGGGTAGATGAGGAATGGGGATGAATCCGATTCTGGCGATGATCAGGGCGGGGGTGCGGCGGACCGGGTTCGACGTGGTGCGGTACCGGCGTGTGCCGCTGCCACCGGCCGATCTTGATGCACGCGACGTAGCGATTTGGAACAGGGTGCGGGATTATACGATGACCAGTCCCGAACGGGTGGCGGCGCTGGCCAGGGCGGTGCGGTACGTTGTGCGGGCGGAGATTCCAGGGGCAATCGTGGAGTGCGGGGTGGCGTGGGGTGGCAGCATAATGGCGGCGGCGCTGGCGCTCTTGGAATGTGGGGTGAGGGATCGGGAATTATGGCTGTACGATACGTTCGAGGGAATGACACCTCCTGGGCCGGAGGATGTGACGGGCGCGGGGGTGACAGGTACTGAGTTGTTCGAGCAATACACGCTTCACGGCCGGCGCGCCTGGTATGCGGTGGCGGTGGATGAGGTGGGCCGGAATGTGTGGAGCACGGGGTATCCGATGGACCAGGTGCACATGGTGAAGGGGCGCGTGGAGGATAGGCTGCCGGGGGTGATGCCGGCGAAGATGGCGCTCTTACGGCTGGATACCGATTGGTATCAGAGCACGAAGCACGAGCTCGTGCATCTGTATCCATTATTGTCGCCCGGCGGGGTGCTGCTCCTCGATGATTACGGCGGCTGGCGCGGCAGCCGTAAGGCGGCAGATGAGTATCTGCCGGGGGATGTGCTGTTGTGCCGGATTGATCAGCGTGGGTGCATAGCGGTGAAACCCGCGAGGGGGGGGGAGTGATAGGTACGCTGCCGGGGGCGGTGAATGGGAGGCGGGGGCTGGCGGCGGCGCTGGCGGAGCGGGCGCGGCGATACCACGGATTGGGAAATACACGATACGAATCGGGAGAGGCACGATTGGATCTGTTGATGTGGACGATTACGCGGCGGCCGCTGCTGAAGGTCGGGGCGGCATTCGACCTAGTGAGGCATCCGTACCTAGTGGATCTGTACCGGGAGCAGGCGAAGGTGGTAGTGGTGTTCAAAGCGTCGCAGATGGGGGCCTCGGAGTGGGCGATTTCGTATGCGTTGCACGCGGCGGATGAACGGGGGATGACGATGCTGTACGTGTTCCCCACCGACGTGCACGTCTCGGATTTCTCGGCGGCGCGGATTGGGCCGGCAATCGAGGCCTCGCCGTATCTGGACGGGATCATTGTTGAAGGCGGCGCGGGGGAGGGGAAGCGGGGGGCGGACCGGGTGACGCTGAAGCGGGTGCGGGACCGGTTCGTGTATCTGCGGGGGGCGAAGGTGGCGCCGGATGGGAAGGCGCCTCAACTAAAGGCGATTGATGCGGATGGATTGATCCTGGATGAGGTGGACGAGATGGATCCACGGGCGGCGGCAATCGCGGTGAAGCGGTTGGGCCATTCGGAGGTGGCGGAGGAGCGGTGGATTTCGACGCCGACGTACGCGGGAGTCGGGATCCACGCGAAGTGGGGGGAGAGCGACCAACGAGAGTGGTTTGTCAGGTGTATGTGTGGGGAATGGCAGGGGTTGAGCATCCATCAGGTCGTGACGGAGTGGGATCAGTTGGAACGGCCGGTGGAGTGGCACGGGAAGGAGGAGGGGCGGGCGTGGGTGGCGTGCCAGAAGTGCGGGGCGGAAGTCAACCGGTTGGGAGCGGGGGAGTGGGTGGCGGGGTGGCCGGGGCGCGACGTCGTTGGGTATCATTTGTCGAAGTTGTTCAGCCCGGCGGTGACGGTGCTGCAGTTGGTGACGGGCCTGCAGACGGTGGATGAGACGAAGCGGCGGGAGGCGTTCAATCAGGACCTGGGGCAGCCGTACACGCCGCGGGGCGGGCGGTTGAATGAGGAGGTGCTGGATAAATGCCGGCGGGAGTACGGGCACGGACCGGTGGAAGGGGAGCGGCCGGTGATGGGGGTGGATGTCGGGCGGGTGATGTACGGAGTGATCAGGTCGCAGGCGGATGAGGAGACGGGGGAACGGGTGCAGAGATGGGCGGGGGAGATCGAATCGTGGGAGGGGCTGGCACACCTGGTGAAGCAATACGATGTAGCGACGCTGGTGATTGATGCGCTGCCAGAAACATCGAAGGCGCGGGAGTTGCAGGCGGCGTTTTCACGAGGGCGCGTGTATCTGGCCTATTACGTGACGCAGAAGGTGGGTAGCAAGCGGGCGGAGCCGATGCAATGGGATGAGGACCAGGGGGTCGTCAACCTGGATCGGACGAGGGCGCTCGATCTGACGATGGCCAGGTTCTTTGGAGGGGAGAATACGCTGCCGCTATATGCGCGGGATGTGGCGGGGTACTATGAGATGATGCAGGCGGTGGTGCGGGTGATCGAGGACGGGCCGGGGGGGGAGAAAGTGGCGCGGTACGTGGAGGCGGGGCCGGATCACTTTTGCCATGCGGAGAATTATTGTGCGGTGGCGAGTCTGGCGCCGGAGGTGTGGGATGGGCTGGGGTGGGCGTAGAACACGGATGTGCAGGATTGGCGGATCGGAAAAGGAACGCAGATGAACGCAGATGAACGCGGATAAACGCTGATCGGAAGAGCTGGCAATCAGTTCCGATAAGTTGTCTACTAGGAATCATTATGCCGTTTTGGAGTAGGTGGCTGGACCGGGCGGTGCAGGGGCTCGGGTATATGAAGGCGGAGCAGGTGCTGCCGGTGGGGACGGTGCTGACGGGTGAGGCACCGGTCCAGGCTGGATTGGACTTTGACAATTATACGGATGAGCAGCGGGAGCGGCTGGCGCTGACGCTGAGTTGGGTGTTCTCGGACATCAATCTGATTGCGGGGATCTGCGCGCAGGCGGAGTTGGGGATCCACGAGCGGCAGGGAGAGCGGATGGTGGAGGTGTACGATCATCCGTTCGAGCAGTTGATGCAGCAGCCGTTCCGGTTCTGGCCGAAGGCGTTCACGCTGTGGTATACGGTGTCGTGGTGGCTGCTCCGAGGGGAGGCATACTGGTGGAAGGTGTTCGACCAGGGGGGAGAGTTGGCGGGGCTGCTGCCGGTGCCGGCGGGGCGGATGGAGCCGATCCCGGACGCTGAGAAATACATCAGCGGGTTCTCGTACAAGCCGCTGTATGGGCGGCCGGCACAGCGAATCCCGGCCGAGCAGGTGGTGTTTTTCAGGTTCCCGAACCCGTTCGACTTTCACCGGGGGCTGAGCCCGAGGACGGGATACCAGTTGGCGCTCGAGACGGACGTGGCGGCACAGAGGTGGAACCGGGATACGTTCACGAAGGAGGCGACGCTGCGGACGCTGATCAGCCTGCCGGCTGACCTGGACCCAAAGGTGTATAAGCAGGCGAAAGAAGAGATCTTGCGGGAACTGGTGGAGCTGGGGCGGCGGTATATGGTGGCCAGGGGCGGGCAGCTGACGGCGGAAACGCTGGGGATGAGCCACAAGGATTTGGAGTTTCTGGAGGGGAGGGAGTTCACGCGGGAGGAGATTGATCGGGTGTTCGGGGTGCCGGCCGGGTTCTGGGCGAAAGACGCGACACGGGCGAACGCGGAGGCGGCCCGGGCGACGCTGATCGAGAATACGATATGGCCATTGTTGACGCTGATGCACGATGGGATCACTGAACAGGTAGTAATCCCTCACTACGGTGAAGGCTTTCGGGCACGGTTCGAGGACATCCGGCCGCGGGACCGACGACTGGTGATTGATGAGCGGAAGCAGAACTGGCTGGTACTGACGGTAGATGAGGCACGGGCGGAGTTGGGTAAAGACCCGTTGGAGGATGAGGCGACGGGGGCGATGCTGGTGCCAGCAGCAGGGGCGGCGGGGAGGGCGATGGGGATGGGTTTCGGGGCCCCGGGGCCCGCGAGCCCGCGAGGTGGGGAGACGGCGGGGAAGGCAGTACGGGAGGAGTTGAAGCGGTGGCAGTCGGTGGCGAAACGGCGAGGGGCCGGGTATGTGTTCGAGAGTGAGGTGATCCCGGCGGCGTTCGCTGATGTGATCAAAGCGCTTCTTGCAGTGAACGTGGAGGGGGCGTTCCGGTTTCTGAAGGCGGTACCGGATGCGCGGGATGAGATCGAGGCGCGGGTGTTGGAGATCGTGGGGCAGGTGCTGGGGCGGCACGGGTCGAGATTCGCGCAGCAGATCGAGCAGATCCGGGGGGAGCCGGATTACGGGCCGCTGACGGCGGATTTGACGGCGGCACTGGAGCCTGAGCTGACGGCGGTGGCCACTGAGGTGGCGCTGCGGACGGCGATGGAGGTGGGGGTCGAGTTCGACATTGCGGTGATCAATGCGGCGGCGCTGGCCTGGGCCAGGACGTACACGTTCGAGCTGATCGGCGGGCTGACGGCGACGACGAAGCAGGTGGTGAGCGGGGCAGTCAGCCAGTTCATCCGTATGGCGGGGATGACGCGGGAGCAGTTGGAGGCGCTGTTGCAGCCGGCGTTCGGGGACGTGCGGGCCTCGATGATTGCGGTGACGGAGGTGACGCGGGCATATTCGGCGGCGACGCGGATGTATGAGAATCTGCTGGAGACGGCAGGGATCAGGATGGATGGGTACTGGCAGACGCGGGCGGATGAGTTGGTGTGCCCGATCTGTGGGCCGCTGAACAATAAGCCAGAGGCGGTGTGGAAGGATGCATTCAGGGACGGGCCGCCGGCGCATGTGAACTGCAGATGCTGGGTGGTGTTGAGGTATGGCGGACGAGGGAGGAGTTGAGGTTGAAGGGCTGGCGGAGGTTCAGAAGATGCTCCGAGCAGAGATCGCCGGGGCGATCCGAGCCGCGGCGCTGGCGGTGGGTGAACAAATCCGAGGCCGGATTGCCGTTTACCCGGCGCAACGGGCACCGACGAATCCGAATCATTGGTATGAGAGGGGATACGGGTCAAAGTGGAGGAGGAAGGACGGGAGCGTCAAGGGGCGGGCGACGTCGGAGCAGTTGGGGCAGAAGTGGACGGTGGCTGCGCGGGGTGATGGGGCGGTGGTGGGAAACCCTGCGTCGTATGCTCCATTTGTCCAATCGGAGGACGAGCAGGCGGCGGCCCACGCGGCGACGGGGTGGGTGACGGATGAGCAGGCGGTGGAGGCGGTGATGGAGAGCGGGGTAGTCGAGCAGATCGTAGTGGACGCGGTGGTGAAGGCGATGCAGAATATCGCGGCGGGGGGTTCCGGGTAGTGAGATTATCGGAAGTGAAACGTGAGACGTGAAACGTGAGGGGATGAGATGCCGTATCCGAGTGAGCACAGTTGTCGTCTGCATGAGCCGGGGTTGTACGACGAGGATTCATTTCGGCGCATTAAGCGCGGGAATCTGGTGCTGATCATTGGGAAGAAGAAGGGGAAGACGGAGACAGAGGCGCAGGCGTACCGGTATCCGGTAGGGGATTGGGAGGAGGCCGAGGCGCGGGCGCATTGCAAGAAGGCGGGTGGGGAGTTCGAGCCCGCCAGTGAGGAGGATAAGGCGATGCCAGTAGGATTCGAGGATTGGGTGATGGCGGCGCAGGATGAGTCTGTGCTAGATTTCGAGATGAAGTTTCACGGGTCGCCCAGGAGCCCGTACGGGACGCATTCGAGCAAGGGGTATCCAGGCGGGCGGGCAGGATGGCAGAAGGCGTGGCGGGTGTATTTGAGCGGGATCCCGCAGGGGCCGATCCAGGGGACGATACGGCGGGTCTCAATGATCGCGGCGGGGATGAAGTGCTCAATTCCAGAGATGAGCGCGGAGGACCTGGGGCCACGGCCGGGCGGGGAGGGGAAGCTGGAGGGGAAGTTGTACGAGACGCCAGACGATTATGGGCTGGACAAGTGGAAGACGCCAGGGGATGACGATCTGAACCAGGAGGACATTCAGTTGACGTGCCAGGACCTGGAGGATTTGAAGCGGCTGTGTCTGCAGGAGATCGCGGCCCGGCAGAAGGCGCGGGAGAAGGAGGAGGGGGAGAAGGGGCTACGGCTTCGGGAACTGGAGCAGGAAATAGGGGCCGAGGATTTTATGATCGGGTTCGGGGGGGAGATCAAGGCGGTTGATTCTACCTCGGGGAAGGTGGGAGGGTATCTGGTGCGGTTCTCGATAGCGGGGGAGCGGGATCTGACGGGGGTGGATTATTTCGCGGAGGATACGTATTACGGGCCGCGTGATGGGGATGGGGCGGATACGATGGTGCATCACGGGATGGCGCTGAAGGCGGGGCTGGAGGGGCTGGCCACGCGGATTCTGGCGCCGATCAAGACGCGCCGCGATGCGGTGGGGATCTGGGCGGAGACGGTGCTGGACCTGGCCGATGAGTACGAGAAGGTGATTTATGAGATGGTGCAGGCGGGGAAGTTGAAGTGGAGTTCGGGGACTGCTGCGCGGTTGGCGCGGCGGGAGACGGATGGGAAGATCAGCCGGTGGCCGATCGTCGAGGGGAGTCTGACGCCCACTCCGATGGAGCCGAGGTTGCCGGCGGTGATGCCGCTGAAAGCCTACCTGGTGCTCGAGGCCGGGACTGCGGAGCCGGGTGCTGGCGCGGGGGCGCTGGGCCTGGAAGTGGTCAAGGCAAGGGCGCGGGTGGAGATGCTGTTGGCGGATGTGGAGAACGCGGGGTCGTAGGATTAACGGATAAGAGGAGGTTGAGCGATGGATATCAAGGAGCGAATTCGGCAGTTGATGGCTGCCGCACGGGAGAAGGCGAAGGAGGCAAAGGCGCTACTGGTGCTGGAGGTGCCCGAGACTGAGAAGGCGAACGCGCTGTTGAAGGAGGCGGAGAGCCTGCGGGACCAGGCCAGCGCTCTGAAGAGCGCACAGGCAATCGAGGACCAGGTGGGGGAGCCGGTGCTGCCGGGGGTGCTGCCGATGGGCACAGAGCCCGGGGCGCTGCCGGGGGCGGCGGCCGATGTGCTGGGGAAGGCGATCAACGATCTGCGGTTCGGGCCAATGGACGATCCGGCCAGCGTGGTGATGCGGGAGATCTATGGCGCGGACTACAGGCAACTGGTGTTCGACCAGACGAAGGCATTCGCGCGGTATCTGCGGACGGGGCAGCCGGACCGGATTCTCAGCCGGCAGGTGTGGGGGCTGGACGACGTCAAGGCAATGCTGCGGGATGGGCTGACGGTCCAGGAGATCAAGACGACGATGGTGGAAGGGCAGGACACGCTCGGCGGGTATGCGGTCCCTCCCCAGCAGGCGGCCGACATTCTGAAGCGGATACCGGGGATGACGTGCGTGCGAGCCGGTGGGGCGACGGTGGTCCAGACGGCGTCGAATATGATCGAGTGGCTGAGCCTGACCGGGGGCAGTTCGCGGTACCCGACGGCGCTGCGCGGGGCGTGGGGGACGGAGGTCCAGAGCCCGAGCGAGAAGAACTTGACACTTGGCCTGGAACAGATCAATGTGCACACCTACACCTACAAGGTGCCCATGTCGCAGAGCCTGGTCGAGGACGCGAGCAACCTGGTGGCTATCTTCAACGACATGGTGGCGGTGACGCTGGCCATAGACGAGGACGATGCGTTCCTGATCGGGGATGGGGTCGGGAAGCCGCGCGGGATTCTGCCGAGCAGCGGGAATGCGGATGGGATCACGGAGGTGGTGACGACGAACGCGAGCGCGCTGACGGTGGAGAAGGTGAAGGCGCTGCGGCGCGGGATCAACAGCCAGTACCGGCAGCCGGCGACCAGAGCCTCGTGGATTGCGAACAGTGCGACGGCGAGCACCATCGAGGAGATGCAGGACGGCAATGGCAACTTTTACTTCGAGGATCTGATCGTGGGCGAGGCGTTCCTGCGGCATATCTGGCGTGAGTCGGAGGCGATGCCAGACATCGCTTCGCAGGCGTACCCGATTCTGTTCGGCGATCTCTCGGGGTACATCATCGTGGAGCGCCTGGGGCTGAGCGTGGTGCGGTTCCAGGACAGCAACACCGGGATCAACAAGGTGGAGTTCCACGTGCGGCGGCGCCTGGGCGGCCGGCTGATGGAGACGTGGAAAATGTGTGTACAGCACTGCGCGGCGTCGTAAGAGTGAACGCGGATGAACGCAGATGAGGATGGATAAGGAGGATTGAGATGGCTATGGGACGGAGTGGCGAGATTTTCGCCGATACGTACAAGATCGTGAACGGCCAGTCGCTGCCAGAGACGGTGCTGTCATCGGCGGCGTACCCGGCGAGCGGGTCCTACATTGATGTCAGCGGGTGCGAGCGGTTCCACTGTCTGGTGCACTGGGGGACGATCGCGGGCGGGGATACGCCAGTGGCGACGCTCAAAGAGGCGGATGCGGCGGATGGGACGCTGGACACGATTGATGCGACCTATGCGGCGCACACGGGAGCGAACAACGACGACGGGGAGTGGGTGTCGTTCACCGTCGAGGTGGATCAGCTGTCCACGGACCACCACTTCGTGTCGTGCGTGCTGAGCGGGATCAGCGGGTCAACCTACGGAGAGATCTTCTTCTTGCTGCCGCTGCTGAGCCTGCCAGTGACGCAGACGACGGCGGTACTGCCGAGCGCGTCGCAGCATGCGCTGGTGGGGTAGAGTGAGGACGGGGAGGGGTGCGGGGGCACTCCTCCCCCTAAACCACGGATGGGGAAGTACACGATAGGATAGTTCCGAGTAGAACAGTTATCGGAAGTGAAATGAGGAGGTGACGCGATGGATGAGCATCGCAGACACACGTATGAGATCGGGTGGCGGCTGCTGGCCGTAGTGGTGCTGGTGGCGCTGCTGGCACTGGTGACGGCGTGCGGGATCAAGGCGCCGTGGACTGTGCCAGAGGAGGAGCCGGAGGCACGGGCCATCCAGACGAAGATTCAGATGGTGAACGGGGGGGACAAGCTGCAAGCGGTCAGCGGCGGGGAGTTCGAGGTGCAGAGTGGCGGGATCATTGATATCCAGGCCGGCGCGACGTTCAACATAGGGGGCGACATTGACATCGAGGGAGCAATGGATGTTGGTGGCACGCTCAAGGCGAATGCACTGGTGATCACGACGACGGGGGATTTCGGTGGCGACGTCATTCTGCAGAATGATGAGAGCATCGGGAACCAGACGAACGGGACGGTGGCCATCACGGCGACGACGGTGTCGGTGATCGGGCAGCTCGACGCTGCCACTGAGGACATTCTGCTGGAGAACGAGGAGAGCATCGGAAACCAGACGAATGGGACGGTGGCCATCACGGCGACGACGGTCAGCGCGAATGGGAATCTGCAGACAACTGGGAGTCTGGATGTACAAGGTGGCAATATCACGCTGCAGAATGACGAGACGATCGCCAACAGCAGCAACGGGGTGATCACGCTGACGGCGACGACGGTAGGATTCTCTGATGCCGGGTACGTGAACAAAACGCTGACGGTGGATGGACTGGTCACGGCCAACTCGGGCGCGGTGATCATCGGGACGCTGGACGCCAGCACGGAGGACTTTGTGCTGGAGAACGACGAAAGTATCGGGAACCAGACGAACGGGACCGTATACGTCACTGCGACCCAGACCACGGTAAGCGGAGCGTTCACGGCGAACGGATTGCTGACGGCCAACACGGAGGACATCGCGCTGGAGAATGGGGAGCTGATCGGCAACCAGGTCAACGGGACGGTTGCAGTGACCCCAACGGCAGCCGGGTCTTTCTACGTGGCCACGGGCAATCTCAAGG
>Ga0316628_100000135_pt1 | contig 44090 bp, 49 predicted proteins | sample OWC_Aug_M2_C1_D5_FD_207648 | JGI IMG/M metagenome (GOLD analysis project Ga0316628, IMG submission 207648) | Wetland soil microbial communities from Old Woman Creek delta, Ohio, United States - OWC_Aug_M2_C1_D5_C | ecosystem: Environmental > Terrestrial > Soil > Wetlands | place: USA: Ohio...
CAGGAACCTTGATGTCCGGGAATATATCCGTCCGCATGTTTACATACACCAGCGGACCCAGAATCAATATCAGCAGCGCAAGGACTATAAACGTATAGGGCCGGTTTAGCGCAACCCGGACTATCCATAACATGCAGCGTTACTCCGAATATTCTCAGGCGCCCCTCGCCTTGCACCGGAGGAGCATCTGCAAGGATGACATTCTAACCCAATGCATGCAGCGTGCATCAACGTAAAAAATATTTAATAAAACCGAAAGATACGCGATGAGGCCTGCCCCGACAAGCGCATTATACGCCGTGCGGCCAGCAGTAGATTGATGCCCGGGTTCCTGGATGGGCGTCGCCCAGTTCAAAGCCAAAGTCGTGCAGCCTGACGATCGCCATCACGATGCTCAGGCCCAGCCCATAGCCCGATGTCTGCAATCCGGCTCCGCCCCGGTAAAAGCGGTTGAGCACCGCGCTCCGTTCGTGCTCGCCGATGCCCACACCGCTATCGACGATGTCGATCCGTGGGCCTTTGGCGCCCTGAAAGAGCCGCGCCTCCACATGCCCGCCAGAGGGGGTGAATTTCACGGCATTGTCGAGCAGGTTGACAACCGCCTCAAACAGGAGCTCGCTGTCCCCCTGTATGGGCTCCACCGCCCCGCCCGCCATGGCCAATGCGACGGCCTTGTCCTCCGCCAGGGGCTCGATGAAGTTGACGGCCTGGCCCAGGATATCCTGCAATTGAACGGCCTTGAAGCCCGCGCGCCGCTGCTTGTTTTCGATCTCCGAGATGCGCAGCAAAGCGCGGAAACGCGCGAGCAGCGAATCGACCTCGCCGACCACCTGGTCCACCATCGCCCGCTGGCCGGCGCCATCTCCCAGCTGCTGCTGCAGGCGGTAAAGAATCGCGCGCAGCCGGGTGAGCGGCGTGCGCAGGTCGTGCGCGATGTTATCCCCGACGCTTTTGATTTCCGACATCAGCCTCTCGATTTCATCGAGCATCCGGTTCACCGTCGCGGCCAGCATGTCCAGTTCGTCGCGGTGGCCGCTCACGGGAAGCCGTTCCTTGATGTCCCCCTGCATGATGAGTTCGGCGGCCTGCTGGATCTGCTTCACGCGGCGCAACGGGCGAAAGCTCAATGCCAGCCCGAATACCAGCCCCAGCAGGATGGTCAGCAAGCCGCCTCCGACGAACGCCCGGCGCATGATTTCCCCGAACTCGATGACCTGTTGCACATCGTGCCCGATGAGCAGACTAGCCCCGGAATCCAGGCGCAGGACCAACATGCGGGCCGGAAACGGCCGGGGTTGGACAGTGTTCGCGGGAAGCGTGACCTCGTAAATTGTGCCATCAACGGGCAACGTCTCCGGAAGCCGCGGGACATTCCCGGCCATGAAGCTCCCCTGCGGGCTGAACAGTGCATAGAAGTAGATCTGGCGGCGGTCGCGCTGCACGCTCTTGTCAATCTCGTCAGGCAGGCGGTCGGGGCGGATGGCGGCAAGGCGGTTTCTTTCCAGCACCAGGACCTGGTCCACGCGGCGCGTCATCTCCGCGGCGGTCTGCCAATAGACGAAGCCGAGCAGCATGATCACGCACAGCGTGAAGAACAAACTGTAGAACAGGGTCAGCCGGAAGGCGACGGTGCGGGAAAGCTCAGTGATCTTCACTCAGGATGTACCCCGAACCGCGCACGGTATGGATCAGCGGCGGCAATCCCGGCATATCCACCTTGCGCCGCAGGCGGCCGATATGGACGTCGATGATGTTGGTGCCGGGATCGAAATGATAACCCCACACCGATTCGAACAGCATGGTGCGCGTGACGATCTGCCCGTAGTTGCGCATCAGATATTCCAGCAGGCGGAATTCGGTCGGCATCAAGTCCAGCACCGTGGCACCGCGAGTGGCCTTTCGCGCCACCAGGTCCAGCTCGAGGTCGGCCACGCGCAGCATGGTCTGCCGCTCCGGGCGGCTGCGCCGGCGCAGCAGCACCTCCACGCGCGCCGCCATTTCCTCGGAGGCGAACGGCTTTACCAAATAGTCGTCGCCCCCTGCCCGCAGGCCGTCGACGCGTTCATCCACGTCGCTCAGCGCGCTGATCATCAGCACCGGTGTCTCTACATGCTTCTCGCGGAGCAGGCTCACGACGGTCAGTCCATCCATATGCGGCAACATGCGGTCCAGGGTGATGAGATCGTAGTGCCCGCCCAACGCCATCTCCAGGCCCGCCTTGCCGTCGCTGGCCCAGTCCACCTCGAAACCATGGCTGCCAAGCTCGTCCATGATCTCGCGGGCCGTGGTTGCGTCATCCTCGATTGCCAGTATTCTTGCCATCCGTCTGCCGGCGCGTGCTGTACCGCCTCCGATGCTGTGCGAGGCGCAAAAATAGCACAACAGGGGTGCTGCAACATGAACAAAATTTCATTTCCCGCAACAGGCATGAAAAAACCCGCTGTGTTTCCACAGCGGGTTTCAGGCAATAACCCCGAGTTTAACTGGCTAGGCCAGCACGGAATTAGAACTTGACGCGAAGACCCGCACCGTAGGTGTTGAAGGTCTTGATGGTGCCGGGAGCATTGACGGCGTTGCCAGACTTGGTGTTCACCATCGCGCCTGCATAGAAGTTGGTCTTCTTGCTCAGGTTGTAGTCCACCAGGGCCGAGATGTAATGATCGCCAAAGGCAGCCGTCGTGGTACCGGCCGTCAGGTTGCTGACAAACTGCGGCGTGATGGCGGCGTAGTAGCCCAGGGAGACCTTCGCTGCCTCGGAGGCCTGGATGTTGGCGCCGATCCAGTACACATTGGTCTTCTTGGAATCGCTGCCGACGGTACCGCCGAATTGGGTGTTGCCAACGATGTTGTAGCCGTAGATGGTGGTCATCAGGGCATCCGCACCGTAGTTGCTCGGGGCGGAAACCTTCATCTGCTCGTAACCTGCCTTCAGGGTGAACGAATCCGCCAGCTTGAAGCGCGCGGTCAGCATGTAGGAGTCCAAGTTGATGAACTGCGCGGCAACGGTGCCAGGAGCGGCGGCCGGCGAGAGGGACGTCGTGTCGCTGGCATGCTGCATGGCAGCCTGCACGCCGAAGGAGTCGGCCTCATAGCCTACGTTGATCTGGGTGTTGCTGCGCGCCGACGTGTATTTGGCGACGCCGCCCATGCCATACAGCAGGTTCACGTTGACGTTGCCGAATTTCTTGGCGTACTTGATGGCGTTGTCCACGCGCGCGTCGTCGGTGGCACCGCCGCCGCCGTAGGAGCCGGAGAAGTTGATCGGCGAGAACATCTGCGCGTTCACCGGGTCATAGCCGCCGCCAACTGCGGTGATCATGTCCAGTTCCAGGCTGTTCTGGCGGCCGAACGAGAAGGCACCCATGCCGTCGCTGGAGAGGCCGACGAAGGCATTGCGGTTGAACAACTGGCCGTTGATGGAAGTATCGGCGATCATGTTGGGGTTGCCAGCGCCGCCAGCCAGGCCGGAGGTGGAGGCATTGCCGTTGGGCAGGCTAAAGCCGGTTTCCAACTGGAAGAATGCCTTGTAGCCGCCGCCCAGGTCTTCGGAACCCTTGAAGCCAATACGGGTCGCCGATTCGCCGCCGTTCATCATGCCGCGCACGGTGCCGATCTTGGAGTTGGAACCGTTCGGTACTGCACCGGTCACGAAGCTGGAGCTGAGGTTGCCGGCATGGGTCATTTGCACCAGGCCTGCGTCCAGAACACCGTACACCTGTACTGCGGGGGTGTCCTCGGCGTGTGCCGCTCCCGCGAACGCCCCCAAAACTGCAACCGCTATCAGCGATCTTTTCATTCTTGCAACTCCTTAATTAAGTGTTGATTTCCCTGCAACCGGAATGAACCGGTCAGCGCAAAAAATTCCCGAATCGAGAATTCGGGCGAATTTTGCACCAAGGGATGGGCTTTAATGGGGTTGTAATAAAAATTTCACATTGAATGTCGTATTTTCACAACATATTACACGTTGAATAGACGGGCAAATTCCACGCCAGGATCAGGGGCGCGCATGAAGGCTTCGCCCACCAGGAAGGCATGGACCTGGTGGGCGCGCATCAGCGCGATATCCTCCGGTTTGCCGATCCCGCTTTCGGTGACAACGATGCGCACCTGTCCCTTTTCAGCCGAAACGATGCGCGGCAACAGGTCCAGCGTGGTTTGCAGGCTCACCTCGAAGGTACGCAGGTTGCGGTTGTTGACGCCAATGAGCGGGGTCTTGAGCTGCAGTGCAATCTCAAGTTCGTCAGCGTCATGCACCTCCACCAGCACCCCCATGTTCAGGCCGTGCGCCAGCGCTTCCAGCTCCTTCATCTGCGCGAGGCTCAGGGCGGCCGCAATCAGCAGGATGGCGTCGGCGCCCATGGCGCGCGACTGGTACACCTGGTAGGGATCCACCAGGAAATCCTTGCGCAACACCGGAATCGAGCAGGCGGCGCGCGCCTGCTTGAGATATTCCGCGCTGCCCTGGAAGAACTGCTCGTCGGTCAGCACGGAAAGGCAGGCGGCGCCGTTCGCCGCATAACTCGCGGCAATTTCCGCCGGGCGGAAATCCTCGCGCAGCACGCCCTTGCTGGGGCTGGCTTTCTTGATCTCGGCGATCACGGCCGGCTTGCCCGCCGCGATTTTATTGCGTATGGCGCTTACAAAGTCGCGGGCAGGCGGCGCCTGTTCCGCCTCGGCACGCAGCTGCGGCAACGGCTTGACGGGCTTGGCCGCGGCTACTTCCTGTGCCTTTACGGCAAGGATTTTCTTCAATATGTCGGACATGCAGGCCCCTGGCAATAAATCCCGGCATTTTACCATCGGTGTTTTCCCCGGCCAGCCGTTTTCCCGGAGGAAGGGCATTTTTCCGGCCCGGCCAAACCGGCTACAATGCGGCCCGGCCACTTATGCCCCTCTCCTATGAAGCTCATCCTGGGAATCGAGACCTCCTGCGACGAAACCGGCATCGCGCTGTACCACACCGAGCGCGGCCTGCTGGCCCACGCGCTGCATTCGCAGGTGGCAATGCACAACGAATATGGCGGCGTGGTGCCCGAACTGGCCTCGCGCGACCATATCCGCCGCGTGCTCCCCTTGATTCACGAAGCAGTCCGGGAATCCAGTTGCACGCTGAAGGGCGTCGATGCGGTCGCCTATACCCAAGGTCCGGGGCTTTCCGGCGCCTTGCTGGTGGGCGCAGGCATAGGCTGCTCGCTGGCCTACGCGCTCGGTATTCCGGCGATCGGCATCCACCATCTCGAAGGGCATTTGCTCTCCCCGCTGCTCGCCGACCCCGCTCCCGAATTCCCTTTCGTGGCCCTGCTCGTCTCCGGCGGGCACACGCAGCTGATGCGGGTGGATGGCGTAGGACGATACACGCTGCTGGGGGAAACTCTGGATGACGCGGCCGGCGAGGCCTTCGACAAGAGCGCGAAGCTGCTGGGGCTGGGCTATCCCGGAGGTGCGGCGCTTTCCGCGCTGGCGCAACAGGGAACGCCGGGGCGCTTCAGGCTGCCACGCCCCATGCTGCACAGCGGCGACCTGGAATTCAGCTTCAGCGGTTTGAAGACTGCCGTCCTTACCCTCGCGCAACAGCATGAGCGTAATGGCCAGCCGATGGACGAGCAGACGCGCGCGGACATTGCGCATGCCACCCAGGAAGCCATAGTGGAGGTGTTGGCAGGCAAGGCAACCGCGGCGCTCAGGCAAACGGGGCTCAAACAGCTGGTGGTGGCGGGCGGCGTGGGTGCAAACCGCCGATTGCGCGCCCAGCTCGATCGGGCCGCCAGCCGGCTTCAGTTCCGCGTGTTCTATCCCGATCTGGAATTCTGCACCGACAACGGCGCGATGATCGCCTTTGCAGGCGCGCTAAGACTCAAGCACCAGGCGGGTTCCCGCCAATACTCCTTCGACGTGAAGCCGCGCTGGGATTTGCAGAAAATCGGCTTGCCGGCCTGATCGCCCTGCCGGTCAGCCGTTTTGTTCCGGCTCGCCCTCTAACGCCTCGCGGCTGCCGCCGATCTTGGTTTCGGACCCCGCAAGCAGGTTCTTGATGTTGCCCTTGTGCCGCCAAATCAGCAGCGCGGACATGACGAAGGTTGCCAACAATAACGCGTTCGGCAGCAGCAGCACGCCATAGAACGGTGCACTGGCAGCCGCCACCAGCGCGGCCAGCGAAGAGTAGCGGAACAGGAAGGCCACTACGATCCATGTCAGCAGCGCCCCCAGGCCCACCAGAGGATTGAAGCCCAGCAGCACGCCCAGCGCAGTCGCCACGCCCTTGCCGCCCTTGAAGCGCAGGAACACGGGGAACACATGCCCCAGGAAGGCGACCAAGCCGACGATAGCCAGCAGCGTATACAGCCCCTCATGCGGCCCGAAATGGCGCGTCAGGAACACGGCGAGCCAGCCCTTGCCGGCGTCTCCCAGCAGGGTCAGTACGGCAGCGGCTTTTTTTCCACTCCGCAGCACATTGGTGGCGCCCGGATTGCCGGAACCATAAGTGCGGGGATCGGCCAGGCCAAATGCCTTGCTCATCAGTATCGCAAACGGAACCGAGCCCAACAGGTATGCCGCAGCGACAAAAATTACGTTCAACATTCGTAATACCTTAAAATGTGACGCGGCGAATTCTACGCCATTTTTTCCTGACCACGATGGACATTATATTTTTGCGCGAACTGAAACTTGACACGCTGATCGGCGTGTACGAATGGGAAAAGCGGGTGCCCCAGACCCTGCAGCTCGATCTGGAAATAGCCCTGCCCAACAGCCGCGCATGCCAGAGCGATGATATTGCCGACGCGCTGGATTACTCCAAGATCATCGCGCACATCCAGGATGTGTTGCGCAAACGCCACTTTAACCTGCTCGAAGCTTTGGCCGAGCACATCGCAAAGATCCTGCTCGAGGATTTCAAGGCGCCGTGGGTCAAGGTCAGCGTCGCCAAGCTGCAGGCAATACGCGGCAGCAAAATGGTGGGCATCAGTATCGAGCGCGGCCAGCTGAAATGATGGCGATTTGAACGCCCTTTGCGCGCGGTTGCGCCAGTAAACGCCGGCACAGCGGCAGTGGGCGGCGCTACCTGGCCGTGCCCGGCTACGCCGCCTGGGCGGGGATAAAGTCGCGCTTGTTGACGATGCGGTTATGCTCGTCGACATAGACGAGTTGGGGATGGAATTTCTGCAATTCCAGTTCGGTATACATCGCGTAGGTGGCGATGATCAGGATGTCGCCGGGGCTTGCCTTGTGCGCGGCCGCGCCATTCACCGAGATGATGCCGGAACCGCGTTGGCCGCGGATGGCATAGGTGGTGAAGCGCTCGCCGTTGGTGACGTTGTAAATGTCTATCTGCTGATATTCCTTGATATCGGCAGCCTCAAGCAGGTCGTCGTCAATCGCGCACGAGCCCTCATAATGCAACTCCGAGCGCGTGACGCGCACACGGTGCAATTTCGATTTGAGCATGATGCGTTGCATGACACTACCTCCTGAAACGGTCGCGCATTATATAGGCGCCTGAACTTATAGACAAACTTCCAGATTGTCTATAAGGCGGGTCTGCCCCAGCCTTGCCGCCGCCAGTATAACCAGTTTTTGCTCCCCGGCAGCGGGAATGGCCAGCGTGGCCTGGGTGCGCACGGCTACATATTCCGGCTCCCAGCCTTGGGCTGCGAGCGATTGGACCGCTTGTTGCTGAATTTGTTCCATATTCTTCTCGCCCGCGTACAGCCGGGCAGCCATCTCCTGCAGAGTGCTGTACAGCTTCGGCGCGGCCTTGCGCTCCTCCGCGCTCAGATATTGATTGCGCGAACTCAGCGCCAGGCCATCGGCGGCCCGCGCGGTGTCCGCGCCGACGATGGCAATGGGCAGGTTGAACTGCGCCACCATCTGCCGCACGATGTTGAGCTGCTGGTAATCCTTCTTGCCGAATATGGCGCAGTGCGGCTGCACCAGATTGAAGAGCTTCAACACCACCGTTGCCATGCCACGAAAATGGCCGGGGCGGAATGCACCGCACAGCTCGCTGGCAATGGGCGGCGGCTCGACGAAGACGGTCTGTTTTTCCGGGTACAGTGCCCCGACGGAGGGCGCAAACACGATATCCGCCAGGCCTTGCAGTTTTTCGCAGTCGGCCGGCAGCGTGCGCGGATATTTGTCGAAGTCCTCGCTGGGCCCGAATTGCAGCGGGTTAACAAAGATGCTCACCACGACGCACGACCCCCGCTCGCGCGCCAGGCGCACCAGGTCGAGGTGGCCTTCGTGCAAATTGCCCATGGTGGGCACGAAGGCAATGGCCGCTTCGCGACTCAATCGCCGACGCAATTCAAGAGCGGTAGAAATCACGTCCATGGACAGAACCCGTTCAATGTACCTTTGGCGGTATGCGCGCTGCTTCAGAAGCTGTGTTCGCCGGCGGGAAAAGCACCGGCTTTCACATCGCGCACATAGCGCGCCACCGCGTCCCCCGCGGAGGCGGCCCCCTGCATGTAGTCTTTCACGAAACGCGGTTTCTTGCCGGGATAGATGCCCAGCATGTCGTATACCACCAGCACCTGGCCGGAGCAGCCGGGGCCCGCGCCAATGCCTATGGTGGGAATGGCAATACTGGCGGTGATTTCTTCCGCCAACCGGGCGGGAACCGCTTCCAGCAACAGCATGCTGGCACCCGCGCGCTCCACCGCTTTCGCGTCCTCCAGCAATTGTTGCGCCGCAGCTTCCGTCTTCCCCTGCACGTGGTAGCCGCCCATCTGGTGCACCGATTGCGGGGTGAGGCCGATGTGCGCAAATACGGGGATGCCGCGCTGCACCAGGAACGCGATGGTATCCGCCATCACCGCGCCCCCCTCCAGCTTGACGATCTGGGCACCCGCCGCCATCAGCTGCGCAGCGTGCTCGAAGGTCTTTTCCGGGCTGACCTGGGAGGTGCCGAAGGGCATGTCGGCCACGATCAAGGCACGTTCCGAGCCGCGCGCCACGCATGCCGTATGGTAGGCCATTTCGTCCAGCGTGACCGGCAGCGTGCTCTCATGCCCCTGCAGCACCATGCCAAGCGAATCTCCGACCAGCAACATGTCCACCCCGTTCGCTTCGAGCAATGCAGCAAAGCTGGAGTCATAGCAGGTCAGCACGGCGATTTTTTCGTTCTTCTTCTTAAGCTCATGTATGCCGCTCAGGGTGGTCCTCATCGTCAGTTTCCCATGCTGAAAAATTCACGCTGTCCACGCATGCCCTCGATGCGCTGCAACAGCAGACCGAAATCCTGGCCATTATCCACGAAATTCAGGTGCTCGCAGTTCACGACGAGCACAGGAGCCGCATCGTAGTGATAGAAGAAATCGCTGTAGCTCTGTGACAGGCGCGCCAGGTAGTTTTCCGCGATCGGATGTTCGTAGGAAATGGAACGCCGCCGGATGCGCTCGAACAATGTAGCTGTCGAGGCCTGCAGATAGATCACCAGGTCAGGTGCGGGCGCCTGCGGTGCCAGGCTGCGGTAGATGTTCTGGTACAGGGAGAATTCGTCGTCGTTCAGGTTCAGACGCGCGAACAGCGCGTCCTTGTCGAACAGGTAGTCGGAGACGGTGCGCGTCTGAAACAAGTCCATCTGCGTGAGCTCGCTCACTTCATTGATGCGCTGGAACAGGAAGAAGAGCTGGGCGGGCAGGGCATGCCGCGCGGGGTCAGCGTAGAAGCGCGGCAGGAAAGGATTGTCCTCCGGTTTTTCCAGCATGGCCTCGGCGCCGGCATGTTCGGCAAGGCGCCTTGCAAGGCTGGTCTTGCCGACGCCTATCGGCCCTTCCACGACCACATAGCGATATTTATCAAGCGCCATCTGCCACCCGTTCCAGTTGCTGGCTGCCGCATTGCCCCAAGGCTGCCGCCGCCGTCCCAATTCCCGGAATCACGCACGCGGGCGCGATCTCCAGCAACGGCATGAGCACGAAGGCCCGCAGATGCATCTGCGGGTGCGGCAAGGTTAGCCCATGTTCGTGATGCTGGAGGTCGTCGTACAGCAGCAAGTCCAGGTCCAGCGTGCGCGGCGCATTGCGGAATTCGCGTGTGCGCCCGCTATCCCGCTCCAGCGCCAGCAGCGCGTCCAGCAATTCGCGCGGCGCCAGCTCCGTTTCCAGCTTGGCCACGGCATTGACGAAGTCCGGCTGCTCCAGGAAGCCGACCGGCGCGCTGCGATAAAGCGCGGAGCGCGCGCAGACGCGGGTTTGCGGCAAGCCGCCCAGTGCCTTCAACGCCCGCAATACCTGAGCTTTCGGATCGTTCAGGTTGCTGCCGAGGCCAACGAATACAGTATGCATGTCATTTCACGTGGGCCGGGCCTCGCCCGGCATGCAGGCAGAATGCGCCCACGCTCCCTTCGAATGTTCTGTGCGCAGTCCACCTTACGGCGATTCTGCCTGCGCCTCCGCGCCGGCGGGCTTCTTGCGCCGCCGCCTGCGCTTCTTGGTTCCGCCCGCGCTTTCGGGCAGCAGCATTTCGGCGCGGCGCTCGTCCGATGCATCCTGGAACTCGTCCCACCACAGGCCGAGTTCGGGATCCACCTCGCCGCTTTCGCAGCGCAGCAGCAGAAAATCGTAGGCAGCGCGAAAACGCGGAAATTCGAGCAGCCGGTATGGGCGCTGGCCGCTGCGTTGCTCCAGGCGTGGCTGGACCAGCCAGATCTCCTTCATCACCGCATCGTAGCGGCGCGGGATGGCCAGTTGTTCGCGCTGGCGGTCCAGCACTTCATCCATTGCCTCATGCAGGGCGGGTATCGGGCGCTCTCCTGCCACCTGCCGCTTCTTCCAGGCCGCCAGCACTTCGTGCCACAGCAGCGCGGCGAAGAGGAAGGCCGGTGAGATCGGCTTGTCGTCGCGAATGCGCCGGTCCGTATTCTCCAGCGCCAGCATGATGAATTTCTCGCCCAGCGGCTGCTCCAGGATCACGTCCAGCATGGGCAGCAAGCCCTGGTGCAAACCCATGAGGCGCAGCTTCTTGACGCCTTCGACGGCATGCCCGGACAGCAGCAGCTTGAGCATTTCATCCAGCAGGCGCGCCTCGGGCACGTTGCCGAGCAGATTTTTCAGTCCCGCGATGGGGGCGGCAGTGGCGCGATCCAGCTTCATGCCCAGCTTGGATGACAGGCGCACGGCGCGCAGCATGCGCACCGGGTCTTCGCGGTAGCGGACCGTCGGATCGCCGATCATGCGCAAGGTATTGGCGCGGATGTCGGCGTAGCCGTTGTGGTAGTCGGAAACCTGCTGGGTGGCCGGATCGTAGAACAGGGCGTTGGCAGTGAAGTCGCGGCGCGCCGCGTCCTGCTCCTGGTCGCCGAATTCGTTATCGCGCAACAGCCTGCCATGTTCGTCGGTTTCGGCGTCTTCCGCCTCGATCATGCGGCGGAACGTGGAGACCTCCACAGTCTCTTCGCCGAACATGACGTGCACCAGGCGGAAGCGGCGCCCGATGATGCGCGAGCGGCGGAACACCTGGCGCACCTGTTCCGGCGTGGCATTGGTGGCCACGTCGAAATCCTTGGGGTGGCTCTTGAGTAGCAGATCGCGCACCGCGCCGCCCACCACGAATGCCGAAAACCCTGCAGCCTGCAGACCTTCGGTCACCTTGCGTGCGCCGTAGCTGATCTCGTCACGGCTCACGCCGTGCGCGGAAAATGGGATTATCCGGCAGTTGCCGACGGATCTGCCCGCCTTGCCGCCGAATACGCGCTTGAATAGTTTTTTTATCATTACCAAACAGGAGATTCGTTCCAGTCGGAATTATACACCCTGGACAGCCAGAGCCTCCGGTCCATGGATGGCGGCGCGTTCAGATATAGGAAAAAAGGGGCCTTCACGCGGGAACGCCCGGACAACGGTGCAATCAAAAAGCGAATTCTTGCTAGAATCCCGCGCCAAGGAGCTCTATGAAGCCTGCACTGCTGAAGCTGAAACGCCTGCTGTTCTCCCCTTTTGTGTGGCTGGCAGCCGCCGTCTTCCTCATTGAGGAGGCGCTCTGGAACTGGACTGCCGCACTGATGGCGCGGCTGGGAGCCTTGCGTGCGGTCCATGCGATCGAAAAGCACGTTTCCACACTGCCGGCGCGCTGGGCCTTTGTCGCCTTCGTCCTGCCCAGCACCATTTTCGTCCCGGCCAAGCTGCTTGGCTTGCACGCCATCGCCAAAGGGCACTGGCTGGTCGGTAGCGCGATCTTCCTGCTCGCAAAGGTCGCAGGCTTCGCTTTGTTTTCGCGCATCTTCAACCTGACCCGGCCGGCACTGATGCGATTGGCCTGGTTCGCGCGTATCCACGACCGGGTCAAGTATTACAGCGACCGGATCCACGCCTTCCTCGACCGCTGGGACGCCTATCAGGAGATCAGGCGGCGTATCCGCGCCATGCTGGCCGGCCTGAAATCCGGATTGCGCAAGCTCGCCGCTCGCGATGCAGAGTGAGCAACTGCTAAAAAGGCCGCGTTACATCTACTTGCTGGATAGGTACAGCACCCCGTCTTCCTGCTGAATTTTCAGGCGGCCCAGCACGTCCATGCCAAGCATGAGCGTCAGCAGTCAGATTGGGCAGAATGGAGACTACCAGGTTCTTGACATGAAACTCGCCGAAGGTAATTTCAGGGACGGTGACCAAGCACGCAGACACGACGCCGTTTGCCGTGGACGAGTACCCGGCAATGGCACAGCCGCGTACGCCTGCCGCATCGGCAACCTGTCCCGAAATCGCCGTCCTTGAAGCGCCGGTATCGACCACGAACGAAACGGGCTTGCCATTGACCGTGCCGCGTGTCCGATAACTGTGGGCCATGTCCATGTGCACCGCCAGCTTGCCCTGCGTAATGGCCTGGTCGTCCCTGAAGTACATGGCCTGCGCATTGTCGCAGCAGGGCGCCGCGCTATAGATCACCTTGCCCTGGTCCACACACTTGCAGGTTGTCGCCGACGAGAGGGCAGGCCACAGCAACAGGATACACAGCACTCGCTTCATGCCGCTTCTTCCTTCTGGCGAGCTCATATCACCTTCGCACCCGCTCAACGCAGGCTGATGATGCTCCAGCCGTGATGCTCGGCGTGAGCCCTTAGCGTGGCATCCGGATCCACCGCCACGGGGTTCTTTACCATGGTCAGCAGCGGCAAGTCGTTCAACGAATCGCTGTAGAAGGTGGAGTCGTCGAAACTCTCCCAATCCCAGCCGCGTTCCTCCATCCAGTTTTCCAGCCGGACGATCTTGCCTTCTCGAAAGCTTGGCACGCCAGCCACGCGGCCGGTGAATTCCCCGTCCTTTTGCTCAGGTTCGGTGGCGATCAAATGCTCCACGCCGAAGGCGCGCGCAATCGGTGCGGTGACAAAGCTGTTGGTGGCCGTGATGATGACGCACAGGTCGCCCGCCGAGCGGTGCTTCGCAACCAAGTCCTGCGCCGGCTTGCCTATCATGCTGCGCACCCGGTCACGCATGAACGCCTCGTGCCACTGGTCCAAGATCCTGCGCGCATGGTGCGAAAGCGGTTTGAGCTGGAAATCCAGAAATTCGTGGATATCCAGCGTGCCCGCCTTGTACTGGTCGTAAAAATGCTGGTTCTTCGCCTCATACAGCTCGCGGTCTATCACCCCCTGTTCGATCAGGAACTGCGCCCACTCGAAGTCGCTGTCCCCAGTCAACAGCGTATTGTCCAGATCAAACAGCGCCAGCTTCACCATCACCCCCGGTATTGATACGAATTTGCGACAAGATTTCTTTCAGCAGAGGCACGGACGCGGCCCGCTTTAGCCGTAGGCACTGCGCATCCAGCGCGTCCAGCACTGCCAGCAGCGAGGGCAAATCGCGCCGCCCGTGGCGCAACAAATATTGCACCACCTCGCGCGGCAACTCGAATCCGCGTGCGCGCGCATGCTGCTCCAGCGCCTTGGACTTTTCCGCATCGTTGAGCGGCTGCACCTGGTACACCAGCCCCCAGCCGAGGCGTGTGCGCAAGTCGTCGCGCAGCCTCAGATGCGCAGGCGCCGCCGCGCCGCTCACCAGCAGCATGCCGCCGCTTTCGCGCACGCGGTTGTACAGGGCAAACAGCGCAATCTGGCCAGCCGCGTCCAGCGATTCGGCATCATCAACCGCCACCACCTGCGCGAACTCGGGCACGGCAGCAGGCGCATACTGGGTGGACTGCCCCAGCGACTTCGCGGCGCGCACGGCTGCTTGCAGCAGATGACTCTTGCCGCACCCGGTTTCTCCCCACAGATAGAAGCAGCGTTCGCTCGCATCGCCTGCCAGCGCGTGGTGCAGGGCTGAAAGCAATTCGACGTTGCGCCCTGCGACAAAATTCTCCAGGGTTGGCACCCAGACCGGGCTGATGTCGAGCAGTAATTGGGTCATTCGCGATACGCGGCACTGGACAAGTACCGGGCCTTGGCATGACGCAAGGCAACCAGCAACACAGCAGACATCGGGAGCGCCAGCAACACGCCGAAGAAACCGAACAACTGCCCGAAGGCGAGCAATCCGAAGATGACCGCCAGTGGATGCAGGCCGATACGCTCGCCGATCAGTCGCGGCGTGATCACCATGCCCTCAAGCAACTGGCCAGCAGCGAATATCGCCCACACCAGCAACACACTTCCGAACGACGTGAACTGGGCTGCGGATGCAAGTGTCGCCAGCACCAGCCCGGTCACCATTCCGACATAGGGAATGAACACCAGCATGCCTGCCACCAGGCCGATCGAGACCGCGAACTGCAGCCCGGCAAACCACAGCCCCACCGAGTAAAAGGCACTCATGACCAGCATAACGACAATCTGTCCGCGCAGGAACTCGGATAGCACGGTGTCCGCTTCACCGACGATCTGCTGGACCATCCGGTACGAGCCACGGGGGAACAGCTCTTCGATGCGCCCCAGCAGCGTCGGCCAGTCGCGCAGCAGGTAGAACAGCACCACAGGCAGCAGCACCACATTCATCACCAGGCCGAGCAGCGCCGCACTGCTGCCCCCCAGCCAGGGCAGCACCTTGCCTGCCTGCTGCCACTGGGTTCCCAGCAATTTGCGAAGCGCCTCGCCATCCGCCTGGAAATCCACGCCAAAATACTGCTGAAGGTAAGGCAGCAACTTGACGCGCACGGAATCGAAGAATGCCGGCAGGCGTGTGGTGAACGCCAGGATTTCCCTCTGCAACACGGGCAGCAGCAGCAACGTGAGCAGGGCAACCACCCCGGACAGCAGCAACATCACCAGCAGTGCTGCGAGCGGGCGTGGCATTTTCCGGGCGCATAGCCAGTTCATCAGCGGCGCACAAAGATACGCAAGGATGGCCGCCGCCACGAATGGCGTGAGGATGGGCCTCAGCAGATACATCAACCCCGCAATCAAGGCCGCGCCAACCAGCCATGGCAGCGCGGCAGAACGTTCCTGGGTCATTTGAGGTAAAATCCGCCCTTGTCAATTTTCAATCCGGACTCCGGTTACTTTTAACGTTTCCGGCACTTTATCCCGAAGAAAGCGAGAACTCAACTTGAGTCAGAAAAACCCCCTCTCCTACCGCGATGCCGGAGTGGACATAGATGCAGGCGACCGCCTGGTCGAAAACATAAAACCGTTTGCCAAGCGCACCATGCGTCCGGAGGTGCTGGGCGGAATCGGCGGCTTCGGCGCGCTGGTCGAAATATCGAAGAAATACCGCGAACCGGTGCTGGTGTCCGGCACCGATGGCGTGGGTACCAAGCTGAAGCTGGCATTCGAACTGAACCGGCACGATACCGTGGGCATCGATCTGGTGGCAATGAGCGTGAACGACATTCTGGTGCAGGGCGCGGAGCCCCTGTTTTTCCTGGATTACTTTGCGTGCGGCAAGCTGGACGTGGATGCCGCCACCGAAGTGATCAAGGGCATCGCGGCGGGCTGCGAGCAGGCGGGCTGCGCCCTCATCGGAGGCGAAACCGCTGAAATGCCCGGCATGTACCCGGCGGGCGAATACGATCTCGCCGGGTTTGCCGTCGGCGTCGTGGAAAAATCACAGATCATCACCGGCATGGATATCCGGCCCGGCGATGTGGTGCTGGGTTTGGCCTCAAACGGCGCGCATTCCAACGGCTATTCGCTGGTGCGCAAGATCATCGAGCGCAGCCAGCCCGACCTGAATGCCCACTTCGAAGGGAACCGCACGCTGGCAGACTGCATCATCGCGCCCACGCGCATTTATGTGAAACCGCTGCTGGCGCTGATGCAGCATCTCAAGGTGAAAGGCATGGCGCATATCACCGGCGGCGGCCTGCTCGAGAATATCCCGCGCGTGCTGCCACAAACAACAGTAGCCGCCCTCGATGGCAAATCCTGGCACACGCCTAAGCTGTTCGACTGGCTGCGCACCGTGGGCAATGTGGAGCAGCAGGAAATGTACCGCACTTTCAACTGCGGCGTCGGCATGGTGGTGGTCGTCGGCAAGGCGGATGCGGAGGCCGCCGTCAGACACCTGGAAGCTTCCGGCGAGACGGCCTGGGTCATTGGCGAAATCAGGGCGCGGCGAGGCGATGAGGCACAAACTCAGGTCGGCTGATCCGGCAAATGCCGGCGCGGAGGGGGCCGGCGTCCCCGTCAAGACAGCCGTTATCCTGATTTCCGGCCGCGGCAGCAACCTGCGGGCCATTCTGGAGGCGCGTGTGCCCTGCCGCGTCGCCGCGGTCATCAGCAACCGTGCCGATGCCGAAGGGCTGGCCGTCGCGCGCGCGCACGGCATCGTTGCGATTGTCATCGAGCATGGCAATTTTCCCAGCCGGTCCGCGTTCGATTCCGCGCTGATGGAGGCAATAGACGGTCACCGGCCAGACCTGGTGGTGCTCGCAGGTTTCATGCGCATCCTCACGCCACAATTCGTGGCGCATTACGGCGGGCGGCTGATCAATATCCACCCCTCGTTGCTGCCCGCCTACGGCGGCCTGGACACCCACAAACGCGCGCTTGCAGATGGCATAAAGATCCATGGTTGCACCGTGCACTACGTCACCACCGACCTGGATTGCGGCCCGATCATCATCCAGGCGGCTGTCCCGGTGCTCAAGGGCGACACCGCCGAAACACTGGGGGCGCGGGTGCTTCTGGAGGAACACCGCATTTTCCCGCAGGCCATACGCTGGATCTGCAGCGGGCATGTGACGCTCGGCAAAGATGGGAAGGTCAGCTTCAGGCGTCTGGAACAGCCCGCGCCTGCGCTGATTTCACCCGGACTAGACTAAGGAGATGTCGATATGCGCCGCTTCCTGATCGCCTGTGCCCTGTTGTGCCCTTGTGCACCGCTCCTGGCCGCCCCGCCCAGCAGAGTGGTGGCAACCTATGCGGTTTCCAAGGCAGGCATCAGGATCGTTACAATGAACGAAACATTCGTGCGCCAGGGTGACCATTACACCCTCGAAAGCGTCAGCCAGGCAGTGGGCCTGCTCGCCCTCATCAAGGCGGAGACGATACGCGTGAACAGTGCCGGGCTCGTGACATCCAATGGCCTGCAACCAGTCACCTATGCCAGCAAACGCAAGGTGGACGAGGACCGCAACGCCAGCGCGGATTTCGACTGGGAAAAGCACCGCATCACGCTCACCGACCGCTCCGGGCGGCGTACCGAGCCGTTGCCCGCCGGCACGCAGGACAGGTTGAGCGCGATGTATCAGCTGATGTTCCTGCCGCTGCAGGACATGAAGATATTGAAGTTCTTCATGACCAACGGCAGCAAGGTGGACGATTACACCTTCGAGATCAAGCACGGCCAGAGCGTGACGGTTCCGGTCGGCACGTTCAAGGCCGTGTATCTCGCCACCCTGCCGGAGAAGAATGCGAGCCGCACCGAAATCTGGGCGGCAGCGGAACACTCGAACTTCCCCTATAAAATGGTGGTTACCGAACCCGATGGCGGCCAGTTCACGCAAGAATTGACCCACATCGAGTTCACACCCTGATCCCGGCTTCTCATCCAGGCAGTCTCATGCATCTGACCGAATACCACTTTGAGCTCGTCGTCCGGGCGCTGCGGGCCATCCTGCCGCTCAAGCAGCCCGCGGATGCGGCCCTGCGTTACTTTTTCCAGGAAGAAAAGGCCGGGTCGCGCGAGCGTGCGCTGATCTCGGAGACCGCGTTCGGCATCCTGCGCCACCGCCTGTTCCTGGAACATGCCTGCCAGCCCACCCCTTCCTCGCACGCCAACCCCCGGCGCATGGCGCTGGCTTACTGGGTGCGCTTTGGCGGCTACAACCTGCGCGAGCTGGAGCCTTTGCTCAAGAAAGACGAGGCGAGTTGGCTCGGTTCCGTAAAGGGCATGGCGCTCGACCAGTTGCCCCTGGCCATCCAGGCCGAGCTGCCGGAATGGGTTATCGAAAAGCTGCGCCAAACCATGACGGATGCAGAAATCCTGACGCTCGGCCGCTCCATGCAAAACCCCGCGCCGCTCGATTTGCGCGTAAATACTTTTCTTTCCTCGCGCAATGAGGTGCTGGCCCAGTTCACCGCAGAAGGCATGGAGGCGAGCGCCACGCCCTACTCCCCCATTGGTATCCGCCTCCGGGGCAAGCCTGCGCTCAACAAGCACCCTCTGTTCCTCAGCGGCAAGGTGGAAGTACAGGACGAAGGCAGCCAGTTGCTGGGCTTCCTGCTTGCACCGAAGCGCCACGACATGGTCGTGGATTTCTGTGCCGGCGCCGGCGGCAAGACTCTGCTGCTTGGCGCCATGATGCACTCACAGGGGCGGCTGTACGCCTTCGACGTCTCCGAGAAGCGTCTTGCCAACCTCAAGCTGCGCCTCAAGCGCTCCGGCCTCTCCAACCTGCACCCGCAGCTCATCGCGCACGAGAACGACCAGAAGATCAAGCGGCTCGCCGGAAAGATCGACCGCGTGCTGGTGGACGCGCCCTGCAGCGGCATGGGCACCCTGCGCCGCAACCCCGACTTGAAATTCCGCCAGTCCGCGCAAAGCGTGGAGGAGTTGACGCAAAAACAGGCTAGCATCCTCGCCGCCGCCAGCAAGCTGCTCAAACCGGGCGGACGCCTGGTGTACGCCACGTGCAGCCTGCTGCCGCAGGAAAACCGCAATATCGTGGATGCGTTCCTCGCCGCGCATCCCGATTTCGCCCTGCGCCCCGCGAACGAAATCCTCGCCCAGCAGTTGATTGCCCTGGATACCGGGGAATGCCTGCAGTTGTCGCCGCAGTTGCATGGCACGGACGGGTTCTTTGCGGCGGTGATGGAGCGGGCATAGTTCCGCGCCGGCCGAGCCACATACCGTCGTTGCGCCAAGAAACGGGAACATCACGTCGCCGGGCGCGGCTTTCTCAATGCACCCCAGGCGAACATGATCAGCAGGGCAACAAGCTCGAATGCACCACCGGCCCAACTGAATCCATGAACGGACGCACGTTGCGCCACGGCCCCGCCGACGGCGGTGCCTATTCCCATCCCCAGGTAAATTGCAGATCCATTAAGACCCAAAATCGCACCCGGTATTTCTGGGGCAAGTCCAATCAGGCGATGTTGCTGTGGCGGCGTCAGCATCCACCCGGCGATCCCCCATGATACGACGGATAATACGAGCGTGGCGAGATGCGCCGCGCTCCAAGTCAGCGTGGCTAACGTCGCCGCCATGAGAGCCAAAGCGCTCGCTATCGTTGCCGTCGTCCCCCAACGATCCGCGCCGAAACCGCCGATGAAATTGCCGCCGACGCTTGCGGCGCCAAACAGCAACAGGATCCACCCTATGTCCGTCAGCGCAAGGTGCGTAAGCTGCGTCAACAGCGATGCGAGATAGGGATATACCGTAAACCCGCCCGCCGTCCATAACACTGTCAGGGAAAGCGCAACGAAAACCTCCGGCTGTTTCAGCAGCGCCATTCGAGCGCGCAACCCTATCGGCGTGGCAGACTTCACCCTGGGTATCCAAAGCCGGATACCCGGCAAGGCAACGAAGCAAACTAGCACGATGAACCAGAACGTCGCGCGCCACCCCGCATATCCCGCTATCCAGGTGCCGAGAGGCACGCCGAGAACCAGCGCCACAGTCAGGCCACCCGTAACTACGGAAAGCGCACGGCCCCGTTTCGCTTCGGGTACGAGGCTGACGGCCAGCGCGGAGGCAGTGGGCATGTAAAGGGCCGCGCCAAGCGCAGCGAGAATCCGGGAGGCAAGCAACGGCTCATAAGCGGACGCCGTCGCGGAAATGACATTCGCTACGCAGAACACGCACAGGGACGCCGTTAACACGCTACGGCGATCGAGACTCCCGGTTGCCACGGCAAGAAGGGGCGAGGCCAATGCATAAGTGAAGGCAAACACGGAGACCAGCCACCCACCCCGCGTGGCAGTCACCCCCATGTCTCTCACGAGTTCTGGCATTGTTCCCGCTATGACAAACAAGTCCGTCCCCAAAGAGAATGCGCCCAACGCCAAAATCGACAGACGCCACATGTTTTGCCTCTTTATCAGTCTACGGTTCTACGATAATAGAACATTAGAACCTTGACATCAACCCCAGCTTGCATGCAAGCTGTCGCCACTAGGAAAGACTGACATGCGAGAGCTTTATCATCCCCCGCGCGATGAGCTGGACCTGCCAACCGTTTTGCACGCCCTCAGCGACCCCACTCGGCTCGACATCGTACGCCAACTGTCGGTAACGTCTGAATTATGCATGGGAAATTGCGATACCAAAGTTGCGAAGTCCACCATGTCACACCACTTCAAAACATTGCGCGAGGCGGGCGTGACACGCACCCGAATCGAAGGCGTGCAGCGCTATGTCTCATTGCGGCGTGATGACCTGGATGCCCGTTTCCCAGGTCTTCTGGACGTATTACTTCGGGTAGCCAAGCCGCAGTTGCGGCAATAAGGGGGCAATAAGGGGAGCACTGCGCCCCCCAGTGCAAAAACAAAAAGCCCGCTTTTGCGGGCTTCTTTGCGTTCCGAGAGAACCAGGCTTACTTCAGCTTGGTTTCCTTGTACATCACATGCTTGCGGGCAACCGGGTCGAACTTCATGAATTCGAGCTTTTCCGGGGTGGTGCGCTTGTTCTTATTCGTGGTGTAAAAGTGCCCGGTTCCGGCAGAGGATTCCAGCTTGATCTTTTCGCGTGCGCCTTTGGCCATGACTTGTTCTCCTTAAACTTTCTCGCCGCGGGCGCGCATTTCGAACAGCACGGCGTCAATGCCGTTCTTGTCGATGGTGCGCAGAGCGGCATTGGTCAGGCGCAGGGAAACCCAGCGGCTTTCGCTCTCGACCCAGAAACGGCGGCGCTGCAGATTCGGGAGGAACCGGCGCTTGGTTTTGTTGTTCGCGTGGGACACGTTGTTCCCCACCATCGGGCGCTTACCCGTTACTTGACAGACTCGTGCCATGGCACTTACTCCAACCAGTATTCAAAAGAGGCGAGATTCTACCCCAAACCCTGCCGGGGTTCAACTGGCTGTTTGATTGCCGGTTATTCAGCGCATAGCCCGCGGCCCTCCGGCTCCGATACCGCGCCAAATGGGGATCCGTCACCCGCCAGAACGGCGGATACTGTAGCCGCCGTCGCGCAGGTGCACGCCTTCAACGCGTCGTTGACAATGAGTCCATGCCGGGACTAAACTTTCGTACTTATTAGAACGATTCCGACCCGTCCCCAAATGCCATCCGCCGCCTTCCTGCCCGCCATCCGCGAACTGGTCCGCTGCTACCAGGCTTTCGAGTCGTATTCGTCCCGGCACGTGCGCAGCATGGGGCTGACCTCTTCCCAGTTCGACATCATCGCCACACTGGGCAATACGCCAGGCATGACCTTCAAGGAACTGGGCGAAAAGACGCTGATTACCAAGGGCACGCTTACCGGCGTGGTGGACCGGCTGGAGGCTAAGAAGCTGGTACGCCGCGTGCCGTCCGCAACCGATGGCCGCTGCCAGATCGTGCAGCTGACCGCCAAGGGCGAGGCAGTATTTGCCGAGGTGTTTCCCGCCCACCTGGCCCACGTCGGCAACGCATTCCAGGGATTTGACCCCGGCGAACTGCAACAGACACGAGACATGCTGAAGCGGCTCGGCAGCGTCTTCAAGCGCGCACAGGAACCATCCCGGTGAGCAACCGTTTCAAAGCCGTGAATTCAACCCAGTGAAAGGAAGTGTCAAAAATGAGCAAAGGCGTTTGCACCCAGAAGAGCCCGTATGCCGTCGAATTGCAGCCCGGCGACTATTATTACTGCACCTGCGGCAAGTCCACCAACCAGCCGTTCTGCAATGGCGCACACAAGGGCAGCGAATTCGTGCCGACCAAGGTTACGGTGACCGAAACGGCAACCAAGTATCTGTGCGGTTGCCGCAGCACGGGCAACTCCCCGTTCTGCGACGGTTCACACCAGGCACTCTGAGCAGCCAAACACCAAGCGGGGGCCTGCCCCCCGCATTTGCTGAACTGTCCAGGCAAAGGAGGCCCCCATGTCCGACCCCGACAAACCCCTGCCGGACGACAGGCAGGAAAAATCGAACAGGGTCAGGCAGCGCCTGATCTGGCTGGGGATCGGCTTGGCCATTCTGGCTACGCTCGAAATCGGCAACCTCGCCCTGCGCATCGCCCATCCCTCTTTCTAGAAGCTACACCAGCCCGCGCTCGGCAAACGAAAGGCCGCCGTTTGCGGCAACGATGAAATGATCGAGCACGCGCACGTCCACCAGCGCCAGCGCCTGCTTGAGCGCCTCGGTCAACGCGTGGTCGGCCTGGCTCGGCTCCGCCACCCCGGACGGGTGGTTGTGCGCGAAGATCACCGCCGCAGCATTGTGGTGCAGGGCCCGCTTCACCACCTCGCGCGGATAGACGCTGGTCTGCGTCAGCGTCCCGTGGAACATCTCTTCGCTCGCGATCACGCGGTGTTGCGCATCGAGAAATATGGCCATGAACACCTCCCGCGCGCGCCCGCGCAGCAGCAATTGCAGGTAATCGCGCACCGAGCGCGGCGAGGTCAGCGCATCGCCGGTCTTCATTTCCTCGTGCAGCGCGCGCCGCGCCATCTCCAGCACGGCCTGCAACTGCACGTACTTCGCCTGCCCCATGCCATGGATTGCGCAGAAATCGGGCTCAGTTGCGGCAAACAGCTGGGTCAAATTGCCGAAGCGGGTGATCAGGTCGCGCGCCAGATCCACTGCACTCTTGCCTACCACCCCGGTGCGCAGAAAGATCGCCAGCAGCTCGGCATCGGATAGCGACGACGCGCCGCGCTGGAGCAGCTTCTCGCGCGGACGCTCGCCTTCAGGCCAGTCGGTAATCGCCATGACGTTCCTCCTTCAGAAATGCAAAAATCGCTGAAAGCCTCGACGCCAGGACAGGTCTGCGGCAACGCCGGCGGCCATGATGATAGTTTCCTTCATCGAATCGCCCTTCCTTAATGATGGAACGGGAACTGCCTTTCCCATAACAGCGCCTTTCTTGTTAATATGCGCGGCATTATGGAACAAACCCCGGCGAAACGCACCGTGCCCGGCGCCCGTATCATACTGGGCCTTACCGGCGGCATTGCGGCATATAAGGCGGCGGAACTCGCGCGCCTGCTGATCAAGCAGGGCATCGAGGTACAGGTCGCGATGACCGAGGCGGCATGCCGTTTCATCACTCCGGCCACGATGCAGGCGCTGACGGGTTCGCCCGTGCTGGTCAATCAGTGGGATGAGGCCACCCAACCGGGGGCACGGAATGACGGGATGGCGCACATCAGCGCCAGCCGCGCGGCGGATGCCATCGTGATTGCCCCGGCCACGGCGGATTTCATCGCCAAGCTCGCCCATGGCCTGGCGGACGACCTGCTTTCCACGCTGTGCCTGGCGCGCGATTGCCCGTTGCTGGTGGCGCCGGCGATGAACAACCAGATGTGGGCCAATGCGGCGACGCAGCGCAATATCACCCAACTCGAACGCGATGGCGTAAGGCTGCTTGGCCCCGCCAGCGGCGCACAGGCCTGCGGCGAGGAAGGGATGGGGCGCATGGTGGAGGCGGAGGGGCTGGTTTCGGACATTGCTGCATTCCTGCTGGGTAATGAATCACCGAACGGGCGCTCCCTCACCCCAGCCTTCTCCCGAGGGGAGAGGGAGTCCGGTCAGCGGCTTGATGAAAGAATGGATGGGATGAAGGTGCTCATCACCGCCGGGCCTACCTACGAGGCGATAGACGCGGTGAGGGGCATCACCAACCGCAGTTCGGGCAAGATGGGCTATGCCGTAGCCCAAGCAGCGGCGGCGCTGGGGGCTGAGGTCACGCTCGTTTCCGGGCCGGTGACACTGGAAGAGCCGCGCGGGACTGAGGTGGTAAATGTCACCAGCGCGGGGGAGATGTTCGAGGCCGTGAAGCAGCGCGCGCAGGACTGCGACGTTTTCATCGGCGTGGCGGCGGTGGCGGACTACCGCGTGGCAACGCCCAGCGTACAGAAGATGAAGAAGGGGACCGGCCCGCTCACACTGGAGCTGGTGCCCAACCCGGATATCCTGGCCTACGTGGCCAGCCTGCCGACGCCGCCCTTTTGCGTGGGCTTTGCCGCGGAGAGCGAGAAACTGCATGAAAACGCGACGGCCAAGCGCCGCGCAAAAAATATTCCCCTGCTCGCCGCCAACCTGGCTCAGGACGCCATCGGCAACGATGACAATGAACTAGTTCTGTTTGATGATGCCGGCGAGCATCTGCTGCCGCGCGCGGACAAGCTGACGCAGGCCCGGCGGTTGATGCAGCATGTGCTCGCGCTTTACAGACAAGGAATGCCGAAATGAAGAAGAAAGTAGACGTAAAGATCCTCGATCCGCGGCTGCACGAGCACCCGCCTGCCTACGCCACGCCCGGTTCGGCGGGCATAGACCTGCGCGCCTGCATCGACCACAACATGGTCATCCAGCCGGGGCAGACCGAACTGGTGCCGAGCGGCATTGCCATCCATCTGGGCGATCCTCGCTACGCGGCGATGATCCTGCCGCGTTCGGGCCTGGGCCACAAGCACGGCATCGTGCTGGGCAACCTGGTCGGGCTGATCGATTCAGACTATCAGGGGCAGATATTCGTCTCCATCTGGAACCGCGGCCACCATCCGTTTACCCTGATGCCGCTGGAGCGCATGGCACAACTGGTGATCGTGCCGGTGATGCAGATGCAGCTCAATATCGTGGATGAGTTCGTGGCAAGCGAACGCGGCACCGGGGGGTTCGGCAGTACCGGCAAGCACTGAAAAGAAAATGCCCGCAGTTGCGGGCATTTTATGAATAGGGGGGCTTGGGGCTACCGCCTGAGGGTCAACTCCAGCTCGGTGGTTTCACCCTGACGCACGGATACCTTCTCGATTGCATTCTTGTAGCGGTCAAGGCTGGCGGTGACTTCAAGGACCCCCGGTTCCAGCTCCAGCCGCAGCGGCGACAACCCATAGTAGACCCCGCCGACGTAGATCTTTGCGCGCGAGGGCTTGGTGCTGATCGTCAACACGCCCTTGGCCGCGCTGACTACGGGGACCGCCGGCCGAACGGCAGAAGCGGCTGCAGGCGCCGTCAGCACGGTCACCCCGGGAATAGGTTTGCCGCCCGGGGCCACGGGAAACAGTTCTGGATGCTGCTGTGTCAGCACCGCGGTGATCGCATCCGTCGTCTTTTGGGTGACGACGCCCAGTTCAAGCTTCAGGAATGCCGCCACGTCGCCCGGAAAGTCGCCCATCGTGCCGGGATAACGGTCGTTCTTTTCATCGACCACGCCCGCCCACAGCACACTGCCGGTGGTCACGTCCTTCAATTCGGTGGCCACCGACATGGTGACTTCGTCCCGCGCCGCAATGTTGTAAGTCAGGTCCTTCACCGTGCCGCGCATCTCAAACTGCGCATTGCCGTCCTCCACCAGTTGGTAGCCGGCATCCTTCAGGCGCTGCCGCATCGCATGCGTGACCAGCTCCGCAACATCCCTGTTCAGGATGATGTCCGTTCCCCCAGGCGCAGTCGGCCCCTGAATGAACTGGGCACCGGTGCCGATCATGCGCGGATTGCCCCCGGGGCGGCCATCCGCATAAGGCAGCAAGCGTATGGTCACGGCGTTCTTCCCCGCCGGGTTTCGCGCCGGCGCGCTATCCGCGACACTGATTACCCCTTTGCTGGCACAGCCCGTCGCCAGCGCCGCCAGTATCCCCGCCAGCCAAACCCACCGCATTTGCCGCACCATATTTTTAGTTACCCGCCATCTGAATTCTGTTATAGGCCTCGTCGCGAGGCGCGTGCCTGACCTGTGGCACATACCGGGCGAGCTCGTTCAATGCCAAGCAGTACACCTCGCGCTTGAATTCGATCACGCCATCCATCTCCACCCAGTAGTTATTCCAGCGCCAGGCGTCGAACTCCGGGTGACCCGATGCGCGCAGGCACACATCGCAGTCGCGCCCGGTCAGCCGCAGCAGATACCAGATCTGCTTCTGGCCCCGATAATTGCTGCGGAATTCGCGCTTTACCCAATGCTGCGGCACGTCATAGCGCATCCAGTCCCGAGTGCGTCCCAGAATGCGCACATGGTTGGGATGCAGGCCGATTTCCTCGTTGAGCTCGCGATACATCGCCTGTTCCGGCGTTTCCCCATGTTGAATCCCGCCTTGAGGAAACTGCCACGCATCCTGCCGGATGCGCTTGCCCCAGAACACCTGGTTCTTTGCATTCGTCAGGATGATGCCGACATTTGGGCGATAACCATCACGGTCTATCATGTTCGCCCCTACTAAATTACCTTAATGCGCTAATTGTTCCATATTTCGCACGCTCTGGAAAGAAAAAGGACACGGGACGCGCCCCTCCCCCACGTGAGCGCCTTGGTATGACGGCGCCTTGACGGTAAAATGACTTCCCTTCCCTTGAATGAGTTACGGACCAGCCATGCGCGTATCAAGATTCTTCCTTTCCACCCAGAAAGAAGCCCCTGCCGAAGCGGAATTGCCCAGCCACAAGCTGATGTTGCGCGCCGGTTACATCCGGAAGCTTGCCAGCGGGCTTTACACCTGGATGCCGCTGGGGCTGCGCGCCTTGCGGAAGGTGGAAAGCGTGGTGCGCGAAGAAATGGACAGGAGCGGCGCCATCGAACTGCTGATGCCCGCAGTGCAACCCGCCGAGCTGTGGCAGGAAACCGGGCGCTGGGAGTTATTCGGCCCGCAGATGCTGAAGATCAAGGATCGGCACGAGCATGAGTTCTGTTTTGGACCAACACATGAGGAAGTAATCACTGACATCGCACGGCGCGAAATCAAGAGCTACCGGCAATTGCCCGTGAACTTCTACCAAATCCAGACCAAGTTCCGCGACGAAGTGCGGCCGCGCTTCGGCGTAATGCGCGCGCGCGAGTTCGTGATGAAGGACGCCTATTCCTTCCACAGCAGCTTCGAGAGCCTGGAACACACTTACGGCGTGATGCACGACACCTATACCCGCATTTTCACCCGCCTCGGACTGCAGTTCCGGGCGGTGGCGGCGGATACCGGCGCGATTGGCGGCTCCGGCTCGCACGAGTTCCACGTACTGGCGGACTCGGGGGAGGACGCGCTGGCCTTCTGCCCGAACTCCGACTATGCAGCGAACGTGGAACTCGCAGAAGCGGTTGCGCCGCCACTGCCCCGCGGTGCTGCCGGCAAGGCGCTGGAAAAGGTGGTCACGCCCGGCCAGAAGTCTATCGAGGAAGTTGCGGCTTTCCTTGGAGTCCCGGCGCAACAGGTGATGAAGGCCATCGCGGTGATGACGCTGGAAGGTGAATTTGCACTGCTTCTGCTGCGCGGTGACCACCAGCTCAATGAGATAAAGGCATCCAAGGTGCTCGGCGATTTCCGCTTCGCCACCGACGAAGAAATCAGGCAGCACATGGGCTGCCGGCCGGGCTACATCGGCCCCCTCAGCACCAGGGTGAGAACCCTGTTCGACCGCTCCGCTGCCGCCTTGAGCGATTTCGTGTGCGGCGCCAACGAGGACGGCTACCACTACGCCGGGGTGAACTTCGTGCGGGATATCCAACTCAACGAGACGAACGTGCATGACCTGCGTAATGTGGTGGCCGGCGACCCCAGCCCGGACGGCAAAGGCACGCTTGAACTCTGCCGGGGAATCGAGGTTGGCCACATTTTCCAGCTGCGCACCAAGTATTCGCAGGCACTAAATGCGACCTATCTGGATGAAGGCGGCAAGGCGCAGGTAATGGAGATGGGCTGCTACGGCATAGGCGTGTCTCGCATCGTGGCTGCCGCCATTGAGCAGAATTTCGATGAGCGCGGGATTGCGCTGCCCGCCGCGATGGCGCCGTTTGCCGTCGCCATCGCGCCTATCGGCTACGGAAAGAGCGAGGCCGTGCGCGAAGCTGCCGAGAAGCTGTATGCCGACCTTGCCACCCAAGGCATTGAAGTCCTGATGGATGACCGCGACGAGCGGCCCGGAGTAATGTTTGCCGATCTTGAGCTCATCGGCATCCCCCATCGCATCGTGATCGGTGAGCGCGGATTGAAGGACGGCACGGTGGAATACAAGGGGCGCAAGGACACCGAGGCGCAGCATGTCCCCTTGCGGGAAATCGCGAATTTCATACAATCGCGGCTATGCTGAACCGGGTACGCTGTCCCCGCCGTTTGACGCCGGCCCTGCTGGCGGCAGGAGTGCTTTTCTCCCAGGCAGCGTTCGGGGGCGAGCAAGTCTACACGCCGCTCTCGGCCGCGGTACGGACCGTGCTGCAGCAAAGCATATCGGACCAGGCTGCACCGAAGCTGGTCTTCACGTCAGAGCGGGACGGCGAAGCATGGCTGGCCGAGATGTCGCAGCGGCTGCGACACCACATGCCGGACGAACGGGAGCGCAACAACTTCCTGATCTCGGTGCAATACGAAGCCACGCGCGCCGGCCTCGATCCACAAATGGTGCTGGGACTGATCGAGGTGGAAAGCCGTTTCCACAAATACGCGGTGTCGCGTGCCGGCGCGCGCGGCTACATGCAGGTGATGCCGTTCTGGGTGAAACAGATCGGTTCAAAAGGGCAGAATCTGTTTCACCTGCGCACCAACTTGCGCTATGGTTGCACCATTCTCCGCCACTACCTCGATATCGAGCGTGGCGACCTGTATCGCGCACTGGGACGCTACAACGGCTCGCTGGGCCGCATCGACTATCCGAGACGCGTGACAAACGCCTGGCAAAAACACTGGAGCCTGCCAAGCAACCTGACGTCGCTGAACGCCGGCTCCGCAGGCTGACTTCCAGGGCACCACGCGCCTGGCCATCAGTGCGCCTCTTCTTCGCTCTCCGTGTCGCCCTCGTCGTCGCGCCCGATGTGCTCTGAACTGTGGGTGAGGTAAAGGGCCAGGGCAATCAGCGCAATGGCGCCGCCGAGGTAGAGCAGATCGATCGGCGAAGCCAGCTTCATGTTCAGGGCCTGTTCGAACAGGGTTACGATCAGAATCATCAAGATCACCTTGGCCAGGCGCGACTTGAGGTCATCCAGGCTGCTGATCACCAGTATCTTGCTGGACGCCTTGCTCCCATGTGCCTGGTCGATGTCGCTGATGAACAGTTCGTACAGTCCCAGGGAGAAGATCAGCAATACAGTCGCCAGCAGGTAGCCGTCGACCACTTCGACGATATGCGTGACCGTGCTGTCATGCAGCGCCTTGCGCGCTTCCGCCGCCATGTCCGCGTCCGCATAATGCAGCGCGTGCTGAACGAGGAACACCACGTCCACCGTCGCCATGTAAAAGATTGCGAAACCGGCAAACAGGCTGCCCAACACCGCCGCCAGAATCACGAAACGGCTGTTCCACAACGAACCTTCGAATAACCACTCCAGATACTTCACATCGACTCCTGCTGTTGAAAACTTTTTACCGGAACCCTCACTGCGAATCCAGGGCCGACAGGGCGAACGAGCCGTGCTCCTCCGGCGCTTCACCCAGCGCGGCAGCATGGTCAAACAGGTCGCGCAACGACATGTCCGAAGCACCCATCCCCTGCTGAGCCTGGCGCTTCAGCCAGTCGCCGATGCCGCCGTCGTCGTGGCGCACGACGATGGACGCCGCATCGAACACAAACAGCTGGTGCAGCTCGCCCAATTTCACCAGTTCCGGGTCCCTCACCATGCTCCAGCCCTGGCCGGCCAGCTTGCTCACCAGGTTGGCGCGAACAAGCTTGGCGAGTATCTGCTCGAGAAAATCGAACCCGACATGAAGTTTCTCGCAGAACACCGGCAATGTCTGCACTCGTCCGCTGCGCAGCCCCTTGGCCATCATTCTCAGCATGCAAAGGGCGTAATACAGCTGCGCCACCGGATCGGGCTGCTGCCGGTCGGTGCTGCGCCAGTGCGACAGCGACGACGCAACAACCGCGCCGAGCAGCATGCTGATCCAGGATAGATAGACCCACAACAGGACCGCCGGGGCGGTCGCAAAGACCGCAGAAACCAGCTTGAAGCCCGGAAAGTGCGCAAGGTACAGCGCAAAAAAACTGTTCATGGATTCAAAAGCCAGCGCAGAAACCGCCCCCCCAATAACCGCATGACGCATGGGGACGTAACGATTCGGCACCACGCGGAACAGAAAGATGAAGGCCGGCGCCGTCAGCAGAAGCGGCGTGATCTTTAGCGCAAGCAGGCCAACGGCGGAAACCGGCGACGCATAGCCCACGGAAATGCCGACCGCCCACGTGGTCAGCGACAAGCTGCCGCCCACCAACAGGGGGCCCACGGTCAGCACCAGCCAGTAGATCAGGACGCGTTGAATCAGGGTTCGCGGCCGCGACACATGCCAGATCGAATTCAGGGCATGGTCTATGGTGAACATCATCAATATCGCCGCCAGGCCGAGGAATACAACGCTCAATGCCGTCAGGCGTACGGCACTCTCGGCAAACTGCTCAAGATACGACGAGACCAGCCTGGCGCCGGTGTCCGGCAGCATGTTCGCCGCCAGAAATTTCTTGATCGCATCGGTGAGATCGGCAAATGCCGGAAATGCCGAAAACACCGCCAGCAAAATGGTTGCCAGCGGCACCAGTGCCAGCAAGGTGGTGAAGGTCAGGCTGGCGGCCATCTGTGCGCAGCGGTCCTGCGAGAAACGCCCGGCAATCAGGCGAACCAGCTGCTGCAAATCACGTCCGCTGTTCTTGACGTCCAATTTCTGTCTCCCAACCCTGTTTGTTGCGGGCATGATACCTGACTCCACGCCGAAATACAGCTACGAACGCCGTCAAGTACCGATTTCTGCCGATTCGTCGGGGTAATCGGGCTGCGGTGCGTGCAGTTCTATTTTTTTGAAATCGAATAAATTGCCGTCAAGCAGGTGCGATGGGACCGCATTCTGCATGGCGGTGAAGATGGTTTGGGTGCGTCCCGGGTATTCGCGCTCCCATGCCGCAAGCATTTCCTTGATGTTCTGCCGCTGCAAGTTTTCCTGCGAGCCGCACAAGTTGCACGGAATGATGGGAAACGCCATGCCCCGCGCGTAGCGGACGATGTCCTTCTCGGCGCAATACGCCAACGGACGGATCACGATGTGGTCTCCCTTGTCCGTTGCGAGCTTGGGGGGCATCGCCTTGAGCTTGCCGCCGAAGAAAAGATTCAGGAACAGTGTCTCCACCATGTCGTCGCGATGGTGCCCCAGCGCGATCTTGTTCGCACCGAGTTCTCCCGCGACGCGGTAGATCACACCGCGGCGCAGTCGTGAGCAAAGTGAGCAGGTGGTCTTGCCCTCGGGAATCTTTTCCTTGACGATGGAGTAGGTATCCTGGGTCTCGATGTGGTATTCCACACCGATCTGCTTCAGGTAGTTCGGCAGCACGTCCGCGGGAAAACCGGGCTGCTTCTGGTCAAGATTCATGGCGATCAATTTGAAGCTCACGGGCGCGCGCTTTCGCAGGGTGCGCAGGATGTCGAGCAGGGTGTAGGAATCCTTGCCGCCCGACAGACACACCATGACCGTGTCCCCTTCCTCGATCATGTTGAAATCGGCGATAGCCTGGCCGACCAAGTGCTCCAGGCGACCTTTCAGGCGATTGAAGTTGGTCGAGTGATGTTCGAAAACAATTGGCTGAATATCGTTCATGCGTCTTCAAAGGGTAATGCTGCGACCGCCATCCACGGCGATGATCTGCCCCGTGACGTAAGGGGCGTCGCTCAACAGAAACAGCACCGCTTTGGCAATATCGTCTGGCTCGCCCTCGCGCTTGAGCAGGGTGTGCGCGACGATCCTGCGGCGGCGCTCCTCGTCCTGCCAATCCTCGCCGTCAGGCCACAGAATGACGCCCGGCGCGACGCCATTGACACGGACGAAGGGCGCCAGTTCCTGCGCCAGCGCGCGTGTCAGCCCCCCCAAGCCGGTCTTGGCGACGCTGTACAGCAGATGCCCCTGCATCGGGCGCTCCGCATGGATATCGACAATGTTCACAATGGCGCCATGGTTGCGCCTGAGCTCACTGGCTGCCGCCTGGGCAAGGAACAACGGCGCCTTCAGATTGGTGCCTATCAGGTCGTCCCAGTGCGCATCCGTGATCTCCGCCAGCGGCTGCGAGAAAAAGCTGGAGGCGTTGTTGATCAGCGCATCCAGCCGCCCAAAGCGCCGCATGGTCTGCTGTACCAGCCTCGGCAGGTCCTGCGCCTGCAACAGGTCGCCCTGCACCGCTTCGGCGGAGTCAGCGCGCAGCGCATTGAGCTCGGACACCAGTGCCTGCGCCTCATCACGGGAAAACCGGTAGTGCACGGCAATGGCGGCCCCCGCGCCGTGCAGCCGCCGGCCGATTGCCGCGCCCACGCGTTTTGCCCCGCCGGTGACCAATACGACTTTGCCTTGCACCTCAGTCTCCACTAAACTTGCAGTTCGCAATTTAACACAGGATGCCATGCCCTCACTACCGCCCCCCGGTCCAGAAGCACTCGAGCACAGCGAACGGCTGCGCGGGCTGATTCTGCAGGATATCGCCCTGCAGGGGGGCTGGATTCCCTTTTCCCGTTTCATGGAGCTTGCGCTGTACGCGCCGGGGATGGGCTACTACGCGGCGGGCGCGCGCAAGTTCGGACCAGAGGGTGATTTTGTCACCGCCCCCGAGATCTCTCCGCTGTTCGGCAGAACCCTGGCACGCCAAGTGGCAGAGATCATGTCGCGCAGCGCGCCGAACATCGTCGAATTGGGCGCCGGCAGCGGAAAACTGGCCGTGGACATGCTGCTGGAGCTGGAGCAGATGAACAGCCTGCCCGATCAGTACTGCATCCTGGATTTGAGCGCGGACATGCGCGAGCGGCAGAAGGCTCTGGTGTTTGAAAGGGCGCCGCATCTGCAGGCGAGGGTCAGCTGGCTGGATACATTGCCGGAGCACTTCAGCGGGGCCGTCATCGGAAACGAGGTGCTGGATGCGATGCCGGTGCACCTGGTGCAATGGGCAGGCAATGACATCCTGGAGCGAGGCGTATCCGCCAAGGAGCAGAATCTTGTGTGGCAGGATCGGGCGGCGCAAACACCCAATTTGCTGGAAGCCGCGCAGCGCATCCGCGTGCCGGACGGCTATCTGAGCGAAATCTCGTTGTCCGCATGCGGGCTGGTGCGCAGCTTGTGCCGGCACCTGCACAAGGGCGCGCTGCTGTTCATCGATTACGGCTTCGGCGCCGGCGAGTATTACCATCCGCAGCGGACGCAGGGCACGCTGATGTGCCACTACCGCCACCATGTACACGACGATCCGTTCTTCTTGGTGGGTCTGCAAGACATTACTGCACACGTGGATTTCAGCGCCATCGCCGAAAGCGCTGCGGAGGGCGGCGCGCAGTTGCTCGGCTACACATCGCAAGCGCACTTCCTGATCAACAACGACATCATTCAGTTCCTGCAGACGGCTTCGCCGGAAAACCTGCGCGACTATCTGCCGCTTGCCGCCCAATTGCAGAAGCTCACCAGCCCGGCGGAGATGGGGGAATTATTTAAGGTAATTGCGGTAGGCAAGGGTATCGAAGAGCCGTTGACCGGCTTCGTGCGCGGCGACCTGTCGCGGCTGCTTTAGCGCAGAGAACGCAGGCTACCCCCGCCGCAGCCTGCGAATGCCCTGCGTGGCGAGCACCATCGCGGCATAGATCGACACCAGCGGATCAAGCAGGTAATCCCATAGATTGGCGGATTCGTACCAACCGGTGCTCCATGCCAACACGGCCAATCCGATTGCCAGCGCCACGGTTGGCAACTCTTGCCAATAGGACAGCAGTGCGATGCCGAGCAAGCCTGCCAGCAGCCAGTAGCTGCCATACCCCAGGCGATAGGGATCGAAATTACTCCAACCCAGCGCCCATGGGTAGAACGCGATCGCAACGAGCACGATCAGGGACAGCAGCTTGTTGCGGTCGGGCGGCATCGGCACGCCGTGCAGCGCGCGCAACAGGCCCATGCCCAACAGGAGCAGGGAGGCGATACTCAGGTCGCCTGTTGCACCGCGCACATATCCCGCCAGCGGCAAGGCTCCGACCGGGAGCAGCGCGGCGAAAAATACAGCGGCCAACAGCCCGCGGCGCCGGGTGCGCGACAGACGGGATACACCCGGCACCTTCGCGGCAAGTGCAACGATAGCGATAGCGCAGCCGGCCAAACCGGTGACATCGGTAAACTGCATCACCGGGCGCGCTCCGTTTGCCGCCTCAGCCATTCCGGCGTGAATTGCACATGCTTGATGAAGGCGCGATTCCAGGTATACACCAGATGAATATCGCCGCTGCGTGCCTGCAGGAGGAAGGGATAGGAAAATTCGTAACGGCAGCCTTGCGGGGTACACGCCTGGCTTTTGACCGAATCCAGGTACTCCTGCCGTTCTGCCGCGGGGACCGCACCCTCAACTGGCCCCGCCAGCAAGCCCGCAACGTGCTCCACGTAGCCCGCTTCGTCCCGTGGTTGCCCGCGCTGATCTTCGAGCTGATAGACCTTCCGCCATGTGCGGCCGCCATCGGCCGAAACCATCAGCGATAGCGCATCGCGCCCCTGCTCGATATCGTTCAGCGCCGCCAGCATCCGTCCGTCCGGCAACACGATGGCGCTGAGCGCAGAATCGGGGTTAGGCAATGCCGATTTGGCCGGTGCCGACCAGTGCCGTCCCGCATCCTCCGTGGTGATGGTGACCGCGCGATACGGCGGCGTGCCCGAATAGCGCATCAGCACCCGCGCCTCGTTGCCGCCCTGCACCAGCAACACCGGCTGCAGGGCCCCCCTGCCGCCGGGCGTCAGCCGCTGCTTGTCGACGATCGCGCCGCCGGAATCCAGCCGCAGCAGTTCGCCGAATTTGCTGATGAATTCATGATAGACCGGGAAACCCAGCGTGCCATCGGCGTATTGAAAGGGCGCGTTGCGCACCAGCGTGCTCAAGTTGAGAAACGGCGAGGTAATCATGCGCCGGGGGTCCGACCAGGTGTCACCCTCATCGGTGGAACGCATCGCGGTGATCGAACTGCCCGCCCATCCACCCAGCGACACGGTCACGTAATACAGCCACAACGAGCCGTCCGCCGCCCGCCCCGCGACCGGGTTGCCCAGCTTGGCGACGTAACGCTGCAACGCATGCTGGGTGCGCTCGCGATTGACGACCTTCTGCTCGGCGCTCCAGCTTCCCTGTGCAGGGTCGAATACCGAACTGCGGATTTCGACGTCCGGCGCGCCTTCCCTGCTCCCGGAAAACCAGAAAGCGCGGATGCGCCCGTCCTGCAATTCCACCAGCGAAGCCGCGTGGGCCTGCGTATGCAGCCTTGAGGAGGCAAAGCGGCTACGCAGAATCGGCGGCTGATGGTTGGCTTCGGGAGTAGGTGACGCACGGAACGCGGCAGCAGGCGGCCGCTGCGCCGCATGGTAAAAGCCCGCACCGAACGCAAGCAACAGCAGCAGCAATGGCGCGTGACGCTTCACCTAGCGGCACTCGCTCACCGGGGGGACTGAAGCCTGGCTGAGCGAAGACACCGTGGATTCGATCAGCCACTCGCGCACAAACAGGTGCTGGAACACTTCGCCCTTCAGCAGCATCTCCTTGATCTCCGGCGCATATTGGCGGCCCGTGATCTCGATGCGCTCGCCGATAACCTTGCAGTCGGCGCACGGCTTGTCCTGCATGGGCAGGCGCACGGCAAACAGGCGGAAGCGATGCGCCAGCGATTCGGCAGTGACCCCGGGAAGATCTTCGTAATAGCCATGGACATTGGCACCCGGCAGCAGGAAACGATGGCCTTCGTCCTTTGCGATGAACTTGTTGCACGGCACCCATACGTCCTTGCCCTTGGCGTATTGCTGTGCCTCGGCGCTGTAGTTGCCGGGTGCGCCGTCGAAGGGTGCGACAAAGGTAGCAAAGCAGAGATACACCATCAGTACCACCACGTTGACCATGGCGCGCGTCGCCTTCGGCACGAATATCGCCGCCAGCAGCAACGTGGTGGTCAGCGCCATGATCGCCCAAAAACCCCACCCGTAGAGGTGGCCGCCCATCTCGTCGTCCAGGCGCAGGGACATGCGCAGGAACAGGGCCAGCACGCCTGCGCACAGGATGAGCGTGCCCACGAACAGCCAGCGGGCGATGCGATCCCAGTACAGCGCGCACAGGATGGCCAGTGCGGGCATCGCTTCCAGCAGGTAGCGGGCCGAACGCTGACTGGCCAGACTGAACATAAAGAACAGTGCAGCCATCCAGATCCACAGCATCTTTTCGGAGTCCGTCGCCAGCTTGCGCTGGCTGAACGCGACCCAGGCAAGGCCAAACACCGGGAGCGCCAGCAGCGCGGCGTCCTGGGGATAGCCAAGCGCCAGGCTCCAGATGCTGCTCGTACCCCAGAACATCTTGCCCAGGTAGTTTTCCTGGGTCACCTTGGTCATGTTCTCGCCCCAGAAGAACTCGCGCCAAAGCGCTGCCGGATCGGGGTCCAGCACCAGCCACATGCTGAATACGGCCAGCGCCAGCACGCCGGTCACCACCGGCTTCCAGGAATCCCTTACAAAAAATTCGCGCCAGCGGTACTGGCGGTGATGCAGATACCACCACATCAGCCCCAGCCCCACTGGAAGCACGAAGAAAAAGGATTTATACAACAGTCCCAGGCCGGTCTCCAGCCCCAGCAGCACCGGAAACCAAAGGCGCGAGTCGAAAGACTGTGGGCGCCAGTACAGCAGCGTAAAGAAAGGCAGGAACAGCCAGAATACCGTTCCGGGATCGGTCAGGTACGGACGGCCGAAGCGGTAAGTGCTGAAGAAAGCCAGATAGGTGAGCAAGGCGATAAAGCCGGTCTCGATCTTGCCTGTCAATCTGCGCGCCAGCAGGAACACGAGAAAGGCCGTGAGCAGGGTGTAAATGACGCTGGGATAGCGCAAATGCCACAAGTCCCATTTCTTGCCCCAGTCGGTGGCCGCGATGGCGTGCCAGAACATCAGGGGCGGCTTGATGTTCCGCATCGTGGCCAGTTCGGATTGCAGCGGCAGAAGATGCCCGCTGGCGGCCGTCTCGCGCGCAATGTGTGTGTACAGGTATTCGTCGCTGTTCTTGGGAATCTGCTGGCTGTCCAGGCCATAGAAATAGGTGAAAACGGCCAGCATGACTGCCATGACATACCAGGCGAGACGCAGGCGTGAATCGGGGAATCGAGTGAACATGGGAACTACCAAAATAAGCAAAAAAGGGCCTTGCGCAGCCCGGACAGTCTTTGGTGGACGCCTTTCGCGTTACGGACGAAGGTAAACCGGAAAGGGCCTGCGCTATAATAGCAACAGACCGTTACCTTGGCGAATTTATGACCCGTCCCTTTGACCTATTTTACGCCTTGCTCCCTGGACAAAGGGGGAGCGCTTGAAATCGCTGGTACTTGGCGGCGGCGGCTTTATCGGCTCCCATCTCGTCGCCACCCTGCTGTCCGCGGGTACGCCCGTACGGGTGCTGGAACGGCCTTACCGTGACCGCTCCGCCTTGACGCCGGCCGCGCCCAACCTGGAGTGGCTTGAGGGCGATTTCGGCAACGCCCAGGACATCCGCCGCGCGCTGGATGGCGTGGATAAGGTATTTCACCTGGTTTCCACCACCCAGCCGAAATCCTCCAACGACGATCCCGCGTTCGACGTGCAAAGCAACCTCCTGGCGACACTCGGCCTGCTGGAACAACTGCGCAGCCACCCGGCCGTCAAACTGGTGTTCGTCTCCTCCGGCGGCACCGTATACGGCACACCGAGACAGACCCCAATTCCGGAGACGCACCCGACCGACCCGACCTGCTCGTACGGCATCGTCAAGCTGGCGATAGAAAAATACCTGGCGCTCTACCGCGTTCTGTACGGGCTGGACTACCGGATACTGCGCCTGGCCAACCCCTATGGGCCGGGGCAGGAGGCGAACCGAGCGCAAGGTGTGGTGGGCACTTTTCTCTCGCGCATCGCCGATGACGAAACCATCGAAGTGTGGGGCGACGGCTCGGTGGTACGCGATTACATCTACATCGGCGATACGGTTTCCGCCATGCTGCAGGCCGCGCGCTATGGGGGAGAGGAACGCGTCTTCAACATCGGCTCTGGTCGCGGCCACAGCGTGCGCGAGATCATCGCTGCCGTCGAGCACACCACCGGCAAGACCGCCCGGGTGCAGTACAAGGCGGGGCGCAAGTTCGACGTGCCGGTCAGCGTACTCGACATCTCCCGGGCACGCACCGAGCTCGGATGGGCACCTCAGATCGAGCTGAGCGAAGGGCTGCGCCTGACCTACTCAGCCATGCTGAACAGGTGAAACATGGGAACGCAGAAAATGCATCAATCCATCCAGACGCCGCGCCTGCCGGAGTGCAGGCTGTCCCTCGTCGTGCCGGTGTACCGGAGCGCGCCGATTCTCCCGGAACTGGTGACGCAGATCCACGCCGAGATGCAGAAGGAGGGACTGGGCGACCGCTTTGAATTGCTGCTGGTGAACGACTGCAGCCCGGACAACAGCTGGCAGGTCATTCGCTCACTGGCCGAAACACACTCTTTCGTCAAGGGCATTTCGCTGCGGCGCAACGCGGGCCAGCACAACGCCATCATGGCCGGTCTGCACCATGCGGACGGCGAATACATCGTGCTGATGGACGACGACCTGCAGCACCCGCCCAGCGCCATCGGCCAAATCCTGCTGGCGCTGTCCTCGGGCTACGATGTGTGCTACACCAATTACCTGAACCGGCAGCACGCCGCCTGGAAACAGCTCGGCAGCCGCTTCAACGACTGGATGGCCACCATGCTGCTGGGCAAGCCCAAGGGCCTCTATCTGTCATCATTCAAGGGCATGCGGCGCGAGATCGCACAGGAAGTGATCCGCTACGACGGCCCGTACACTTACCTGGACGGGCTGATCCTCGACGTCACCCGCTCCATCACCACCGTAGACATCGAGCACCAGGAACGTTATGAGGGAGAGAGCAACTACACCTTCGGCAAGCTGTTTTCTCTGTGGATGAAGATGGCGACCAGCTTTTCAGTGTTCCCGCTGCGGCTGGCCACCTATGCGGGGTTCGCCCTGGCGGCACTCAGCATGATCATGATCGTGGTGGTGGTGGTGCAGAAGATGCGCCACCCGGAATGGCCGGCTGGCTGGGCCTCGACCATCGCGACCATTTTGTTCATCGGCGGCATCCAGACCCTGTGCATCGGCATGATCGGCGAATACCTGGGGCGCGCCTATTTGAAGCTCAACCGCAAGCCCCAATTCGTGATCGGCGGGACGACCTGGACGTCGCCCCGAACCCGCGAATAACGGTCGCTAACCTTTCCTGAACAGCGCAGATTGGGCGTGCGCCTGCAGGCCTTCCCCGAAGGCCAGCTCTGCAGCAATGGCGCCGAGTTTTTGCGCGCCCTGCGCGGAAACCTGGATCAGGCTGCTGCGCTTCTGGAAGTCATACACCCCCAGCGGTGACGAAAAGCGCGCGGTGCCCGAGGTGGGCAGAACATGGTTGGGGCCCGCGCAATAGTCGCCCAGCGATTCAGAGGTATACCGCCCCATGAAGATCGCCCCGGCGTGCTTGATCCTGGGCAGCCAGGCTTGCGGGTTTTCCACCGAGAGCTCCAGGTGCTCCGGCGCGATGCGGTTGCCGATGGCACAAGCCTCTTCCATGTCGGCCACGGTGATCAGGGCGCCGCGGTTTTCCAGCGCCGTCCTGATGATTTCCTTGCGCGGCATCTGTTCCAGCAGCCTGTCGGCGGCTTGCGCCACCGCGGCCGCAAAATTCGCATCGGGCGTGACCAGTATCGCCTGCGCCAGTTCGTCGTGCTCGGCCTGGGAGAACAGGTCCATGGCGATCCAGTCCGGGCTGGTCTTACCGTCGCAGATCACCAGAATCTCGGACGGTCCCGCCACCATGTCGATGCCGCATACGCCGAACACCCGGCGCTTGGCCGAAGCCACATAGGCATTGCCGGGGCCGACGATCTTGTCCACACGCGGCACGGTTTCCGTGCCGTAGGCCAGCGCTGCCACCGCCTGCGCGCCGCCCACCGTGAACACCCGGCTCACGCCGGAGAGACAGGCCGCCGCCAGCACCAACTGGTTCTTCACGCCGTCCGGCGTGGGCACCACCATGATCAGCTCGCCCACGCCCGCCACTTTGGCGGGCAGCGCGTTCATCAGCACCGACGACGGATAGGCCGCCTTGCCGCCGGGCACGTAAAGCCCCACGCGGTCGAGCGGGGTGACCTGCTGGCCCAGCAGCGTGCCGTCCGCCTCGGTGTAGCTCCACGATTCCATGCGCTGCTTTTCGTGATAGGCGGTGACGCGCTGCGCGGCCTGCTCCAGCGCGCTCTTCTGCGCGGGCGACAATCCCTCGAAGGCCGCGCGCAGTTCGGCCTGCGGCAATTCCAGCGCGGCAGCGCTGGTCACCGCAAGACGGTCGAAGCGCCGCGTGTATTCGAGCAGCGCCTCGTCGCCGCGCTGCTTCACATCGGCCAGAATGGCGGCGACGGTCGCCTCGATCTTTTCGTCGGCGGTCGCCTCGAAAGCGAGCAACGCATCGAGTTGCGCTGTGAAGTCCGCCTGTTTGCTTGAAAGTCGTTTGATGTTCATAGCCATGGTCACCTGATCGCCTTGGCGAACGCATCCAGCATCGGCTGGATGGCGTTTCGCTTCAATTTCAGCGCCGCCTGGTTCACCACCAGGCGCGAGGATATCTGCGAGATTTCCTCGACCGCCTTGAGGTTGTTCGCCTTCAGCGTGTTGCCGCTGCTGACCAGATCCACGATGGCGTCGGACAGCCCGACCAGCGGCGCCAGCTCCATGGAACCATACAGCTTAATCAGGTCCACATGCACGCCCTTGGCCGCGAAGTGCTCGCGCGCCGCCTGCACATATTTCGTCGCCACGCGCAGGCGCGCACCCTGCTTCACGGCCGACTCGTAGTCGAAATCGTTGCGCACCGCCACCATCATGCGGCAGCGCGCGATGTTCAGGTCCAGCGGCTGGTAAAGCCCCGTGCCGCCGTGTTCGTTCAGCACATCCTTGCCCGCCACCCCGAGGTCTGCCGCGCCATACTGCACATAGGTCGGCACGTCGGAGGCGCGCACGATGACCAACCGCACGTCATCGCGGTTGGTCGGCAGAATCAGCTTGCGGGAGGATTCCGGGTCTTCGCTGGGCACTATGCCTGCTGCTGCCAGCAGCGGCAGGGTTTCCTCGAAGATGCGGCCCTTGGACAGGGCAATGGTAATGGTCATCGGATTCGGCAATCGGGGCAAAGGTGCGCATTTTACCTTCAAACGGGGCATGTGTAGAGTCGTTCCCCGGCAGCCATGCCCGGGTGCGAATCCATTCCCACGAGACATCCTTGAGCACAAGGTCCGCGCCTCTGACTACCACGGTTGTGCGATACCACCAAACCTGGGGGGCGACTAGCATCCTGGTCAGTAGTCGAAAACGAATCAATGCCTGTGATACGCGAACCGGCCTGGCTGTTCCAGGGGCATATATCAAACGGAGAAACAATGCAAAGGATATTCAATTGGGGCGTGGCGCTGGCACTCGTGAGCGCGCTATGCGGCTGTTCCAGTTTTCCGCCAGTCATGGATAACGCCATGAGGAATGATCTCAGCGGTGTGAAACAGGCGGTTGAACACGGAGAGGACGTTAACGCGCGTGCCGATGACTCATATATGTCCGCACTTTGGTGGGCAGTGCGGCATAAGAATACCGAGATGACCGGGTATTTGCTGGATAAAGGATCGACGTTAAAGGGAGTATTCTCATACGCCGGGGACTCAAATCTCGAAATCGTCAAACTCATGGTTGAAAGGGGCGCTTCGATAGATGAGGCCACCCCGGCTGGCACTACCGCATTTCACATGGCCTGCAGAGAGGATAAACTGGACATTGCCCAATATCTGTTAAACAAGGGCGCAAACATAAATACCACCAACACAGGGGGCATCACGCCCTTGATGGATGCGGCCGCCCTGGGAAATATGCCTGTTGTTGAGTTCTTGGTGAAACACGGTGCCAAATTGAACATCCAGTCAGCCGCCAAAGACACGGCCCTGCACTGGGGTGTATTCCGGGATCGCCAGAACGTTGTCCAATATCTTGTTGAGCAGGGCGCAGACACTGAGCTCAGGAACATAGGAAACAAAACGGCGTTTGAGACGGCACAGACCAGCGAGATGAAGCAGTTCATCGCATCCGGCCTGCAAAAGGCGGTACAGGCCAAGCTGCAGGCCCAGGTAAACGCACTGATCGCAAAGAAAGACATGGCCGGACTGGCGGCCCTGACTGAGCAGGCTCCGGGCGCTGCAGACTTCATCCCGGACGCCACCCTGAGGCTCGACCTCACCGGCCCCAAGGGAATGAAGGTGCGCGATATCCGTCAGATGCTGTCGAAGGGCCGGAGCGAGGCGATCGTGATCCAGCAGATCAGGGGAAACAGGGCTCCGTACAAAGAATTCACCAATGAGGAGATCGACATGCTGGGCAAGATGGGCGTGCCCGGCAATACCGTTGCCGCGATGATGGAGGTGACGACCTCGGTCAAGGAGGAGGCGCGCAAGCGCAAGGAGCAGGAGCAGTTGCTCGCACGGCAGAATGCGGCTCCCGCCCAGGTCCAGTCCGATGTGCCCAATAACCAGTCGCCGACAGTTGGAGACCAGGTAACCAAGCAGGTCGGGAACGAGGTGGCCAACAGGCTGCTAAGACAAATACTGCCGTTTTAGTATCACGAAAAGGAATCAATGCCTGTGATACGCCAAGGTCGAGATGACCAAGCCGGCCTGGCTGTGCCAGGGGCATATATCAAAGGGAGATAACGATGAAGAGGATATTCAATTGGGGCGTGGCGCTGGCGCTGGCGAGTGCGTTGTACGGTTGTTCTTTCACTCCGCCGGTCGTAGACAGGGCAATGAAGAATGATTTCAGCGGCGTGAAACAGGCAGTTGAGCACGGAGCGGATGTCAATGCCCGTGACGAAGAAACCAATACTTCGGCACTCTACTACGCAATACAGCAAAAAAATACCGAAATGGTCAGATATTTGCTGGATAAGGGGGCCGAGTCCAAGGGGGTACTTCCATACGCCGGCGACTCGAACCTCGAAATCCTCAAGCTCGTCGAAAGGAGCGCTTCCATCGATGAGCCCAACGAGTTCGGCGAAACCGCATCTTACAGGGCCTGCAAGGCTGGCAAGTTGGACATTGCCCAATATCTGTTAAGCAAGGGCGCAAACGTGAATACTGGTAACATGTACGGTGTCACGCCCTTGATGGTTGCGGCATCCGAAGGCCGGCTGACCACCGTGCAGTTCCTGGTGGAACACGGTGTGAATGTGAACACCCAGTCGAAGTTCGAAGACACGGCGCTGCACTTTGCAGTGCAAGGGGATCACCGGGACGTCGTCCAATATCTGGTGGAGCAGGGGGCGGACACTGGGGTCAAAAATTTTAATAAACATACAGCCTTTGATCTGGCACGTAGCGACGAGATGAGGCGGTTCATCGCCTCGGATTTGCAAAAGGCGGTGCATGTTAAACTGCAGGCGCAGGTGAACGCGCTGATCGCAAAGAACGACATGGCCGGACTGGCGGCCCTGACTGAGCAGGCTCCGGGCGCTGCAGACTTCATCCCGGACGCCACCCTGAGGCTCGACCTCACCGGCCCCAAGGGAATGAAGGTGCGCGATATCCGTCAGATGC